>Ga0209671_1004750_pt1 | contig 13554 bp, 8 predicted proteins | sample WorMetHERISLAND2_2_FD_187401 | JGI IMG/M metagenome (GOLD analysis project Ga0209671, IMG submission 187401) | Marine gutless worms symbiont microbial communities from Max Planck institute for Marine Microbiology, Germany - Olavius geniculatus... | ecosystem: Host-associated > Annelida >... | reverse complement strand
CTGGAAGGCATTTAGTTTTTAGCAACTGTACAATAACACTGACATTGTGCTGTGTCGACAGGGACGTCGTGGGTGTAAAAAAGTAGGCGGGCCGAAAGTTGTTATTTTCTGACAGCCATGGCAAATTTTTAAAAGAATTTCTAAAGATAGCTGCAACTTTCAGAAAAAAGAAACACTGTGGTGCTCAAAATGTCATTTTCGCCCAAAATAATTTTTAAATGGGGGTTTGCAACCCCAAATTTTGCATTATTGGACGAACGTTTTCAGGAAAGAAGAAAATTATCTGACAATTTTTCGACAATCCAAAATGTAAAGGGGGAAAACAATAACGCTTTATGTCCCCCTTGCCAGGACGCCACTGTGTGTTAATAACGCGGCTCGACGGTGTTAAGGGGTTACAACTGTATAGACTAACTAGAAGTGCAACGCTATTTCCAATGTTCGGATTAAGCATTGCACGATTTTTACGCTGCATAATGATCATCTCCCGAACGTTTTCCTGTCATCTCCAACTCACCCTCGCGGCTTGCTCCCCCTCGCCCGTTGCGTGTACCGGGATTTATGCAATGCGATCCATGGAGCCCTCGGGATTACATCGGAATGGCCAATAGGCAAGATGTGAACGGGCCGCTGCGGTACGGTACGCTATCAATATGATGAATAATTGGCATGGATACATGCATAGTTACAAGGTTGAATTTAGCATTTTCGCAGCACTTTGGCTCAGAATTATACGCTGTGGACAAATTTGGTGCACCGTGCAGGGACGGAAATATACACGGTGTTTCATAAAAAGGACCCTTTTTGTTTGTTTTATATAATTCACTCAAATGATGATCAATTTACACAAAATTTGTACCAGTTGTAGCTAAATAAATAATTAATCAAAATATTGCAACAAAATATGGCAGTTAATTAAATATTTTTGCTACTTGTGACGTAACGCTGACGTCATAATGTGTCACGGATACAAACTGGATAGTCTCAACTGGTGCTGTCAGTTGCTACCCTGCTCCGATGGTGAAAAATCTGGTTCGCTGATGACAAATTTTTTTAAAGTTTCACAGTTGCAGCCACAAAAATGTGCAAAGCGATCGCATTTACGTGTCTGTGGGGATAGCTAGACTTTCACATGTTCGAGCAAGACAGTCCACTAGCACACGGAGCTTGCAAAATGATTGCATTTTTGGATCACAAGACGCCTGATTTCATGTCCCCATGTTGCTTAGTGCTGACACGATGAACATTTTTCATTAGCGAACCATATTAAGCTCACCGTCGATGCAGGTGGTAACTGACAGCACTAGTTAAAACAAGCAAGCTTGTACTTAAGACACATTATGAAGTCAGCATTACGTCACGACTAACAAAGAATATTTAATCAACTGCCATATTTGATATTTTGAATTAGTATTTTTTCAGCTACAACTGGTACGAATTTTGTGTGAATTGATCGTTTGAGAAATTTATTGAGTATTAAGTGTATGAAAGTTTATTCAAATTCGTTCACATTTGACATTTTTATTGCACGATGTCTAGGGGGTCAGTTTCTTACCGGACACAGTGTATTGCTATTCAGATCAGATTTAAAATTAGGGCATCTACAGAAGATGCCCAATAATTTTGCGAACGTCTTTGATTGTCAGAATTTTTAGTTTATAGTCCCATTAAGTCTGGAAAAATAAAAATCGAAAAAATACAGCGAAAGATTTTGGAGTGGATGGATAAAATTGTGACAAATTTTTTTTCAAGAAAAAATTATCTCCGCTGTTAAAAACTACTAGGCCCTATGTCACATCAGTTTGATTGACTCAAAATACTGTTTATACACTGAGTTGCGTTAATGTGGCCACTGCCCAGCTATGATTAAGTTTTTAAAAAACCTGTCGGTAATTTGAAGTCGCCATACCTCCACTCTGCGGGTAGCGTCACTGGAATTTCCAGTCGAAACTTTGAGGGAACAATGAGAACATGTCTTACTTAATCCTAGATGAGACTGACGCCGGTGGTGTATAATTTGTACATGTATATATGTGTGCTGCTGCTTCTGTGCGAAAAATAAATAGGTTCAGGGCAGACATTGTCTGTTATCAATGCCTATGTGTGTGGTCGGGTGCTAATTCGACCACCGGCGTTGCTGGCATGCACTGTTACATCACCTGCTACAGACAGCATGGCCGCCGACTGACCGAGCATGACTAGATAATATGGTATTAATGCACGATTAATATCGCGAAAATGCGCGGCATTAGTGTAATGAAGTTGCTTTATGGCGTTGCTCTGAGCTAGTGTAGGCGCGGATCCTATACAGACGTTATACTTACACCGCCTTGTAAACCGACGATGGATCGCTTAGCTTATCGCTGAAGGTCAGTTTCCACCATCGTATGGCTACATGCAAAAAAACAAAGTGTCCGCAAACAATGTTTTGCATGTGTTTTGCGTTCTATTTTACATTTACAGTTTGCGCTTAGAAATTTTTGCTAATGTTTTACGCTAAAAACACTCTAGTGTAAAATAAAACGCAAAACACATTTTTTTGCAAATGATTTTCCGTGGCAACGTGTAAAACCAAACATACGGTAAACATCTGCAAAGCATTTTTGCGAAATTAATAGTTTGTTTTTTTATATCCGCGGCTTATACAAAACAAGTAAATTGAACAAAGCTCACGTGACGCGCGATAGCAGTGGTCCTGCCACCTGGGCAATCGTGTACAGCATGCAATGAAATAATAGTGCATCTTGAAGGAGTACCCAAATTTGAGGCCTCCGTACGGAAGACTCCTCGAATTTAAGAGATCAAAATTTAGATTGATAAAAGTAGATGTTTTATGCTAAAAATTTCATAGGCCTACGCAGGTTGTCCAGGTTTATCTCCAGCCATTTCGGCGCAATTCACTCTTGAAATGTGCGCCACAGCCGAAAATTGCAAAAAAACACTACAATTTTGTAACATTTAAGGTTCAAGGTCATTCAACGTCATTCGATATCATTGATGTTGATGCCAATCAAAAGCTCGTCACTAGTGCTTTTTATGATAAACAGCATGTCTGTGCCTATCTGCGACTGTTTTCACGCTAGACTAGCTAATACCCGTAGAAAGACCACTTTTTAAAAAGGTACCCCTCTTTGATGCCCGCCTGCGCAGTCCTCCTTGGACCTAGAAAGTCGAGACTTTAATGCCAAAAAATTCGTATGCAGGTTGTCTTGGTCTATCTCCAGCCATTTCGTTGCAATTCTCAAAAAAACCCTTTTTGGGAGTTTAACTCGGTCATCGATGTTAATAAATCTAAAAAGCCCGACGCCAGTGCTTGTTATGATAAGCAGCATGGCTGTACCTATCTGCAACCGTTTTCACGCTACACGAGCGTATAGCAGTAAAATAACCACTGCTTAGAGGGTACTCTTCTTTGACGCTCGCGTGCGCAGGCCTCTTTTAACTTAGGAGACTAGGACTTGGACTGCTAAAATCTACGTTTAATGCCAAAAATTCCGTACTCAGGTTGTGTTGGTCTATCTCCAGCTATTTCGTCACAATTCATTTTTGAAAAGTGTGCTGCAGCCAAAAATTGCAAAAAAATTCACTCAACCCCCTTTTTGTGGGGAGAGTTCAAGGTTGTTCAAAGTCATCGATGTTGACAAATCTAAAAAGCCCGTCACCAGTGCTTGTTGTGATATGCAGCAAATATGCATCTATCTGCAATCGTTTTTACACTATAAGAGCAAATAGCGGCAAAATAACGTCTTTTAGTGGGTACCCTTATTTGACGCCTTTGTTCGAGGGGAACCCCCTTACCCATAGGCACAAAATTTTGTCACGATAAACTATAGTTCTTGAGGCAGACCGTAGTAAAGATTTTGTGATCTTAGATTGCACCGTTTTGACGCAATACAGCAGTATGACGGACAGACAGACGGACAGACAGACAGACGCCCAGGACATGGCTAAAACGCGCGAACCATTCTGCTATCGCGCGTAACCATATCAGCTTTAGTAGGTTGAATTCGTGTATTATTGTTGATCGCCAAGTAAACGAGTTAGGAATCCTAGATGTTTTAGAATTTTATTGTGCCATTTAGTGGTTTACACTGCGGTGCATTTTGGCTGTTTTCGCCCCGATCAGGGACCGTGAAAAATGGACAGCATCGACATTGTACTATTAATGCTTCATTGCTGTTGTTGTTACTTTTTACGCGCGACAGCATGTTGGTAATGCTTTGCGCGTCTTAGCCACCGTCGAGATGTCTGTCTGTCCGTCGGTCCGTCACACTCTTGAGCCCTATCAAAACGGTGCAAGATAGGATTATGAAATCATGGGTTGCCGCAAAGACTCTAGTTTATCATGACAAAATTTCTTGCCTCTGGGTGAAGGAGTTCTTTTCGAACGAGAGAGTCAAATAGGGGAACCCTCCTAAAAGGCTTGTACAGTGTGAAAACAGTTGCAGCTAGGCACAGACGGGCTGCTTATCATAAGGAGCACTTGTGGTGGGTTTTTTAGATTTATCAACATCGATGACCTTGAACGACCTTGAACCCTCAAAATAGAAAGTTTTTAGTAAATTTTTCGCAATTTTGGCTGCAGCGCACATTTTAAGAGTGATTTGCGACGAAAGGGCTTTAGATAGACCAAGACAACTTGCGCAGAAAATTTTTAGCATTTAACGCAAATTTTAGCAGGCACACCCCTCTAAAAACTGATTATTTTACCGATACTGGTGCGTCTAGCGTGAAAACAGTTGCAGTTAGGCATAGACATGCTGCTTATCACCGTTGACGATCTGTTTAGCGATATTGACATCAATGACCTTGGATGACCTTAAACCACCCAAATAAAAGGTTCTAGTGTTTTTTTTCGATTTTCGACTGCGGTGCACACTTCAAGGGTGAATTGCGACGAAATGGCTGGAGATATAGACCGAGACAATCTGCGAACAGGAACTGCTAAGGCGGTCGCGCGTTTCATGAGCTTTGCTCAAATTACTTGTTTGTTTTTGTTTTCGCCAGCGGTAAAGATTCCGAGATTAAAAACAAACGCTAAACCCTAGTTAATTGGAGTGGCGCTAATCCAATTCGGCAGGGACCGAGAAGCTGCCTTTGAAGGCTGTCGAATTGTGGTGCTGAATCGCCAGATACTCGTCGGAAAGATAGGCTACATCGTTTCACGTGTCTGCTGAAACACATGTCTGTCTTCGGCCCAAGTAATTGGGGAAAAAAATTTAGAGAAGTTTTTAGTTTTTTATCATTAATGTCGATTGTTCCATGCACGGGTTAGGATTAACCACAAGGTTAACTCGGGAAATGGCGGCTTAAATTGTGGCGCATTGTTCTACGCCAAAGTATACGGCGTGCAGCAATGTGTGCGAGGTTAACCCAAGAGTTGAAGTTAATCTCTGGTTAGCAAACCAGTGAGTTAACCTAGGCATGGAACAATCGACCCTTAGTAGCCTACTATCATTACTACTGCTACTACTGAAGATTTTTTGTGATAAAAGCAGATGTCGCTATCGAAGAAACCTGGGCAGGACGCGGCTGCAGCGGCGGAACTAGAGAGAAAGAAAGCGGAGAAGCAAGAGAAACTGTTGAAGATCAAGTCACAACTGACGTCGGACCAGATGCACACCTACCGGCAGCACTTCGAACTGTTCGATCTCAACGGAGACGGAGTCATTAACGCGCGGGAACTGCGGAAGGTCTCCAGACAGATGGGATACCGACTGGACGACTCGCAGATTGAGGTATCGGTATACGAACTTAAAAGCCGCATAAGAAGGATATTGGATAAATATTTGTAATGCTAATTAATAATACGCCGATCAATTGAACTAAAACCTCGCCTTGCATTAATTTTAATAAAGAACTAATGTTGTGCGAACGGAATGATGACGTCACATTCTACGCTTTGTTTACGACGTGTACTGCAGAGTGCACAACTACAGTATATATAGCGTGTCGCTGTAGCGTCAAGGTAGCGTTCGCTCTGCTCGGGAAACTTGCTTGCATTCCGGAACCGGAAGTCGGACGCTATCGGCGATTTGTGCAACGGAAAGGGCATACAGTCGGCTTACTTTTGGTATGACAACGACTTCTCGAAATGCAAGCGAAGTCTCTTCGCCTGCAGGTACCGCGCTCACTTGACGCTGCTACGTCAGATTATCTCGAACGCTACGATGACGCTAATACTGTAAGTGACGTCACAGCTTCGTCACGATTGTTCACTTTAAAGCTTATTTTTACCGTATAAAGATAATGCTAGCAACAGGAGGCTAATAAATATTGACAAATTAACATTTGATGAGGTCAATTAGCGCTTTAGGCCCTATAACATTTACGTGAAATAGTGCGACTTGGCCTTTAAACCACGCTTGGCTTGCACTGGTACTTTTTCTCAATTTTGAGCTGCAGTGGTGCATCATAAAGCAAATGACGGTGTAGTCTATGCTATCTGAGCGTGGTTTAATTACAATTACACACTGTCTGGAGTGGTAGGTCTATGGAGTGGTTAAGCAAGCACGCAATCGTATATTGCACTGTGTGCTCGATTAACCACTCCAGCACTGCGGTATCTAGTAGAAAGGGTATAATACTTTTACAATCACTATCGTAGACTACTAAGCCAAAACAGAGAGTTTATTTACCAAATAGAAGTGACCAGAGCTCCCGAACCTCTGCCGAGAGTGGTGCCATCTAGCAAACGCAAAGAACTCACAGTTTATGTCTTATGTCTGAGTGATAAAGAACCTTAGATGATCCAGAATCGTCTTCATCACCAAAATCCATTTTTTGATTTATACAGAACTTCTCAAAACAGTTGTCCAAATCTATTCAAAACTTCTGTGTTATTGTGAAGTGTTATTTTCCATCGGACAGACCAATAAACACAATTGCGGTTTTTGATAGAGGTACTAATAAGCTTAATAATGTAGGAAGGCTCGTCATACCAGCCCTATAAGCTGGCTATCGGATAAAATAATGTTTAAAAAAACTTGCCTATGCAATATGTGATCACATAAAATTCCCCATCCCGATGCACGGATTTTCATATCCATGGAACCCATCTTGCGTACAGGAGCCACTGATCGTCACGTCCCTTCCAAAAATTATTACAAAATAAGTGAAAGAATGAAGGCCTAGTAAGCATTCTGAATGCAACGTGTTTGTTGAGTTGGTGCGGCAAAACTGATCACTAAAAGTCATTCACGTTAACTGCTGCAGTGCTGTGAACTGATTAGTGGCGTCCTCTGGCGTATTGCATTGAGTAACAGGCGTTTCGTTTTTATTCTAGCACAGAGCTATGACACTCGGAGAGCGCAAACCTCCGTCAACGCTATGTCAATGTTTTTGTGGTGTACCGTGCTCGCCAGGTGCCATATTCGGTTTATTTCATCTGGCAATGATATCTTAGATCCTGATGCTGATTCGGATCACCAAATAAAGTCTGATCACTTGAGACTGAAGTCCAACAAAGTCTGACCTCTTCTGAAAATTTCAGCCAAATCTGCCTGTGAGTTTTGGTATAATCCTGCTAACAGGCAGGCATATTAGTAAACGCCAGATATCACATAACCTTCTTGGCGGAGGTAATTACTAGGTCTACACTCTACTAGCAGAGGCTTAATTCCATTTCCATAGGGGCCTACATGGTGGATTGGTGAGCTCAACTTGCGCCCAATCACAAAATTTATAGCCTATGGAGGGACGTTTTGTTAAGGACCTAGACCTACTGTAGATCAAAACTCACCCCTATTTTTACCAAACAATCTACAAGTGGGGAAAGGGGGATAAAGCATAGGGACAGGGAGTAGGGAGAAAGGGGTGGAAGAAAAGGGGCGGATGGAGAGGGAGGCAAAAGGGGGAAGGAGAACGAAAGAGGGAAGGACGTGAGCCCGAAAGTGGGGGAAGGGAAACCTGCGCCTGATTTTGATTTTGGATTTGGGGGATAGAAGCCAGCTGGAAACAACTGCATCCCGATGTCGTTGCTGACAATGTGCAGGCAATCATAAACGAGAACGATCTGGACGCTAACGGATGTCTCAGTTTCGACGAGTTTCTGATGTCGATGGCGGCTAACATCAAAGTCCTGTCCGAGGAAGAACACAGGTCTTTCTCTATCTCATAACACTCTGCACTAAAAGTTTACTTTTCCTGCTTCAGTTTTCTGTCATGCTTTCGCTTGCCTGCGCCGTAACATGCAATTAGGCCTAAATCTGGTGTTCTGGACTCAGTCGATTAAAAGCACTGCATGCCTACTAAAGAGCCAGACACCAAGGAAACGTAGGCCATGCATCTATGCTTAATTGGTCTTTTTCTAGCCATAGGCATTGTCAAACCTTGCTTATTTATAGGCCGGGACTGACATAACGATAATTTGCTATTATAATTTACATTTATATTAGACCCTTAAGAATATTGGCACAGTTTTTGTTGGTTTTTAAAAGTTTTAAACTCTTCGGATGTAGTCGGTTATGCGGCAGTAGGTTTAAGCCTATTTTTTATTTCAGTGGGCCATAGGCCTATTCTCATGGGTATTAGTCATCGTGTCACTTTGTTTAAAAAAAGTTTGAGCTAATGCTCACGAGAACGAGACGCGCGAAAACCTATAGCAGTTCCGGTTTAGTAGTTTAGCTGAAAATTGGAATGTTCACGCTAAGATAATATACAACTACAAAATTCTCTATCTGGATCGCATAGCGATAGTTCCCTGGCGCAATCTTGTGAATGATATATACTTGTGTCGCAGCCCGAAATAGCCCCAAAAATCCATAAAATCCCCTATTTTGGCGTTCAAGGTCATTCAAGATCATTACATTTGGCGCCAATCGAGAGTCAGTGTACGACTTTCTATGAGTGATTAATAGTAACCTATAGGCTCTATCTCGCACCGTTACTGAGATACGGCGACTTATTGGCATAAAAATCGCAAATTTTGTCCACCCCCCTCTCATTTAGCGCTTTTGTTCGGGGTGACCCCTCTCGAATTTATGGAAAAGCTTTACGGTTCCTGAAACTAGAGTCTTCAAGGCAGCCGACGGTGCAGACTTGGTGATCCTAGGATCCACCGTTTTTGACTGAGCCACCCGTGTGACGGACAGACGGACTGAATTGCGATGGCTAAGACGCGCTGAAAGCAGTAGCTGCTTTCGCGCGTAAAAAGCTGTTGCACGGAATGTCATAAAATGAACATTTAATTTGTAAAAATTATTTTTCTCTTTTCAAATACTTTTTTTGCTAGATTGCAACCAAAAAACCAATGGAAAACATGGCGAGCCTGTTGGTCATTGGTTGACGCGTACGTGAGCGTAGTTACCGAAGCCGTTAGACGGTAAGTTAGTAAATACGATGACTTAGTGGGCGAAATGTAACAGTTAGCTACAATGCACCGCTGTGCGTACTGTAATGCATTATTGCTAGCTCATTGGTCACTTCGTCAAAAACTAAACCATGTCAGTTCAGCTCAGTTTAGTTACGTCGCTCTGTGGGCGTTTTGACGTTTCTAATTTGGTGATGGTGTTAATGACAAAAGGCGGGCTGAAGTACGTCGTCAGTTCATCGAGTTTGATCGCGACGGCGACGGAGTCGTCTCAGTGGAGGAGGCACACAACGTTCTGCAGCGACAGCTAGGCTTTATGCTCATACCGTATTCAGTCTCTTCTGTGATGATGATGATGATGATGAAGGTGATGATAATGAATCTCACAGCGTCAGCTAGGCTTCACTGTGGAGCAGTCGGTGGACCTGGTACGCCGCTATGACCGCAACCGCGACGGAAGGCTCAACTATGAGGAGTTCGTCTGCTTCTACGCCAAAGTCAAAGCCAAGTGAGCACAACCTCTGGCGTAGCCATAGACGGAGGGGGCACTAAAGACACGTGGGTGGTTTCCCCTGGAAGCTATAGACCTACTTGGCAGTTACTGGTACTCAAAATAGTGCTAAAATGCACATAAACACCACATTTTTACACACACACACACACACACAAATCCGAAAAATTTTTATGGATGGGACTGTCTCCTTTTCGCAGATTCCATGCTCGGTGGGGAAAAGACATTTTCCCCGCATTCCACGCCTTTGTCCCTCTCCACATCCAGATTCTGGCTACACCGCTAAACACAGCCACTTTCAGGAGGAACTTAAAAGACAGTTTTAAAGCATTATTGGCAGCAAAAACGAATAGGCCTACAACAACACACATTAGGTCGATTCATTAGAATGCAATACGTTACAATATTTCTAAAATGCTTACTGTGACCGGCCCGCTATCTAACCAAAAAGTCCGATTTCGGATTAATGTTATATTAAGCATATTGTCCATGTTCTCCTCGAGTCGGCGTTTTTCGCCTGTTCATGTTTGAATGTTTTAACTTTTCGACACGTCATAGGGCCTGCACTAAACTCTTTTCTGTATTAATGCCCAATATCATTTAGACTTTTCGGAAACAACCGTGTCTTTGACAGTCCGTGGATGCAATTACCGATAGGTTACTCCACTTGTTTTACGCCGGCCTTAAAAGCTCCCATTAGGTCATCACTTTGACCAAAGCTGTCCCAAGATACAATATATTTTTGTCTGGTGTTTTTACAACTTAACATGCAGGAACTGATTCATGAATGTACTGGATACAGTCGGTCGGCGTCTGATACTTTAGTCTCACTACACTGCAGTGCGCTGGCGTAACCAAGGGAATTGGAAGCAATGTATAGTCCCTTTCAAGAATCCAAGATTAGCAGAGCGCTAAAAAGTGAAAAAATCGAATTCATCATTAGCCGTATCATTTAGCAGTCATTTGCACGCGAACGATTTAAAATCATCATCATCATCATCACTACGAACTGATTAGCGTGGTATAAGTGCAAACTGCACTTCAAGAACACGTTACAACACGATAAAAACACGTAGAAACACTAAAAATAAAAAAAATAAAATAGAAATTGTATTTGTTGCTGGGCAAATTAAAAAAATAAAATGTTGCCATGAAATGCGTTTTGAAAGCCCAAAATGCGTAAAATCTCACTGAGTGAGCGTATATACGGCGCTCTCCACCATCTATATCAATCTGGTGGGAAAAGTGAAAAAAGACAAAGAAATGGAATGGGAAAAGGGAAAAAAGAAAAGACCTCAGGAGTGCCACTTGAGACAAATTCCTGGCTACGCCTACGCTGCAATGCAAGTTAGGCCTACTGCGTCTGGCATGGTCGTTAGCGGATTAGTAGTCAGTTAGTGAGTGGGTGAATGGATGAACTGCATACAGCATTGCTAGTATAACTTACTCGTCTGAGTCCATCGTGAATGCGTTTCGTTTGTCGGTGGGTCGAACGCACCAGACGATTAGAAAGTCATCAATTAGACATACGTGTAGCAGTAGAACACTGCAGGGGTTCATGTAGGCCTACTGACGTGCGTCCAGACGTCTATGGTCCACGCTAAGTCATTGCTTAATGGTGCATGCCGTCATTATAACATCTTCATTCACCAACGCGCCTTCTCTGCCGTTTCTTGCATCCGTACCGTCTTACATACCATCCTATCCGCCCACGTTTCTCTTTTGATGCCATTTGCATCTTTCCTGTGTCTACTTCTCTTTGTATTCTGTTTATTTCTGTTTTAATCCACGTCGTCGGCATTACGTTTAATCTCGGAACAAAAATTTGAAATGTAGACATCGAAAATGTTTGCAGTTGAGTTTTGTTACTGCTTCGTAAACTGTCACTGAATATTATTTTAAAACCTGTGGCTCATTTGGCACAGTGCTATTACGTAACACAACGCTAGGTCATGGCACGAAATCAAACAACCAAATCGGGTAGACGGCGCATATTCACTGGCATGCATAAACAAGTATAGGCCTACAAGTACTCATACAGGTTATTTTAGTGTATTTTTTACACCATTTGTGTATCATTAAACTTACTTTGTACAAGGTGAAATCACGTTCATGTATCTCTAAAATTTTACTGTTCTTTACCCACATGCAAAAGATAGCCTCGGCTGATCGTTCAAAATCACTTTTTTTTGTTTTTTAAACGTTATTACTGTAAATGGTTGTAATTTTTGTGTCGTTTTTTACTTACTGGTTACTGGTGCTATTTATCCTGGATTTCGTCGTATTGACGGCTGAATTGAAAGGTATATAGACTATCTAGCCTAGGCCTATATTACATTGTACTCGGTATGTAATATGCAGGTTGGTGCCTGGAGGAAATTATCCCCATGCAATTACTGTGGACTGACGATGCATCATTCATACTATGGCGGACTGGCGGTCATTGTTTGTAAAAAAAGCGCGCGCCATTGGCGATAGGTCAGTTAGATATACCGGCGCGTTCCACCCGCGCGTGTCCTGTACAGCAGATGGTCAGATTCGGTCACTCACAGCGCATACCTGGCAGCTGGCGATCTACCGATTAATTCTATCCACTGTTATGCCGCAATTCCGCGAAACAGGTCCGCGGACGGGTTTACCATCAAACGTTTCACAAGAGAAGAAAAGTACACCTACATTTTCCAGTTAGAGATATGAAACCGATACGGTATGCTTGATACAGAAAGACTTGTGATATAAAGCGTGGACCGCTGCTGTCTCTACCATTCACGATCATCAGCCGCTGTCCAGAGTTCATAAACGCTTAAGTGTATGACTTTGAGAACAGCAGACAGCCTTCCTGCAGGTCTTCCAGGTTTATGAATGCAGTGCTGGTGCGGACTGCGTACCACGTGCCCGTCGTCCGTCCATGCTTGAATGATAACTGTCGCTGCAGCGGATCGGAATCCATGATCCACGGCGGGTCCGGCACGCCTCTGTCGGTGTAGGCAATAGGCTGGCTGCGACAGGTGCGAGGTGACAACACATTGCGTCATCGTCGTCATCACTGTTGTGCCGGCGGCGCTGCCTCCGCAACCCGCGTCCAGTTCGCCATACTGTGCCTCAGTCATTCAGTCGGTCGATCAGTCGGTAGTCCGTACTATGACACATCAAATAATTGACCGCCGCCTCTACACCAATCCCCCACCCACCGTCCACACGTCAGTCCGTGCTAACGAGATCAGTACACGCTACGCACTCGTGCAAAGGGGGCAGCAGGCTGCCCAGTAGAGAGAGTTTCGTGCCTGGTAAAAAAAACAGAGCCGGCGGACAAAAATTACAATATTTCGATTGCAATATTTCGTTCTAGAAAATCAAGTCCGATTTCAAGCCGCATTAAAGAATTATTGTTTGTTTTTTGCGTGCAATTTTCTGCGTTGTTGCCTAAGCCCAGGCTTAAAATTGTGCCTCACCCCCCAGTCCATGGGCTCCAAACGTCATCATGATCATACGCTGTTTTCACCGTGCTCATGGGCCGGTAAGTTAAACCGTCGCATGATAGGATGGTGTAAAATTTGCATTAATGTGCAGTCATTCATTCATGGTTCCTGTTCGTCCGTCTGTCCGTCCCTGCCGTACCCGCTTTTAACTCGAAACAAACGTCGCAGAAAACCGAAATTAGTTTCTAAGTTAAAAGTAAGGTCAAACTGGACTTTTTGTCATCAAGCAGTACAATGTTCAAACTGTGCTCATG
>Ga0209671_1004749_pt1 | contig 13555 bp, 9 predicted proteins | sample WorMetHERISLAND2_2_FD_187401 | JGI IMG/M metagenome (GOLD analysis project Ga0209671, IMG submission 187401) | Marine gutless worms symbiont microbial communities from Max Planck institute for Marine Microbiology, Germany - Olavius geniculatus... | ecosystem: Host-associated > Annelida >... | reverse complement strand
GATAATTATGTGGTAAATATATTACAAATGCTTCTTGAAATGTTTTCAGAGCTTAAAAAAATTACGTAGTCAAAATCCTAAAAATCAACTAGAAACAACACACAGATCTCCCTTCACTGTGGTTCTGTATTCGAAGATTTAACAAAAATGAACAAGCAATTTCACTTATTTGTGTAAATTCTATTCAGACAAACTAAGGCTGATGTTACACTCACTCAGTACATCGCAACACAGAACAGGTAGGTGTTCAAATACAATCCATAAATCACAAATATCGATGGCAGAATGGCTAAACATCATATCTGCATGTAGTTTTCTAGCAGAACGTCCTAACTACAGAGTCCTGCACAAAATGCCAGATGTCAAAATGTTTCAAAATGTTAAAGTAATACCTCAATGCACAATAAAAAACACAGTTAGCAAATGTGTATGTGTATTAACAAACTGCAAAACAACCTTTAAAAGATATGCGAAAAATGCATATTATAATTTTTTTCTGATTTTCTTGAAAGATCACCAACAACAGATAGGATCTTTTGCCGATCTGTCCTCAATATGCCGACTAGTCTCAACAGATAGAGTATCTGACGTTTCTGACGCACCCTATAGACACCGGAGCAAGCACAGATGGAATGCGTCTGCGTCTCTTATCAGATGAAATGTGGAAGACAGATCGATGGAATATACAAGGTGGCGCAGAAAAAAAACAGCATAAAAATGACATTCACTAATGAAGATCTCAGTGGAACGTTAACTACAAGGTAACAAATGGGACAAATTTTGCACAGAATTTAACTGATATCTCTCCAAGCAAAATTCATTGTACAGTTAATTTTGGACTGGGGACATCATGAGACAAGCAACCTTAAAAGTCTGAAAACTTTTTTTCCAAAATCATAATTTAAGTTAAGGCTGAAAATACTCCGAGTTTGAAGAAATCTAGACACCAAATTGAAATTTTCAAGCATCAAACAATCCTGCTGGAAATTTTTAGCAGTCTGTCGGAAAAGAGTAACTTGCTGCCCCCCACTTTCTCAACCCACAATGGCGCTGTTTTGGGCCACCCTGTAGAGACGAGCCGATGTGACAATCAGTCAGTGTGAGACGTAAGTGTACGTGCGAGATGGAGAATCCAAGGGGCTGGAGTCGGACTCGCCCGACGGAACATTAAGGAAATCCCAGATGAGAATCGTGTCGTCGTGCGAACTGCTCACAATCTGAAACTCATCAAATTGGAGCCGGAACACGCGACCCGTGTGCTCCTACGACACAGCAAAATGATCTATCGTCAACTTCTATTATTTAGCGATGCTTTCCGTGCTTAAAGTGGTGTATTACGGGCCGGTATGGCATAGCGGCACTTCCGTGGCCAGCATGAAATTATACTGTAATTTCTTCCAACCAGTAGCCCCGCTGTAGCTATAATAGTCAACCATTCCTGCTCGAAAGCCAGCAAATGAGAATCCGAGCACTGGTGGCATCCCAAAGCCAGGATTTTGGGATTGCAAAAACATGCTAAAATAGTACTTTTTAAGTGCTAGACGATAAAAAACAATGTTATCCATCTTACAACAATTATTCATGCACACAAGAGCACTTTCTGCATGCTAAAAGTTGCACGTTAACAGTCACACGAACTCCCGATGCAAGGAGGGGCTTACTGCATCACACGTATGGCGTAAGTCTAGCAAGGCCACTACGGTGATATCAAATAATGACCAATTCATAATCCTGATTCCTAAAACAGGATTCAGAAATACCAGTAACAGTATTACAATCTTCTTCATCCCAATTCCAGGATTATCACAAATCGGAAAAAGCCATCACACAAAGTGTGATGGGAAAAAGCCAGTTCAGTTTAGGCCAAAGGTCATTTTATGTTTGGTGCCGATCAGCCAAAACCGTGCTGAATGAAACGTAAAGTATGCATTTACGAGACAAATTATCACTCTATGCTAACAGATAATCTTCAGCAACATTTTTATGTGTCTCTGAAGGCACTGTGTCACCTTTTTATTATGAATGTAAGCCAGGATTCCAAATGCCCTCTCTGTCAAGAAGATGAGGATACATCTTAAAATTTCATTGCCCAGTGCAGTGCTTTAATGCTTCTCCGCAAGGATATCCTTGGAGACTATACTATTTCGTTAGACACCTTGAGTGATATCCATTGGTTTCTCCTCCTGAAGTTTGCAAAAGCTTCCAAGAGGTTCTGTCAACCTTGAGGTCTGTCGGAGTTATGCAATGGGCCCATGAAGTGGCCTCAGCGCTGGGTGGCCGCTTATGTGGTCACCCTCCCCGCAGGTAGAGGTAAAGGTAAAAGGTAAAGGAAGGCACTGTGTGAATGAAATCAAGATGGCAGTGATTGACTGACCACCAATGTGCGTAGACACAGAGTGCTGGCCGGCGCTCGTGGATCCAACGCTGCCTTCAGGTCCCACACTTTTATCTTCCTGCATCATAACAAAATACACTGAAATAAGCTTGAGAAGCGTATCAGAGCAACATTACTTATCCAGAAATGTGATAACAATGACACTATGTATTGGCAAAGAGAGCAATAAATATTATACAAACAGTGACCGGTGTCGAGATCATTAGTGAAAAATTTTGCCCCAAAGTTCGTAAAATATTGACGACCTAGGGCAATATTTTATAAACTAAAGGAAAAAAAGTTTCCAAGAACGATTGATGATGCCAGTTGCTGTTTGTTTTGTTATACCTCAATGCAAAGTTTGTGGATTTTACAGTCCCTTCAAATAAAGTAAACAGACAACATGGTCATCTGCTAATAACGTACGATGTACGTTTTAGCCATAATATTTGCATACATGACACTATGACGTACAGCTTAGCCACAATGCATGCATCACACAACACTATGATGCACTGTTTAGCCACAATATATGCACACACGACACTACAACGTACAGTTTAGCTACAATAGAGCCAGCCAGCCATGTGTCGTCAGCGTGCTCATAGATGTCTTGAATATTAATGAGGCATGACAAGTCAATAATCACTTTAATATTGCCTCGAGGGGAATATTAAAATGATTTTTGACCGGTTGGTTGAACGGTTGGTGAATATTGCATATTTGAAAACGTCACATGATGCGATTTGGACCAATCAAGTGCAGGTATTTTGCACTGAAGTATAACAATAATGATTATTCACAATCATGCGATTAACGGACAAAAACTTTAATGATGAATAAAATTTCAATCGCTAAGTTTTTGAATAAAGTCTTGATCACCATGGCATGGACACATAAAAAGTTGATACAATGACAGGCAGTTGACAGGTTGAGTGAGGAAGAAAGCAGAGAGCATAGTCCATAATGACCCGAAGAAGACCATCAAATGAATCACTAAGATGGCCTAAGAGCTAGGTCATATAAGAGAATGTGATGACAGTTACCCATCGTAAGCGCCGCTGACGATGCGTTTGTTGTCAAAGCGAATGCAACGCACGAGTTCCTCGTGACCTTCAAGAACCCGAAGACATGCTCCACACTCAATGTCCCACAGACTGCAACCATTCATCACAACAAGAACTAAGCAATCACAGAGTTGCAACGATGCACCATGTGTAGGTCAACATATTGTGTTGATCGGTGTTCACTCTATCGTCTGCTCTGCACTCGATGTCCCACAGGCTGCAGCAATTATTCACTAAAAACTCAACAATTCACATCTGCTGTGACATAATGCAGTATATTCCACGACACAGATTCTGAACAGATTCTTAATCACAATAGCTGAAGCGCGGTAAATAGTCATTCTCTTGCCGGGCTGATCTCCATTCTTATACTCCTCAGCCATGCACCAAGAGAATGACTATTTAGTCTTACTTGTGCATTGCAAATAATGTAAAATATCGACTGCACTGTTAAAATTTTTAACTCACCGCACAATATATTTGACATGTTGAAGAAAAACAATGAAAACAACAAGACAATAATGCAGTGCGGTCCAACAGTAAACACAAATTGTAAAAACAATAACAATAGTAAATAGCAATAACAATACCGTATGGTATTATCCGAGCTGCCGGAGACGACGAGTCGATCGCGGTACTGCAGGCAGGCAATGCCACGCTTGTGACCGTTCAACGTGCGGATGAACTCACTCGTGACTGTGCTCCAGACTTTGATTGTACGGTCACCGGATGCCGAGACAATGTACTTGTCATCAAAGTCGACGACATTTACAGCTGCACGGTGACCCACGAGGACACGACGCAGGGTGATGTCCATTGCCGACTGCATGTCCCATACTGCTATTGAACGATCCTTAGACACAGACCCGTACCACACACAAATGAATTAATCAATACATCTCTCTATCCTTCCATACGGTCAATCAATGACACTTATATGACAGTCACTTCATGGCTGAAAAAATCATTAAAACAGAAAGTTTTTGCCACTTTCTGGCAACCTGAAGCATACTGCATGGACCGGTGAATAACCACGGATAGAATGAGACAACTAAACCAGGGTGTCCGTTGGATTGCATCTTGGTAGCTGATGTAACTGATGTGAGGCCTAATTTGCAACATTACCTTGGAGCATGTGACCATAATCCCGTCACTGAATCGTAGATGTAAGACGGCCTCGCAGTGATGGATTAACGTATTGAGCAAATCACCCGTCTTTAAGCTCCACACCCTGAACACAGAAAACAACAAGACATACAGAAACTAGAAAAGCAGTCAGAGACCGCAGACCTCCGCCAACGCCATGTTTTCGCCAGGTGCCAGCACCATATTCGGTTTGGCAGCGGTTTCCCTTATGCCCCATTAAAAGCAATGTTAACAAAAATTTCAAAGTGATCCAGAATCCAGGATTCTTTCTGGATCACCCCCAAAATTGAATCACTTGCAGTTATTGCCATTCCTGGCATTCTCTGAAAATTTCAGAATGATCCTTCCATAACTTTTTGAGTTATCTTGCTAACACAGACAAACAGACAGACAGACAAACAAACTTTGGCAAAAACATAACCTCCTTGGCGGAGGTAAACAAAGTAAAACAGTTAACTTCATAAAAATACCAAATGTTCCTCCAACCCACCTAATTTACTGATGTTCATAAATAAAACTGAAAGGGAACTTAAAAAAGAACCAATTTGTAAAAATAAAATTTACGAGCAATCATTGCAATATCAGGTTAAGGAAAAGTTGGGCAAAACAAATGAACATACTTACATACTTATTGAAATTAAAATCAGTCAACATGGTGATCAGAAAGAATACTGAGAGAAGATTAGCAGTTAAACATCGAGAACACACTTGATAAAACCAATTGCTGATCTAAGTTATGACATGATAACAGAGGCCAACTAAACTACACAGACATGGGGAAGAGGTGCTCACTGCTCTACCCCTCCAAAAATTTCACCAAGATTCAGCAGGTCATAGATTAGAAAACGAGGAAAAACAGAAAGCTAAAATTTTACGAGAGACACAACTTGGCAAATTTCTAACGGACAAGTTTATAAGTGCTGAAAATTTCAATCCTGCAGTAAATTTTCATAAAATTGGAAATTTCCAGCCCAAAATTTCGTACCAGTACTTTTCGAAGATGATTCTTCAACAAGAAGAAATTTGTCTGACAAACTAAAATGTGTGGGGGGCGCAACTGTCTCCCGTCCCCACAACTGTCAATATCCATTCATAACATAATACACTGATAACAAAAGTGATGCTCCATCTAAGTCACTGACCGGACTGTGGCATCACTGGAGCCTGAGACAATGATGTTGTCATCGTACTGTAAGCAGAGCACTGAACCTGAGTGACCTTGCAGAACTTGTGAACACTCCAATGAGTCACGCTTCCAGATCTGAACCACACACGAACATCATTCGGTCATCTATTTAGAATGATCAGAGTTGATTTTCCATTATTTTATTCACTATAACTGCCAGTTCACATTTGTTGGTTTCTTAGTATTGGCAACTATCATTGGACAAGATCAATCATGAGCAGTCAAAAGAATTAATCACCCAGCGCAGGCAAAGACATCATAAATGTTAACGAGGTAAACTGATCGACTGATTAGAAACCAAAACCAGCCCTTAACATTTGCATTTAGAGTTCAGACGCAGTTTGTCAGCTTAAGAACCAACCCTGCCAGTAGGCAGATGACACTTTGGATGCCCAAGCCACAACCTGCCACAATAACGCACGCAAATATTTGATCCCTCTGCCAAATTCTGACCCACCGACAACAAGAAAGCACAGCTGTTGCTAGGAAAGAAGTGCTACAGCCTATACAGTTCTGACCTTCAAGGTCATCCAAGGTCGATGATTTTCACGTCATTCAAACCCCCACTTCCTTTTAGTGAGTAATAGTAACCTCGGCTGTATTTCTCACCATTTCCAAGATGTGGCCAGTTTTCCGTTAAAAGACACACATTTTACTATCCCTCCTCCATTCAGCCCTAAATATGAAAATGTTCCTCTGCACTAGATCGCTGAAATTTTGCACATCTAGGTTTAGGACACTGGGCTAATTATTCACATAAAAATTTTCACCTGTGACCTACCGTTTAGCAACAATACATCTGTTACGGACGACAGACGACACATTGTGTCATAGACGCCCTACATCATAGCTGTAGCATGTCAACCAAATGTTGAAAAATTCAACCTCATCCCAGAATGCATCAGTGCTCACAGTCTGATAAAACTGCACCCTGAAAGCACTCAAGATACAGTGCTAATAACCTGCAGGCTGCACAGTTGAATAGATAAACTATACAAGAACTTCAACACCTGCTTTCAGTAGTACCCCGATGTTGGTTGCTGGAAAATAAGCAAGATAATGTCACAATGTGAAATTTAACACCCAGTCATAACGTGATGTACTGCCAACAACCGAACATTAACTGCTGTTCTCAACCTCTTCGCAATGGTCAGTAAATAATCGCAATCAAAAAACGTACCTTGATGGTGTTATCTCGTAGGCCGCTGACGATTTTCTGCTCATCATACTGTAGACAGTAGACACCTTTGCTGGCTTCACTGCGACACAGAATCCGCTGTATGCTGTGGTGACCTGTCCGCCAGTTGTTCTCTATAAACTGATTACACAACAAAGACAACCCCTCACCTATATCTGTTCTTGTAACTTGTAAGACTGTGCAGATTAGGGACAGTGTGACCAGCAGCATTTAGGAACATCAGCTGTGATCCCACAACACTGGTAGGGATGTGACGAAGTTTGTATTCGCACTTGACAACATGCGAATATTCGACAACTTTACAGCTATTCGATATTCGACGAATAGTTGGGAGCATATCTGGCGAATACGAATATTTCATTTTATTCAACCTGATTGAACATCACTGAATTTTACCTAGGAAATACTGAAAATGAAGAGAACACAGCACTCTGGATGTTTATTTTCTTTACTGAACTGAACTGACTGAACTTTGTCTTAGATACCGTTGCTGATTTTCACTGACTGAACACTGAACAACTGTTTCGCTTTATTCAAATACTGGTATAGAGAAGTTTTCTTGAGGCTGAATAAGTATTTGCATTCCCATTCGTTATTCGATGAACAGTTAAGTTAATATTTGCATTCGACGAATACGAATATTTTTTCGCTTCGTCATATCCCTAAACACTGGCACACATCCCACTGCGGATATGACATGCACAATTGGATATGTGAAATGTTCACACCTAATCTTCAAAAAAACTAACTGTGGAGACCATAAGACAAATAAGTACAACCCATATATCTCATGTCTCAAGTCCAAAAATTACGGGGACGTGTTTTGTACAAAACAATTTTTATATTCCCCACACCCCACATTTATGGTCGCATAGCCGCCTAGTCCAAACAACGTTGCAAATACAAGAGTACTTGAAACAGACTCTAACACATAACAGTTTTCCCACCTGCTAAAAGGTTACATTTTAGAGGGTGGGCCAGAAAAAAAAACGTGCCACTTTACTTTTGTCCATATCTTCACCAATTATTGATTGATTTTCAAAATTCTGTCACTGGCACACTCTGCAGACAATTTGCAATAACGTGATTATTACATATCTCACCAAATCATAAATGTGCCTTTACACTACCGTGTGAAATATCGATGAAATATGCATACATAACGATAATAACAAACAAACAAACATTTTGGTAAAACTGAAAAAAACCCTTCAGACCAACATTGCAGTGAACGATCTGTATGACACTAAACTGCATGGATCTAACACAGTCTAGTGTCATACAGATCATTCATCGGAATGTTGGTCTGAAGTGTCCTTTTACATTCAGTCATTTACCTAAATTTTTGTTGTTATCGTTAGTTTTTGCTTACATTTATATTTCACAAGGAAGTGTAGAAACACATTTACAATGTGGTAGGATATATAATAATCACATTATGGCAAATTGTCTGCAGAGTGTGCCAGTAAAAGAATTTTGAAAATTGATCAATAATTGGTGAAGATATGGACAAAAGTAAAGTGGCACGTTTTTTTCTGGCCCACGGTGTATGCGCAAGTGTCACAGCAGTCATCGGCACTATTTCCAGTCTGTTGTATATAAACAGTAGTCTAAATTTTGCCAAAAAGTCAGTCACAAACTAACAGCACTAAAAAATCATACCATACTACTGAATGCAGCCCGAGAGTTAACAAGAAATTTGAGCTAATGCTCACGAGACGCGTGAAAGCATATAGCAGTTCCGATTCAGTGGTTTAGCTGAAAATTGGGGTGCTCACGCTAAGTTAATATACAAATACCAAATTCTCTATCTGGATCACATAACGATAGTTCCTTGATGCCACTTTGTGAATGATATAGACTACACAACCCGAAGTCACCAAAAAATCCATAAAACCTCCTATTTTAGCATTCAAGGTCATTCAAGGTCACTGAATTTGGCGCCAATCAAGAGCCAGTGTACAACTTCCTATTAGTGATTAATAGTAACCTAGGCCATATCTCGCACCGTTACTGAGATACAGTGACTTATTGGCCAAAAATCGCAAATTTTGCCCACCCCCCTCTCATTTAGTGCCCTCGTTCAAAGTGACATCCTTCGAATTTATGGAAAAACTTTATGGTTCCTGAAACTAGAGCCTTCCAGGCAGCCGAAGGTGAAGATTTGGTAATTCTAGCTTGCACTGTTTTTGACTGATCCACCCGTGTGACAGACAGACAAACAGACGGACAGAATTGCGATGGCTAAGACACGCTGAAAGCAGTAGCTGCTTTCACACGTAATAATATTTGCATAGGCTCTTACTCTGTGACTGGTTGCAAAAAGTAATAAAAAACAGAGAAAAGTATTGACAGCAGCAGAAAAACTAAGCAAAAATAATTTTAAAAATCTACACGAGCATGGAACATGTTATAAATAATTGTGCTGCATACTAATATTACCTGAATATCCCGGATAATACTTGGATAAAGTTTTCGATAGAATTCATGTTCTCGATGCCGTTCACCAGGCTTGGGACGAAACAGATATGCTCCCCTGATAACAAAAACAAAACAAAATTGTAAAATGAATGTTGATAAATGGCAGGTTCTCATTTGCATTGAAAAGACAAAATTTAGACAAGAAGCCCAGCTATCGCTAGGACAGCAAACCGCTGGCCTACGTCTGAAGCCCGGTGTCCGAATTCCAGTCACAAAGAGAAAATTTATCAGAGGTGAGACAGTTCAATGGCTGCTATGTTAACAAAATGCTGTCTCAAAAGTGACAATGAATGCTAGTATAACAGACATCACATGCATTCATTTCGCCAAGCGATATAAATAGCTAAAAAATAAACGAGCAAGAGGGATAATATCCAATGCAGGTTTTTCAAATATTTTTCACAATAAAAACGCCTTGCTCGGGAAGACATGCCACAGCCTATACAGTTCCTGTTGCAGTCCTGACCTATGGCCACAGGTCATTCAAGGTGAATGATTTATACGTCATTTGAAAGCCAGTATGCGACTTCCTATTAATGATCAATAGCAACCTAAGACCTATCTTGCACCGTTTAGCCATAGTAGATCCGTGACGGACGAATGGACAGATGGACGACAACAGCTCGACCGTTACTTAAGCACAGTCAGCTAAAAAATAAAGCAGCACTGCCTGAATGAGTAAGTATACAGTGGGTACAGTAGTTTCTTAACAGGACATAAGTACACAATCCATTTTATGCCATAACACCCACATCACCCCCACAGATCATGTATCCATCGTATGGCCCTCTTAAGCATCAAAACATAATGACACCAGCAGCACAAAAAGTAATCGTCATCACCACATTTGTTGTGCACAGATATACAACAAGAACAGCAAAAGAAGGTCATCATGCAGTATAAGAGTCAAAATATCTCCAAAAAATATTAGTTATAAGCAGAGCAGTCAATGTAACCTAGTCAGCATAATGCAGACCATAATTAATGTAGTTAATTGCTTAATCAATATAACAAAGTTCAAACTGATAAGAGAAGCCAACATACTTACCACCCTTTTCTCTCTGACAGTCCACACCATAGCGAGTCTGTACGGACTTTGAGTTCAATCAGTTTGCGCCAGAGCATTCCGTCAGATATGACCCGGTTCCACTCCTGGGACACGAGCTCCGCGGCACATAATGACTTGGCATCTAGGTATGACAGAATCTGTTCCGCAATGTGGTCTAACCCTCGAGCTGTCAACACACATAGCAAAAAAGCCATCCAGAGAGTGCAGTCCTATGACTATGCAGTTTTCGCTACATCAATTTTTTACATTCCCAGCTGAGAGCATTCGGTGAAAGTCGCCCCCATCAAGCAACAGAATAGAATCACTCAATCCTATCCAATCCTGGATCCAGATGCCGAGCTGGATCACAACCAAAATCTCAGATCCACCCCTATGTTGGGCCATGTTAAAATTTCAGCCGAATCAACCTGTAACTTTTTATGTAATCTTGCTAACAAACCAATAAAGAGATAAAAAAACAAAAAGCAGCACATAACCTCCTTGGCAGAAGTAATAACTAATAATACAGAACCAAACATACCCAAAACTATAGACACAATCCTGAAATACAAGAAGTCCAGCTATTGCTAAAAAAGCCTACCATACCGCCTACATCCAAAGTCCAGCGTCCGACTTCCAGTTACAGAGACAAAGCGATTTGTCAGAGATGACACAGTTCCATGCTCGCTATGTTAACAAGACGCTGTCTTAAAAGCTACAATGAATGCTAGTATAACAGACAACACATATGGTCATTTTGCCAGGTGATGTAAATAGCTACAGAGTAAATAAACAAGGAAAATACAGAACACAGGTTTTGCAAATATTTCTCACAATAAAAACGCCTCGCTCGAGGAGACACGCTACAGCCTATACAGTTCCTTCTGCAGTACTGACCTTCAAAGTCATTCAAGGTGAATGATTTTCATGTCATTTGAAAGCCAATATGCAACTTCCTATTAGTCATCAATAGCAACCTAGGCCATAACTCACACCGTTTAACCACAATAGCACGTAACGATCTTCAAGGTCATCAAAGATCGATGATTTCCATCTAATCTGACAAAGCGTATGCCACTTCCTATTACTGATCAACAGTAACCTTGGCCATATCTCTCACCATTTCCGAGATATGGCCACTTGTAGCTTGCAACATTCCGTTATGACCCTTCAAGGTCACCCAAGGTCAATGATTAATACTTCATTTGAAAGCCAGTATGTGACTTCCTATCTTGCACCATTTAGCCACATAGCCACAGTACATATGTGACAGATGGACAGACAGACAGACGGACAATAACCATGACAACAGATTGACCATTACTCAAGTATGGTTGGCTAAAAATGACAAAATGATAAAGTGTGTTTTGCTAGTGTATCATTTCCCTCTACGGAGTAGTTTTGGCAAAAAGATACATAATTTTTTTACCTAAATCATATTAAACTTAAACATATGCAAACTGGATTTTCTAGACGGTATACCAGGCAAAGCAGAGATGAAGTCTCGCTGCAGCATTGGCCGCAGGAAACAGTCGACTTGACCCAGCTGACTGTGACACATCTTTGCCAGCAACTTCTCGACAAAGTTCACCTGCTCCAACTCCGACCATTGGCTAAACAGCTCAACACATTCTTCGTGCTCCGATATGTACAAGTCAGACAGAATAAGCCGATCCTCAGATGCTGTCGACATTCTCGTGCTTGTCACAATGGTCTCTTCAGTCATCTGTAATGCACACAAAGTAAGTAAATAAGAAAATATCTGTTGCATAAAACAAATGAAAATGCAAAACATAAAAAGATGAACATCCAAAAATCTGAGCTGACACCTGAAAAGACGGTAACTGGAACTTTCGTATCCGCAGGAATGAAAGTTCCATATCGGTAGGTGGAACTTTCGTTCCTTGGAACTTTCGTTCCCTAACACTGATTATTAGGCCTATACTGTACACAAAGTTTGATGCATTTTTTTAATTACAGAGTATGCTGTAGGCATCGACGTTACCATAGTTGTCTGTCTCTCATCTGTCCGTCCGTCTGTCTGTCCGTAACGGATGTATTGTGGATAAGTGTTGGATCATACAGGAAAACTTTTTGCATGGATAATTTGGGGTTGATTTGGGGTAGAAAAATGTGCATTTTTTCAATGGAAAACTAGCCATATCTCACCTTTTCAGATGAGATAAAAATCATCGAACTTAGACAACCTTGAAGGTCAGTACTGCAACAGAAACTGTATAAGCTGTAATGCGTCTTCTCTAGCAACAGCTGGGCTTCCTTGTTATTATTATATCCTGTTGAAACTCTAGCTATATACGTCCAGCAAGTGACACAAAATTGGAGCTTTTTTTCGCTGAACTATAAGAACTACATAAAGATAAGGGGTTCAGTAATTATCAGTGTCAAGGAACGAAAGTTCCATGCTAATTTTACTTTTGGGAACGAAAGTTCCCAGAGACGAAAGTTCCCGAGAACAAAAGTTCCAAGTAAAAGTGCAACAGGAACTTTCGTTCCCGGGAACGAAAGTTCTCGGGTACGAAAGTTCCATGAATCGAAAAGACGATGGTTAAAAGAGGAACGCATTACAAAAGTAAAAGTGCAACAGGAAATATAAAAGTAGTGTACGCTGGTAGATTAGATGTGACTGGTGTTTTTCTTCTAAACTAGTTTAATACATAAACAGTGCACATGCCACAGAATTTTTGTTGAAAAGCATTTACGTGCAACAACTTCACTGGCTAACAGTGACAGCCCACTTACAACAAAGACACCTATATTTCGATAGTATAATAATTTACTACTACAAAAAACACAACAAATAGCTAGGGTTTAAACCTTCAAAATCATTTCTAGTTTATACACGGCAAGTGACCGGTATCTGACTTTTATGCTTGTCTCTCAGAAGCTACAGAACTGGGTAAACAGAAATCGTCGTTTGAGCTCCCACGTTCCAGCAGTAACTGCATGAAAATGCTTACACTTTGTTTGTCAGAAATACTATTTTCCTCCGTCACATCCATAACGGCAGAAAAGGTCGTCATTGTCAAACAATCAT
>Ga0209671_1004746_pt1 | contig 13559 bp, 10 predicted proteins | sample WorMetHERISLAND2_2_FD_187401 | JGI IMG/M metagenome (GOLD analysis project Ga0209671, IMG submission 187401) | Marine gutless worms symbiont microbial communities from Max Planck institute for Marine Microbiology, Germany - Olavius geniculatus... | ecosystem: Host-associated > Annelida >... | reverse complement strand
ATCGATGTGGAGTGAAGAAGATTTATCAATCAACTTTAATTGGAAATGGTCTTGGTCGTATTTGAATAAGTTCCTGAAAAAGACTGATTGTACATAGATGAAGCTACTCGGCTGGAACCTTTATTTATTACATGATGTTCTTTAACCACTATAAAATTGACCTTGTTGTATTAATTTTTTTCAAAATTTGCGCTTCTAACTTTTTGGACTAAACTGACAAGTTTTGAAATAATTATTGGTCCACTTTTTATTCGGACACTGTATAGAATAAGAAAGTGCTTGAATGTCTGGTGAGTGGTGACTTATGTGTGACAGATAATCTGCATGAGCAACTTTGTCAGTAAGGAGCGTGAACGTGTAAAGCAGATGATAGCACTGATTGGTGCTAAATACACCGGCTACATGACTCGCGCTAACTCGCTGCTTATTGCTAAGCAGTACGTTCCAACATTATTTTTGTCAGCGTCATTAAATATTGTCTATGTTTTTCATGTGTTGATGTTCTGTCTTTAACACCACTGCTGTGTTGTTCTAAATGGTCATATCCAGTGATATACAGGGTGCGGCAAAAAAAATGGACCCCTGAAGTGTTTCGCTTTTTTCTCAGCAACCGTTTGGAATTTTAATTCAAAATTTCACAGTTTTATTTACTAAAAGCTTCTACATCTAACTGCCAAGTAAAAGGCGATTCTGTTGAAAAACAACGAAGTTACAGACTTTTTAACATGACCGTCTACTGATTTTTCAGCATTCAAGAATGTTCCAGCTACAACACCAATTTAATAACATCATTGAAACAACACAGTTAAATAATGATCAGATGCTAGAATTCCATTGTCACTGTGAATGTTCAATGTGTTCACCGCCAGCTCCAAGCTACAACACCAGCCTCCAGTCGCCTTATTTGAGAAATCTTTTGCAGCCTTGTCAATCGGTCCCTGTGGCAGGTTGCCCCAGTTAACCTGAAGCACTTCCTTGAGTTTGGCACTTGTTTTTGGCTTTGTTTTAAGCTTGCGGTAAGCCTCCAGCATTGCACCCCATACGTGATAGTCCATTGGGTTTATAATTCGGCGAATTTGGAGGCCATTTGTCTTCTGTGATGATATCTGGACAGCTGGCCCGCAGCCAGTTCTGTGCGCTGTGCTGTGCTGCGTGGCGCTGTGCGGTGTTGCAAGCTATGTGTGCTGATGTGCCATTCTGCTGGAAGATGAATCCGGTGGGCAGCTGGCGATTGCTTTAAAGGAACGATAATTTAGTGATAATTTATAAACAATATAAATTACTGTTTATCAGAACGTCATCGTGACGTGATCGGCAGTAATGTATAATCAGTTTTTAAAAATTAAATAGCATTTGTAGCTTGAACTTTTTTAATGCTGAAAAATCGGTAGGTGGTCATGTTAAGAAGTCCATAACTTCATCGTTTTTAACAGAATCATGTTTTACTTGGCCATTAGATGTAGAAGGTTTCACTAAATAAAGCTGTAAAATTTTATATTAAAATCCCCAACAGTTGCTGAGAAAACGGCGAAAAACATTAGGGGTCCACTTTTTTTGCTGCACCCTGTAGTTTCTGAGACCATGGTCTTAGTGCCCGGGTGCCTCAAGGACAGAAAAGAAATTCTTGTTCTTAGTCTTGCCCATGATGAAATGGTCTTGAGAATTTTTCAGACTTTCTGTTACTTATAGGTCCATGGTGTACAGAGTTATCACAAATGCACAATTTCAAACAAATTCTTTAGACTTATTTACTCAATCTGTGAACGTCATTCTGAGCATTATCAACTCACTGCTATACGACTGTGTAAAGTGCCCTTATCTATGTCGCCTACAATGCTATAAAGTTGTTCTTTTTAACAGTAGATTATGGAGGGTATTTTACGTCTTTTGTAGGTAATTCAGATGTGAATTGAAGGGTAACGAATAGAACCAGAATCTCAAGATCAGGCTAACCAATACCATGGGCAAGACCATGCAACTCGAAACCAACATTGTGACCAAGTGTGCATTGCTACCAAATGCGAACAAATAACAGTAAAAATAGTTACATGATAAGAATAACACATAATGCATTTTGGGTGGTGTCTGGGTGGTCTTACAACCCTGTATGTTTACAGCATGGGTGGCATGAAATGCGAGAAGGCTCGTCACTGGAACATCCCGGTCGTTTCAGTCAAGTGGCTGACTGACATCATTCTTGGTGATTTGTCCACGCTGAAACTGCCCATCAATCCATGCTATACGACTGTCACTGGGGATGAGAGCTTCGCTGTTGATCTAAACAAAGTTTGTCATTTGCTTGGTACGTACATACATCTAGTAGTCTAGACCTCACAATTTCGTAGCAATTGTGTACTATGATCCAGCATTGGTGACACTTACCGTCATGTGAACTTTGCCATCAGAAGAAACAAACTTAGAGAGGGCTACATTGCGTTGGTACGTAAGTAAATTTGTATGATGCATAATGTCAACGTCAAAGCTGTTGAATCTGAGCACAAATTTGGATGTGGGGTGGAGAACTAAGTTAGCCTAAAAGCCAGATTGTAGAACAAGAGCCTAGCTGTCACTAAGGAAAGCCAACCATACTTTGCCTGTTGCCATATGTTTGTTGCTACGTTTAATCTTTCATTTACTTATTTAATACAGATCATGTTACTTCTGCTATCAATAAATAAGTACGAAACATTCCACGACGTCGAACATGGATGCATTGCAAATTGTGGCCAAACTGCTGCAGCCAGCAACTTACTGACAGCCTATAACTTATAATGCTCTATCCAATGGTACCATTAACGAACTTGTACGATGTACCATCATCCATCTAGTCACAGTACATAAAATCGCAGATGACAGACAGACAGATGTACGACACGTCATCCCATAAGCATGGCTGTTTATATGGTTCGCTAAACATGTTTTGAGTTACCAAGAAAAACAGCATATAGAAGGGGAATTGCATATGTGCAGAGGAAGGATTTTAAGCATTGCAAATTGACATTTTTTGACATGCTGTGCAGTGTTTATACTGCTGTGCAGTGCAGTGCAGTGCAGTGCAGTGCTGTGCAGTGTTTATACTGTGCTTTGTATAGCTGCTTTAAAAGCCAGCAGTACCCGATACTTATTCTTCGATTTGGGAAGAAGTAGCATATGATAATTACATTTAGTGACAATTTACTGTTGTTTCATAGATCGTTGTAACTATACAGTGCGTACATAATTACATATTGCTTGTACAACTGTGTATGTTTTATTTTGCAGAGGGGTGGAAAACACCTGTGAAAATATCAAAAGAAATGTGGAAGGTAATGCTAAATATATGTCTCATATTCTGTTAGCTGATTTTGAATGAGATTGTATAAACCTCTCGTCATGGCTGTTGTCTGGAATTTTGTCTCATCAGTCAGTGTTGATCTGCGGAACCTTCAGTGATGAAAAGCATGCAGGATATTTTAGTTATCTAATAAATGGAAATCTGTCGTGAGACAGGAATTGACACAGCAACCAAAATTTTTCCCGATTAATGCTGCTCAGATTTGTTACTTGAGTGCAAGATGTGGCTGGGCCAGGTTGAGTACCAGGTTGGGCTGAATAATTTAGGACCATGATCTTCAGGTTCGGGCCAGGTTTAAAGTTTTAAGGTGCAAGCATACAGAACTCAAACACTACAAAGGTGAAAAAGGTAAAGATCATCAATTTGTTTAGCTCATTGTCACGTATACACGCCTCTAATGCATTTTCGTCACTGACCAGAGCTGCCGACCGTCCAACCACTGCGTGTAGCCTGCAGGCACAGGCTATCGCAGCGGCCATGCCAGGCAGCCCCAGGCAGCTGTACCAAGGTCCCCACCTTCCGTAATCCATATATAATGGGCTACTACTCATTTAACCGACCCCGGAGGGATAGCAGGCTGAGTTGGCCTTGTTGGTTGACTGATAGCGGACGCTTTACCCACAAAGTGGTCACACGGCCATCCATCAGTCTAGCATGTCCAGACTATTTATCTAGTCTATGCATGTGTTATGTTGTTGGGATGTGTTGTTCGCTGTTTTTTATATAATCATCCACAGAAGTAAGTAATCAGGCTACTGTTGGTGTTTTTTCAGTTTGTTGAATATGATGTTTGTTATTCTGTGGAAATAAATAAATAATTAGGTTACCAATCGTGCGTTTTGATGCGACAACTATGCCAGTAAGTTGTTCGTGTACTAACTAGTGTGTGTTGTTTCATTCTAAGAAGTTTCAGTCTTCACCGCTGCATCATAAGTCCAGACAGCAGTCAACGGTCGGCGTTGAAGAACACGTCCACAGCCATGTGACTGATGCCATGTCAGTGCAGAACGTTGCAAGGTATGCAGACACGTAGGGATGTGGTCTTGGGGCTCAAATCATCTGTGTAATGTACAGGGTGGTCCAAAAAAAACGGCACAAAGTTTATGACTCCGTAATTTTGCAACCGTACGTCATAGAGTCATGTGGTTTTCAGCAAAATGTTCCAAAAGAAATTCTTTACACGACTAAAGTCAGTGTTTGAATACAGGAGTTAAACATTCTTTGTCATTGCCGCTAGCAATTGAACTATGCAAAAACAGTATTACCCTCGACACAGCAGTCCATAAAAATGTGTCATTTTTATTTTTTCAATAGCTTTGTCAAACATTGGTCAATTTCAATAATTTTTGGCACGTGACATTAAGAAGAAACTTGATGCAAATGTCTATAGTTTTGGCCACCTCACCCAACTACATTGAGTTCTTGGGCCTCTGCGTTTACACTTTAATCAGTACATGTATGTGCGTACTTTGCGTGTTAAATCAGGTTGTCGAGCCAAAGCAATGAGATGCCGGTTGTGCTTTTTACTGGTTTCGACAAAGTCAGTACTGCCTTACTGTCCAAGGTATAATGTTGTCATACTTGTTTACTGTTTGCTGCTCACTGAGTAATGGAATGACAGCTAAATACTGATTAAGCTGAAAAACGAATGATTTTGAAGAAGATAACATAGTTGCAAAAGCTTTACAGATAAACTAATAACGTTTGTAAATGTGACAAAGATACTGGTATGTTATCTTCGTTTTAGTTGATCTGATGTATGGACATTTGACATAAGTAAAATTACTAAGTTGTAGCAGTAGGCTATTATGGTGCTGTTTTGAACACGAAACATTTTGTTACTTCATCAGCAGCAGTGCCGTAGCATTTTGATTTTTGTAATATATATTTTTGATTTGACAGTGACAACAATGACAGTAAGTTTATTTGCTCACTTGTGGCTATTAAGATAGCCGAATAGCTAAATAACGGTGCAGTGCAAACAGTGAAAAAAAATTTTAAAAACAGTCCATAAATGCAAAATAACAGTCCGTGAGTACATAAGTGCAAATGGCAACAATAATAGTCCATACTAAAAAAAACAAAACAAAGATACAACTAGAACTGTAGGTGGGATTATATAGGTGATTGGTATTTATTGAGGGCAAAATTTACAAATGATTGAAACTTTTTTGTTCGTGAGGTTCGGCGAGAGAGGTGTAGTAGAACGTAGCCTCGAAGTTACAGAAGTGTCGCGAGGGGTGGGAGGAGGTGATGGAGACGTGAAGCCGGATTGCACATTTTTTGGAAGAAAGATCTGGAATATTGATCTCACCTGTCTTTTAGTGAGTTTATGTTAGCGACAAATAACAAATTAGGATATGACATGCCACGGGTAAAGGTGAAAATGATAACGTACTGTTCTCTTTTGTATTGATTCCAGCTGCTCAGTTTGCACGCGAGTGATAGAGTAGTGCCAAACTGGGGAGGCATGTACTCTAGAGTTGGGTGGATTGCTCCCGTGTAAAAATGTAGTAATTGGTGTGGTGGTACACCTGCTCTCTTCAATTGCTTAAGAAATAGCTTTATTTTCACAATGACCTTTCGGTGTTGTTTAATGATAAAAACGTTGAATAAATATTTCTAAAATGTTGGTAAACGCGTTTTTTTCCATTTTTAAAAAAAATTGAAAAATGTTGGTAAACATTTAGTACAGCTATGGAAGACATTCAGCACTGAAGCAGTTTCTGAGCTCTGCGTACGTGGTGACAATAAAATCATTGTTCTGTGGTGTACAACAGGAGGTGGTCCGGCTTGGAGGGCGTGTGGTGCTATCTGCTGTCCCGGGCACTACCCATCTTGTCGCGAAGTCACTTCTGAGAACCGTCAAGTTCCTGACTGCGCTCGCCATCGTGCAACATGTGCTAACAAGCGACTGGATCAAACAAAGCAGCATTGCCAATCAGTTTCTCGGTAATAGATTGTTACTGTTATTGTTAAACTGGTTTGTCGTATGATAATTGTGCAGTCATGTGTGTCCCATTGATTGTCCGTTAGCCCACAATACTGCCCTTTTAGTTTTCCATAACTGAGTCAACTTAATAAAGCTGGTCCGGCATCTGGGTGTATGTATGTCCATCCACAGAACGTTTTTCTGCGTTATCTGATTTAAATGAAATTTGGTATGAAAGTAGATGCCAGTTAGTGCTACACAACATTATTTTATGTGTTTTGATCCAAGGTCAAGGTCATAGTTAGAAGTTCTTTCATTTTCAGAGTCTCTTTCTTCAACCATTTACAGTGGGAGCTGGCAAATGACTAGTGATTCTCAAACTAGGGGACATAATGTTAATTTTTTTAGGGCCCAGACTTTTGCTATTTAGTGTAGGTTTTGAGTTACGAGCAGCAAAGAACTTAGTCCAGATTTCTGTTGTGAAGTTGATTGCTAACCACATCGAGTTAAATGTGCATTTTAAAAAGTTTATTGGTAAAATTTTTCTGGTAGAATTTTTCGGTTTGATTATTTATAAGAAAATACCACAGACAGTTTGTTTAGTGTTGTCTAAGCATGAATGTAGAAACCACCGAAATCAAGAAGGAACTGTTCTTAGAGATTGGTATGAATCTTGCATTGTGGCAGTAGGTGGATGTTCTGAATGCCGAAAGTGATGATAGATATTATAATAACAACAGCTTTGATGTGGACTGTTGAAAATGTTTGTTAAAACCCATTTTTTTCTCAACCAGATGATATCATCAGTATTGCCATTTGTTTGCTGTGGCTTGTTATCCAACAGTGTTATTCCGCTGTGTACTAATATTGGTTTTTTTAACTATTTCGTTTGCTAGACGAAAATCAGTTCGAGTTGGTTGATGAAAGGATGGAGGAAGTGCATGGTTTTCGACTGAAGGAGTCTTTGTGCCGAGCCCACAAGAAACATCTGTTCAAAGTGAGTGTCAGAATTTCATAGTGTCTACAGTCTTCTCTGCATAACTGAACTAGTCAAATATATTGCAGAATTCATCCTCAGTTTTGCTACATTTCTTTCATTTGTTGAGAAGCCTTTGTGGATGGGTTTGCACAGAATATGGCTTTGGGCTTTATCTTCCAGATGTATGTTCCCTTTGACCCTCTCCCCCCTGTCCTCCAATAGACGGCATTATGAGATTGATGACTGTCTGGAGGATAAAAGGGAAGATTAATAGAACTGCCGTAACTGTTAAATATGCAAAATCATAACAGCAAGCTCTTACATTGTTAGGTTTAAGTTGTTTTTGTGTTTTATGTTTCATATTAGGGTTTTCTGTAAAGGTTAAACTTACTGTTCCATTATTATGTGTTTGTGTGCATTCCGCCTGGAAAGGCCATCCTTGAAATGACCTATACTGTCGGGTGGGATGTTGAACCCTACGCACTCACTCACTTTTCCAGATGTAATCGACTGTTAGAAATTTTTCACTGGTCAAGTTAGGGATTTCAATCCACTGGGTTTCAATTTTGCTTCCCCTCTTTCTAAATGCATAAATGTAGTACTTGGAGTGACAGTGAAATAAAGAAACATTTGTGAATAACGTGATGTTATTTTTTGCAGGATTTGGTATTTTATTTCACGCCTGGCATCCAGCCGAGCAAGTCACTTCTAGTCACTCTAGTCATTGTAAATGGCGGTCGTGTCATCGAAAGCTTACACCAGCTGAATTCTGAGGTAAATGATTTGCAATCATTTTTTTTTAAATTTGCACATTGACAGTACTTTTATATTTTGTTAGAGCTTTTCTTGTTTTTCACCTTCTGTAAATTGGATGCAGACTTGTTTAGCCACTCAGCTTGTCACTTGGTTTTTATGTTGCAGTATAAATTGCTATTGCATTACATTAAATTATGGATTTTTAACGTGGCCTAGGTAAAATCTGCAAGGACCACGACTATTCTGTGCTGGCAGTGCTGAGAACTATAGGCAACCAACAACATAGCTTATTCTGAAAAATCATTTGTTCCGCATCTTGTATCAAACCATGTATCGAATCCCTTATTGGCTGTACATTGCCTGTGCTGTGATGCTTATGTTGCCTTGGAAACTTTAATCATTTCTTTTACTTACTTGCATACTAGTAGCCACGAGCAGTTGTGGGTTACAGCGTTTCCAAAAAATAATCTGTTAAAATGTGGCTTTTTTAAACAGTTGGTAGAAAAACATTAATTTAGTTTGAGTGTTACTTCAGTTAGGGCATGTTGTAGATTTTTTAGTTATTAACTTTTGTGGCTTTTGTGTTATATTTTAGAACAAGTCATCTGTAATTGTCATCAGCTGTGAAGAAGATCTGTATCTTTGCGGTGCTATTGCAAAAGACGTCGGTAAGTGACTTATAGTGAGCCCAAGCTGTATTCGGTAGTATGTTATATAATGCATAGGAATAGTTTGTGGGCCAAGGTTCTTGTCATTTTATGTTTAACAAAGTGAAAACTACAAATATTATCCTGTAGATGTGTTCTTTAAAATGCTATCGATAATTTAGTGTAAATATTGGCTAATGTTACTATACAAACACAAATGTGATGAAGATACGGATAGGAATTTGATGTTGTTTTTTGACTTGCCGTGTCTATACACTGTAGGGTAGTGCATAAAATAGCAGAACATAACATGGTTAATGTAGATTGAGTAATCGGAGAGTTGTGGAAATGATTAATTTCGATCACTGCATTGAAGTGTGGTCATGTTGAACGCTGTGTTCAAGTGTTCAGTGATCAGGGCAATTGTTTCCATAACTGTCTAATTGCTCCATTTATGCAATACATGCTTTTTTCCACTTTCTTACAGGGCTGTGGTCCTTGAGGACAAAAAAATCGTGGCCTATGCTTTAGCTTCGAAAAGGTCTGGCCTTCTCCTCGACGCCTTAGCTTCTAGTCATTTGTAATAAATGTGCTCTGTGCGATGAGTTTTTGTTATTTTTATAATATATTCACTGAAACTTTGACACGATGTTTGTTTGAGTAGTTTTCTGGTTCGCTATGGTTTGAGCTGAGATTAAGCTTCCTTTTGATGCGCAGTATAAAATTAAAATCATCATACTTGCTTTGCTAACTAGCTTACTTGGTGGCCTTGGCTAATGCACCGGTTAGCTGGCCCCCGCATATTGGTCTTTTCCTTGAGGACCACTGGCTTTGGCTGTTGCTTTGAAAATGCTGGCCTCGAACCTATATTTTTTCTTAAGTGCCACCCAGTAGAAACAGCTGATAGGTAGAGTCAGTCATATTAGTGTAATAATGTTGTACGGTGCTGTTGCAGGTATTTACAATGTTGACTTCGTGTTCACTGGAGTCTTCCGACAGGAGATTGACTACCGCACGTATCGGATGAATTAAGTGCCGCATAGCCTAGGCTGACTGTGTAATGAACTATATGTACATTCTTGTAACTGAACGTTCTCAAAGGCAGCATTTCACTTAATGTGTAAGGCTATACTCGTCAGTGGTGAAAGGCAGGGCTGGATTTAAATGCAGTTTGGTGCTGTTCCGTAAAAATATCGGACCCTCACATTAGGCCTGTCTGATTTGAGGTTTGGCTTTCTGAAAGCGGAGGCCTTTTTGCGTACAGGCCAGATAACGTTGTGCAGCACCAAAGGAACTTAATGTAGCAGCAGCACGCCATAGAAAGGCCCCACGTGCTAGAAAATGTTGTGCTGTCCGCTGTCGTGCATTTCTTGGCCTGTGGGGTCCTCTTTTTGTAGGGGCCGTTTTTGGTTGAACATGCTTAGCATTAAGTCCGACGCCTGTGCTTGAAGGGGTACAGCGCTTCAAAGTTGTGAGGCATCTAGGCCACTTTCGCCACTGCTACTCATTTTGTATTTTTTCACTGTATTATTGCATTGTTGTTGCATTGAATTGTGCATTGATGCTAGCTGATGCTTTGATCCAAAGGTCGTAGCTTTTAACCTTTAGTTTTTGCTGTTTCGTACAATATCATGATGATGCAAATTTTCAAAGTTCATTTGTGCATATATGAACCAGTGTGATTAAATGTTTTCTTTAAGCCCATTGGTTATTTGTTTACCTAAAAACTAGAGGCCACATCTGCAATTCCTCTCTGTCACAGTGAATGAAATAACATGTGCGTTAACTGTATAAATAAATAAATACTGTAAGTTGGTTGGTGAAAAAACATTTCATCGCCGCAAGTTCCAGAACCATTGTGCGCAGACGTTAAATGGACTGAGATGACGTAAAGTGATTTTATCTTATAACTATCCGGTGCAATGCATTTCAATTGGACTGACATAGCAGCTATATTATCTGTTAACATGTAAATATTAAGGACCCTGTAAATGTGGCTAGGGGGAATCGAATTTTGTGCATTTTTGATTTTTGGTGGCAACAGTTTTAATTCATTTCCTGAAAATCGACTGAACGAATTCATTTCAGTTTAAACAGCCAATTTAAATTGAGACTAAAGTGGGAGACATTCATCGTCTGCAGGTTTTAATAATTTTGCACAGGTGAAGAAGTAAAATTGTGGGTGTCACCACTCACCAGCTCAATGAGGGTGATCTAGCAGATCTGGATGTATGCAGTTTTGCACAGTTGAGTTTGGAATTGGGAATTTTGACAGTAATAGAAAAGTGTTGTCTTAGAAGAGGGGTATTACTCTGTCTTGAGGGCAGGGGGTTGCATTCATCCGTGTCTCGAAATTACAGCACAGCCATTGCGTAGAATTAATATCACATTTTCTTATTCAAATGCATTTTAGGTCTAATACTCATGGTCTTGATTAGTTTCTAACGTTCAGTTGTGTTGTTGTTAACTTGTTTCACGCAACATGCTCCGATTGCGAATACGGAATTTTACGAACATTCTGTCTCGTCAAGCTCATTGGGCTTGGGACTCTTAACTGTCATGACTCGAAGCCGTTGGACTCGGCTCGTACTAAGTGGACTCGACCAGGCCTACATCGCTGCTAGTTTCGGGGGTTTCCTCCTCTTCCTCGGGTGGTTGTTTTTTGTAGTAGAGGCCGAGAAACCTGTTCCAACCGAAGTGGACGTTTTTGCGCAGGAACACAAGATGCTTGTGAATGCCTACGCAGTCGAGCATCATAATTGCAGCAATCAGCACGCAGCAGATGGCAAGGCCGACGTATCCTATACCAGCCGCTCCGGGCGCTTCCAACGCCGGCAACTCCATGTTTCTTGTGTCATATCGACCTATACGCAAACGTACACATTCACATAATACAATACAGGCGACATCTTGCAATGAACAGTTGTCTACAATAATATAATTTTATTAGCCACAGTATACGCATAATTTAGGTCCTGTTGGGAGCAGCCTAATTGAAACTTAACTAACTTGACTAGCAGCGTCGTGGGTTAAAAATTTGGCGGTGGAGGAAGTTGCAGTGTTTCGACAGACACTGTATAGGTGTCCGACAGAGGAGATAATGGGTGCTCAAATTTTTTGGCTGTAAATTTTCCCACAATGGGGGTTATTATCAGCCCCAAATTTTGCTGTGTTGGACGAAAATTTTTCGACAACTCGAAATTTTGGGGGAGGCGGGTAGGTAGCAAGATACCTAGTAGATACCTCTGCTTCCTTCCCTGGTCACGACGCCACTGTTAACTATTGCACAGAGGTTGCAAACATGTAAAACTGACACACTGAGGGACACACAGAAACCCTCCACTGAACTGCCATTTAGAACCCAACATAAGGAAAATTAAAGATCAAATTTCCTCAACATCGCGCAATGGTTCAAGAACGTGAATCTACAGTGTGGTAAAAAGCAAAAGCAATCCATTAGTACCAAGTAGAAAGCGATAACCTACCGCTGCAGTCGATGACGCAGGTTTTGTATTCGCTGTTGTTCTTGCCACAATCTTGTCCATTATAGGCGGGACGCGGGTTGTTGCAGTAGCGCTTGCGAACTCTCCAGCCAGTGTCGCAGGTGGCGTTGCAGTCCTGCCAGCTCTGCCAGGCCGACCAGCCGCCGTGCACTACAACCACGCCTCAAAACACTCGTGCACTGGACTCTAATTCATACCGGATTGACTTTGCCTACTTACGTGCATGCGATGACTTTAAACATATTTGGAAAGTGGGAAAACATTTTACGTTGTATATGCAAAACTGAATTGCGTCTTGTCGCTTGTACAAAGCCGTCTCCCTATATGCGATGTTTTCTGTTTTGTAACAAAACGTATAGGCGCGTATATGTACAGAGCGACGTAACTGAACTGAACTGGCACGGTTTAGTTTTTGACGAACTGACCGCCCATTGGTCATTGGTTGACGCGTATGTGCGCGTAGTCACGTAGTCGCCGACGCCGTTGGACGGTGCTTAATGTGAAGCATTACTGCTTGCTTATTGGTCAGTTCGTCAGAAACTGAACCATGTCAGTTCTGTTCTGTTCAGTTTAGTTCAATTACGTCGCTCTCTATATGCAGAGATAATAAGACCTCGTATGAATAAACAAATTTCTGAATCACTGATGACACTTAACATCTTCATACGCATTTTCTTTGAACGCATGCAGTGGTGGCTCCAGGTAACTCTTGGCTATCTCACTCAGACTTTGAATTCGTCAGCTCATCCGTGTTAGAACAAGATTAGGCCTTTACAGCAAACGATAATTAACCGACAGTTAAAAAAGGTAAAAAGTAAAAGGTAAAGGTGGTGTATACTGTATAGCTCTTAACAGGAAGCCCATCACTGAGCTACGCAGCGTCACCTGCCATACCTGGACATTGTGTGAAGCAGGATCTGACAGATGTGCTATTTCCTGGACACGGAGCTCCGTTGTGCTCAGACGCAGGATTCGTACACGTTCGAATTCGTATTTGAACACCATTGCCGCAGGTCAGAGAACAGTCAGCCCAATTACTCCAGGAAGACCACGCACCGTCGACTACAATACACAGTGTTACTGTTTAGACGATATGATGAACATTTTGTTCTGTGGCAAGGATGGTCGATAATACCAAAAGTTTCAGCCAAACAAGGAAATTGACACCATTACGTCGCTGCTGTACAAACGTGACGTGATTTGCCATGCTGTTGCGCTATAAAAACCGCGAATTGAGTTGCAAATAATTGCTGTAACAAAATTAAATCATGGGCTAAGTGTGTGGGCTAATGAAAAGGTAAATCTGCGTACTGCAGTAGTTACTCCGGTATTTAAGAAGGGATCCCCTAGTGATCCAGCTAATTACCGCCCAATTTCTCTTACGTGTATTGCGTGCAAGCTACTTGAA
>Ga0209671_1004745_pt1 | contig 13560 bp, 8 predicted proteins | sample WorMetHERISLAND2_2_FD_187401 | JGI IMG/M metagenome (GOLD analysis project Ga0209671, IMG submission 187401) | Marine gutless worms symbiont microbial communities from Max Planck institute for Marine Microbiology, Germany - Olavius geniculatus... | ecosystem: Host-associated > Annelida >... | reverse complement strand
TCCTAGCCGACCGCCACCACGAACATTTTGCTAAGCTGCCGCTGCCGTGAAAATCGCGGCTAGCCAATCTGTTACTGTCGGTCTGTGTGAACACTAGAAACCACAAAGCGCAGTTGAACTGACGATTCTAGAAATATTATGATTAAGCCTATTAGTATTACAGCTCTATCATTATTGTCACCATCAACAACGACAACAGCAACGACGACGTGCAACCTTGTGAAGTAGACTACGACAACTATGACTACCTAATAACAGTAGGCCTAGGATTAGTCTATATTTTCCACACAGCGATTAATTTATTATACCAAAACTACTGCACTTGAAGTAAGCCGGCCTAATGGCCAATTCACATCTACAACGCAACTCAACAGTTGAGTTGAGTCTTGTCGGCGTCGTAGGTGTGAACTGGCCATAACGTCCAGCAAATTTTATATTAAGCCATGCCGTAGCCTACCATATCGGAAACCCTGATGTCGCCGTAAGCGTAGACGATGGCGTTGCACGGGGTCGAGACGGGAAGCAGATAGGAAATGTTGACAGCAATAGCGACTGGAAACATCAGATACAACGGATTTATGTCGACGCCATTCGCCTGCAGCAAATACAAACGACTGTCAACGCATAACCGGGAATCGGTGTCACGATCGCGGGCGTTATTTGATAACTGAAACAGAAGTATAAGTAAGAAAAATCCAGAAACGTCAAATGGCTAAGCCTGAGATCGAAAAAATACTTTAAAAAGAAAGACATAGCGGTAAATTACTGAAATTAGAAATAAAAACTGAAGCGAAAGAAAACCGTGAGCAAGTCCAGATATCCAGATATTCCTAAAGTTCAATTCTTTTTATGATAATTAGCCAACTTAAGTAACGGTCGAGCTTATGGTACGGTTGTCGTCCGTCTGAATGTCTGTCCGTCCGTCGTCGTCGTCTGTCACGGATGTATTGTGGTTAAACGGTGCTAGATATAGGGCCTAGGTTGCTTTTGAATAATCACATCACCAATAGGAAGTCGCATATTGGCTTTCAAATGACATAAAAATCGATGACCTTGGATGACCTTGAAGTGTAATAACGCACTATGGTATGCCAATCATGCAGTATTGTGGCTAAACGGTAAGTCGTAGAGGGTCGGCGATAGTACCATCGGATAGAGTGCTGGCAACCTCCTATAGGCTGTCAATAGTAACCGTATCTCCATTTGCAGTGGTTTGGCCGCAATTTTCAATGGAAAGCCTCAAACTCTAAGTGGATGTAAACCGTCATATCTCGTAAACGGTGAGATATAGGAAAGAGGTTGCTATTGATTACTGATAGGAAATCGCATACGCCTTTTTAGACGAGATGAAAGTCATCGACTTTGGATGACCATGAAGGTCACTAAAAACTAGTACGGTCGGCTATCATAGCGAAAGCTGGGCTTTTTCTTTTTTCTCCCTTTTATTGAAGCTTCTAACGAGGGCGCGTTACCATTTCAGCGACGATCGGCAGGAAGAGCGTTGCAGACGCGACGTTGCTACTGAAGCATGTGATGCATTGACTCATGAGCACCACGAGCAGACCGATGACTGGCGCTGGCAGTGTCCGGAACGACGACATGAACACAGCAATCGTCGTTCCCAGGTTCGACGCCTGTCAATCAATCAATCGGTCAGTCAACAAACAGAGTAAATAAAATGTTACACGGCATAAAATCAGCACTATATACAGTAGATCGCATAAAGTGAGGCGGCAGATTGTTTCACGCATGGGGAGCAGCTGCGTAAAGCCCAATTTCCACTACGCCGACTTTGCGACAAAATCCGGCGGCCGCGGACTGGACAGACTGACGGACGGACGAGATCCGTAATGCGGCCTATGAGGACGCACAATTAGTCGTGGCGGGGGAAAGAACAATTGTCCCCCTTTTTTAATTCAAAGCTGTCAACAAGAAGATTTCCCGACATTTTCCAGTCCGAAAATGCCAAATTTGGGGCTAAAATCTGCCATTTGGGGTAAATTTCAAACAGATTTAAAAGATTCAGCATGCATCCATGATCTCCTCCATCGGAAATTTGCGGTGTTTGTCGAAAAATTGCAACTTCCGGTCCCGCCTACTTTTTCTAACCCACGACGGCGCTGGACTAAATTGTCCGCTAAAGGTATCGTATGTGTTGTACAAATCTAGCCACTGGCGGCTATAACATGAAATAAATCGTCTATTTCATCGTCAGCTTACTTTGACGGCGTCGGCGATGGCGAAGCCCCCTCCCAACAGCATGATGACACCCCATTGCATCTTCAACTGCACGGTCTGCCAGTCCAGTAGCGGCAGTGCTGGCTGCGGCGGCGTAGCGTCTGCAACAGTGCAGCCACAATGGTTAATGGGTAACTGGTTAAATGGTATAGCTTTTCATAGGAAACTTATCTCACAGCTACGGAGCGTCACCTGTCATATGAGATCACACAGTGTTACCTGCCCACCCCCGACACAGATGAACGCTCTCTGCCTCAACCCCAGCCAGAGAGGTTGGATTTATCTACCCCAACTGGATTTATTCGTTTACTTTCCTCGGAAGGATAGAAGGCTGAGTTGATCTTGCTATTGGTATGTACCAAAATGGTTTACCTGTCAGCAGACAGTCATCCATCCATCCTTGATAGCGACCCAACCAGAAGTGAAACCATCGACCTGGCGATCGCAAGTTCAACGTTCTAATAATTACTGCTACACTACCAAGCTACGATTTAGAACATCTTTACAGAACTAATTCGTGATCAAGTTCGTAAGCGAAAAAAACATATTTTGTTATTCTGTTCGTAGGCCTCTTGTTTACATTTTCATTCTCTTGTGCACTAATGGGAGTCTGCCAGAACTTGAGTGCACCTACCAGCCTGCTGCTGTAAGCTTACATCCTGCATTTACCAATAAAAGTTTGCAGCAACAAAATTTACAATATGATACTGTAAATTTTGTTGCTGCAAACGTTTACTGGTAAATGATTTTATTTTGTTTGATTGAACTAATATAATGTTTGGCACGTTGAATAGGCCTATATCACGACGGTCTTATTTTACTTGCTTTATCAGCGTGCATTATCTGCCATTATTTATTCTAACTATAAGACTACTACGTACATGTACTACTATAGCCTATACAAAAGTTACAAAACAATAGCTAGCACACTTATGGGTTTAAATAACTTGAGTATATAACAGACAAACCGTTTGGCTTTCGAAAGATGAGATAGTTTGGTTTTCTTGACGGTAGAACAAACATAATCAGACTGATGGTGACAGCACAGACTGAGTCCGTCACGTAGCTGAAACACAAACAAAGTTCTGTCTCTGTAAGGCTACATCAAAATTAATTAGTGACGTTAAACGAGGCAAAACTCCCGAAAACGAGGCCAAGTTCGAGGCCAGAAATATGAGGCCAAGGTCAAGACCGAGGCCAGAAAAAAAGCAACCGTGATCAAAACCTGGTGCTTGGTGGCTCAGCGGTTAGAGCGTTAGATTCGAGACCGAGAGATATCCAGTTCAACTCCCAGCCGGTTCGCTACCAAGTAACAACTCTGGGCAAGTTGTTCACACAGGTCTGCGTGCCTGTGTAAGTGCAAGTGGTCTGGCGGTTGGTGTCGACTCGTAACTTTCAGGTTACAGTTCGATTCTCACGGCCGGTCATTTGCAAGCAACCTTAAGCAAGTTGCTAAATTTACTGTGTGCTCAGGCCAACTCAGCCTCCTATATACCCTCCGAGGGATGAAAAATGAGTGGTAGTGTAGGGGCTATGGGCTGAAGGTCTAGGGTGTCTAATTGGGGCGGTGGTATGTCTGCTTGCTGCAAGCCGCGGGTCCGATTGTTGGCTGACGCGGGCAATGGATGGCCGCGTAGTGCGCTGCGGTATCATTAGCTCATGCCAATCAGCTGCCACTTCCGAGATTGTGAAAGCGCTCTTGGTCTTGAGTTTGTCTCATGTAAGAGGTGCTATAGAAAGTAACAGACCTGCTTGTTTTACCTTTCATTGCTGAAAAGCAAGGCCAAGACCGAGGTCAGCAATAGAACTATTATAGAAGTGAAAATGGCAACACAAAATAGGTCAAAGCATTACCACCGCCCTAGGCCAAGCCGAGGCCAATTGATTCGGACCAATGCCAAGGTCAAGGCCATGATTTTCGAGGCCGAGGCCAAAACGACCACTTTGAAATCATTGGTTTAGCCGAGAAGATACGGTGCTGCTGCTGCGATGTGCCATGTGTCACGAGAGAACGGTGTCGCGTAGCTAACCGAGCTGGCTGCTTGTCAGTATTATTTAGCACAATCATGTCGTGTCGTATAGCACATAATATACCTATTTATTGTATATTAGATGACAAAATGTGACAGTAATGAACAGTACGATCATGACCCGTACATACTTGTGGCCCATGAGGTCGGCCCAGCCGGAAACGAACTGCGGATTCTTGGTGACCCACATTGCTGCCAGCAAACAGAACAAGCCCAACACCCAAGCCTCCGGCCACCTACACAACACACACGTAAGTTATTTATCATTAAAATGTTTACCGGTATTGCATGTCTGTAGGTAAGTTTCGAGATGTGATAAAAACGTAGTTTTCTGTCGTTGCCAACACTTCTAGGTAACCCAGCTATGCGGTCCGTAAAGATCAAGTTTCTAACTACGTTTAAACTAAGTTCCATTCATAGGCCCCCAATTTTTCTTACGTCATCGAATGCTGACTCGTTGATAAAGTACTTTCGCTGGCAATTGGCGTTGCACTTTATGCAAACCTGAGGTCCATGGGATTTTTAACAACAATTTTATTAATAATAATAATTATTATTATATTCGACAGCGACGACTTTTAGACTCGACGCAGCAGACCAGTCCAGCAAACTTCAACAAACAGTCTTCACAAAATCACAAATTTATCACTAAATGCGTCCGTGGAAAGATTTAGAAAATCGGCCAAATCGGCTAAAAGTCATGAAAAAACTGCAGGTGTTTTACGTTTTGGCCATATTCTAGGCTATGTGATCTAATAAACAGAATACAGACGTTATTGGCCCAAGCTTGGCGTATTCTCTGCGGATAACTGCATTCGCCGAGTTTTCGCCATGTTCTTCTTCCTTTAGTTTGGGAAAGAAAGCTTTTCTGTACAAAAACAAAAACAGTACTGTATTATTACATCGTAATAAAATTGTCACATTAACGAACACATGGACAATTGTAGCTTTTGTCCAAAATAGGAGCTGTCAATAATTTAATGTATTATGAGAAAACGGTAAGCGAGAAAAAATTCCCTACGCCGGAAATACTGGCAGTAGGCCTAAGATAATGACAGGGATGGCAAAGGCCCCAACGCTACCCAAACATTAGCTTGTCGGAACATTTTCTTCTTATTATGGACATTTTAATATGGACATCATCATACCGTTTTGTTAGATTTGTTTTATTGTTATATTTTAGGCGTAGTGTTTCAGGACTGTAGGACGCGTTATACAAATTTTTTCGATTGATTGATTTTTCGAATAATTCTTGAGGGAAAATTTTCCTTCAGAAAATGTTCTTCCAAAAATACAAAACCTGGGGCTGAAAATCCTCCACTTTGGGAAATTTAGGGGCAAAATTGAACTAATAAGATATCTACTCTGTCGGAGATTTGCGTTTGTCTTCGAAAAACTGCAACTTCTTGCTTTTTCCCTATCTTTTTAACACACGACTCTGCTAACCACTGACACCGAAAATAACTCGAACTATCAATGCATTCCTACTGAAGAATGAGATTTAATTTACGTTAAAAATTTTAAAAGAGATAATTATATTGAACAGACAACTAGCACAGACGAGAAATGGATGCGAACCTGGGTCCGACCATAACGCAGACCAGAACGAACCAGGCTGAGATGAGAGCCACTATCATGTACGGGAATGCGAAAACGAAGAACGAGAAAAAGTTGACTCCAGTGTCCGCCGGCCCGTACAGACTACAAACACAGACAGTCAGTCGATATACATCATTTTGCAGCTATAGCCGATAGCCGGTAGTAGTTGTTAGTGTGTTTTATTGCTTCTATTTGGTGTGTTTGTGTGTGTCTGGGTGACTGCATGTGTGCTTGTGTTTTTTCTTAGTTTACTGTCTTTTTTGTATTGCTTGTCTGCCGTATTGGCGAATAAACGTACTCATAAAACATGCCCGACATTATCGACTGTAACTCGAAGAAAAATTATCCAGTTTTAATAATGTTTGGTAAAAAAATATTGCTGACAAACCCAACGTATGCTCCTACACTACCTAGAAAAAGCAGAACAAGCGAAATATGCGTTGAAATGAACAAAAAAGAAACGTCAATTTCATCTTTTCCGTACAGTCATTGGCGGACAACAACAACAACTTCAGATTCAATGTGCACAAAGACATGAACCTGAAAGTTATATCTGCACACCGTTCTAATTACTGCATTCACTTGTTTTTCTGCAAGTGCCCATCGTCCCCAGTAAACAACACGGCCACCCATTGAATTGGTTTTTACGCGCGAAAGCAGGTACTGCCATCGCAATTCTGTCATCGCATTCTGTCCGTCCGTCCGTTCGTCTGTCACACAGGTTGATCAGTCATAAACCGTGCAAGCTGCCTGGAAGACTCTGGTTTCAGGATCCGTAAAGCTTTTTCATAAATTCAAAAGGGATCACCCCCAGCGAAAGCGCTAAATGAGAGGGGTGTGGGAGAAAATTTGCGATTTTCGGCCAATAAGTCGCCGTATCTCAGAAACGGTGCGAGATAAGGCCTAGGTTACTGTTAATCACTAATCGGAAGTCGTACACGGGCTTTTGATTGGCACCGACAACAATGATCTTGGATGACCTTGAACATCAAAATAGGGGTTTCTTATGGATCTTTTGGCGATTTCGAGCTGTGAGACACATTTCAAGAGCGAATTCGCCGAAATCAGTAGAGATAGACAAGGACAAGCTGCACAAGAAATTTTCAGCATTGAACGTAAATTTCGACGGTTCAAGTATCGATTTTCTAGGTTCAAGAAAACCTGCGCACGAGGGCATCAAAGAGCGGTACCCCCGTAAAAGTCGTTATTTTACCGTTGTTGGTCTGTTTCTCGTGAAAACAGTTGCGCATTGGTACGGGTATGCTACCTATTACAACAAGCACTAGTGACCAGCTTTTTAGTCGTATTAATATAGATGACTTGGAAAAACCCCGAACTCTCAAAGTAAGGGGTTTTATTGATTTTTGCGATCTTCGGCTGCGGCGCACACTTCAATAGTGAATTCCGACGAAATGGCTGAAGATAGACAATTTGCGATCAAAAACTGCTATGGGCTTTCGCGCGTCTCGTGAGCATTAGCTCAAATTATTTCTTATTTCGCATACACTCAAAAAGCTGGGGACAGACGTCTGATAGCATTTCTGTTGCTTTAAACACACCTTTAAATTTTACTGCTCCAAGAAATTCGCGCCCACGATATTCAATTATTCACACCGTCGTATAAAATGTATTCAGTTATTAGCACAGGTTGCGGCTGAACGCCAGCTGAAACGCAGAACACGAAGCAAGAAGCTCAAAAGTCAAGACGACCAGAGATCATTCAGTGCGGTAAAGCCCAAATTCCATTACGCCGACTTTGCGACAAAGTCCGGAACAAGTTCGCGACAAAGTCGGTGAAAGTCGGCGTAATGGACTTTGGGCTTAATCAGTAGCGACTGGTGAAACGTACGATTCGAGCTGGCCCTTGAGCACAATGTTGGGCCCGCTGCCGATAATTGTTCCCATGCCGCCAATGGAAGCGGAGTAGGACACGCCAAGTTTGAGCGCGCAGGCGAAGCATCTGAACTCAGAGTCTTCTTTCTCACAGATGCGCGTCCATTCCTTGTCATCCGGGTCGTTCTGCGCTGTCGCTTCAGCTTTACTGTACGCAAAGCAAGCAACACATGCATTGTCAGCTGATGAAAATGGCTGATAATAAGGCAGTCACAATCGTGTTTTGAACGTGCTATTTAATAAGCAAACTGTAAGCCGATTTATTTAACATGAACAACTATGATCAAAGAATGTAATTATTATTTTTTTAATACTGAAATATTTGATTTTCTAGCAAAATGCGTTTTACAGTACAAAGTACTTTTTTGCGATTATCTCGGTTAAACGGTGCTGCAATCTGTTACCATTAGATAGGCCTACAAGAGTCTAGAGCTTACTTATTTGGCCCACCCTGTAGAGTGTACATGCAATGGTCATGCAATAAGCAAGGAATGGGGTCTACACTCAGTGGGGTTCAAAGGCAAACTGTCTGTGGGGGTTGAAGGATTTTGTCTCCAGCAATTGCTGCACTTCATTCGCAATAAAACGAATGGTTTCTTTAAGCAATTTATCTAAAGTCCCAGCATAGAACATAATCTTTGAAATGTAAACAGCCACTAATTGTACTTATAAAAACGCAAAAAGTGCTGTGACTACCTAAAGCCACTTATGTGCTATATGGTTATGGCCGTAATGGCCATTTACGAAGCAACCAACCACTAAGCGTCAACAATTTTTTCATAATTCATACGTACGTACGTAAACATTTCAACAGAAAAAAAATTGCCGAAAATTATAATTGTTAAAATTGTTTGTTTTTCAAGTATTTTCAGCAGTATAAATTTACAATTTTAGTGACATCTAACAGCACAGCCTACACACTCTGCAAAGGTTAAAAAAGTTCGAATGTATATAGGCCTTAATATCTTAAAAACTGGAAGTAATCATGACCTGTAGTTTATGAATTCAAATTCAACACATCGAAATACACAAGAAATAATTTTATTTGTCTTTAGTGCAGGCAAATTTTCAAAATGTGTAGAAATTTGTAAATCACTACTGAAACCGTGGAATGCACTACTGACTCGCGTTTGGCGCCATCAACTTCGACAACCGCGCTGCTGTCTGCTTCGTCGTCACGTGACTTCTTGTCTCCATCCGCCAACGACTTCATCTCTACTCCCACTTTACGTACAAATCAGACGCACGTGCGCTCATACACTCGTAACGGCATTTTTGCACACAAATCCGAATTTTCAGAACAGTTAAACCATGCACGTCACTCAACACGCATTGGTACAGTGTTTTCGTAACTTTCGGCTGCAGTCGTGCGTCATAAAGCATACGACGGCGTAGGCCTAGTCCATGCGATCCGAGCTTGGTTTAAATACGGTGCCACACTGCCTGGAGTGGTATAAGCCATAGGACAGCCGAACAATAGTTCTAAAACGGTAAAGATAACGGTGGTGTATAACTCTTAATAAAAAACCCATCACAAAGTACGGAGCGTCACCTGCCATATAGGGTCGCACACCAGCACCCGACACCGCTGAACGCGCCCCGCCTCAACCCCAGCCAGACAGGCTGGTACTCGATTTACCTACCCCGAAGGGATGAAAGGCTGAGTTGACCTTGATGTAAATACCGACATGGTTTACCTGTCCGCAGACAGTCACCCGTCCAGTAGAACCACTTGACAGTGACCCGACCGAAAGTCGAACCCACGACCTCGCGATCGTAAGTCTAACGTCTTAACTGTTACACTACCAGGTCACCTAAGGTGAGATGTGGAAATAAAGTCGTATGAGCTTGCATAGATTTAAAGTATAAAGGTTAGAGGTGGTGATGTAGCTCTTAATGAGACGCCCATCTCAGAGCTATACGGAGCGTCACCTGCCGTATGGGATCACACAGTGTTGCCTGCCACCCGACACAGGTGAACGCGCCCGCCTTAACCCCAGCCAAATAGGCTGGTACTCGATTTACCTACCCTGGAGGGATGGAAGACTGAGTTGACCTAGGCGGCTGGTTACATACCGAGATGGTTTACCTGCCCGCAAGCAGTCACCCATCGCAGTACTAACCCGGCGCGGCGTAGAGTAACTTCGTTGATTGGATGAAACGCGTTACCGCTACGCCAGGCCACCAACTTACATCGTTTTTTGCGTCGCAGTTCACGCACAAGCATGCGGTGGTCATTAAGTGCCGTCAGAACAGCTGCGGCTATCGGTATCATCATTGCTGTGGTGGGAATGTTTGCCAGCCACATCGACAGGAACCCCGTCACACCCATGAACCCAAACGTTATCCTGTCAACAAATCAATACGCATGCCGATCAAATGCCTAAAACACGCCCGAATCATCAGCATATAAATTGTGTTATTCAAACACAATAAATTTTGCTGAAAAACGCTGGAAGCAATCTGTTTAGCAATTGGTAAAACCAATGCGTTTAGTATTTTACAACAGTTTGTGCGCCACTGAGGCTACCCGTAAATAATGTTCTTGGGCTTCAAAAATTCATGAAAAGTTAGATACATTATGGTGTGGAGTAGCGAAAAATCAAACATTGAATCTAATGCTGTAGCAGTTTACCAAATATTAACACAATGTAGGCCTATACCAAAATTAAACACGCTTACGATGTATTATGTGCTAAATAAAAAAAACTTGGTGTAAAAATATTCCCACATTAGGCCTGAGCCTCGTATATGGTGATTTTTGTGTTGGTGTATTACAATTCGGGCCTGTTTTGTCGTTAAAAACGATCTAGCGCTGTCACGTTGGTGGACACAGTATCAGCGTGGCATCACCGACGATTATCACGTGAGCAGAACAAAGTACCAGATGCAAAAACTAGCATCTCTCTGTTATACTATCTTCGTACGCTAAGCAGTAAGCTACACTCAGTATAGTAGGCGTACAATCCAGTACACGTAATATTAACAAAATATCAACACGACACAACGGACAGATTCGTTCAGTACTGGTAATAAGCGATTTCCAGTAGGCCTACATGTATGTCTTACCAAGAAGTCGGATGTAGGCCTATCTTATTAGCTAAAACGAGAACAATGATCAAAATTATTGGTCTTCGTTTTTTTTGAACGTGAGCTAAAATCTTTAGGTTAAAGAAAAAGGAAAACTAAATCAACTGGAAAGTTAAGCAGAATCTTTTACCAAACAGGCTTTGATCCCACCAACATAAGAACGCGCAGAGCAACTCGCTTGTGAAGTCCCCACTTCTCAATCGCAATCGCAACCATCAGACCTCCAAGAAACAGAAAGTTGGCATCCTGCAGTATCAGCAAAAAATAATTATGTAACATTCTCTAATTGTGACTAATTAGCATAGTGTGCCAATATTGTGTGTTAAGTAGGGACTACATGGCTATATATAGGCCCACAGCTACAGACTTTGCATTTGCAGTCGAGTTTGGGCGACATGCATTGCTTTTCAGCTTTTGAGCTCGTGAAGCTGTGACGCATGTAAACAAGAACGAACTTCATAACAACAATATCGAATGTTCTCATTTTAGTTAACATAAAACTTTCCAATTGACGTCAGGCTACAATACACATCAAAACACGCGCACGCACCTATAACTGACTGGCTTCATTTGGCGTCAATATGGGCAAATAAAGAAAGCAAAAGCAAACGTAAACAGTAACTGTTGTTCTCAATTTAAGAAATCGGTTTTAAAAGTTTCGATCGCACCAAAGGTTCACCAGTAAAATGAAGTATCGAAGGTTTACGTAAATCCCGTGCAGTGAACTGCAGTTTATGTGACACCGTGTGCACACATTGATGAAAATGCTAAAGTAACCTTATAGCAAAAATGTATAAAGCAAAAAAAAACTGTAAAAATGTGATGCGGCTGCAGCAAGTAAGAACAACAAGAAATCTGATCTAATGCTCATGAGACGCGCGAGAGCCTATAGCATTTACAGATAATCTTGATCTATCCATCTCGTCGCAATTTACTCTTTTGCAGCCGAAAATCGCAAAAAAAAAATCACCAAAAATTCTTATTTTGGTAGTTCAAGATCATTCAAGGTCATCGATGTTGACATTCCTAAAAAGCTCATTGCCAGTGCTTATTATGATAAGCAGCATGTCTGTGCCTTATCTGCAAACGTTTTTACGCTAATCACAAATTGCAGTAAAATAACCACTTTTTAGGGGGAGAGTACCCTTGTTTGGCACTGGCGTGCGCAGTCCTTTTTGAATCAAGGAGTTGGGACTTACATTGCTGAAATCTACATTCAATGGCCAAAATTTTATATGCAGGTTGTCTTGGTCTATCCCCAGCCATTTCGGCGCAATTCATTCTTGAAATGTGTGTCGCAGCGCGAAATAGCGAAAAATTCACTAAAACCTTTGATTTTGGGGGTTTGAGGTCATTCAGGGTCATCGATATTGACACTACTAAGAAGCTCGTCACCAGTGCTTGTTATGATAAGCAGTAGGCCTATGTCTGTAACTATCTGCAACTGGTTTAACACTAGAGCAGCCAATAGCGGCAAAATAACGTTTTTCAAGGGGGCCTCTCTTTCCACCCCTCGCTCGAGGGGACCTTTCTCATCCAGTGGCATGAAAATCTGTCACGAAATACTAGAGACTGCAGGCTATCATATGGTAAAAACCTAAAGTTTCTATCTTACCTGGACTTCGATCGGTACCTGGACGTGACAAACAGACACCAAGACAGAATTACCATAGCTAATATGCGCTTTAGCTATACTAGCTCTCGCGCGTAAACAGGATTAACTAAATATCTACAGATAAAACACACAAATACAATACGACGGTATTGCCTTCAAGTAGTTCTTGCAGATCTCTCTCGAGTCCATGACACCCAGCCATGTCATGAGGACAACGGGCATGATAGCCGTGACAGCCAGAGGCAGGCATTCCGTCATCCAGTATATTGCCACTATGATTATGCTGTACGCGCATTTTCCTTGCTGAAAAACACAAACTCGGCAAATGCAAAAATTGTCATAAAACAATTCAGACTTACAGCACTGTATAAAATATGAAATAAATAGTGGGCTTATGTAAGTTATGTTATGTTCTAACAGTCAGTTGCATTTCGTGCATACTAACAAGACTAATGAAAACTAGGTTTAATAAAAGCCGGTAGCCGTGTGAAAAATTCTTTAAAATTGTTTTTGTTCAGGTTCACGTACAATGTGAAATAAAATCGCCAAGAGCAGATACGCCACTTAAACGTCTATAACTTTAAAAAAATCCAAGGTTTTCAGAGATTTGTAGGCTAGATTGGTGAAACAGCGCCACGTGGAATTTGCAGTGTCTGCATGTTTACTGCTTTTACACATTCAGACTTTGTTCCATGAGAAAGTACAACAGTCAAACTGGAGAGTGCGAAAGTTATGACATCAAGACAGTATGCAGACGCACGTGCGTTAACAGCTAACACCACGTGGACGGATTTCTGCTTACAATCATCGGCAGTGTCGTCATGTAAACATTTGTAATGTTCCCTACAGACCTTTTTCAAACCATAAATGTTAAAAATATTGATTTCCAAATAAAAACCATAAAAACATGTTTTTTTAAACTTTTATAAAAAACATTATAAAAACATGCATAAAAACATTAAACTGCAGATGTTTCCAATCGCTACTTTTTCGCCTTTATACACGCAAAGAATATTTAACTCTAATAATTAAAAACAAATACCTACCATTTGTAAAAACTAAAATCCGAAATGTACTTAATGTACAGATCATAAA
>Ga0209671_1004743_pt1 | contig 13563 bp, 6 predicted proteins | sample WorMetHERISLAND2_2_FD_187401 | JGI IMG/M metagenome (GOLD analysis project Ga0209671, IMG submission 187401) | Marine gutless worms symbiont microbial communities from Max Planck institute for Marine Microbiology, Germany - Olavius geniculatus... | ecosystem: Host-associated > Annelida >... | reverse complement strand
GGGGTTTGGGAAATACGAGGGGTCAAATTTTGGAGTTTCCCATTGAAATGGCTGGTCACCCTTACAACAGTGCTGCGCTACCGCGCAGCCTGTGATAGAAAGAACTTGATTTAATTTTAATTCAACCGTGTGGTCATAAAACCATAGCATTAAACTAACCAAACATCCTAGTTAAAAAACTTTATATAGTACATTTGGACTAACTAAATAAAGTACATCACTATGACCTATTATTTCTTTGCTGTGGTTCCAAAAGTGCTTTTCGAAGCTTTAAATAGGATTTTCAATGCACGTTTTTTTAAAAAAAAACGCTGAGGAAATTAAAAAACGTTTAAAAACGTAAAAAAAACGTGGCAAAAATAACAAAATATTTGAGCTAATGCTCACGAGACGCGCGAAAGCCTATAGCAGTTCCGCTTCAGTAGTTTAGGCTGTTTAGCTGAAAATTGGTGTGTTCACGCTAAGTTAATACACAAATACCAAATTCTCTATCTGTATCGCATACCGGTAACGATAGTTCCGTGGTGCCACCTTGTGAATGATATAGACTTGTGTTGCAGCCCGAAATCGCCAAAAAATCGTTAAAACCCCCTATTTTGACGACTTACTTTACAGCGACTTAGGGTGTAGAAAAATTTGCGATTTTCAGTCAATAAGTCACTGTATCTCATTTAGCGCCCTCGTTTGGGGTGACCGCCTTCGAATTTTTAGAAAAGCTTTACTTGGTGATTCTAGCTTGCACCGTTTTTGACTGATCCACCCGTGTGACGGACGGACGGACGGACAGACAGAATTGCGATGGCTAAGACGCGCTGAAAGAAGTAGCTGCTTTCGCGCGTAAAAATTGACTAGCTGTCACGCACATTGAAAAAAATAGCATTACTTAGTATAATTTTTTTCACGTAAAACGCATGAGAACCTGCATCTGTAGGCCTACATGAATTCGCCTTAAGACATACGGATTTTGATTGCATTTGCACCAAGATTCGTCTGCTTTTACTACACTAGATAATGTTGCAAAGAAACTGGCGTCAGATAGGTTTGAAGTAGTAGGCTTTTATATTTCCAGAAAAGTTTTGGGTTATACAAATCAAGCAATGTCAAAACAAATCTGTAGCGTAAATGTGCGATAATTAGGCCTAGCCTACTAATTTTTTTTCATGATCAGTGCGCATTCACTGCATGACTACTGTTTTTTCACGATTATAATTTTAAGCGTTTAGTAAAAATAGCCTAGAGTATCACAATGTAAGGCTATAGCGAAAAAATTAAAGGAATGTAAATGTACAAAAATCAACTTTTTTTCCGTCACGGTTACGGTGACGTAGGCCCTACGTGTACCGGTGCACGACGGGCGTCTATCCCCCCTTGGACACAATACGCAAGCCCCCACGCACCCCTGTAATGTTTAACCCCCTCCCCTGCACAGCGTCGACTGAAATAAGCTTCCCCACGTCAAACTTAGTCAAGTGCTGCATTGTCTCAATGACAGATGACGGCATCCGTTTTCGTGGGTGCCCGTAGAAAATTTCAAGAGGGAAAATGTTGAAGCGTCAAATACAGTGGGAAATGAGAGGCGCAGAGCTGGGCAGTAATGAAATTACATGTAATTCAATTACGTCATTTAATTACAAATCACAATAATTGTAATTTGTAATTCAATTACATTTGGACTCTCCAGGTCCTGGAATTATCAAGAAAAAATATTTTTAAAATCCAGGACTTTCTAGGAGGCGTGGGAACCCTGTTTGCACTAATGTATTTCCGCTGAACCAATCTCGATCTGCAGCTGTTATACTTTCGTGCTTTGTATACAGAAACAAGTTAGTGTGAACTGTGAAGACAAGTATAAGTAGCCTATAAGAAGGCGTATACTAACTGACGTCTGAAACTTGATAAACTTTCGTGTTTTTGTTTTGAATAGTTAGTAGTTAGTATAGGGCCCTACATTAAAGTTCAGCATGATTCTTAAACTTCAGAGTGATTTTAGTTCGAATGTAAGTGGCCGGCGTGCCAGTACCTCGATGTCTTGTTGGCGCGCGAATCGCGAAACAATCCAGCGGGCGAAGTCGTCGTCACGGAGTGAAGAAGGTTGATCATCCACGTAGTCTATCACAGGCGCCGTATAACTCGACCTTAGTGTCAACATCAGCAACAGCAATAGCAGCTGCCGCAGCCGCCACATCTTCGACATCCCGCCGGCCACGGGAAACTGACGATGCTCGATGTCAAAGTGCTATAATAACTGGATTTCAGCGGACCGCCGGTGTGGGTGTACTGCGGCCGCCTACAATGCACCTGCCTGCCTCCATCATCAGCGCGTGGCCCGCATATAACGTCATCGCGGCTAACATTAAACGAGACACACGCTTATGCGCAGTTTACCACACGAAACCGAACGGATAAACTAATAATTAAGCGTAAAAACACTTTGGAAAAAAACAAGTACGAAGAGTCTTTTAAAACGGCTCCATAATGCTTGAAAGCAGTCCGGCCGTTTTCTAATTTTACAGTGTATAAGGCCTAGAGATAATGTTTTGAAAATACACAGTGTCCGCAGTCTACAATTTTTCATGAATAAAAATGATTTATTTTTTTACAATTTTGTAGCCTACGCAAATTATCCTGTTAATACGTGTTACTAAAACGTAAAATTCACCCTTTCAAAATGTAGTCATTAGGCCTATTAGGAAAATTTCAGAAAACGTGATAAATTAGAAACATACAAATAAATTAGGCTTACTTTCCAACAAAAATTTCTCACTTTAGTTCTTGTAATTTCCGACATTACTAAACGTCCAAATATCTGCTGCAACAATTACAAAGCCTATGCGTCCGGCGAGTTGCTCCGAAGATCATTGCCCCTATCACATTTAGACTACACGTTTACCCAGACTTCCTTCCGGATCAATGTGGCAACTATGAGGACATGAGAATGTCAGATTGCCATTTTATTATGTACAGCCTACGACTTTAACCAGAAGAATTTCGTTGTCCGAGCTCTGCAGCTGTAGAACTACACTGTGTCGCAAAAAACATCCCACATTTTTGTCCACCGCTAAATTCTGATTTTTAAAATTATTCCACTAATGCATTTTGTGGACAATTTGCAATTAAGTGAGTATTGAATATCAATCACACTTTATCAGTGTCGCTACACTAACTCGTGAAATATAAATGCAAGAAAAAACTAACAATAATAGAGAGCAAGCGTGTTGGTAAACTAATACACTTCCCACCAAACTGTAGGAAATGATTTGTATGATGCAACACTTTTTTTCACATCCGTTTCTTTGAATATCTGGCGTGTTGACCAATATGTTTGTTTCTGGTGTTTGTGGTTTAGTAAGCCTACCACTTCATCAACAATGGTCACGTTCGTACGGTTCGCTACAGAATGTGCATGCTTCAGTATGCCGATCTCATGTCTGCGGTCGGTGCTGCATGTTTCCCCAATCTCTGTTAGTAACATTTCCAGTCTTTCCCTGTTACAGTTTATCCTAAAAAATTCTGCCAGTATTATCTTAATCAGAGCTTTGTCTCCAATGTTAAATGGCACATCACATACATCATCGATTTATCGTCACTGCACAAAAAATTATTATTAACCATAATATCGTCTGCTTTTATTGACAAACATCAAAAATGTATGTAAACTAAACATAACTTTCATATAAGAATTAGTAAACATTGTCTCAAAATATAATTCTTTGCATATGTATTATAGTAATTTTAGTGATTTTTAAAAATTTATGCTTGACATGGTAGTGTAGCAACACTGTTAAAGTGTGGTGGAATATTTAGCAACTACATTATTTCTAATTGTCCACAGTATGTGCCAGTAAAAGAATGCTGAAAATCGGTTGATATTTGGCGAAGACATGTAAAATGACACAGTGGGAATGTGCGACGTCTTTTGGGAGCATTAATTAAGACGGTGAAGTACCGGTGTACTAGCAGTTGCACATTACTTTTTAAAATTAAATTTGTGTCAATTCAGGCTGACCTGCTGATTTTTAGCTTCGCTGGTCAAGAACAGGGCAGAGTTCCTAAACCTTTACGTTACCTGTACCAGAACGTCATGAACAAGAAACCCAGCTGTCGCTAGGAAAGACATGCTACTGTTGCAGTACTGACTTTGAAGGTCATCCGAGGTCGATGATTTTCATCTCATCTGAAAGGGTGTATGCCACTTCATATTAGTGATTTATAGTAACCTTGGCCCTATCTCTCATCATTTTCGTGACATGACCAGTTCTCCCTTGAAAAACACATTTTTCCTCCATTCAACCCCAAATTTGAAAATGTTCCCCTCGCACTTCATCCCCTAAATTTAGTTCGCAGAGAGCCTTGACAAAAGGCTAATTAGCAGTGTAAAAAGTTTCCCCTAGACTTAATGCTTAGTCACAATACATCCGTTACATGAACGGACAGACAGACGGACGGACGACAATCGTGAAATAGATGCACTATACAATACAGCATAGCTGTACCATGTCAAAAATCCACAAATCCACTGGAGATCTAAACTGACAAAGAAAAAATTAAGAAACCATCCATCTATCATTGCTTTTGGATGTGTCACCTATCCCAGAGCTGGCGGTAGGGTCCCCTGTACGCCCTGGCTGGGGAGGGGCCTCACGTATGTTCAGGGGACTCGTGCTATGTATGAAAACAAATTCTAGTTTTTTTAATATATTCAAAATATAAAATAAGTAAACACGTGGAAAGTTTAGCACAAATGGACAAGTCTATTACTTTTAATTAATGTACAGTAATCTGTGACGTCTTGTGGCCTAATAAACTTCTTTTTTTGCAAAGACAATGCAAATTGTATGTAATTTTTGCATTTTAAATTTTTGGAAAAGTTGGCAAAATTATGAATTCCATTAAACGTTTAAAAGCCAAAAGTGTTTCAGCTTCAAGGGGCTTCACCCCCCTGACCAGGGGCTCTACCCCTGGACCCGACTGGAGGCTCCACCCCCAGACCCCAGTTATGGAGGTCTCACAGTTGTATTTGGGGGCCTCCAACTCTCTGGTGCCGGCACTAATCTAACCATTAAAAATTTTCCAACAAATAAATGATTAGCATTTTCCCACGTGTACTGATACCACCAATTAACAGTTGGTTGAAAAAGTAAGCAAGGCAAGAAGTTGCAATTTTCTGACGAACACTACAAATTTCCGACAAACAACTACAAATTTCCAACAAATGACATTATGGGTGCTCAAAATTTCAATTTTGCCAATTTCCCAAAATGAGGACTTTCATCCCACAATTTTGCACTTTTGAACAAACATTTTCTGACAAGAAAATTTTTGACCATTTTATGACAGCACAAAATTCAGGGAGACTCCACCTCCTCTGCCTGCGACGACGCCATTGCCAATTAAAATGACAATTATTTCAGTTGTGCCACTTGTGTGTAAACTTTGAACGTCACAAGACAACATTTCAACAACAGTCAAATCACTTTTTCAAAACTTTCACTGCACAGAGACACAAACAATAATCACAGCCACACTAGCAGCGTAATTCTGTTTTTTTCGTCTTAAAATGGCAAGAATTCAGCTGCAGATGACAGCTGGAACACTAAGCACAATCCAAGAACAGTGAAATTTACTGATGGCAAAGAATGTCTAATTGTATGTCATATAACGTGGTGTGGCGCTGAACTTGGCGTATGCTTTGATGACTTTGTTTACAGCTTCCAGGAAGTCTTTCTCCGTGGCCATTTTACGCCGTGCTCGAATGGCGAACATTCCTGCTTCGGTGCAGACACTTCTGATCTCAGCACCTGGCATCACAAACGCACCCCATTCAGTCTAGTGCAAACCTTAAAAAAACTCAGTTTTAAAAATTTGTTTTTTTAAGTTTTAACGTTCAAAGAAAATGGGGTGCAAAAGTTGAAGACCCATGGAGAACACAATACACCATTCCCATGTCACATCGTTCTTTATTGAGCAAATGATGTAACAAAAATCATAACTAAAATATTAAATAAAATCAATTTGCACTATTACAAAATAAAGCACAGAAAGAACCCTGACAGCATTTCATAATAAATTTGCACAAATTTTCAATTTGTTCCTCACTACTGCAAACATCACTGTATGCCTTCAGGCTTTTAAAAAATAATTTTGCAGCCTTGGCCTAAAGACAGCGGCTAATAGCATATCAGTGACATAGAATCAGAGTCATTATTCGCAATATTTAACAAATCCTACTGTCTATATTCCAAATGAAACTAGCTAACACAAAAGTCAAAATAATTCAGCAAACAATTTTGAATATTTCTGGAGTTCTGACAACTGATTTGTGTGTTCTGTGCCTTGTGGGAGAATATTTTACAGAAAACCGTGTGGTGCCCCAGGGCTTAAGTCACAGTGATAAATACTTTCCGGTAAAAGACCTGCAGAAACAATCCTGAAAGATTTTCTGATAACAGTCTCAGCCACTTATTAAAGCATGCAAGATATCACACTGGCCTAACCTGTTTGCAGACACATCGCAAATAACTGAGGTATATTTTTAAAAACAAGTGCAAAGTATCACAGCTAACAACAGCCATGAACTGTAAACAAAAACAAATAGGAGCCGACAGAATATACCTGTACTGTTTGGACAGAGACGGGCAAGCAGTTCATATCGAATGTCTTTTTCCACACTCATTGACCTTGCATGAATTTTGAAAATATGCGTTCGGCCCTACATGCACACATATTTTTACATATTAACGCACATCGATGTCAATCAAAGCAGTTTGTACGGCAGACGCAAGTGACAACAGCACAACTATCTAACACGTTTGATCGATTGCAGTAGCAATATCATAGCAACACAGAACAAATCAATATAGCACAATACGCAAGTTCATGTTTCGTCGAGAAATAGGATCAACACTATGGTTGACACTTTCTCTTAGAATAAATACCAAGATAATTGCAAACATGAACTGAAGTCTAACTTCGGTGTTATCTTTCTTCTAAGAACAAATTTTATAATTATCTACCAGATAAAAAAAGATAATTGGAATCGGCAGATAACACCAAAGTTAATCCGAGCATTACATATTAACACCAGACAGCTGAAATGCAAATGAATAGGTGCTTTTTCTTAATCCTGAATGATTAGAAATTTTTGAACTGATTTTGGATAAGAAGTAAATTAATCGGATTCAGTTCTTAGCAGATGTCAGATTAATAGAAATGGATTAGAAGAAAAATAATCCTACTTCTCGACGAAACACAAACTCACGTAATGTTCTGTTCGGTGCCAATATCACACATAACAAACAAAAAAATTACCACAACAAAATACGAACAGTCAAAGCAAGGTGTGTGAAAAGAGACTGTATGCTGTAGACTGATGCAATGAATTCAAGGCTAGCAGTTTCTTTCTATGCAAAGAGGTAACAATGAATTTTTTATTACTGTTATGGCTTGATGCCAATGAAAACAGTCTCCAATGTTTTCAATTCACTTTCTTATCTATGGATAAAAAGTAAGTTAATCGGATTCCATTCGTAGCAGATGTCAGATTAATAGAAATGGATTTTTAAAAAAAGCTAATCCTACTTCTCGACGAAACATGAACTCACGTAATGTTCTGTTCTTACTTCGAGATCTGGCAGGCTAAACTCGACTTTGCGATCCAATCTGCCGGGTCGAGTGAGTGCGGGGTCCAGAGTGTCTGGTCGGTTCGTAGCCATCAAGACTTTGATGTTTCCGCGAGGGTCGAAGCCATCCAGCTGGTTGATGAGCTCTAACATCGTCCGTTGGACTTCGTTGTCCCCACCAGCGCCATCGTCAAACCGAGCTCCACCGATAGCATCGATCTCATCAAAGAACACGATGCACGCCTTCTTGGTGCGTGCCATTTCAAACAGTTCACGCACCATGCGAGCGCCCTTTATGTGCAAACACAATACATTTGGCACACATTTGGCTGCAGCCTTTAGTCAGCTGCTCACTAAGCCAGTTAATCACAGCCCTTTCATTTTTATGGCATGAGCTGAACGAGAGCACTTGGTGACTTGAACTACCAAATATCAGTAGGAAATATAATAATAACACTACATAATAATAATATATCAAATCATATCATATCATATTACATATACTCGATCCTTTCGGTTTCAGATTACTGATAACGCATTCAGTGCACTGGAGATTTCTTTGAAATGACAGTGTGCTATATAAATGTTTACTTATTATTATTTTCATTTTGTTTTTTTATACCATCGGTAGTAAAGGTTCCCTGAGGTCAAAAACAAAAAAAGGTTAAAAACAAAGTGTCGAAGTGACTAGAGGTCTGGTGCATCACTAGCCTCGACAAAGGTCTCACTGATCAGAATAGCGTTAAATTACTGTAGTAAAATAGAAATGCACTGCCAAAGGCCAAATTAGTCGTGTTGCGTGGTTCTCTTATGACTGCGGTTGACCGACCACCCACAGCATTCAAAAAGTCTATTGCAGATAAGTGGGTTGTGCCGTGGATATTATTATATCAAGAATCAATGAAATGCAATATCATACATTATATTCCATTGCTAGAGAATTTTATCTTTTGTGGCCGGCAACAGAATGCACACCCTCAGAAGAGCATAAAAGGAGCAGATAATATGAGCCGGCTGACCTCTCCGACATATTTCTGTACAAGTTCTGAGCCAATGACACGGATGAAGCATGCATCAGTTCGGTTAGCGACGGCGCGTGCACATAAAGTCTTGCCAGTACCAGGCGGACCAAACAGCAAGACACCCTTTGGTGGGTCAATACCCAGGTTCACAAACCTCTCAGGCTACAAACAGCACACAATATGCTCCACAATACATGATCAACCCTAAACACGGCATGTCATCAACGTCTGACAGTAGTGTAGCCATCGTCATCGTCTTTTTTTACCAAGCACCTTGGATATTCAGACTCCATGCTGTATTTATTAATATTATTATTATAAGAATACAATACAGCACAGCTGCTTTAACAATTAAACAGCAAGTGACACAGTGTAGCAGAAAATGGACCACTTGTTATAACACTGTGCAACACAAATAAATGCAATAGGTTATTACATCTGCCAAGGAGGTTATGTTTTTGCCAGACCTTGTTTGTTTGTTTGTCTGTCTGTGTGTTAGCAAGATAACTCAAAAAGTTCTGGAAGAATCTTTCTGAAATTTTGAGGGCATGTCAGGAATGGCAAAAACTACAAATGATTCAATTATGGGGGTGATCCGGAAGGAATCCTGGATTCTGGATCACTGAAATTTTCGTTACCGATGCTTTCAATGGGGCATAAGGGAAACCGCTGCAAAACCGTAGATGGTGCTGCCACCTAGCGAACAACATGGCCTTGGCGGAGGTGTGCGGGCTCTGACTGCTTTCTAGTTAGACATCAACTTTATCCTTAATGTTCACAACTTCACATACTTGCCAGAATTCAAAATTCTGCCTTTTCTTTGATACATATTCTATAGCTATTCAAAATAACATTAACAGAACGTCCACTTAGCACAAGCACAAGCTTGGTACAGGTGAAATGCATTCATTTTAAATACTCTACTGAGATCCCAAGATAGACATGTTGTTAGTTAATTACATAAATCCTCCCACACGATGGCGCACATATGCATTATCAGTTAAATTGATCTGAAAATGCATCATACATGAAGCAGTGGAACTTCGACGACTTCGCGCAGTTTTTCAATTTGTTCCTTGCAGCCACCAACATCACTGTATGTCACGTCAGGCTTCTCCTCCACCTAAATGCATTCAACAGTAATAGTAATAGTCGGGTTCCTACTGGTCTTCTTTGCAAAATTCCCTGACATTTCCAGTCATGGAATAACAATTTCCCTGACCTTATCAAAACAATAATGATATTGCACAAATATCAGGAATGGTACATGAGAGTATGAGGTAATGAAACAGTATTAATGAAGCAATATGCAAACGACAGAAGCCCTGGTTGAGGGTAGAGGGGGGAAGCAAACCCCCTGAAACTGAAACACTTCCCTGAATAGTAATGACTATAGTAACGTTTACGGTGCTGTCATCAAGGTACAGTCATTGCTGGTGGCGTGGCGTAGTTGGTAACGCATTTTGGCTGAAACAAAGTTACTCTACGCCGGGCCCGGTTAGTACTGCAATGGGTGACTGCCTGCGGGCAGGTAAACCATCTCTGTGCGAAGCCTGCCAACTAGGTCGACTCAGCTTTCTACCCTCCGTGGGACGGTATAATAAGTAGTAACTCATTTACATGGGTTACAGAAAGTGGGGACCTTGGTACAGCTGACTGGGGTTGCCTAGCCGGCCGCAGCGCTAGCCAGTGTTTGCAGGCTGCACATGGTGGCCGTGCGGCAGGCAGCTCTGGTTAGTGACAAAAGCGCATTAGAGGCGTGTCTGCAACGATGCGCTATACAAATTGACAACCTTTACCTTTTACCTTTATTGCAAGAGTTTACACAGTTCATTTGGTGAGAGCAGCACGAGCACCGAGTGGCCGCCAACCTTTGAACCAGACCAATCAACCTTAGCCTCAAATCCACCTAAACTGACAGCTACCGTACTACACTCACCATCGCCATTCATTACTGCTCTGCCGGAAAGCTGATATCTACTCATTTTACCATCCCACGGAAGGTATAAAGCTGAGTCAACCTAGCTGGCTGGCTGACTTTGTATAAAGATGGTTTACTTGCTTATAGACAGTCACCCATCCAAGTACTAACCGGACCCAGTCCCACCATAGAATAACTTCGCTGATTTGACTCAACGCATTACCGCTACGCCACATCACCCAACAGTCACCAATAAATATTATCAAATAAAAATAATAACTTGTTTCAGAACTTTGAAAACTTAAACAGATGGCTGGCCATACATTGCACAGTCCTGTCAAGCGTGGCCACACTGTTCAGCAACAGTCTGGTAGCTGGACATCTGATACTACTGCAGGTTAACAATGCCATTATGCAGAAACAGTACTGCAACATCGTCAGCCAATATATCAAAACAGCATAACTTTGTACGATTACAATACAAAGAAAACGAAAATTCTACAAGCTGTATTAACAGAAACATGTGTAAAAATGATGAGTCCCTGCTCAAATGTACATAAAGCACAGTTCAGCACAATTCTGATGCTTCGGCATCAACTCTAGCTATCTGGACAACTGAACAGCACACACTTCTCTTTCACTATTCACAGGCTTTTTACTACACGCTAAAGCTGTATTATACTGTACCATCAGTGGTAGTGGGAGTAGTAGTGAAGGGTTATTAGTAGAGCTGTCACAGTTGATGCGTTAATTAACGCATTAATGCGTTAATAAATTAACGCTCGTTAAAAAAATTAACGCACATGCGTAAATTTATTTCATTCAGTTACTAAATTCTGTGCAGCAAAAGTTCGGATATTCCATTAACCTGCGGTTATATGACAATCGAATGAAATCAAGTAACTAAACTAGTTTTCGTTTCATCACTACTGTAAATAAACAATTATTTATTTATTTCACTGACAGCCTAATAGAAATTACTTTATTAAAGTTTATTACATTTTTAAATCTTTATTTATTCACCAATCACAAATGAACAGACAGACAGACAGACATACAAACATATGCATGAAACTGACAAAAGACAGTAAGCAAGCAATTCCCGTAAGCGTAACCCAATAGAGTCCATCACAAAATGATGGACTCTATGATGGACAAGAGATGATATACAAAACAAAAATACTGTATTAGTTGAATAGTAAATAGTCTAAATACGTTTAAAAAATAAAAAATTATGTGTGTTTTTTAACTTTTCTTTCATTTTTCCAACTTTCTATATTCTACAGGCGGGTCCCATAAACGTCTCGGGCCCGGGGTAATTCACCTCCTACTCTCCATCTCGACGGGACTGGGTGCGTTAATTTATGTGTTAATTAATGCACTAAAAAAATTAACGCACTGCGTTAATGCGTTAAAAAAATTAACGCCTTGACAGCTCTAGTTATTAGTAGGCTCTTAAGGATTTCGTTCTTGACGAAAAATTGACGAAATGACAAAAACTGGCAGTCGTGACGAAAATATTGACTGTTGACAAAATTTGCTACATTTTTACTTTCCGACAAGCGAAAAATGGCATTTTTGGCAGCAAAATCCTTTGGAGGCTGTTTATCGTAACAAGCATTGAATTTTGGATGGCGAAAAAATAGCGAAATTCGAGATTTGTGGCAAACGTTTTGACAAAGTTTGCACGTATTGACAAACGAGAAAAAAGTAAAAGCCAAAAGCCTCAAAACTGTTTTGGCAAAACTTCATAGAATAAATTAACAGCAGTTACAGAGATGCACTGCTGAAAAGGCCTTATTTTCAAATGGCAAAAAAAGTGGCAAAATTCAAAATTGTTGGCAAAATTTATGCTGAAATTTGCACTTTTTGACGAATAAAAAATGAGAATTTTGCCAGCAAAATTCTTTGGAGTTTAGTTATGACATGAAAACAACCTGCATCATGGTGACCGTGGGGTCAATCTTTGGTGGCAGCGGAATATGAATCTGATATTTATTTCGGTCAACTCTGCACATAACAGCACAAAAACAATATAAACAGCTTACATCACTCCAGCTAGCAAAGTTATTGTGTGTGATAACCAGCATCATTAACAAATGCTTCTACCTCTGACTTATTACCAACAATAGTGACTGCCAAACAAGAATTTCCACTCATTTCATTATACAGATAAAAAGCAGTCTACAACATGTCTGACATAAAAAAGTAAGACATAATTTTTCATCATAACAAATTGCACAGAACAGCGTAATATGCAACTACACTGCCATGCATAAAGTACCATTCTACAACAATAACCCTAGTTAATTTTTACGCGCGAAAGCAGAATGCTTCGCGCGTCTTTGCCATCGTCTGGGCGTCTGTCCGTCCATCTGTCTGTCCGTCCGTCCATCCGTCACACTCATGATCTGTATCAAAACGGTGCAAGCTAGAATCACAAAATCTTCACTGTGAGCTGTCCCAAGGTCTCTAGTTTATCGTGACAAAATTTTGTGCCACTGGGTGCAGGGGTTCCCCTTGAACGAGGGTGTCAAAGAGGGGTACCCCCTAAAAAGACGTCATTTTGCCGTTATTGGCTCGAATAATGTGAAAACGGTTGCAGATAGGTACATACATGCTGCTTATCATAACAAGCATTGGTGACAGGCTTTTTGGATTTATTAACATCGATGACCTTGAATGACCTTGAACCCCTCAAAAAGAGGTTTTTAGTGAATTTTTCGCAATTTTTGGATGCGACAAAATGGCTGGCGATAGACCACGACAATCTGCGAATGAAATTTCAGCATTTAACGTAGATTTTAGCAGTTCAAGTCTCGACTCCCCTAGGTTCAAGGATGCCAGCACAGACAGCTACCCCCCTAAAAAGTGGATATTTTAACGCAATTATCTCGTGTAGCGTGAACACGGTTGCAGATAGGCACAGACATACTGCTTATCGTAACAAGCACTGGTGACAGGCTTTTTGAATTCATCAACATCGATGACCTTGAATGAC
>Ga0209671_1004742_pt1 | contig 13565 bp, 8 predicted proteins | sample WorMetHERISLAND2_2_FD_187401 | JGI IMG/M metagenome (GOLD analysis project Ga0209671, IMG submission 187401) | Marine gutless worms symbiont microbial communities from Max Planck institute for Marine Microbiology, Germany - Olavius geniculatus... | ecosystem: Host-associated > Annelida >... | reverse complement strand
CTCTAGGACAGAACCCCCCCTCTTTCGTTGAGGTAAAACGGAACCCTCCCTGCCCCAGACTAGGACAAAATCCCTCCTAGGATAGATCCCCTTTCCTCTATAACTAATCGACAGTATTCGAATTTTTCGACACAAGATCTGTGAGTTATGATAAAATTGGTAGCTTTAGTCAATCTGGGACACGTATTGCCGGTAAGTGAAGAGGGGGCTCTGTCCTAGAGGAGTTGTGTTCTGGGGGGAGTCGTCTTACCCCAGCTGAAGAAGGGGTTTCGTCCTAGGGGGAGGTTGTGTCTGGATACCGCTCAGTGCACAGCAGCTGCTGCTATAGCCAGCTCAGTGATCCAATGGCTGACGGACAACTGCCACGCTTGTCAAAGCAATCGCCGTTGAAGCCCACAAGAAATCAGCAGAATGTCGTTATCAGTCCGAGACTGGGTCACTCATCGCGTGAAGACTTTATGGTTGATTTTGTTTTCACACGAAGACAAACTCCGATGAATATGAAGCGTAAATGTAGTGCGCAGCTTGTTGCTGATTAATTTTTCAAATTCTTTTTTTCGAATATCTTTTCCAATCTAAAATGTTGAAAAGTTAACGTGCCTCTCAAATTATTGTTGACGCTGAAGTTACAGGAGTGTGTAAATAGCCTACACTGGACTATAGTTGTAGCCGAAATTAGACATTTTACTTTTAGTTACTACAATCTACTAACTAACAACTACTTGTTTTATGCTGTGACAGATTAGGCCTTCTAGCTTCTTGTCATCTCTACATCAGTACGTACAGATATGTATATTTATTTAACGAGGTCTACATGATTAGTTTTACGTAATTATGTCTTTGGTTTTATAAGCCAATGGCAGACGCGCATTGCATAAAACGACTAGAAGCAAGTGTAGGGGCCTATGGGTAATCTCAAATGAAGCCGAAAGTAGAGTTTGTGGGCAATAATAATGGCATGCAGTTTTTAAGTTATTTCTTGTTATTTTAGTGTTCCAGTAGGCGTGAAGCAATGTAACATACAGCAACTGTCGCATGTACATGTCGACGCTTTGTATACAACACATTCGCGACTGACAGTGTGGCGAACGGCCGCCGGAAAGAATTAGCAGAGGGCAAAACATCAAAAGTTGCACTGGATGATTGTAATTTGCCGTGGCGCTCTTCACGTTCACGCGGCACAGTGCCTCCCGCGGTGCGTCGTTGAGCAAGCCGGTTGCCCGCAGGCATCGAGACAAGCCTTTCAAGGGTACAATTAACAGCTTTGTAGTTGCAGGTCATGACCACGGAAGGGGCGGGGTTCGGAATTCTTCTACGAAGGTAGGCCTAAGTCGTCGTCCGGCCATGATGGCGATGACAGATCAGCGAATCCACCGCATGTCGACTTAACCGCAACTCTACAGAAGCTATTTTCAGACCAAATAGTTGCTATGACAAGACCGACAATGTCTTACCTACCCTGCTCATATTGTCATCCGAAGCATCTTCTCGGGTTTATATGAATAGGATTATTTTAAGTGAATGAAGTATTTTGTAATAATTATTGTTGGTACGTTAGATGTTTTTTTCTGAAACTGATATCATGCGACACACAATAGTAGAATCTCGATCTATTAGTAGAAAAAGCACTTCAACGAAATAGGCTAGGCCCTACTATTATGCTTGCCACGAGTTACAGATTATTACGTGAATGCATCACGCTGTTTATTTCACTGTCCACATAGCTGTTTGTAACTCAACTTCAAACAAGAACTGATGTGTAATCTAATAGATCTGCATTGCTAAACAGTCAACTATTAAACAAACGGTGACGACCGTAATGTTGCCGCTGCGACGCCTTTCAAACAGTAAAGCCTAATATGTATGAAAAATTCAACAGTTAATATATAATATCATAAATAAAACAGTCAAAATAGAGTCTGCTGTTCAAGGCACGATGTGCACTGAAGGCACGTTCTAATTCTATAATGTTCACAGCCCCATCGCTAGGCCTATAGTTTCCTACATTAAACGACACTCAGCTCGCACTGGTTCTGTTTTTTTCACAATTTTCGGCTGCAGTCGATGGTGTATATAGTCTGCGCCGTCTGAGCGTCGTTTAAGAATACGATACTGCACTGTCTGGGGTGGTATAAGCTCGTAGGCCTACAGCGTACTTGCTTATCCACTCCAGCAGTGCAGTATCTACACCGTGTCTGGAAAAAACATCCCGAACATTAACGACTGTCATTCGAAGAAGGGTTTACCAATTTTAATAATTTATGGTACTAATAGTTTAGGCACAACTGGCCATCAAATGGCTGGCCATTTTACCACCACACCCAATGTCTGCTTCTGCACTACCTGGGGAAAACTGAACCAACAAAATATGGGTTAAAATGAACAAAAATACGTCAAAAAGCATCCGAATATTATCGATCGTGACTTGAAGAAGGATTAATCAATTTCAATAATTTTTGTTGCAAATATTTTTTGACACAACTGCCCATCAACCGACTGTTTTACCACCTCACTTAATGTGTGTTTCTGCACCTGGGAAAACCAAAACAAGCGATATGTGCATTAAAATGAACAAAACCAGTCAGTTACACTGTCTGACTGTCATGCAGCACTGTGTCAACCAGATGACCTTCAGAAATGTTGATGAATTCAAAAAGTGACTGGATTGGTCTGGAGCAGAACATCATTGACACTGCTATCAACAAAAGCAGAAATCATCTCTGCGCCTGTGGTCCTGACACTTTAAACATTTTTTTACTGTAAACAGCTGAAAAACGGACAATTGGATGAACTGAGTTGAACTCTCAGTTTAAGTGACAAAAATGTGAAAAAATGTGCTTTACGTCTTATTTTGGTTAAGTAATAATGCTCCCTTGGACAAAAATACAATACTGTGTTGGTTTTGTTTTCGCCAAGTAGTGCAGAAACAGACATTGGGTGCGGTGGGAAATTAAACGGTCATTTGATGGTCAGTTGTGTCAGAGATATTTCTGTCAAAAATTGTTAAAATCTGATAATTCTTCTTTAAGCCACAATCGAAAATGTCCAGGATGTTTTTTACCGGACACGGTGTAGTAGCCTACATAATTAACCGACGTCGTTGTATAAACTGGTCTGCGTTAGCAGCAGGGGCGTCATTTAAAAGGGGCTAGAGGAGTCCACGGACTTCCAAAGATTTATGATTTTAATTTTTTTCCTGTAAATCGTACCTCTGAAACACTGTTACTGCTGCAAGAACAATACTTTGTATAGACTGAGACCCCAAGGATTACTGAGACCCCCCCCAACGATTTACTGAAATGACGCCACTGGTTAGCAACATCCGGTTCCGTGCTCCTTGTGCTTGAGCAGTAGCGACATCCTGGAGAAGGTTTTGGCGCAGGACTGGCACTGGTATCGCTTCACGTCGGCGTGCGTCTGCGCATGCGCGCGCAGGTTGGACCGGTCGGCGAACGCGCGCTGACAGTCAGGACACCGAAACGGTTTCTCGCCGGTGTGGGTACGAAGGTGACCTTGGAGCAGCCAGGGCCGGGAGAACGCCTTGCCGCAGAGCTGGCAGCGGCACGGCAGCGTGTGCGTCCGGATGTGCATCTTCAGGGCACCGATCGACGAGTACGTCTTGACCGGGGCTTGGTGGTCGCGAGGTGACTCGGTCGCAGTGCAGTGCGGACAAACGAACTGCCGGCGAGCCCGGCCGTTTGGAGCGGCCGTGCAGTGGAACTCGCGGTGTTTCGTCAGACCGTTCGCCGTCGAGTAGCTCTTGGAGCAGGCGTCGCACCGAAAGTGCGGCGGGCCAGTTTCCGGGCGTCTGGTGGACGCCGACAGCGACTGGTTGTCGCCGATGCGGACGACGTCGTCCGCAAATGGCGTCTTCCGGCTCTCGGTCGTTTCCGCCGCGACGTTGTAGCGACGATCCGGGGCGGACAGCATCAGATGGAGACCGAGGTCGGTGAACGGCGACGATGAATGTGGTCGCCGGGATGGCTCACGTCTGTCCAGCTGAACTGACGTAGACGCTGCTGGCTGTTGGGCTGCTGATGGTGACGCTCCGTCTGACGGGCGTGTTGGTGACTCGCTGCTAGGATCAAAGCAGCCGAATGGTCGCTGAACGGTCCCCGGCCAGAACCCCATCCCAGCCGCCGCCGCTGCCGGGTTGGTGTTTAACCGATCCAGCGCCTGTACTTCGGCGGCGGCGGCGGCGAGGAAATGTGGAAGAAGAGGCTTGCAGAGGAACGACGCTGCGGCCGCGGAGGCTGACGTCAGGGAGCGCGGTATAAAGGGTGTGTACGGAGCGCTTGGCGCGCCGCGCACAGGTTGAGACGTGGTGGACAGGGCGCCGCCGAAGTACGTCGTCAAAGCCGCCTGCAGCCTGGCCGCTTGGAAGTCAACCGGATGATGGGGACGGTTATGAAGCTGAGAACGGACATCAGACGCGGGTGTTCCAGCTGCCGTCGTAGCATCGTGGTCACAGATGCCGACCGGAAGACCGCCGCGCTGGTGATCTGCGGTGGTGAACGGAAGTACCGGCACGACCGTGCAACCGGTGGCACCCCCAGGGATCACTCTGAGTTTTCCAGGTCGTGGTTGATCCATCTCCTTCCAGGTCGACGACGTGGTCGATAATGAGTCGTTAGCGGCTGTCGCCCGTGGCATCCGGCCATCTGTCAAATCAGACACGACACACACATAACACAGACTTTACCGAAAACAGATTTTCGCTCAGCGACGCCGGAATTCACGCCGTGCCCGTGGGACGGGACGAGACGACAGACCGACACACGGCTGTCTATCATTCTGTTTGCAGATGCGAGGACGCTTTGTTCCGGTTAATTACCGACCGACGCGGTTGGGCGGGCCGCAGATAACGATCAAACGGGCAATATCGCCGCGACTGATTGGGATCGCGCGTAATTTAAGACGAGTCCGAGAACGAACGTATAGGAATGGCAAGTTCTGTTGGTGGACTGACGAAGCGGCTGCAGTGCGACGAAACATGATCACGCATGCACGGAATGCCGGCGTGCGTTGATGATGATGCCGTGGGCATCGCAACTGCAACAGGTGACGTTTCTGCTTCACAGTTTAACAAAGCCGCTTCCCTTTGCCAACGTTAATCCAGCAAATACATAACATACGAGCACTTTTGAAAGTGCAGAACAGACAGGATACAATTTTGTTTTATTCAGCGCACCTGTATAAGTTGTATTTAAATTTATCATAGAGCTGTTTTGTGCAAAAAGTAGCGTGACCGGGGCAAAAAGATAATTTGTTTGTTTTGTATGTACAGAGCGGGCCGAAATTTTACGCCCCCAAAATACATTACATTTATTAGCCAGTGTGTCGCGTATTAATTACGCATGTTTTGTATCTTCGTAAAAAAGATAACTCAGCGTAAGATGGCAGTTGACGATTCAGTAGTGTTAGGTAAGCAATTTACTAATTCTCTCTTAACCGGATAATAAAACAATGAAATGTTTCCATCAATTGATCCGTTAAACACTGCAACTCTATTATGGGGCCGAAAACCTTACCTCTGTAGCGAACCACGTTCAGGTAACACAGCTGAAGACGTCATGAAATATTAAAGTGTCAATTTATGAAGCTGGAGAGAATCCAATAAATTCTATTTACAGATATTTTTTGTTAAATCTACCGGTAATGTCCGTGATACTCAAGTTGATTAAGAGCGTGGCCAAGCATAACAAATAGAGAGGCCACAACCGGTGACGCCCTTCGCCGCTTGTCACAGCCCGTCTTACGCTTCAATATGTTCTCCCATGCAGTGTCATACCGCGATGCAATGTGCGGCTTCCGCGGTCCTTTGAAAATTTGAACTCTGACGAGTGACGACGCACTAATGCCCGGTCACTAATGCCCGGTCGGACTTGTGCCACGCGTTGGGGCCGGCCGCGCTGTCACCTGCCGCGAGGACGAAGACATTTCGTTTCGAGTATATTTTGCTGGCGGCGATGCCGGATGGGGGCTATCGTGAAGTAAGGGCGATGCAGGAAGCGGGAGGTCGCTTTTTGATGACCGTCGTCAGCGGACGATCGAGAGGACGTCTAAATTAAGACGCGCGACGGCGATCAGTGAGCGTCGTCGCGGTCACAAAGACAAATATTTGCCCCGCGGAGCTGTAAGAGGCGTAACTATAACAGCTGCTATAGACCGAGGGCCGCTGGATAGGCAGATTCTGCGACCAGTGACCCTGTAAGGTCAACTGGCACACGCCGAACTGTTTAAACGGCATCGTCTAAGCAAGACAGCGTGCCGAATGGTTTTAATAACAGATGAAAAGCCTACCAACGTGTGACCAAAACCTGTCTTCTGTAGCCAGGGTAAGCTTATCCAGGACCAGACTTCTAGAACAAAACAGAACCGGTAAAATCCAGGTGCCACGATGATAACGACAGGACATCTCCTCGCATGCACAGTAGTTTACAGTACGGTAATCCCAAAAAATGTTACTGTGAGCGCGAAATGTGACACATTGTCATTCAATATGAGTTGTCCAAATTCTAAAATTCGTGGGTCTTTAGCAAGTCTGAAAAAAGTTGTGCTAGCGACTGCATACACGATCACTTCTGACACTTCACTGTTATTTTCAGAAAGTTCGAACAAAATTTTCATGATTATTGTCGTTTCCGTTTTATGACAACTTCGTTACTGCGTAAGGTCAACAGAAAGACAGTGAATGGCATTCACTTTTGCGTATTTATTTATGCCAATTTTATCGTCACGATGCTACTCTGATATAAAAAAAAATGATTCTATCTTATTTGCCAATAATAAAAATTACATAAATATCTACTATGTGCTAGTGAACTTTGTAATAAAGAATCTTGCGTAGTCTGCGTTTCTTTGATCATCTCGTTCACGGCGCGTGACGCGTAGAAGGAAGAAGCGTCTCGGGGGCGCATAAGTCTCATGCACAGTTCAGTGCGTGAGGTATACTATAGCGCATATAGGATGTACCTGCCAGCGACCTGGTACTTCGACTGGATGATCCAAGTACCACTATCTCATGCAGCAGCGATCAAACAGTGCACACGACTGTGGTCCTGTGATCAGAGAAGCACCTTCTTGCGTCTCGTTCCGGCCATATGACTGCGGTCGGTGTCGGATGATGAACGGGGAGGGTGCCGCTAGATGGAGCAGCCCGCGGTCGTTGCGGATCATCCCCGCCGCCTGCTCGGCTGCCGTCAGAATGATCAAAGCCCCATGAAGCGTCGTCGCCTTATTACCCTGGCATGGTAAGCAGGCACGCTGCGGCGAAGATTTCCAGGCATCTCGGCATGCACACGCCGCGGTATCAAAAATAAACGGTATACACCGCACTATAGCTTCAGCAACAATACACTGTGTCTCAAAAAAGCATCCCCGACATTTTCGACTGTAATTTGAAAACCAATTATCAGATTTCGATCATTTGTGGTACGAATATTTCTGACACAACTTGCCATCAAATGGCTATTAAGTTTTCCACCTCACCTAACGTTTGTTTCTGCTTGACAGCAATATTGATAATGTTCTGCTCCAGAATCTAAGATCTACCGGTCGTTTCTTGACTTCAATAACATTTTGAAACTTCATCTGATAGACACACTGTTGCATGACGGTCAAACCTTGTAATAGACCGGCTGTTGGGGCCCACAGGAAATTATTGACGTTGTTTCATTTATTTCAACACGTATTATGCTTGGTCTGCTTTCCCCATGTAGTGCAAAAGCAGACGATGGGTGATGTGGAAACTAAACCACTTATTTAATAGCCAGTTGTGTCAGTAATATTTCTGCCAGAAATTATTAAAATCTGCTCATCATTATTTAAGTTACGGTCGATAATGTCAGGGATGTTTTTTCAGGTTTTTTGTTTTTTTTCAAGACATATTTCACTTAATCTGCTTTTCCTAGGTAGTACAGAAGCATACATTTGGTGAGGTTGGAAACTGAACGGTCATTTGATGGCAAGTTGTGTCAGAAATATTTGTACCAAATATTATCAAAATCTGATAATTGGTTTTCAAGTTACAGTCGAAAATGTCGGGGATGTTTTTTAAGACGCAGTGTAGAATGCTGTTGGCCGCCGCGGTGTAGAACTACAATTGACGCCTGCGTCGCGATACAAGTACCGCTAGCTATCACGTCCCTCTTTCCGCCCAACACCACATGTGCGCGTCAATGCGTTAATGTGGACAGTCAACAGTGTCTCATTACTGACACGTATTCCTAGAAAAGATACAAATTGTGCTAGCCCTGCATAACAGGACAGTCAAACAAGTGCATTTGTAACATCGTGATTCATTAGGATTCATGGAACTTTCGTCCTCGGGAACTTTCGTTCCCTGACACTGATACTTACCGAACCCCTTTTCTTAACATCATGCTTATAGTTTAGCGAAAAAAGCTTCAATTTTGTATCACTCGCTAGACGTATATAGCTAAAGTTTCAACAGGATATAATAAAAACAAGAAAGCCCAGCTGCTGCTAGAAAAGACGCACTACAGCTTATACAGTTCCTGTTGCAGTACTGACCTTCAAAGATATCCAACTTCGATGATTTTTATCTCATTTGAAAGGGTTCGATATGGCTAGTTTTCTGTTGAAAACGCACAATTTCTTACTACCGTCCATTCAACCCCAAATTTGAAAATGTTTCCCTTGCAAAACGTTCTCCTGTATGACCCAACGCTTATCCACAATACATCCGTTACGGAGAGACAGACGGACGGATGGACGATAGTCAGACGACAATGGTGCCATCGACGCCTACAGCATAGCTGTAATTTAAAAAGCACATCAAAAATTGTGTACAGTATAGGCTTAATAATCAATGTTAGGGAACGAAAGTTCCATGCTAATTTTGATGTTGAGAACGTAAGTTCCAAGGAACGAAAGTTCTCGGGTACGAAAGTTCCAGTTACCATTCATTACCTGTTGATTCTCGTTACCGCTAATACGACACAATTAATTTTGTTTAATACGCTTAAGTTTTACCTCTGTGCACAAGTATATATTCAGCCACAGCAAAGAAAAATTGCGAACGAGTTAAGATCATTCTTTTAGTTCGCAGAACTAGCTAATGAACGACTACTTTTCGGCGGTGGTATGAGCTGTAGTCCTATTGTTCGAGACAGGGCAGGGGCCTACTCTAAAAAGGTTTCCAGCACATAGCGAATAACAGAAATGACTACATGTAATAAACTGTGGTCGGCAATGACATGATTTATACAAAATTTCAAGTATATAGCTCTTCATAGGAGACCCATGCAAAAGTACGGATCTTCATTTGCTATATGGGATCACAGTGTTACCTGCCACCCGACACAGCCCTAGCCAGCAGGCCGGTGTTCTACTTACCTACCCCGGAGAGACAGAAGGCTGAATTGATCTTGGTGTTAGATATATAATGGTTTAACTGTCGCCCATCAGGTAGTAACCACTTGATAGCGATCCGACCGGGAGTGAAACCCACGACCTCGCGATCGTAAGTTTAACATCCGAATTATAAAGGCCAGCCACGCAAGGTGACCATGTGAATTGCTCGCCATTCTGTGATAAAACGAAAATGAAGAAAGTTTTGACAAAATTTCTTAGCTGTCTCAACATAAACACGATGTGACAAACGCACTGTAAAGAAAGTCGTGCAGTAAAAGTCATAAATAATTAATCGATAATTATATGATAACTTTTTAGCAGCCTGATCACTGCAACGACGTCTATTTCTATTGCACTTATTATACCCTAAAATTTCACTTACTAAAATCATTTTAATCTACGTTACACAGGCCTGCTGTATATGCTGCCGTGTACTGACCGGAAAACGGAAGCAACTGGACCGACGGCGGCTTTTGAAGTTCTTGTCGTTGATCGCCGTGTGCGATATTTCCAGCGTTATTCTGTAGCCCTGCGACTGGAGTTGTCCCTGTTTCCTCGCGGTCCACAGACGAGGTGCCTTCTGCATCGACCTCCAATCCGACGACGATCTGACCACCTGCGTCGCACGACGAAGTGCTTTCGTCTTTGCACTTCGTCTTCTTCTTCTTCACCAGGAACGAGCGCGGCATCTTCGTAGCCTGTACAGTTCGGCGATTTCTCTTCCGAGAACGCGTTGTAATTTATTCGCGCGTACAAGCGAGCGAGCGAGCGAGCTGGCGGGCGTCAAAGGGTAATACTGATTGCAGTGTCGACTGCTAGCTCGGCGCACTTGTCGCTTTATGGACTGAAAGGTAAACTCGCTGCTGACAACGGGAGTCGGTCGGTCGGCGCACTTGCCACGCGAGGAGGCTACGGCGCCCCGAGAAACTATTCACAGTCCTGCCCACCCACCGTCCGGCCCTCCGCCAGCCAGCCAGCTGCCTCCAGTCCAAATCCATAGCGCCGCCTGCCCCGCTAAACGGTGCTCGTCGCTTCGCTGTCAGCGTGAATTATCGCCCGTCCGATTCACTGGTGTGATCTGTCCAGAGAGTCTAGTCTTCCAGGCGTCAGGCTGTCATATCTATCGTTCATCTTCGCCACTTGTCCACGCCGATCAGCATAAACTTATGGATTCGATGGCGCACTGAATTAATCAGTATTGCCCATATGTTGCTATTAAAGCGCAAACTCCATTTATTACTCGTACTACTCGTATTACTCGGAAATTGCCACTGTTGAGCTAATGAAGTCATACTGTTTGCCTTTCATTATGTATGCTACAGAAGCTGTGCCGTTAACTGTTTGAGATAATTTATTATCAAGCAAAACTCAAGATGGGTCAAAAACGTCCCGTAAAAATTTGTAATAACTTACATAATAAGAATCTTTATTCGCACTCTGGGTGCAGCAGTAATACACAATACAAATCAATGCTAAAAAAGAAAAACACACTAAAACAATAAAACACAAAGAGAAATAAAAAAAAACTACGTGGCACAGTTGAGCACAATGCTTGACCAGGAAAAGCGCTCAGCAAACTGTCTACGAAAGTTATAAAACCTACTGCTAATATAAAAAGATACACAAGGCAGATCAACAACAGATCTCACATACTTCATATCATCACAATGAAAAATTCATTATGATAGCGAAGTCTTGAACAGGGATGTGCACAAGATCTAACCGGTAGTCCTGGTGCCAGTAAATGAAACTAACGAACTTGGCCCTATACGTCTGCGACTGAGATCTGAGCTGTTAGCTTCGCGCATATCTTCGGGTGAACATCTGAGGTCGTACTGTTTGGGATTCACTAAGGTATTGCGGATTTCATATAGGTTAGGCAATTGCTATATAGGTTGAGCGATGCGCGGGTGCGCCCAGTTGGTGTGATGGTTGTTATGGTTCAAATAATAATTTTTGGTTAGACTTATTGTTACGCTCAAAGTCGTCATCGAAGCGTATACCCGATAGGCCTACGTATAAGATTAATTTCCCTGGCGCGCCGTATACGTTCCGACCAAAAATCATGATTTTGCGGTAGACGAGTCAGTAACGTGCTTACACTTTCGTAACCACGCAGGGCGGTCGTCACGAAGCGCAAAGTTTCGTCGAAATCGAAAGCGAAACAAAGCAGTGTTTTCCAAGAACGCTCTCGTGACCAATCCGCATTAAATTTCCCAGGTTAAACGGGGTCCAGGAGTTATAGTCCAGAGGTTACGGTATCGATTGAAGAGAATCACGCAACTTCAAAAAATCTGTACCGCTAAATCTTACCTGGCGGCCACAACGTCTATGAGTTTGGGTGTGATTTTCAAGGTTTTCACGTCAGCCGATAGGCTTTTAGTGACTAATGCAGTTTCTGATTTTTTGTCTGGAGGAAAATTACACCGAACCATGGGTATCTAATTCTAAGCAGTATAATGAACGGTATAAGAGTAGACGTCTACACTGATTGTGTATGTCTGACTACAGTACGTGATTATCTCTTACAGTATCACCGAGTACGTAAACTGAATCAACCCACGTGAATAGACCTGTCAGCTGCTGGATCTTAAGAGTTGCGCGGAAAATGTATCAACAGCAGCAGACCAACAATTGCAGAAATTGTGCGGCCCATTATGGTAACGTCGTTGGCGGCGCGAACGGCCTTGAGTGTGGATTGCCGCAATACGGTTGTCAACCTCAGCAGCAGGCGCAGCGGCTACTCTATCACCAGCTGCCGGATCGGTCTGTCTCCAACACTAAGCAGTCCAACTGGCTACTGGTCTTGTTAGTCATCTGCCTGACGATCGTTCTGCTGCTGTTCGTGAGCTTTCTGGTCCTAGTGGGTACGGACAATGCTTTGTCACGGCGGTTTATGGCCGATGAAGAAAGTCGGCAGCAAAGTCAGCGGCTGATTATCCACTGTCGGCCGTGTAGGCCTATTGCTGATGCTGAGACTAAAGCTAACGTCGTAGACACTTCGCCCGATGACCGCTGTTGCCAGCTTGACGCCGACTTACACGATGTCATGCAGAAGGTACGCTGCTAATATTGCAAATGAACAGATAGCTTATTGCCGTTCTTGTAGCCTTGTAGCACTATAGAGGTTAATTTTAACCTTAAGCGCTATATAAATTCACGTCTTACTTACTTATTTAATATTCTACTGTTTGAACCGTCCTTTGCATAGGCACTACATCTTTATTCGCGAAAAGCAAACAAAATTCCGTTTTGCCCGTGTGCGTCTTTTTTTCCGTTCGCCTGTCTGTCTGTCAGTATGATGTCCCGCGCTGCTTCCTAACAAGAACACATGAAAAGCCCAGCTAACGCAAAGGGGAACGCGCAACATCGGTGCATGTTTGAGAGCTCAGTAAAACAAAATCAGTCGCCAGTACTTGTACTCACGAAAGAGCGTGACCTGTCTTGCTCTGTCAACGCCGTATCGACTGGAAATCGCAAATTTTCCTTACCCCCTCTCATTTAGCGCCTTCGTTCGGGGTGCCCCCCGTCGAAATATGGAAAAGCTTTACGGTTCATGAATCTAGAGTCTTCCGGGCAGACGATGGTGAAAATTTGGTGATTCTAGCTTGCATTGCTTTTGACTAATCCACCCGTGTGATGGACAGACGGACAGACGGACGGACAAACGAACAGACAGAATTGCGATGGCTAAGACGCGCTACAACAGTAGCTGCTGTTGCGCGTAAAAATAAAGGTCATATGCTGACAGTCTGGCCAGCGATCTATTAGGCCTTACTACTAGAATAGGTAATTTTCACATAAATAACATGACGTTTGGAAAATATTATATTAGCATCATTTCAACCTCGTGAAAATCAAATTAATTTCTGCTAACGATTTCTTAGCATAATTACAAGAAATATTAATGAATATCGCCAGTCGTTAGACTTTGTCAATTTATGTTCGCTATTTTAATTAACGGTGTAAGAACGCAACTTAATTTTAGAAAAACAATTATGATGCCAAAAATCAACTGTCTAGTAAACATTATGAGTGCAGTCTCAAAACGTAAAATAAACACATCGCACGGACAACCTGCGATTTGCGGATGACATAGACATAATCGAGGAAGATGAAAGCACGTTGGAAAGGACAGTTCATTCACTACATAAAGAAGCAATGAGGTATGGGCTAATGATGAACAC
>Ga0209671_1004741_pt1 | contig 13566 bp, 2 predicted proteins | sample WorMetHERISLAND2_2_FD_187401 | JGI IMG/M metagenome (GOLD analysis project Ga0209671, IMG submission 187401) | Marine gutless worms symbiont microbial communities from Max Planck institute for Marine Microbiology, Germany - Olavius geniculatus... | ecosystem: Host-associated > Annelida >... | reverse complement strand
GTTATATTTCACCTATTCGTGGGGAAGCCCCCCGTAAACGGATTTTCACCAAATTTTGCACATCCGGAGATATGCTGGACGTAATCATCTGTGCAAATTTTGGTGTGGAAAAATTAAGGGGTTTGGGAAATACGAGGGGTCAAATTTTGGAGTTTCCCATTGAAATGGCCGATCACATTTACAACAGGGCTGGCGCTACCGCGCAGCCTGTGATAAGCTATATTTACTAATGTGCTAATATTTTCAGCAACCATTGTTGCTTAGATATCATGCCGAAAAAATTATAACAGCAGTTGTTAATTTGAAGATTTATATTGCTTGCCAGGTATTAGATATTCTTTCCACTTCAGTTTATTCAAAGATGTAAGCATATACAGGGTGCAACAAAAAATTTTATTTTGAAATTTTACAGATTTATTTACTAAAACGTTCTACATCTAACTGCCAAGTGAAATGTGATTCTGTTGAAAACGATTAAGTAATAAACTATTTAACATGACTCCTACCGATTTTTCAGCATTGAGTGTTCAGGCGAAAAATGCTATTTAATTTTCCAAAAACCGATTGCCATGTTACTGCTGATGATGTCACAGTGACATTATGAACAGTAATTTTGTTTATCACTAAATTATCGTTCTTTTAAAGCAATAACTGGCTGTCAACTGGGTTCATCTTGAAGCATACACAGTGTGCAGCGCACAAAATTAACTGCGGGCCAACTGTCCAGATTTCATCGCAAAAGACCAGTTGCCTCCGAATTCACCAAATATGAACCTAGTGGACTATCACACGTGGGATGCAATGTTGAAGACTTACTGCAAGCTGTAAACAAAGTCGAAAACAATCGCCAAACTCAAGGAAGAGCTTCAGGTTATGTGAGGCAACCTGCCATGATAACCAATCGACAAGGCTGTGAAAGACTTCTCAAATTAAGTGACTGAAGGCTTGCGTTGGAGCTTGAAGCTGGCAGTGGACATTTCAAACATCCACAGTGACAATGGAATTCTGGCATCTGATCATTAGTTAACTGTGTTGTTTCAACGATGTTATTAAATTGGTGTTGTAGGTTGAACATTTTTAATGCTAAAAAATCGGTAAGCAGTCATGTTAAAAAATCTATAACTTCATTATTTTTTAGCAGAATCATACTTCACTTAGCAATTGAATGTATAACATTTCAGGAAATAAACATGTAAAATTTCGGATTAAGATGCCAAATAGTTGCTGAGAAAACAGTGCAAAACTTTAGGGGGTTCCTTTTTTTGCCACACCCTGTACAGTCTAGTATGCAATGATCATACTGCTCTTATAATTCAATCAATTGAAACACATTTGCATAGCGCCATATGTCACAAACAAATCAATGGTGCATTGATTTTTCTTCATCTGGCCACTATTTATAAAGGCTAAATTTGTCCCAAGAAGTAAACTGTTAGAAATGACTCAATCTAAACTTTCTGAAGATCTGACACTCTTCTGATCACCAAACCAAAAGCATAAAACATTTGAAATTATGCATTAAGTATTTAAATTACATAATTATAATTAAGTAAAATAATTAAATATTAAATAACACATGTGAAAAGAGCATTTTAGATGGCGCTGCATAAGGAATGCTGTACAGGTACTTTACACTGACGGAAATAAAACTTTGCAGCGACCCAACAAAAAAATGCTCAAATGTATCAACCATCAACCTGGCCATCCATCAATCATCAATCAAAACTCACATGAAACAAACAATATGTAAGTAAGTAAGTAAGTAATTTATATAGCATGTTAACTATAACAACCTTGAATGCGACCAATGTGCTAGTAATACAAAAAGTAAAAATGTTTTAGATGACATCCAAAAGTAGGTAAACAGTGTAATGTTCAAACACACGTAATGAACTATAAACATGACAGCGTGAAGACTTTAAATACCGGCATAAAGTGCTGCAAATGTTCACCAGTTTCATCATACTTCAACGTCTAAAAGTACATCGACACCATCATCATCACTGCTATCATAAAACATTTGTACTTTACCTAATGCATAAAAAACACGAGTCTACACCACAGAAATGTAACAATAGGCAAAACAGTGCATGACAATAACTACAGAGAAAACCTTCAAAATTAAAAGTTTGGCTAAAGCAGTGAGCTTTCGGTAATTTCTGAATCTGCAACAAGCTGTTTCATAGATAACAAAGTGACCAGATAATAGGGGCAAGCTTGTGTTCAACTGTAATAGATGCTGCTATCACTAGTTATATCTAGCAATAAGAAAAATTCACATGCAGCTTAACATACACGGTGTCCCAAAAATAGCAGCCCCTCTTGCTTCAAACATGCTTAATTCAGTTTACGGTTTATGGATTTCAATGAAGTATCGTACACTGCACTGTCTTAACATTACTTAACGTCCCACCTATTTATGACGTCCGCAACTTACCGTGTGTGTTGAGTGTAACATCATTGTGATGTACCAACCTAAGATTAAGAGCTTGCACCAAGGCCAACGGTGGCCATTTTGAGCAAAAACTTAAAAGACTAGTTTAGAATGATTGTCTCTATGAATATTTCAAAGTTTGTAAAAAAAATCTGTCAGGTATTAACAATTTTACACTAACTTATCTGTAGGAGGGTGCTAATTTTGGAACACAGTGTATGTGCCAATCATGGAAAACTAAGTATGCCATTTCTTTATTTGACGTAACTCTGCAGCACTATGCCACACTGTATCGCATCACTACAGAACCCACAAATTCCAGCCAGAAGTCAAACGTACAACAACATTTAGATAAACTAAGTTATCAGACATTATTAGACTCTGCTACTTCAATACGATAAAACAATTTAATGATGGCGTGAGTGAGTGAGTGAGTAGGGTTTAACGTCCCACCCGACACAGTATAGGTCATTTCGAGGACGGTTAACGACGGCATCACTATAACAGCAGGCCACACAACCACACAGCATACCTCCAGCAATGCAGAAAGCAGCAAAACTTTTGCTTCCTTGCTATATTCTGAGAATATTTTTGAGAACAACATCTCAAAATACCTGCAAAATAATAAACATCGATTTAATTATTTTTAAGATGTGTCGATGCACTCTCTATGCTATTAAATTTTGACCTGTTGGTAAACACAGAATGATAGAAGGACTATATACAGTACACATACAATTCACACTTTTTGGTCCATCAGCCCTCAATTTAACCTATAAAATGCAATACAATGCAACAGAGTTATATAATTAAGTGCAGGATTTTGTAGGTCTAAAATGAAGTACAGCATGGGCCTGTGTATGTGTATTTTTTGACTTCTTGTATAAAATTTGCTTCTTTCAAGAACGTCTGCTGCTGAATATTCTTTAGCCCTTTCTACAAACCAAAATTATGCTGCTACTACTACAAAAACTAGGCCTAGGTATATTACTTTCATTAATTGCTAACTGGCATTGAATGTAGCAGCAGGTCTTCACCCAACTAACTAAAAATGTGAAAATTATGCAAATTTTAAGTAACTGATGCATTCCACAAAAAAATAATGAAACCAGAACCTGCTTGATTCGACACCAGTGCTGATAACATATCCCAAAACACCGATGCACAGGGCCACTTCGTGCTTAATGTCATGGGATATTCTCTCATGTAGGACATCTAGCAATGCACTGAACACACTATCACTGGACTTACGAATAACCTGAAAACAAATACAATAAGATATAGATGACAAAAGTAATTATATACATCACGAAGAATAATACTTCTGTACAAATGATTTAATATCAAATATTCCATAAATTTTAAAAGCTGTTAGTACGAAATGTTGGTGCCAATCACTGACACAATGCACAGACATCTAAAAAGTTCCCCATCAGAAGCATAAGACTAATAACTTAGAGCCACTAAAGAAAATCCTAGCACAGAATTTTGACAGTCAGCTGATTGTAATCCTTTACTTAACAACTGTCCTAAATGCAGCACCCAGACTAAGGGTGGCTACAGTTGCAACCTCTGCTTAGTGACTACACAAGATATGCATCATTCTTGTGAGATATCTGACACCTGAAGTACAAATCTATCAATCTCCACTGGTTAGTACTCGAATAGGGAACATAGACACGAGAGCTGAAAAAAAAGTGCTAATTAAAGCCACAGTATTTGCAGTACAAATAAATGCAATCAGTTGCAGCATACACCATAATTTTCGGAAACGACAAAGAACTCGTGCAGTTGCTTGACAAACTGAAGTCGTCTGTCACGCTCATCATCTGGCCGTAGCACACGCTTCATGAGCACAGACAGTCGGGAGTCATCCGTGAATGCCTTTCCACTGCCTGACAACCATCCGCATTATACTCATGTTAATCATGCCATTTCATAGTCTATACATAGAGACAATTAGCTCATAATTAGCACAATTATATGTTAGAAATGGCCACTGCAATCCATTACACAATGACCGATGCAACTTCACGCAGATACCAGTATTACACATTGCTGACAAACTCGAGACATATGACTAGCTTCAGATCTATGACTGACTGGTCACTGATGAAGCCATAAAGGGGCACTGGTGGCATATGCCCCCCTAGCAGCCTACTCAGTTACTCAAAATAGTGCTCCCTCCCCAGACCTCTCTCCTAGTAGACATTTTAAGTGCCTCCCTACCTTCAGTCCAATTGGGGGGACTGTTTAGGGGCTCACATGCCTATCGTAGCAGTCATGTGGCCCGAACTCCAATGCATTAGCATACGCAGAATGCACAGTGTCGATTAGAGTAGGTAGACATTAGCCAACTAAACGATGTCGTTAGTGGACCAAAGTTCACCAAATTTCTTTTGTTCAACGCAAGAGGGATGGTAGTTGATAACGCCATTTACCGCTTGTCGATATCTCCATCCGTTCCAGAGATATTCGCGCTCAAAGTTGAAAGTTGTCCTAAATCGCACCAAATTTTGGACGTTTTTCACTATCCCAAATTTTAAGAGGGCAGTGCCCCCCAAAATTCATATGTACGTTATTAGCCCCACTTAGCACTACATCACGTGGCAAAGTTTCAATAGGCTGCTCCATTTGGCTTTAAAGTTATAGTGGCTAATTTCGCTACAATTAAGGCCAATTTTGGACCCCCCTTTTAAAAAAATTGCAAGGGGACCAAGGTCCTTGGAGGGGGGAACGCTAGTAAGACTTGATCATTTTATGGCACGTGTAAGAAAATTTTGGGGCACAGCACCCCTTGGGGGCGAAATATGGTATTTCAAAAAAGTTCATTTAGGTGGGTACGACTTCACTACATAATCTCCGTGATTAGTAGACCAATGTTCACCCAACTTTCATCACCCAACATGGGAGGAATCACGGTGCAAAACCTCCTAGTCTCATTTTGAAGATCTTCATCCATTCCGGAGATATTTGCCGCTGAACTTCGAAGTGATCCGAAATCAGGCCAAATTTTGCATGTATTTGGCCCTACAATTTTTTGGGGGGAGGGCCCCCGAAATTTTGTACTGGCATTATAAACTTTGGCCTAGTACTGACCACCATGCAAAATTTCGCGCCGATCGACCGACGCATCTCAGAGATCCTATGATTGAAATTTTTTTAAAATAAACATCTGCGATAAAACTTAAGTCCTCCCGAAAACGATCGTTTCCAGGCGGACTAATAAAGACAAACACGTAAAAGCGGAACAAGTTAATGTTGCCAAACATCAATACACACTACCGGTACTTTTAGTACACCACACGTTTTATCAAACATATGAAAACAAATTCATACTAGCAGATCTTCTACTGTCAGCAGCTGATTCCTTCGACATGCCATCAGCTGATGAAATTCTGTGTGAGTCGGCATGACTGTGTCTGTAAGATGATCGGTCATCATCAGCTGTACGTCGTTTTGATCGCACAGGTTTCTCCTCATGTCTCCGAGAGCTGCTGCTGCTGTACCCGAGACTGTCGGCACCGCCACGACCTCGCTGACTCCGAAATTCCATCGCAACAAGCACGACTCTGCAGAATACACATTCTGAGAGTCTGCAAGATAAAGTTTCCCATTTTCATCCCATGTGTAACAGGTGTTAAGTGTAACTGTGTTAAGTTTGAATCGGGTTTAGGCATACATTTCATGTAACGATTTCTGGAAGACCCCACCCGCAGCCCCCTAGAGAAACAGCAACTTCACGCCAGCCTGGTAGCAGTTAAGAACGAAACATGTTCTGTTCTGTTCTCAAGCTTTCTCAAATACTCTGTTCTTAACACCACAACATTTAAGAAGTCAATAAATACAGACTACGTAAATATACTTACACATGCTGTGCTACCGCAACATTTTCGTCAAATTTAATAAAAACCTCTTCTTCCGTACAACTACAAAAAGTAAACAAACATCAAAAACTCAAAACTTGGTGATGCGCAAACCTGAACCGTTGTAGCCCAATAATCGCTGATCATTACTGATTACCGAAGGCTGAGCCATGGCTAACGGTCATGGTGAGCAGTAAGCAATTAAAAAAGGTGTCACATTTTTTAATCATTTCGGACATCTGTTCGTGAAGGTTTAACTATTTTTGATATCTTCTAAGGATCTACACTACATCGCATTTCTGCTGTGTCGTAGTAAACTGGTGTATAATTTCGACTGCTTTGGCGTTCCATAATATGACCGGGCAGCAGCCCACCCACGACGACGCTTCAGCAGTTCAGCGCAGCTGCTGATGTTGCTTAGGTGTCGTTTGCGTTGAAAAAGATGTCGTTCGTGGTTTGCGTCGTAGCAAAATAACCTCAGAAATAATATTGTGGTAGAAAATAACGCAAAACATCTCGCGAGTTTTCGTCTGACGCTGCCTGGTATGGTCGACTCTGATTCGTGTAGGTGCTGCAGATTGTTGTCATTGACATTATGAATGAATGAATGAATTTGTCAACAGGGGGAAATGCGAAAGTGCCAGGACACCAAGGAATGTTAAACCTTCACTAATTGCCGGAGCCTTCAACATAGCCTATTGAAGTTGGCACGTATCCCAAAGAAGAAGAAGGTTTAACATTAGGGACACTAACAGGTGCGCTGTTCTGCGGTCTTATGCCTGATTGCACTTTGCAGGCAAGAACGTGGACAGGTAACTGCAAACACTGCATTTTATATTAACTGGACACTTCGGACTAACAGTCTGAGTTTGCACCAAAAATGTTGGATCCAAAGTGTCGTATGCGGTCCGAAGTGTCCATTCACCACTTTGGTCTTGCCGGACACTTTGGTGCCAAGTTTAAGCACCCGACACTTAGGACCTAAATATGTAAATGAAGGCAATGATTCATACTTAGACTGGGTGAGGACATTAGTTATCGATAGTTAAACTAATATAGGTGTCGTAACATTAAAGATGCAATAGGCTAGTACAATAGGCTAGTACACGGTGCCGAAAATAAATGGTTCGAGATGTTCTTCAAATGTACAATGTGTCTGAAGATGTAGGCCTATGTGAGACGTTTCTGACCTGGGACCGATCTGTACATGCTAGGTCCGAAATGTCCCACCTTTTCCAATGACTTAGTTTAGTGGTGTGTACAGTCAATGAATTTAAGTGATGCCTGGCACAGCTTGCATAGGAGACTGTCTGTAGATGAGTAAACCATCTCGGTATGTAACCATTTAACAAGATTAACTCAGCCTGGCCATCCCTCTGTGGTAGATGCAGTGAGTAACAGCCATAGCTGGGAAGTAAACAGGCACATTGTGCATTGCACTGATTCTTAGTACCCACATTTTTCCGTGGAAAATTTTGCAAAATTTTGCAGGCTAGTTTGCAAAATTCTATGGGTCGCTGCTGCAAAGTCGTCCAACTGCTGTGGCTTACCGCAGCCTTTCATTCTTGAGTTACAACAATTGTACTAACCACTGGTCATTTCTGGACTTTTGCAAAATCTTGCAGAAATATCAAAATTATGCGGAAAAGTGCAAATTCTGTGGCTTGGCTCGAAATTCTGCGGTCGCGGAAAACTGTGGGCCCTACTGATCCTGTATTAATGGTCTTGCAAGTTGCAATATTAACTGCTGTGTATGGCTGACTGGCTGAGGTCAAAGGAAAGTGGATATCATTACTGCCTAAAGTGACCTATTGGTCCCAGTGGCTCGGAAAGGGCTTTTCATGTACATTTACATTGTCAAGTAACTTCTGAAATTTGCCCATAAAGAAAAATCAATAGTATCATCACAAAGGAGGTTGTAAAAGTAACATCAGGTGTACTGTGTCATCACTCAGGGAAATTAATAGGCCTTCCTGGTAATTATTTATTTAGCTGAGTTTGTTTAATGCAGGGCACTTTTCAAGGGCAGAGGGCTGTCTCTTAGCCCTGTGCACATAACTCAGAAAACAGTGGGTAGGCGTGATCGAGGCTGTGGAGCTGAACTCTCACTTTTTGTGAGTGAACTAGAAAAAATTGGCTCACTTTCCAGTACTGATATATTATGCGGCTGCATGTTTGCCCATTTTATTGCACAGCCTTAGGCCCTTATCCTTATCTTCTGACCTAAAAAATGGCACACTGGTTACTCCTATCCTCGGGAACATCACATTAATTTTTGTTTTTCTACATTTTTGTTTGGAGTCAGAAGCCAGTACAGACAGACAGACGGACTCACGCACGCACGTACGGACAAGACCCGTAATGTGTCCTTATAGCCGCGTTTTGCTAAGTGCCGAGTCGCCTAGGTGTGTTCCAGTTCACTTGCCAGCTTGCAGTGTAGCCTGTAGTCTGGAAGACACGCGCCTGCACTCAGTTGCAATCTATGTGATCTAGAGTACTGGGCGTGGCTGCTATTGACATGCATTGATTGACTATGCATTGTTCGCACGCTGGTGGCTGATCCCTCCCCGCAAGCTGTCCGTCGTTTATTGCTCTCAATGGTGCTTCGTTGATTGGGCTTTCTTTGTTAGGCCTACCGTCAACTCATTGCTATCCCAGTTAATAACTTAAACACCTGGTGACGTTTTAACGGAGATAAAATTCATGAATTATTTGAGTTCGTGAATATTTCATGCATATTAAAACAAAGATCCTGAGCCAAAAATAAGGTCTGTAGGGCGGCGTTGATCTGCAGTTTCCTTAGCCCTCAACTGGACACCAGTTTACACTGCGGAGTGACCACGGATACGGGGCTAGTGCATCGCGCGTTGTGTCTGCTTGCTTACGTTCCAGCTTTCGCTGTTACTCATTGCGTCTACCCACTGAGGGATGGCCAAGCTGAGTTGACCTGGCTGGCTGGTTATATATATGCAGGGATGGTATCTTAAATCATTGATGTTAATGATGCCTCTTGATCGTGGTTTTGTGCTGCTGGCCTATGTGCAGACAGTTGCAAGTCATCAGTGTTGACACGGCTTCAGGTGTCTTATCATTCGTTGAGAATCAGTCTGGGTTAATGGCGGCAGGGTTTCAGAGGTTGCCTGTGGCTGGCGGTCGCCGTCGCTGCTTGATCTAAGATTAAGCTGCTGGCTCCATCCATAGCGATGGTGTATGTCCGTCGGAATACACGACCTATGTGGACCCATGTGAGCAGTAGTGCATGTAAGTGAGTGATAAACGCCGCACTGCTGGCGACTGCTAGGGATGCGTGGATATACATGTATCCAAAATTTAATATCATATTTCGATTTGGTCTTGGAACTGAATATCAAAAACGTCGTGATACTGTATATTATTCATTTGCGACTTACTGCACTGACAAGATTTTTTGTTGCATGCGTCATGACGTGCATATACTGCATGTCATTGAACTTTTTAAGAGTTTCGATTGTGTGTGATTCTTTGGTAAGTAGCCTCTACTTGAAATGGTGATATTGACCCATCCCTACAGTAACGCCTGAGACGGGCCTCCGCGACCACAGAGATCACTGGCGATAAAAAAGATGATCTCTTTTGCGTCGCGTTGGAGCAAGCATTGCCCGGCAGGAGCGAGTGGCCGAGTGATTGATGGTTTACTGATACTGACGCTGATGTGCATTGTGTAGGCCTATAGGCCTAGTGAGTGATATTCACGCAATACATCCATCCATAGTCCACACGTTCACAGACTGTATTCTTCTCTTCACGCGTGAATAAAAAAGTCTAACGCTTAGGCTTATCCCTGCGTTGCTGCCTATTTTCCCAACGCTGCTTGGGCGTTTACGTTTAGGTCTTTTGCATTTAAAAATCACAATGTGAATTGTTCAGGTTATTACACTAGCGAGTGATGTAGACAACACTTTTTTGACCACAGCCAAAACAGCGGTTATTCATTACCAGGCGGAATAATAGAATTTCCGACTATTGCCACACATTTCTTTGTAGCGTGGTCTGTCTGTCTGTCGTCTGTGTGTTTGTCGCAGTTGTGCGCCCTGCTGGTTGTTCCACGGATGTAGATGCCATTTGACAGGTAAGCCTACACTTATGGGGTCCAGCATCTGAGGACCCCGACCCCAGAGATAGGGGAAATTAGAGGTCTGTTTCTGAAGATAGTTTCTTTTCTTTTCAATATAATTATGTACACTAAGTTTTTTTAAATGCTAAAGTTAAAAATAACGGAATGATGTGCATGGAACAGGGGCAATGCATGGATTTGGCAGAATAGGGGCCTATACAGATGGAAGTAATTGAGAACTGGAACGCATCTTTGTGGGATGATAATGTTAGCGGTGACATTTGGTTGAGTGGACTGCTGGTTTGGAATGATGATGGTTTGGCCACAGAAGCTGCTGAATTACGATGGGCGTATGTCCCGCCGTCGGTTGATGGTGTTGTGACGTAAATGATGGTGCAGCATCTGGCGCCGGCATGGTGCCGTGGTCTCATCAGTCTATGGTTCGGTGTCCTCCGGCCATGTGCTGCTATGATGTCGTTATTATCTAGCTGCTGCTGCTGCTGCGGCTACTGTGCATTGATGATGTTGATGTTGATGGGATGTTATTTCATGCCAGTGGCGCCGTTCTGCTGGCCTAGTTTGATGTCTGTCGATCAGTTGATGCCTCATTCGCCCGGTCGTCTGTCATCTGCCTGGCACCTTTTTACCCAGCAGCCTGCTTTTGTTTTACTGTGACGTCATTATCTATCTTGCATATTATCACAGTATAGGTTTATAACCTAGCCAGTGCTCAGCCGAAAACAGCCTAACGCATCGTACAGGTGTGTACCATGGCTAAGGGCTATTATGCCATTTTTGGAAGGTATTTATTGAATCAGTAATGTGATTGATGTTCCACATTTTAGTTCAGCCACATTTTTACAGGGCCTGCGGCGTCGTGTCAAACTTAACAGTCCCAAATTTCATTTTTTTTAGGCAACTGATGCCGGTTATTGTGGCAGTTGTCACTATAGGGTGGTCTCTCCGATCGTCGCACTGGTGCACTCTAAACCCTGCTGTGGTTTTTGGACAGAATGAAATGCGGTGTGGCAAAAACGCTCGAGTGGCCCGAACATACATTATTAGACAGGCAGGGCCCTTTGCAGGGCCTTCAGTTCCCCGCGGTTAGGTGAGATTGGGGTTTGCACTCCCACTTAAAATTTCCATTGCAAGTTGCCGCCATAACCGACATTCAGTTTCACATGCGACGCTCATCATGCCACTTAATGCCGGATGAATTTGATTTTTGCTAATCGTAAGGCGTGCATTGCATTGCAGGTTCATTGCACTGTGCTTTATTACTAGCATTACTGCTTGGGTAGATGTACGGTCAAATGCATGCAGACTTTAGTAGAGTTGTAGATATTCTGTAGAAACACCCTACGGCGCCGTCGTCTTATCAGTGACGTGCTAAAAGCCGTGCTTGAATATACGACGTCTGGACTGGGTGGTGCTGGTGGGAGCTGCATATAGTTGACATGACGTGACGGAATGTAGTTGAGAAGAATGTGCAGATGAACTGATGCAGCGGATCGCAAGTAAAATGCCAGTCTGCACAAACGAAAAGCCCTCCTAGACCCTGAACCCATATACGCGTAGTCTTGTGTTTTGGACAGTTAGCCTACACCAACTTTCTGACAATGCCGACGTTTCCTCTGCTATAGGCCTACAGTCGCCAAACGGGCATTTCCCGATCTTTAGTGCCAAATTCTGCCAACCTGTGGAATTAACTTTCTCCTGACTTCACTTTTGCATCGTCACTGCCGTTTTTCAGGCGGTCTCAAGACTTCTGTTTTGTCGTTCATTGACATTTCACATGACGTAATTCTAGAAGCAGTGCTTATTATTCAGGCCACATTAAAACTCTTTACACGATGATGACGATGATGATGGAGAGTTTTTAAGTTTGCTAAGTATCTAGACTGTAGCTTGTTCAGTGTTCATGCTGCAGGCAGCGTCAGGGCGACTTTGCCAGCAAGTTGCTGCGTGACTGCATGATGTACAGTACCTACAGGCGCTAACGTCACGACTTGGTCGAACCAGAGATAAAGTTACACCGTTGCCAGTTACGCCGCGTGTTTACCTGTGCCTGCCTTATCTGGTTATAGCGCTTGGGTGATTTCGTTCAGCACTGATTACCACGCCTCAGGACCTGTGTAGTGTTGGTTCTGTCTGCTATGTTCAACCCTATTTTCTGTTCTCATGCTTCGGTCTTGTGCTGCAACTTGATAACCTACTGTTGCTCTTAACTAAATCGGCAGGTAGGCCTTAATAGAAATTTGAGCACATTGGCTGCTATGCGACCAAATTCCATTGCCTTTAAACATATGCATGGGATATAATAGTGTGCCATTGAAGAGAATATAACGTACACTCTGTCCCAAAAGGGACCCCCAACATTATCGATCGTAACTTGAAGACGGATTAACAGATTGTAATATTTTTGGCGTGAATATTCCTGGCATAACTGGGCATCTAATGACTGTCCAAGTTCTTACCTTACTGAACTTCTGTTTCTGCACTACCTGATGAAAACAGGACAAGCGAAATATGCGTTGAAAACTTGAAATGAACAAAACAACATCCATACCGGTTAATTTCATCTTCCCATATACACCGTGTCTCAAAAAAACATCCCGAACATTTTCAATTGTAACTTGAAGAAGGATTATGAGATTTTAACAATTTTTGATATGAATATTCCTGAAACAACTTACCATTAAACAAGAGGGTGCGGCCGTTGAGGGGCCGCCTGCTATAGGGCCGTTTTTGCAGTTGAGTACGTCCCGGCAATTTCCCTATCTTTACTATGGGAATTTTGTTTTCCGTACGAGTTAAGGCTCACGTACCTAAAACGATACGTAAAAAGAAGTAGGCACGGGACAGACGGACGGACAGAGGGACAGACAGACAGACAGACGGACAGCATCGATACATAATGGGGCCTCCTTCTAGGAAGGACGGCCCCATAATAAATGTGAAGGAGTGTCAGCTGACTCCGCTTTTCACCCGCGAAAGCAAAATGCTTCGCGCGTCTTTGCCATTGTCTGAGCGTCTGTCTCTCTGTCCGTCTGTCTGTCACACTCGTGATCTGTATCAAAACGGTGCAAGCTAGGATCACGAAATCTTCACTGTGGGCTGCCCCAAGGTCTCTAGTTTATCGTGACAAAATTTCGTGCCACTGGGTGCAGGGG
>Ga0209671_1004736_pt1 | contig 13572 bp, 8 predicted proteins | sample WorMetHERISLAND2_2_FD_187401 | JGI IMG/M metagenome (GOLD analysis project Ga0209671, IMG submission 187401) | Marine gutless worms symbiont microbial communities from Max Planck institute for Marine Microbiology, Germany - Olavius geniculatus... | ecosystem: Host-associated > Annelida >... | reverse complement strand
AATTGGAGTCTATATCTGTGAAAAGTTAATACAAAGTTTTACTGTCAATATGAAAACATTTTGCCGTCACGTAGACAGTGAATAACACTGCTGAAAGCGTTTTTTTCTGTTTATTGCCTTGCCGAAGTTGTCGTATAGCGATACGCTGCAGTGAAGCGATTTTATGCGGACGCAAATGTGTAAGACGATTTGCCCAACAAAGTCGGTCATTCTTGCGTGTTGTAAAAACTGGGTTGTACAAAATACGATCGGTTCGTCTGTTTGCGGGCACGTGCCGCTGTTTTTCAGCTGGTCCGGTTAGGTCTAACTGATTCCAGGTGTTTCCCGGTGATGCGGTGCTGGCGGCGTCCCTCGAGACGATGATCGGTCGCGGGCGATTGGTCGCCCTGGGTGTGCAATAGCTTGCGGACAAAACTCGGGTGTTCTTTGAGGTCTCTCCAGCTGCACTCGTTGTGATCACTTGCAAAAAGACGGGAACTCCATTTCTATCACTACATCAAAAGCGGCGTCTTGTGATATTAACCTACCCTGTTCGCTATTAAGTCGAACTTCTGTGACTTTTGAATGGTTCGAAGCTGACACGCACTCGTGTCCACCGAATTTCGGTTTCGGCGGGATATCCGTAGTTTGCATGGCTAGGCTGGTTGTCACCAGCAAAGTACATCAAAAAATTTGATTCGAAGTCGATCAGATAAGAGTCACAATTTTTTTCTGTTTTATCTAGCCCGGATAGGTTTTTGATTTTTTTCTGACTGTAGATAGACTATACACTGACCTATTAGAGGCTCAGCGTTTATAGGCCTACATTAGATCATGTACAACAGTACAAGCACTTCTCTTATTTACCAATTGCTGTGCAATGTTATAGCTTCAGATTAATTAAATTTCTTCAAATTTTGGAGGGATGTAATACATTAGCAACCCCCATCTCATGATATGAGTTTGCACCCCCTCCTAACTCCCGGGAAGTACGCCCCTGGTTTTTACCCGGGTATAGCGATAACGCTTGAAATTGATTAATCAGCAGTGATCAACGGTGATGACAGGTAACCGCCAGGTGATCAATTGCCCGACATACAGCCGCCTTGCCGTAACTAAGCGGCTCGGTAGATTTATGCCAGGCGCGCCGTAAAAAGTGCGAGCCGCTGTCAGTTGCCGCAATTTTGAGCGCAACGATGCAACGTACGCCTACCGTTCTGACACCCAAACACAGTTAAAGTACGAGGGGCGTTCAAAAAGTTTTGCAATTCGATATATTAGGCTGAAAAATTTGTCAAAATATAGACATCAGTGAAACGTATGAGATAAAAAAAACCTACTGATGTTGACAGTGAAATTACAGCACTAAAACTGATGGTATAACATAGGTCCAGCTGACGAAGTGTGTTTAGTTTCACGACGTAATTCTGGTATAGTTTAGCATCTTGCTAGCAGTGGCCTGCATGCTGCACAGTTGGCGTCGTGGTACTAGTGATAGGTTCTCTGTTACAAACGCTGCCACTGTGTACTCTCAGCGTCTTTGCTAAATGCTAGCGGTGTCAGCAGTTATCGGATCCGGGTTGTTTGAACATCTTTTAACCACAGTCTGACCGGCTCCCCGACCACCCACTGGTAAAGGTCTTCCGACCACATAATTGCCCTTCGGCTCAGCACCATACGTCAATCGGGTCTAAGTGATTTATTTCATTCGCGTACGCGTATGTCAGGCAGTACTAACTAGACGGCTGGCGGGCGGTCGACCGCAGACTGAAGAAGCTTGGTCCGTCTTGCGTGCAGTCTGATGAGCTACAGATGTTCTGTTCTCTAGCTTATAGCTCAATGGATCCTGACGTAACCCGCCGTTAGTCGATAGTCAATGACGCCGCCGGCTGCGGCCGCTGATTTTTTTCACGGTCCTGGTCGGTGGCATTGGTTAGGTGCGCTACCGGATACGTGTAGTGTAGCCTGATCAGATAGAAGCGTCGACCTTGTACATAGAGGCAGAAGAAGCGACACTGGCAAAGCATGTCTTTAGTCGACGAGCGACGCGTTATTTACTTACTTCGCGTTGCTTTATGTTTGTGATTAAAATCATCTGTGTCTGTCTGTCTCTCTGTACCATAGTACGTCATAGTCTTCACCTGAACTCTCGCCTCGTCACCGCTATGTCTTCGCAGTCATGTCAGGCTATAGTTCTACGGCATCTAGGATTTAGTCAAAATTCTTCAGTCAACAAACACGAAACACGAATATTATTTAAATTAATGATACAGATAACATTTTGGGGAAATTAGGCCTACAGGTCTTACCAAGTTAGCGACAAGATAACGTTGTTTTCGACGTCCGGTGTTGAGATATTCATACATGACATTACATATAGGCCTACTTTCTCCAACCATACCTTCGGTCTGTGCCCTCTCAAAATAGAATTTTGATATAGGTGGGCCCATTGTAGGCTTTTTACCGGTTATACGCTAATGAGTGATTGTAAACGTCGGTGAATGGTTTCCAAATTTAGGGTCCGTTAGTCTATCAATTGGGGAAATTTTACGGCAAATTTAAAAATTTGGATCCATGTATTTTCCGGAAGGATTTTGGAGAATAAATTAAGCAACAAACAATACTGGTTTTTGTCTGACTTTTGTAGGAAAGGTTTCATATACGGAGTTTTTCGGTATACGCCATTTTGTGCGTGTTTCTGGTAGGTCTATCGGATCCTATCGAAGCTACAATTATGACCACTGTTAGTTCTGTGCGTGTATTCGCAGGCGGTGCTTGGCGGTGTACTGGTGTCTCGGAGTCGAAGAGCTGAGGCGGAGGAAGCCACAGAGGACGTTGAATGGGGCGCGTGGGGTGAACTGAGTGCGTGTTCACGCACCTGTGGAGGGGGTGTTCAACATCAGCAGCGCACCTGCGCACGTACCGGGTACACTCAACACCCATTAGCTCTTCTCTCGTTATGATATCTCTACTCCCCGCTGATAGCTTAGCTCGTTAGTCGACATTAAAATAGTTTCGTGTGTGCCTGAATCAATTAAGAACTACTCTAGTGAGACTTGCTATATGTAGTTGACTCTCTGATCATTTTCCTGCCTATTCTAGCCAAGAAATCGTGCCGCGATTGAGTGAAGTTTCCTTGCTGCCTGCAGTGCCTCGGTATATAACCTCGAAGTAGCCCTACAGTACTAAGGCAATTCTAATTGATTGATTGATTGACACTGCCGCTTTATCAGATCCGTAGCAACGACAGTAACAAATGCGGTCAATGTAAGGAGTTTTCATTGTCGTAGTCATCATATACAATTAAAAATTATATTTTCGCCATTACTTAAGAAGACCGTGGGTGCATTGCAACATTTTCTGTAATAAGAAGGCTTGCAACAACAAACTGCCAGACGACTGACGGATAGTCGCTATTCACCACCACTGAACCCACTAGTGACTTATTCTCTATCAGTTTTCTTGCTAAATAGAATTTCCATTAGTCTCTGACTGTATTGTCTGAGCATGATATTTTGTATTCCTAATTAATGACACAGAGTTGGTTGTATGTGTGATCGCAGTGCCGATGGTGAGCCGCTATGTGTTGGTCCAACGAAGAAGTTTCTCTCGTGCAATATTCAAGTAAGTTACAGTCAAAACTAAGCTCAAAGAGAGAGTACCGATACGTTACAATAAGCTACGTATTCATACAGCAGTCAGCACTTTGGAAACTCTCTTCATAACGGTTCGTAGATTTTAGGCAAAAATGCCAAAAATGTGTTTCCTGTGAACGACGTTGCCTGTGCCTTTTGCCTCATTGCACCGTGCTTATTGTCGTATATACGGTATGGCGTGTGATGCAGAAGTTTGTGTATGTGGACTGCAGGACTGTCCAGACGGGGAAGAGAACGACTTTCGTTTGGTGCAGTGCCGCGAGCAGTTTGATAGCGTTGAAGTCAACGGAACGTTTCACACGTGGCAGCCGTACTTTCCAGGTAGATGATATTCGCAATTATCATCATCATCGTCGTCGTCGTCGCGCAGCGTCACTCCGTGTCCGCGCTTGATGACCCTGCACCGTGGATCAGCTGGAGAAGCGCCGCCGGAGTCCTGTTCCAGCCAGTTGTTGCGTGGGCGGCCTGGTCCACGTTTCCATGAGTGATGAGGTGGTCGACCAAGTGTTGATGCATCGACGTGGCAACATAGGGCTTGGTTGGCTGGAAGCTGGCACAGTTATGCGGACGTCCAATGGGCCACATTGCGCTTCATGCCCGTCCGTCTCTTCGTCTTTGTTTATCCTATTGTGACTCAAAAATAAAGAGGCGGAGAAAAACCAAAATTAGCGTGAACGTTTTTTAGAGTATGAGTACCGCAAACTAACCTGTTGAGTTCAACGGTGGTCACTGGACGTTTCGTAAATGTATTTCATGTCTTCTGGCAAAAACTCAAAAAGGTTTTTAAAAGTTTTATTAAAGGACACGTCAGTTTTTTTTACTTGCGAGGTGTCACCATTGTGTGCAGACGGCAGCGGGAAGTGTGAGCTGCACTGTCGCGTGGAGGGACAAGAGTTATACCGCAGCACGGCGCAAGTCGTCGACGGCACACCGTGTGATGCTATGTCCAATGACGTCTGCGCTGACGGCATCTGCCAGGTAAACCAAATAGCATCAATAAACCCATTTGGGTATACAGCCATACAGGCGTACAATACCTCAGCAAATAACCCGCCCATCTGCTTTGTTCTGCTGCCGTAGTCTGTCGTGTGCTGATGATAGTGATGCCCGATCCAGACATAGTCTGCATCCGATAATGTACCGTCAAAATGAATATCGTTCTTATGATTAATACCGTGCAACATTAGCTAATAATGCTAGAAAGTAGTATGCCTAACTACCGAAAGGCAGAGGCTAATGTCATACTGGGTTAGTATCAGTTTAACTGCCTGTACAATTTAACGTCTGGACGAGAGGAGCCCGAGAAGAGACGTTAGTAGGCTACGTTTGGTAATAGTCTCGAGACCGAGACGTCGAGACTGAGACCACATGCTTGGCGTTAATTAAGAAAACTATCACTCACAGTGATTTACTTGTGCATGCAGAATGACAACATAATTAGCATTTGTAAGCGAAGTGGCATTCTGAATTTTTGTGCAATGGGGTTAGAACCGCAAAGCCCACCTTATGCCTTATGCGTACGCCACCGTAGATCACTCGGACGTTTTGTTGAAAATAATTAGATTTTCAAATAGGCCTGTACGTCATGCAGAAATAGTATATGGTGTAAATATTTTCCAAGCAATACCAGACGTGCAGTTCTTGCGTGCAATTACATTACCCATTTACCGGTGCGTGACATCTGACTCTCTGAGTCTGTGGGGCTGTTGCGTCATTCTGTTCTTATCTGCGTCGATGTTATCTGGTTCGTTCCTAACCGTTCCTTCGTTTCGTTCGTTTTGATAAAATAAATACGCACACGACTCTTATTGCAAAGGCAAGGCGCTATGCCGCAATCTGTCGGGGCTGCTGAATGTAGTCTTGTAGCACGGCAGGGGCAGCTCTCCATTTACGTGTCCAAGTCCCACGCTGCGTCAAGCGTCGTAACTGAGACGACGTGCCGCCGAGATAACCTCTCTCTCTCTCAGGTCACGCAGTCAATCCGCTCGTATGCAGAGTCGATGTTTGCCAGCTACCGAACAGTGCCTTCGTTCGTCTTGTAAACGTCTTTTCACCGTCCGATAGAGTACCCGCTGCCACTTGTCTGTGGTGGCAGATTTCTGCGAAGCAAAAACCGTAAAATGCTTCCGGAGCCTCATTGATTCACAACGACCTGTTTCTGTAGTTCACCTAAAACTTAAGATGTGGATGACCAGAATATTGTATCAGTAGTCTATAATCCTGCTTATTTTTAAGCGTTTTGCTTGTTGCGCGTTCATAGTGAGATATCCTGGTTGAAGATGTAGTACTTTATAAAAAAAGTTTTGGGTCTTAAAAAGTCTTTTTGCACATTTCTCACTACATGCACGTTGCTTATAATCTGTTTCTGTTTTTAGGCAGTCGGCAGTTGCGCACACGTTATGACATTTTCTCATCATTTCGTTTGGTCTGTCTTGAGCTGCACGCATGCTTTATGCAATGAACACGGATGTAGCGTATTTTATGGCTTTATGCTCTAAATAGGCCTATATGTCGACATCACATGCATGGCACGTGAAAGCCACTTTTGCATGGGTCAATCGTCTTCGCAGATATACAGAACAAAAAATCGACATACATAACAACTGTGAATGCCCTGTGTGTACAGCCTGTCGGCTGCGATAGTCTGATTGAGTCGGACAAGCGTTTTGACAACTGTGCAGTCTGTGGCGGTGAAGGTAGCACTTGCACGCTCATTGAGGGCTCTGTTGATACCGACTCCATGCTTTCAGGTCTCTGACTATATAGGCCTAGTACTGCACATTTATGTAGCCTATAGGTTAAACCGCAAGTGGGTAAGTGAGTACAAGGTACGAACTTATACCACTCCAGGCAGTGGTCTAACCTACTTAGATTGCGGTCAGATCACATAGACTAGGCCTACATCGTCGTTTGCTTTATGACGCACGACTGCAGCCGTACGAACGTTATGAAAGCGGTACCAGTGTGAAATGATCGAGGTCTAAATAGCCTAAATAGCCTACTGTGAACCCATTAAACCGTATTTCACAACGCGCATTTACGTCGTACGTTTACACTCTACAGTTATGCTAAGATGTGTTTTATCATTTCACATTAGCATTGCATAGTTTTCGTCTGGCGTCGTTGTTATACAGCATTGCAATTTGTTATCTCACTGAAAATGCGTTATCTAAATTGAAGGAAACCGAGAGAAGAGTCGTAAGATTTTGACCCACAATAAACTTCTTTTAACGTTTCGGAAAAGGAAATAACAGAAAGAAACCGTGTTTTAATGTGCAGAAAAAGAAGTGACGGTATAGGCCTACTGTAGATCACCCAATCCAGACGCCAGAAACGGCAAGTGGTAAAAAGGGAAATGAGGAGCGGATACTGTATTCCGTTCCCTAGAGAGTCTGAAAGAGCGTCGCAATTAAGCTTCTCAGTGGGCTCCGTGGAAGAGCCCGGTCCGAAAGTGAGCTTTGGTGCATTTTAAGCTCGAAAAACGCATTCTGATGCGTAGCGTTTCGGTATTTTTTGTCATTTTGAACCTCGCTAATGCGACTGGTAACCATAGGCTGCTGCACAGGGTACCGCCATAACAACAAGAACTGCCGGTACGACGTACCGGACAGTACCGGGTACCGGCACAAATTAATCTCTGGAAGGAAGTTAATCGTTGGCATTTTGTCTTTTGTAGGATACAATACGATAACTGTTATACCAGCCGGAGCAACTGCAATTACAGTCGTTGAGCTGTCTCCGAGCAGAGATTACTTCGGTTAGTCACGGCTCGTTTCGTTGTGTACTTATCACCTTAAACTAAATTTTCTCAATGAACTAAACGAAGTATTTATCGAACTTAGCCTTTTCTGTGGTGAAAGTTGTGATATGTGTTTAACTTGATTTATGTGTGTTTGCTTTGTTGATTCGTAATTAACTGAGAAGTCGGCTGTTTGAATAAAAAGTCGGAAATGTTGCACTTGCTGTATTTCATTTTTTTTAAAAACTCGCTGCAGACCGGTTTACGTTTCTGGCATGGATGCTTGCAGCTGTCAGGGACGACAGTGGACACTATCACCTGAACGGGCATTTAGTGGTCGAGAATGGTCGCACTGAAATCATTCGTCAGATGGCGGGAAGCAAGTTCAAGTACAAGATGCTGGACGATAGCAGAGATTATCTCTACTCGCTTGGACCTCTTCACGACTCTCTCGTCGTTGAGGTTTTTATCTTAATGTTGCTAATTTCGTCATTAATTTCATCGTTATTGCAGTGCACTCATTATATTCTTAGAATTCAAGTTAATCCATAGCCGATTGATTAATTTATTTGAACGTTTAATAATGCACACACGAATGCTTTCGGAGAGTCGGTGTAAACATTTAGGTTTTTAGTATCAATTTCTATAGTCGTAACACTGTAGTTCAAATTTTGTCGTAGGCCTATACGACATGCCAGTTAAGCTTAAGCAATTTTAACGGCAGTGTATAGAAGAACATAACTGTTGTTACTCTGTTGTTATAGAGCTAAGCTTTTCTCCAGTTTGTATGCAAGTTGGTCAGTTTTTATATGGTATATAATTTGTAATAAATACTTCTTGAAGAAGGCCATGCAGTGCAGTCCGTAATGAATTACTTTTTATATTGGTAATTTTTTTTAACAAAATCACATTTTTTAGCTTGTTAGGAGGTGATAGAGTGAAATATTATTTCATATTTGTCATGTGTTGCTGGTAGCTTTTGAAGAGCTCGGCTGATGAATCTACGATACAGTACGAGTATTCTATGCCTCTGTCAGAAGCCGCCTCAAAGAAATCTACTGATGACGTTGCACGAGAGCATGAGATAACGGAAGCACATTCTGGGTACGATATATACTGACGAATAGACACAATAGACAGAAGCACGATTGTAAATATAAGTAAACGCGTCGCGCTCGATGCTGCGACAGTAGAGCGCGCTCTTGCGCTGTGATCGGCGCGCTACATATGAGTGGTGATGATGATGATGATGATGACGTTGGTCGTTGCGTACAGCTGGGAGGTCGGGTTATGGAGTCAGTGCTCGGTGACATGTGGTGAAGGTCATCAACAGAGAACTGTGCACTGCAATGCTGAGCACGACGACGACTGTCAATCACCACGACCCCCCACACAGCAAGTCTGCGACACCGGCAGCCAGTGCCCGCAATGGCAGTCTGCTCCCTGGTCTCAGGTCTGATATTAAATGTTTATTTGACATTATGACGTCGTGCACACAGCGAACGAACTAAACTTAACTGATTGTTTTGGTAGATTTTAGTTCAGTTCGTTTTTGTAGCGCTGTACACGCTTTTTAAAACTCGGGTTTTTAACATTTGCAGGTCTAGGAATGGTCTTCAGGGGGTTCACGAGCAAGGTGGAGAGACTCAGTAGAAAAAATCGATGTCTAAGGCTTGGCCGTTATTTACACTGTAGACGTACTGTAGTCGTTTTATTTAACTGAAAGATGGCAATGGCTTTAGTTAGTACCTTCGCCGAAGGGAGAAGGTGATGTTATCACCTACGTCGGTGTGATTATTTAGAAAGTTGTGAACAAATTTTTGATTAAATTTTGCTCATGCGTTTGGTGCCCACCGAAAAATGAGAACGAGTTCATCGGGAAGGAGAGTTAAATCTGACGAGGTTTTTCTACTGTATTTTGCATCAGTTGCATTTTCAGCGGGATAATGATGCGCATAATAGTGTTCTCGTGCAACATGCACACAATTTATTGTATTTACGACACGAAATAGAAGCGACATTGGTGCTTCTATTCTTGTGTTCTTTGGGTCTGTGGTTGAAATATGAAAAACGGTTTTATGGACCGTCGAATATAAAAAAACGTTGAAAATATCAGAAGCACAGACTGAAAACTTTTGAGATTCTGATTATGATATTTTTAACGTTTTTCAACTGATAGACCTCGGCCTACTTGTATAGAACGTTTGAGTGTGTGTGGTTTGGTTGCAGTGTGACAAGTCGTGCGACGTCGGCACGCAGTTCCGTGAAGTCGTGTGCATCGTGCGTCGAGGTGACCGCAAGATCATCATACCCGACTACCAGTGTGAACCAGACACGAAACCAGACTCGACTCAAAGCTGCGATAACGGTCCTTGTGGTGACGATCTGCAATGGATTACTTCCCAGTGGTCCGGCGTCAGTATAGAAATTATTTGTGCCACATTTAGCACAGTTCTGCAATAGATCCCCATTCCTCTGACGCTTCAAAACGCTTGGCGCATGTGTTTATGACGTTGTGTATATTTACCGCCGTTATAGGTACAGATTTGTTGCATTTACTTTTGCAGACGTGCCGTATTTCTTTTGCTTAACAGTTGAGATCCGACTTAGACAATATTGGTGGCTGCCTTTGCCTGCAATGCACAATTGTGCTAATTGATTGTCGCAAAGGGTTTGTACCTGTAAAACGTTTGAACGCCATTCTTCCAACAAGCATTTTGTTTCTTATTTTTGGTTTTATGGCGCCTACAAATCTGCTTTTAGCTTTAACTTTGACTTTCCGCTTTCGTGTACGTAAAATAAGCCACTGTCGGGTGAAGGACAATCAGTTGATATTTTCCTATCTCAGACTGCGTAGTACAGATCAGTCATTGGTGCGTGTCGTTGTCATATGTCAGTGCGATCACCAGCCGTGTCAGGTCGGCAGTTTTGAGACCCGTCTCGTCATGTGCAGCGGTGCGACTGGCGACATTTACCCGGCGGACAGATGTGACGCACAGCGCAAGCCGCCGGACATTAGGACTTGCCGGGTGCCGGACCACTGTAGAACGTCACCCAGCTGGCACGCCTCTCAGTGGGGACCCGTAAGTATTGGTATAGCACGCAGCTTCGGTAAACGCAGTAGACTATTTGGAATGTGTGGCAAAGCTTCATCCGTGCATATAAGAAGCTGTAAAATCCCGAATTTTAGCCACCGTTCGCGTGTTTGAAGCTCAATTTGCGATAGCCCCCCCCAAAAAAAATACTTTCTGCACACATTTTTATCGCTATGGGTTACATCTCCCATACGGCATAGGTCTATCTTCAATCGTTACTGCATAGTACGCTCCAAAAGTTGGTGTTGTATTTGAGGCGCTGTCCAACTAGCTAAAGTCTCAACGTTTAGGGCTGAAAAAATTTGAATTTTTTACCAAGCGTTTTAATTATTTCACTTTTTTAAATTCCTTTGTGGCGTGTGCTATAAGCCCCAGTATACTTTTACAAAGGGGGGAATTTCGGGCTCGGAACTTCAAGTCAAAATGAGCGTTGCCGATTGTGGCCAAACGGTTACAGATTGTGGACTTGCGGGATCTGAGAAACTCAACGCCGACCATGGCTGACCCCGTACGACTTTTCCTTCCTCCAAAATGGCCCAACATGTTCACATCGACGCCGGCCAGTGCCATGTTGGTTTGTCTGTTGTGTCAGTGTTCGGTGCAATGCGGCAACGGGACGCAGCACCGCAGTGTCTACTGCGCCGTGACAGATGACGCCGGCGTCAACATTCGACCTGATGTCGACTGCTATCACCAGCCGCGAATGACCGAGAAACAGGAATGTGTCGCCACCGACTGCCCCATGATCTGGTTCACTGGGGCTTACGGCGAGGTAGGCCTATCTACCTCCTTACCTTTTGCATCCGATCATGCGTACCGTAGACGAGCTGTGTTGAGTGCAGTCTTATAAATGTATTCCAGTAACTAGAAGCACTGGAAGAGCACAAACTTTCGCCGAAATTGTTCGTTTTTGTATCTGCATCTTATCGGTTCTGGATCCAGATCCAGATCCTGACAGATTGTTTTCTGGGCTACGCTTCAATTAGCCAAACATCTTTATTAAAGTCATTTTTTCATTTATTCCGAGTAATTTTGCAAACAAGCAGACGCAAATAAAACACTACCGGCACTTTATTTTTTGGAAAATTAAAGTAACGGCAATAGCAGCTTTATTAAAGGTTTTGCATATGCCAACTCAAACAGAAACTTGGGCAGAGAATAGTTATGTCTCCATCTTTTGGTTACAAAAATTCTACTTGGGGAAATAAGTTGATACAAATTTGAATTGTTTACTCACAGAACATTTTATATAAGTTTAAGCTTACGTGGACAGTCGTTACAAGGGAAGAGTAGCCTGTCTTTGTGTATTTAGTGCTCGAGGGAGTGCGGTGGTGGTGAAAAACAACGCGTTGTCGTGTGTCTGAGCGCTAGCAACCTTGATCTTGTTCCAGACTCGTTGTGTAACATGACCGCCAGACCGAAAGACGTCGAGGACTGCAACCTACATCGCTGTAAAACAGGTATAGCTCAGTGCAGCCTGCCATTTCATTACGCACTGCGTTTAGAGCAAAAGAAATCGACTCACTTATTTTACCTTGTCGTCATCATCATCGACATCATTGTCGCTATCATTGACTCGGTTTATTTTAAACACACATGTTCGCAAATATACAATAAAGAATATAGTGCTCGCAGTATAAGAAATGTACAATGAAATGTAAAATAAAAGATACAAAAATAGGCCTACAGTAAAAGATATAGACAAAGTAAATAGAACTGGCAGACTGACAGTAAGCATACCTGCTAGATCTGTTTAGTCATTTGCGACAGCAACCCAAAAGGATCTTATTATAGACCCGGCCTACCCTGAAATAACTGCAGGTAATCATCATCATCATTAGCTATGGACTCAATGCCCGATGACATCTGATGCCAGCTTCACCATCTTCTGTCAGTTGTTCGGTTCTCTGCTGAGTGGCTCTGTTCCTGTAAGTTTGTTCCGCACCACTTCACAACATCGTCTGTATGCTCTCTGTGGACGCCTTCTCTTATCTCTCTCGTCCATCTTCCTAAACATCGAGTACTGTAGATCGGTTAAACAAATTCTGGTAATAGTAGTAGACTTCGTATTACTTGTGCGTTTGTGATGACTGTCAGAGTTTGGCGAGCAGGCTGGGCCTGAGTGTGGACAGGCAGAGTACGGATGTTGTCCTGATGGTGTGACGGCTGCGTCAGGACCTGACTACGAGGGTTGCATGTCACGTGACCGTGTTCCACAAGGCATTGACTGTGCACTCTCTCGCTACGGCTGCTGTCCTGATGGTCATACGGCCGCTGACGGTCCTCACGATGAAGGATGTCCTACCGTCGACTGCACGGTACTTTTGATGCTCGAAAACCCATGGTTCTAGTTCAGTCCAACGCACGACAGATAATAGATGCTGATTTAAAGTTCTAGCGAACGCATATGCTAAACAAGAAATTTGAGCTAATGCTCACGAGACACGCGAAAGCCTACAACAGTTCCGGTACAGTAGTTCAGCTGAAAATTGGGGTGTTCACGCTAAGTTAATATACAAATACCAAATGTCTATCTGGATCGCATAACGATAGTTCCGTGGCGCCACCTTGTGATTGATGTAGACTTGTGTCGCAGCCTGAGATCGCCAAAACAATCCATAAAACCCTATATTTTGGCGTTCAAGGTCATTCACGGTTATTGAATTTGGCGCCAATCGAGAGCCAGTGTATGACTTCTTATTAGTGATTAATAGTAACCTAAGCCCTATCTCGCACCGTTACTGAGATACAATTACTTATTGGCCAAAAATCGCAAATTTTGCCCACCCCCTCTCATTTAGCGCCCTCGTTCGGGGTGACCCTTTGCGAATTTATGGAAAAGCTTTACGATTCCTGAAACTAGAGTCTTCGAGGCAGCCGACGGTAAATATTTGGTGATTCTAGCTTGCACCGCTTTTGACCGATCCACCCGTGTGACAGACAGACGGACAGACAGACAGACAGACAATTGCGATGGCTTCTGTGCGTAAATAAAAGCGTCGCTTCACTTTGCAAGGAATGGAATTTGCAAGAAACGGATATGATATAATATGTACAGCACGTACCCTATATTCTTCAATAGGATAGCGGATGGCGATGTCGA
>Ga0209671_1004735_pt1 | contig 13573 bp, 11 predicted proteins | sample WorMetHERISLAND2_2_FD_187401 | JGI IMG/M metagenome (GOLD analysis project Ga0209671, IMG submission 187401) | Marine gutless worms symbiont microbial communities from Max Planck institute for Marine Microbiology, Germany - Olavius geniculatus... | ecosystem: Host-associated > Annelida >... | reverse complement strand
CTTGAAAAGTTTGGTATGGGCCGAGTACCAGCTGCACGGTTTCCATGGCAACAAGAGCAGACTTGTTAAGGTCTGGGCTGACTTGGAACAGACGATTGTGGACGAGGTCATTGACCAGTAAAGGAAACTACTCAAAGCCTGCATCAAGGCCAAAGGACAACATTTTGAACATTTACTATAACTTTAGTCATACGTGTAGATTGCTTGTACCAACGTTTTTCGATATTAAAGCCGTTTTCTTGAAGTTATAACAATAAGTTTCAGGGTCCGGTTTTTTATGAAACACAATGTAGTTGTTGAAACGTTAATTTTTTTAACGCATTAATGCAATGCATTAACAATGCATCGTTAATACTGCTGATATTGTAGGTGAACTACATCAAGAGTGTGACTGCAATGACGACCGACGAACTCGTGCCTGTGTCGCAGGACCATGACAGTAATGGAACGGCAACAAAACAATCGTTAATTACTTGAATATTGTTTGATCGTCAAATAAACATAGTTTAACGGAATATTGAAACTTGTGCTTCACAGAATTACATAAATTAAGGTATGTGCGTTAATTTTGTTAATGCACGTTAATTCTTTAACACGTTAACACATTAATTTTACAGTTCTTATAATTAGTCATTCATCAAATAACCACATTTTGTTTGGTTTCGGTTAAATTCTATTGTATATAGCACTATTGCATCACAATTTATTTTTGTGCATTAAACTTTTAACGGTGTTAATTCTTTAATTGCGATTAATCCCTTAACGTGTTTGTTTTAGCGTATTCATTTGTCAGCCCTAACTTAGTTAAAATTGTAAAAAAATATTGATTAATTAACGTTAAATAAATTATCATAATCAGTAATTATTTAGGCCTAATGCATACAGTAACATCTACTGACTGTAACAGTATCCAGAATCAGTAAACAACAGCAGAAATGATTAGCTAAAGTGCTACCAACAACATGGCAATACTTCATGCAATATGTGATACTGAGCAAAGAAAAAGTGGCTACGCCGTGAGCAATACCTACTATCCTCCGAATAGTAGGACCTGCCACGCCTACTAAAAGCTGCCATGACATACAGCAATAAGATGTGAAGAAGTACACGAAAACAACTACTGATTTCAACTTATAAAATACCTGCAATGATCTAATACTGTTGTCTGATGTTGGACATACAAATTTTTAACCACTACATTAGCAAAACGCCCAAAAATAAAGTCAATCACTTCCCAATTGCAATACACAACGCATCATGCACTTTTCGTCCAGCTCCGTAGTGTCCGACGTCCGTCCACGGCTTGTAAACCACTGAAACCAGATTCTGCTGTGCATTAGTATTATAGCTAAATTTTAAAATATTATTTAAAAATAAACGATATAATTTTATGTTCAAATAATGGACTCATAAATGAATGTGCTTTGCTGCTTGTCTGTCAATTTTTGTCTTTTGACGACTGGTAAAAAGTTGCATTTACAAATACTGGCCAAAGGCTATGGCCACGCCTATTGTGTACACGCCCACTAACCGACTGATTGCATTATTCACCGCTGCAGTAAGTGAAGGACGATGATGATAAAGTGGTAAAGCAAAGACTGTAGTGAGATTATTTTGTTCGTCATGTTTATTACTTCTTTTTGCTGTTAACACGTAACATTTTGCAACAGAACTATATAGCAACTGTCGTGTGTTCTCGTTGTAGAAGCAATGTATGATTCATGATCCTGCTGACTGTGGCAGACGGACACTCCATAGTAGCCAGTCAGCAGGTGGTCCCTTGTCAGTCATAGCGTGTATGGGAGAGTACGCCGTACAGACGAGGATTGATACCAGAAGAGTGAAAGATGTGCTGCAGTGCATTGGGCAATGGTGTGCAAAGCGCCATGACGAACTTGGTTCAGACTCTGCCGGCCTCTAACGTTCACCGTCACATAGTCGTAGTGACGCTTGTGCTGCGACGACACCAGACGAATGTACACATTGAAATACAAGCACTTGAAGGAGGCGGTATGTTTTGACAATTTGACACATCAGCGATTATCCATATATGACGTCACACTATTTGGAGGAAAAATTAACCCCTTCCCCCTTCGTCACATTTCGTCACACTTGTCTTGACCCCCATCAAATATGATGTCATAAAACGTTTACCCCTTTTCCGACAGTCTGTAGTGTAGTCTCCAGAGATGATTTTCAGCATATTTAAATTATGATATATAAAAATTATATCTGTTATTAAAATTGTCTACTGCCTACTTGGTGGCGTGGCGTAGTTGGTTGGTGGCGTAGTGTAGTTGGTAACGCGTTTAGGCTGAAACAAAGTTACTCTACACTGGGCCCGGTTAGTACTGCGATGGGTGACTGCCTGCGGGCAGGTAAACCATCTCGGTGCGAAGCCTGCCAGCTAGGTCGACTCTGCCTTCTATCGTCCGTGGGACGGTAAAATGAGTAGTAACTCATTTATATGGGTTACGGAAGGTGGGGACCTTGGTACAGCTGACTGGGGTTGCCTAGCCGGCCGCTGCACCAGCCTGTGTCTGCAGGCTGCACACGGTGGCCGTGCAGCTCTGGTTAGTGACGAAAGCGCATTAGAGGCGTGCGCATGCTCGCGACCATGCGCTATACAAATTGACGACCTTTACCTTTACCTTTACTTATTGCAGAAAATCGTGTGAAATCAAGCACGGTGTTTTGAAATGTTTCTTGGCCTACTCTTTTTGTCACATACGACGAGTTGGCAGCATGAATTTGTGCCTATTGTGCCTTTCCACAGATGTGGTGTGTGACATCACGCTACTTTTGACCCCCCTCTCCTACATCGCACATCGTCACAATAATGTGATCTCCTCTCTCCTTTTTGGAGAGTGACGTCATTTATGGACGATTTTTTATTTGTTATAAAATTTTTTATTGTCACTAGTAGACATTGAAATTGATTGAGTTGACTGAATCGACTCAACTCGACTCAAGTTCATTCGATCGATTTGACTTTAGTCGATTCTGTCCATTGACTTGACTCGACTAGGCTAAAAATTGATGGACTTCGTTGACTTGCTTCCTTTCCTAAACTGTGTATTTATTCTGACACCACACAACTTCAGTTAAGCTGCATCGTTATGTCTGTCTGTCTGTCTGTCACAACCATGGACTGTGCTCATTTAAGTGGACATATCGTGTTGCAATTTGGCACTTGGTTGGCCTCGACCAGTGTCACATCATGTTGGATTGGTGTTCCAGTCCCAATTAGCCCTTCTTGACATTTTCTGGTGAAGGTCGTTCTTCATAGTCTTCATGCAGTATGGGGGCGAGAGAGGGGGTATTATGCATTGTTGTTTGTCGTCTTTAGTAAGCAAGAAAACAAGATGATTGTAATAAATTGTACTTGTTATAATTTTTTATGACACTGGTTTGCTGCATGAATGTTGGCGCATCATCTCCGCATTATCAGCATCAGCTTGGCATTAGTAAATGATGCTGAGTTCAGTGTATGCTAATAATGCAGTGACCGGCTTGTTTTAGTAATGCTACCATCATTGTCTCACGTAAGTAATTCTAGAAGAAAATGCATTCAGATATGTTTTATCTAAAATGTAAATTTTTTTAGTTCGTGGTAAGCTGCTATAAAGGCCTACTTTGCTGTGCAGCATAATCAGTGTGAAATGTTAAGTTAAAGCTTTAGCTGTCATGATAATTATGGTTGTGTCAGTTTGGTTGTAGTAGTCTTTCTTTGGTGGCACTGTCGTGATGTATGTGTGTGTAGTTCGTGTGACTGGACTTCTCTGCTTGCTGGGCATCAGTGTCGGCCTCGGCTCAGTCTTCATCTATCGACTTTACACCAAACTGTTCAGTTGCCGCACTGATGACAAGCGCAGGAGACGTGTCTCTGACCTTGCGTCTTCAGTCAAGGCAGCCAGTGGCATCGGCAATTTACCCAGCACTCTTGACGTAAGCACTGCTTTTTCATGAGAATTATTGTGAATGTGATTTCAGATGCTTGTTAGTTTTCTCTCAGTATTTACGCTAATGTTTATCATTCGTGTCTGATTTGGTTGTTACATGCCATCTTTTGAGTTCATGTTGAATATTACACATTGTGTTGCTAGAGTTGCAGCATCATAAAAAGTGAGTTCATTATTTACCTTAATGTGTTACAGTTCAGGCACATTAGAAGAATGATTACTAAATTATATATAATCAACAATAACTGCCATCATAGCTAACATAGAAATCTATTAGCTTGTCGTCAAAATAATTATTTATTTATAGAGCTGTCACAGTTGACGCGTTAATTAATGTGTTAATGCGTTAATAAATTAACGTGCGTTAAAAAAATTAACGTGCGTTAAAAAAATTAACGCGCGTTAAAAAAATTAACGCATATGCGTAAATTTATTCCATTCAGTTACTAAATTCTGTGCAGCAAGTTCGGATATTCCATTAAACTGCGGTTATATGACAATCGAATGAAATCAAGTAACTAAACTATAGTTTTCGTTTCATCACTACTGTAAATAAACAATTACTTATTTATTTCATTGACAGGCTAATAGATCTCTAATAAAATACGTTTTAAAAAAAATTATATGTGTTTTTTTTTACTTTTTTTTTCATTTTTCTAACTTTCTATATTCTACAGGTGGGTCCCATAAACGTCTCGGGCCTGGGGTAATTTACCTCTTACTCTCCATCTCGACGGGACTAGGTGCGTTAATTTACGCGTTAATTAATGCATTAAAAAAATTAATGCACTGCGTTAATGCGTTAAAAAAATTAATGCCTTGACAGCTCTATTTATTTACAGTAGTGATAGAATGGCAACTACAGTTTAGTTACTTGAATTCATTCAATTGTCAAATAACCGTAGTTTAACGGAATATTGGAACTTTTGCTTTATGGAATTTAGTAAATTAACATCAATTTACATATGTGCATTAATCATTTTAACGCACGTTAATTTATTTAATGCGAGTTAATTTATTAACACATTAATGCGTTAATTAATGCGTTTATTTGACAGCTCTAATAAAGATGCATATATTATTAGGGCCCACAGTTTTTTGCGGAAAATTTTTCTAAATTCTGCGGGCCGGTTTGCAAATTTTCGTGGCTTATCGCAGCAAAATTGTCCAAATTTCGCAGCCTTTTGGTTGGGAGTAAACTGAGCTTTATCCTGTTCAGAAACTTCAGTTATTGAACGCTGCCATTTTGCTGAGTTATGCTAACAACATACAAAGAAAATTATCAATCTTTATTTCTTTTCAAAAGTGATATTTAAATTGTGTTTATTTACGATTGTGCCAAATTTTGATAGGCCTAGCTATTTGTAGAGGACGCGGAGCTTTAGGCAGTTCAGTTTGATTTTTGTCACGATAAAATTACATCATCAAGCCAAAGATTGTACTAATCGCCAGTCATTTTTCAACTTCTGCAAAATTCCGTGGAAAAGGGCAAATTTCGCCGCTCGGCTCGAAATTCCATGGCCCGCGGAAAACTGTGGGCTTTAGTCATTATGGAGTTTTCGATAGCTTCATGGTCACACTAGTTGGCATATGCTATCCTGTAAAATTACGTGAAATAATTCTGGAAAGAAATAGTATTAGCTGCAGCCAGGGCGTTACTAAAATCGATTGAAAATTTCTGTTTGGTTGAGAAGGATTATGGCTTGGCTTTGATTAATTTGACAGAAGGATTATCTCTGTGTGTCGTATACATGATGAATTTGCTCTTGTGGTGCTACAAGTATTAGTGATGCCGTAAATAACATATATGTATAATCACATCATTAGGTACTATTTGCTTGAATTATTTTGTTCCACGAGTTTTGTGTGGGTTTGTTTGTTATTGTATTTGAGGCTTTTTTGCTCAGTGTTAGCATGTAATTTATCAGTGAGAGCAGGTGATGAGCTTTCCTCACACACATAAGATTTTTGCTATACGTTTACACTATAAAAATGCCAGCTTGATGTTATTCTATATACAGCTTTGAAGTCAGGTTTATCACCGAATTCATCAGTATAGTTCTAGTAATTCCTTTACTTATTAAATATAGTGAAATAGTATTTATGTAGTGTTACAAATAGGCAAAGCACATTGCTGGATTTAGACCATGGTACAAGATGATCCACTGTTTATAACTAGGCCTACAGTGTCTGATTTCTGAGCAATAGATATATTTCAGGTTAGTATTTTTTCGGAGAAGAATGCCCATGTGTCAGGGACAACTCGATTGCCTTAGGCTTTTGGAAAGGTTTTGTATTTTGGGGGAGGGGATTATGGCTCATTTTTCAGTATTTTGGTTGAATTAATTTTTCCTACGTTAGCATATAGAGCATAAACTGACATTTGACATTTTTGAGAGTGGGGTGTGGCGGATTTGACTAGTTTTGGTAGCAACAGGGTTCCTTTATCCGGATTATGACACTTATCCAGAAATTGGTTAAATATTTTCCAGTTACTACAGTGATTCCCGTAAACAGCCAGCAATAAAGCAGACGGAGGTATGGGTGGTCTGTGGGCGAGTGATGTATGTCATGACGTTGGCAGGATAGTTTTATCACTGTTTATGACTGTGCTGCTGGCCACTGAACGTCGTGCATACAGCAATGAGCATTGAACAACACGTCTTAGCACACCAACTGACTGATTGCATAACAAAGGAATCTTGACTGCTCATGGCCGATATTCTGTATACTGTATAGCTTGATTTTTTGCTGTCATGTTTTTGTTGTTTGTACCAGTTCCAAATAGCAATGCAAGTGATTGCCTGGAAATACTCGTTCAGGAAGTGACCTAGGTTTATGCTCTCAGTTGCGCATGTCAAGAACGGGTGTACATTTGCATTGGATATTTATTATGGTGTGCCGCAGCCAGAGTTTGGCACACTTTCAAGAAATTTGACCTAATGCTCACGAGACGCGCGAAAGCTTATAGCAGTTCCGGTTCAGTAGCTTAGCTGAAAATTGGCGTGTTCACGCTAAGTTAATATACAAATACCAAATTCTCTATCTCGATTGCATAACGATAGTACCGTGGCGCCACTTTGTGAATGATATAGACTTGTGTCGCAGCCCGAGATCACTAACAAATCCATAAAACCCCCTATTTTTGCGTTTATGGTCATTCAAGGTCATTGAATTCGGTGCCAATCGACAGCCAGTGTATGACTTCCTATTAGTGATTCATAGTAACCTAGGCCCTATCTCGCACCGTTACTGAGATACAGTGACTTATTGGCCAAAAATCGCAAATTTTGCCCACCCCCTCTTATTTAGCGCCCTCGTTCGGGGTGACCCCCTTCGAGTTTATGCAAAAGCTTTACGGTTCCTGAAACTAGAGTCTTCCAGGCAGCCGACGGTGAAGATTTGGTGATCCTAGCTTGCACCGTTTTTGACTGATCCACCCGTGTGACAGACGGACGGACAGAATTGCGATGGCTAAGACGCGCTGAAAGCAGTAGCTGCTTTCGCACGTAAAAAATCGAATATCTTTGCCATGAACTGCGTGTGAAGCTGTGTGGTTGAACATTCAAATTCTGTAAAATTAGTGTGCCAGCGTTTTTCAGGTGAAGTGTCTTTCTCTGCAGTTTGTCTCAGTATGCAGCGGTGAAGAAATTATTGAAATCGGCGCACGTTTGACATTAAAAGTTGTCACAAAAAAGCTCTGCGGAGGAGGGGGTTTGCGCCGTTGGCGGTTGTTATTTAATCTATGGATGTATGTTGCATTGATGCTGAACATTGAGTTAATGGAGCAATGGCCGGTTGTTATGTTAGCAGAACTGCTGCGGCTGCTGCTGCTGCTCTGGTGACTGCAGGGATGGCGTCATCCAATTGCCCATATACCCAGCAAATGGACTGATCGTTAAACGTCAGTCCCTGCCTAGCCCCACGCACACACTGCAGGACCATTTCACTGCCCACCCAGTTTGCAGCCACAGGTACTTTTACATCACTCCTGGGGTCTCTGCAGATACCGATTGGATAATTTCTGATGGTCGTTATCGTGGTGCAGTCGTATGGGGCCGTATCTTCCGCTGTGGACCGAGAGAGAGAGGCGTCATGTCGGAAGTGACCGGAAGCGCGCTTTCATGTCCACGTGACCGTGATGGATTAGATGCATTGTAGTTGCTGTCGGTAATTTTTTGTGCTGTTTCCGTTCATTTACCAGCCACTCGATGTCCGATAATGAAAACAACGCTGCGCAGTCCTTTGATGAAAAAAATTATCGCATAGCGTGGATTTGTTAGATCTGCCTACGCGCTAATTGCCTACTTTATGAGTTTCAGCATAAGTGCACCGTTGTTTGATTTTTTTGCACATAGTGCAAAATGTCCGTACCTGTTGGTAATTTTTTTTCTAGATACTCTACTAAATGTCTGGTATAAACTGTGGAGCTTTTTTGCGATAAGTCTGCGTGTCTGTCGCTGGCAGGCTAAAGGACGGGTGGAGTGGCGGTCCCCCCTTAATGTTTCTGCTAAATTTGTTGCAAGGAATGATATTGAAAAATGGCAGGAACACTCGTGCGACCTCCAAGTAACATTGTGTTAGACAGGGGCCACAATCCCCCACAGGAAGGGGAGATTTTGTGGTCGAAACCCCAGTCACATTTTGCAAATTGTGGTGGTTTACCGTTAGCTGAATAGTTGCTACAGTTGGCAGCGCTGTATCCAACAATGCCCTTGCTGACCCCGTGTACGACCACGTTTTCTCAAAATAGGTGCTATAGGAGCCATGCCGTTTACTGTCCGTTGGCTTGCAGTGAAATAGTTGTGAGCGGCTTCACGTCAGAGCGAACAAGGTCATTTGGTTGAGGGGAAGTTACGTGAACTGGCCGATAAGGCCGCGAGTGGTTTGCGTTATTGCGAGTACCGTAGTGCGTGTGTGTGTGTGTGAGATATGGTTCAGGGCGATGTCGATTGACGACTTTATGACCGTGACGGAGACGCCGACACAGTTTGCCCGTCTGTCTGTTAGCCGCTTACTCCACTTGTTGTGATTTGTTGTGGACTTGGCTAAAACAAGTTGTTAGACTTCCTTTATGACTAGGTGTTGGACATACAATCGCGATGTCGAGGGTTAGACTCCCGGACGGGTCGCTATCAAGTGGTTAGACTACTGCGGACAGGTTAGCCACCCATCCCGGTATATCACCAACACCAAGGTCAACTGCCACCACGGTCGACGTCGGTCACGATCAACTGCAACCTTCCATCCCTCCGGGATACGTAAATCGAGTATCATCCCGTCTCTCTGGGGTTAAGGCGGGGTGCATGTGTTCATTTGCTACGAATTTGTCGCACAGCATGCTGTTATGCAGATTGTCAGCTTGTTCTGCGGCGTTTTGTACAACAGAAGCGCATTAGAAATCGAAGGCTTGCAACATATGGAAGCTGGTGGAATTTGGGCGTTGCACTGTTGTTGCGCATTCATACCGTGTGGCCAGCTGTATGTAATATTCTGCTGTTGGCGTCTGACGGTGCCGCTAAGACCTAGTCCTAGTTACCTTTATTGCCAGCCCACTAGACGACTTGCTGCTGCTGCTGTTGCTGTTTCCTTGCCTCTGCGTGACATTTACTGGCTGCGGCTGATTTATGACATCTGGCGCGTTTGCGGCGCGTTGAGGCTACATTTCGGCGCCTGGCTACTAGCCGGCATGCTATCTATATAGATCAGGCTTACCGACCAACTGACCGGTCGGTCAGATCCACAGACTCAGGCCTGCCATGTAGAACCGACTTCACCGACCGACGTCCAGCATTTAATTCTCCTTAATAACTGCTGGCAGGTAGCCAAGTCTCCGCACAGTTTCCATAAAAATGGCCCCTGGGAGTCCCAGGGCCGGCCGCCTTTATGGAAATTGTGAAGCGGGTTTTCTTCGCACAAAATCGATGCTTTCGTGTGACGCTCAACCGGTAATGTCACAGTGAAGAATGTGGCAATCCACAAAATTTTATGAAGTTGTTAGTAGTACCTTTGAATTACGTGTTATTTGTGTGGCATTTCGATGGAGACGCGGGAACATTGCTTGTGAATTAAGGTCGTGGGAATGAGACGTGTACAGTGAAATTGTAGGTGCAAGTGGTCTAGTGGTTATCAGACTCGTTGCTGTTTGCGTCTCACCACCGACCACTTGCGAGCAAGTTGCTAACCTACTCTGTGCTCAGGTTAACTCAGCGGAATGGCAAATGACTAGTAGCTTACGGTGTGTGTGGTGAAGGCCTAGTATGGCTGATCGGGGCGGTGGTATGTCTGTGTGCTGCACCGCAGGTCCGGTTGTTCGCTGTCAGTCAATGGATGACTGCATAATGTTGTATCACTAGCTGTTGCAAATCAGCTGGCACTTGCGGGATTGTAAAAGCGCTTCTGGTGACCAGCTGCCTAAAAGGTGGTGTATAGTTATTTACAGGAAATCCATCTCAGAGCTACGGAGCGTCACCTGCCGTATGGAATCACACAGTGTTACCTCCACCCGACAAAGGTGAACTTGCCCCGCCTTAACTCCATCCAGACAGGCTGGTACTCGATTTACTTACACCAGAGGGATGGAAGGCTGAGTTGACCTTGATGTTGGCGCAGACAGTCAACCATTCACGTACATGTAGTAACCACTTGATAGCGACACGACCGGGAGTCGAACCCGCGCCCTTTCGATCGTTAGTCTGACACTCTGTCTTTACCCCACCAAGCCATCTGCCTCGTACATCATGTACCAGGCAGTCCAGTGTCCATGGTGTAAGGTGGGCCGACTGCTGTTTGTGCTGCGTAGACGCCGGACTCGGGAGTGGTTGTGGACGCTGCTACCCCTGATCTCAAGCCCGAGCATGTCTGCAGTGATGACGACGACGACGACGACGTTGATACCCCGGTCATTGGTCGGTCCCCAGCACACGCCATGTCACGCCGAGGGTTTTCCCACCGTGGGTTCTCCGACGTGGCCAGACTTCACCGGAGTAACTCGTACGCCGGCAGCGTGGAGGATATCCTGGGTGCTGCTGCTGCGATTCCGTGCGCTCAGCGTCAGCGACACCATCAGCTGCGCAGAACGCTAGCCGTGGCTGACTGGCTGGCACGCGTCAACGTCAACGACGATGATTGTGATGATGGTAGCGGCAGCAGCTCGGAGGTGGAGGTGGACTCCCTGTGTGATGCAGGGATGAAGACCGACACGCCGCTTGACGAGCACTGTGTGTCCCGCTGGAGCAGCGCCGACCACGGCTTCATCTCGGGACTGATGACCGAGAGCGCCGAGCTCGACGCCTCGCGACTCGCTCTCACCGCCACTAACCAGACGTCCTCCATCTTTCCCGCCGACGACATCGACGACGATGAAGGCGCGTGTCTTCCACATCAGCTGGACGCGTCCATGAAGGAGCCGCTGCTCATGCTGGATGAGTTCAGAGGGCCGTGTGTCCGGCGACGTCACATGTCGTCAGCCGGCAGCATGGACGATGCTCGGCGCCGCTGGAGGTCCCAGCGTCGATACAGTCTGAGCCACAGTATGGCCAGCAGTGCCGCGTCGTCGGAGTACGAGTACCGCGAGTCGCTGATCAGTAAGGGTTTCAGCGTGGACCTCGGAGAAGATCTGGAAGGCATGATGACACCACCGACTGCTAAGCGTAGCGCCGGAGTGACGGTTGCTGGGATGGAGTCGTTACATCACGCACTGAAGCAGATCCAACGAGATGTCGATGAGATGAACCGCAAGTTTGATGGTCTTCGGTCGTCAACTGCTGTTGGCACGGAACCTGGTCCGGCATGGTCGCTGGCAGACAAGAGCCCTGCTGATCGCTCCATGCAATTTGAGCCATCTGAACAAGGAGATGAGGATGTCAGCAGTGAACGACAGCAGAGTGACTACATCTGGGACTATCGGTCGGACTTAGTACCTGAAGGTGCTGGCCATCAGTTCATTGCACTTCGACCCATCGTGCCATCGCCGTCTGGCAACTTCGTCCTGCATCGAGCTAATCTACCTCGAGATTATTCCGATCTATGCACGGAAGCAAGCACCGGATGTGGAAGATCCGATGACGGAATGGTGGACTTGTACATTGATGACGACTTCATCGGAACAGATGCTGCAGTTCGTGAACGGCTGCCGGAGAAATTCGACATGGAGTCGCGGTCGTCGTCCGAAGGTTTGCCGAAGAGTAAGCCGGAAGTTGCATTGTCATGGGGGAGCGTTCCAACAAATTGTCATAATCACTCAACTCAGGTGTGCGGCTGCAATTCCGACACTTACTGCTGCTTTTGCTGCAGTCATTCTACAAGCTGTGGTCACTCGGACTCGTGTGCTACAGCTAGACTACATTGTGCATCTCGCTGTGATGTTTCAGCACCGCAGACACGAAGGTCGTCGGCGTCAAATCATCCTTGCTGTCGTCATCACTTTCAGCACGTTCATCACACAAAACCTGCCGCTCATTCATCCCGTTGCTGCGTGCATGGAGACAGCCATGCTCACTGCTGTAGTTCTTCCACCTCTAGGCTGTCATTGCGGCACACTCACAGGGAAGACTGCGACTGCTGCAGACACAGCCCAGCACCAGCTCGAACCAGTACACCTGCTGACGAGATCCCACCTCTAGACCACTGCAATAATTTCCACTCCAGTCCTTCTGGCACTGGCAGCATTGTTCACAGGCGACCAGTCGGTCCTAAGCAAGACGTCAGCAAACTCATTGATAGGACTTGCTCCGGCTGCACTGCAGTACAGCAGGTTTGTGTGTATTACTGATGACTAATTGATTTTAAACTTATTTTGTATTGAGAATTTTTTCAGTATTTTGTGTTTATCTGCATTTTTACGTTGCATGCATTATTAAACATTACTCTATCACGTAATGCCATTGAGTAGTTAGTACGTAAGTAAGTAAATGAAGAAATTCATATAGCACACAATGTTGATGGGAAAAACATGCCAAATCTGAGGCACAAAGGCTGCGGTGGGGCACTATTATGGCCTAGAAGCTAGGTTATAGAAAAATATTTTGAGTTGTTGACAAAAACTGCATGTGGAGTTGGACTTTTTGTGCATCCGCATTTGTGGATAAAGCAGCTGATGTTTTGTGAATGCACAGAGCTGCATGGAAGTACTGTCAATGTGGGGTACGTCCTGTGTTCGAGAGATGGGCTGTGACAGTCGCCATGTCATTCGCGCTGTGCTCTATGCTGCATTGCTTGATAACCACTCCATCCTGCAGACCTGTGGCAATCTAAATGACAGCTGTCAGGTAGATAGTTTATCATCTCGCTTACTCAGTTACCTCAGTTGATGGACTTTCTATGTACAGTGGCCAATTTTGAGAGAAGAAATAATAGCCGAAGGTAATGTTGATACGTTACATCTGATGTGCATATTGTACTTTTATTATCTCCGCCAAGGAGGTAATGGTTTTTGTTTGTCTGTTTGTTTGTCTGTCTGTTAGCAAGATAACTCAAAAAGTTATGGATGGATCTTTCTGAAATTTTGAGGGTAGGTCGGGCATGGCACAAACTACCAGTGATTCAATTTTGGGGGTGATCCGGAAGGAATCCTGGATTCTGGATCACTTTGAAATTTTCGTTACCATTGC
>Ga0209671_1004731_pt1 | contig 13574 bp, 7 predicted proteins | sample WorMetHERISLAND2_2_FD_187401 | JGI IMG/M metagenome (GOLD analysis project Ga0209671, IMG submission 187401) | Marine gutless worms symbiont microbial communities from Max Planck institute for Marine Microbiology, Germany - Olavius geniculatus... | ecosystem: Host-associated > Annelida >... | reverse complement strand
GATCGGAAGGTAGCTGACTTTGTCGACGGGCTGAAGCGCACCACAGTACTTCGGTCTTGGATGCATTTAGCTGAAGTCGATTGGAACGCATCCAATCAGCGACGGCTGCGACACAGTCAGCAACACGTTTCCGTAAACTGTCGGTGTCCCCAGGTCGACAGAAACAGTAGATCTGGGTGTCGTCGGCATATAAGTGCGAATACAGTTCAAAGGATTCCACTAGCTGTACCAGATCCGCTGTATATATGTAGAAGAAAGAGCATCGGCCCCAAGACCGACCCCTGTGGGACTCCACACAACACGGTAGTGGAGTCGACCTGGATTCAGAACAGCGGACGTACTGAGTGCGGTTGGCGAGGTACGAACTTATCGATGTCTGCTCGATGTTTGATCGATAGTGTAAACGGGGTATAACTGAACTGAACCGACATGGTTTAGTTGTTGACTAACTGACCAATGGGCAAGCATTGATGCATTACAGTAGGTACCGTCTACGTGTCTGATACGTGACTAGTCACGCACCCGTCAGCCATGACTAATGGGTATTGGGTAATTCGGACTCGGTTCGCCCACTGGTCAGTTCGACAAAAAACTAAAACTATTATTGCCACTAGGCCTATGACAGCGCTCTTATAGATTATGTCAAACGCCGCGCCAAAGACATATTTGTGTTATCTTTGCAAAAAAAATTATGGGCGGCCACGAAACTGGGGGGTCTGGAGCAAAACTAGGGGGCCTGTGCCCCCCCCCGGCTCCGGCCTAAAACCGCCACTGAGTTTTTCGTGACTTGCGATTTTATTTGTGGACCTTCAGGTTTTTTTTACTTAGGCCACGTTAAAAAGTCGTAATGTAATGTAAGTTATGTAACTGGGTAGGCTCCTAGGGTGCACGTGCCCCGTGTGCCCCCTTATGGCTACGCCAGTGATTCTGACGACGACAGGCCGGGTTTGGCACGGCCCACTTATTATTATACTGTGCTGTGCATATTGTCAACTTTATTGCTTTTCAGTTCCCTAATTCACATTAATCCGTGCATGACGACGTTTTGCGCTTTGCTATACTTTATTTTTGCCCAAAACGATGTGAACATCTGTGATTTTCTGCGTTCCCAAATTTCAGAAAAAAATTGACATTTTTGCTGCTTTCATTGAATGTCCAAAGGCTAAAACTGTTTCAGCATCAGGGAGACTTCGCCCCTTTCCCGTACCCGACCAGACTCTGCCCCTGGAGCCCGCTCGGCGGCTGGGGATCCGCTCCCAGCCTCCCAGACGCGCGATCGCCATGCCCCCACCTTTACCACATTCTAAACAGGCCTACGCCACTGCATGACGATGATTCGAAGCGAAAGCATTGAGACAGATGTTTTTTGTAAACAATAAAGGTATTTTTAGTCGAAATAGATTATCGTACTTTATCGTTAATGTTTGAAAAGTTTACTAGCCAGTTTATTTCACAATTTTAAATCGTTAATACGAGCTTTAATATTTAGGCGATAGCTTGGATCAGCGAGGGGCGACGGAAGATGCTGGGGCGAAGACAACGACGCACTATGACGCTGCCAGTCGCAGCAACTACCCTGCAGGAGTGCCGCACACTCCTGATGGTGGCTCGTCGCCAAACATGGCTGAAGGTCAAGTCAACGTGAAGGCAGCAGCAGCGCAGCCTCTGAGATCCAGCGCCGGAGATGCGTTCACTTACGGTCAGTCAGTCGAACAGTCAACTGATTAAACCCGCGCTCTAGCCTATCATCATCGACATGATGGACTTTGGAGTTCGTTTATTGTACGGGCTTTTACGAGTTTAACAAACGGGGTTGGTGGCGTGATGTAGTGGTAATGCGTTTGATCCGATCAACGAAGTTACTGTACGCTGGGCCCTGTTAGTACTGCGATAGATGACTGCCTGTGGGCAGGTAAACCATCTCGGTATGTAACCAGCCGCTTAGGTCAACTCAGCCTTCCATCCCTCCGGGGTAGGTAAATCGAGTACCGGGTATCTGGCTGGGGTTAAAGCGAGGCGCGTTCACCTAGTGTCGGGTGGCAGGTAACACTGTGTGATCCCATACGGCAGGTGACGCTCCATAGCTTTGAGATGGTCGTCCCATTAAGGGCTATATCACCATTTTTAACCTTTTAACTGCAAGCTGCACCGGCCGTATTTATAGCCTAAGTTGATTCTTCACTATGATAAAGCACAAAAAAACCTGTTCTTCTGGTGCTCATATATGTCCCTAAAAATCCCTCGTTCCCGAATTTTTTTATTGGACCCTCCACAATAGAGGGGCAGGAAGCGCCCACATCGAAGCTAGGCCTACTTTTAAAAAATATTTACCTACACCAAAAACTATGCGCGAAATGAAATCGCCAAAGGCAAAGTGTGCCGCTAACAGGGGACAACAGTTGATACAGCATGCACTGCACACTTTTTATTGTTTCCGATATGTTTTCAGGTCTACAACCGACGGTACTGGTACAGCCTATAAAATTATTTTTGCACAATCATGAACCTAAAACGCAGCATTTGCGTGCTTCTTAAGTTTTTGGGTTAAAAATAATGCATGTGCAATTTTTCGTCAGACAGTTGCAAATTTCCCACAAAAAAATATTATGAGTGTTTAAAATTTTAATTTTGTCTCTAAATTTCTCCAAAATGAGGGGTTTTCAGCTCCAAATTTTGTTTTTTTGCACACAACCTTTCCAACAAAAAGACTGCGATGATTTTTCGACAGCCCGAAATTGTTTACCCCGTTAATTCTTATCCCCTGCCACGAGGTCATTGATAAAACGTAATGCTGGAGTGTCAAATTTTGTTGTCGGCGTACAGAGCTGAAGCCAGCAACAGGCGAGCACGATGAACTGCAGGTAGGCCAATCATCAGCGGGCACTGCACTCGTCGGGCGTCGACAGGCGACACTTCAACACCGCGACTATCAAGCACCTGAGCCGGTGACAGCTCCCGAACCGCAGCACAAACCTGTGGGTCGGTATAGCATAAGACTAAAGGATCGCGGAGTCACGCTGGCGGTTCGAATCGCCGTCCAGACAGCCAGTGTGACTCCTTAATACCCCGTTTACACGATCAAGCTGGCTCGACGAGCTGCTATATCAGTGTTTTTTAACCTTTTTGCTTCGGTGGAACTGTACAAAAGCGTTAAGATCATTCCCGGAGCCCCATGCAATGATTCCTGAGTCCAGTGGCGTCAACTGAAGTGGAAGTTTCAAGGTGTATGGGGACCAATGTTCCCATCAGCGGAGTCGAAACAGAGAAGCAGTAAGGATTTTGGAGCAAAGCTCCATGAAACTGACGGTTAAACAGCAGGCGATTTTTTCACACGTAGACAGCAAATTATTATTGTATTTATTATTTAACCAAAAACACGCTGCGATACAGTCGCCCACGGCCGTTTAGCCCACCTCCGCCATTAACTCCAGAGAACTATCATCGAATCTTTCACGTTTTACATAGAAGTTTTTGGGCAGCTCAGAAGGTTAGGACCCTTAAATCAGTTGCGCTGTTGAGCGAAGCTTTTTATATTTTTTAAGCAGAAGTTTCAATAAATGAAAATCTTTCAGTAAATAGACACACGATTTCTTAACACTGACACTAAGTTAGTGTTCGGTGTTTAATGCAAGTGTTCTAACATTGTTAACAACAAGAAAAATATTAAACATTGTATGCAAAAGTAGACAGGTAGAAAGAAGCGCTAATTTGGAACTAAGTATTCGGTGCGAAGTACGTTATGGCTGGGTCCGACGTAATTTCTTACGTTAGTTTTTAAAAAAAATTTCTACCGATCAGCCGCGGAACCCTTGAGTTCCGCGGAACTCCGGTTGAAAATCACTGTGCTATATATTAGCTGGACGAGCCAGTTCAATGTTTGCTTGATGATTACTTCGTGTACGTAGCATTTCGCCTAATCGCATTTCGCCCAATCTCATTTCGCCTAATCGCTCCCGCAGTTGGGTCTACTGCAGAGCTCCAACCGAAATCAAACTAGGGTTAGGGTTAGGGTTAGGGTAAGTATATGACGCGAAATGAGATTAGGCGAAATGAGACGACACCTGTCGTATACTTACTTACGGTCGGCCGAAAAAATGGTACAGAAAAAATGATGAACGACAAAACAAAGCTTTCAAAGAAGCAAAAAACGACAAAGCAAGTCGTTGTTGTTGGTCCGCCTATCAAAAAAAGATTAGGCAAAATGGGATTAGGCGAAATGAGATTAGGCGAAATGCGATTAGGCGAACTGCTACCCAACCGCTTTTTGCATGCTTCATATTTGCTCGATGTTAGCTCGATCGTGTAAACGGCGTAGTTTTACGTTGCTAATTGTTTTTAACTATGCTTTTTTGGAGCCTATATACTTGTTACCTGTAGGTTAAGTTGATGGGCTGGAGATGAGTCAGCTATTAATGCTCATGCACGCCTTTCCAGACTTCAGTGCTAATCCAGACTGTTCCTAAACATCTTGACTGAAGTTGACGCGGCCTGGCAATTTGTTCCACGTGCCGATGACTCGTTAACTGAAGAAATTCTGCTGAACTTGTCGAGTTCATTCAACTTGTTTGTGGCTCAGGCTACATAGTTTTAACTACTTCCAAAACATATTTTTGTCTGCGTAACCATTTGTAATTAGTTCCGCATTTGTAACTTTGTTTAGCTTAGCCTAATAATGCCATGATAATGATGATGATTGATGATGATGATGATGACATTACGTTTATTTTCCTTGAACCATTAAAGCAAGTTCTCACGTTACGTTTCTCTCTGATCCGCTGACGTGGGTCGTCCTTTTTCCCATTTTTTCACTTATCGTTTCTCCTCTTTTGTTTTTAACTTTGCTTTAATTAATCACTTAATCAGTCAACTAATGAATGTATTCAGTGGCTTTTACCCCCTCTCTTCTTCGAAAAAAATCTAAAATTAAAATCGGGCACAAGTACCCCCGTTAACTGCTAAAGTTTGAAGTTTTTCCACCTTCAGGCTCAAGCCTCTCTTTTCTTTTGGGTTTCTTCGCTCCTTGTCACCTTCTATATCTGCCTGTTTTTCCTTCCCATTTTCTTCATTTTTTATGCTTTATCCTTTATTCTTTCCGTTTCTTCGTTCTCTTTTTGTTACCTAGTGAAAAATAAAAGAGGGGAGTTTTGATCTACATGTACACCGTTAATAAGACTTTCGGACTGTTGTTCACTGGTCGCAAGCTGCGCCCACCAGGTGTATGGAAGCCCCTGAATTTATTGTTCCAGGTAAGCCCGGATGTCCGAGCGAGCTGCTAGCAATGGAAATGACGGACACCGCTCTACGGCTGCTGGTCTTACCCCCGGACGATGACGGCGGTAGTCCCGTGACCGGCTACGCCGTGCAAGTCCAGCGCGTACCGTCACGCCGCTGGATCCAGCGGGGGGTCGTGGCGCCGGACCCCGCCCCCGCGTTCATTGGCAGGCTGCGCCGCTACCACGCCGTCGACGTGGGCGGCCTGGACGCCCACGCACGATACCGTGTTCGCTTGGCGGCTGTCAACCAGGCGGGATATGTCGGACCGCCGACGACGAAGTGCTGCCACAAACCGGACGCTGAAGAGAGAGGTACCGTAAAACTGCTAATAGAAGCTCCCTGCTTCTATTGGAGATCCGGCTTCAATTAAAACATCAGTCTCAGACTCCCGGCTTGTATTAGCAGTTTTGCGGTATGTATGGATTTCAACACGGTCTCTGATGTCTACAAGGTCAACTCAGCCTTTCATCCCTCCGGGGTAGGTAAATCGAGTAGCGGCCTGTCCGGCTGGGGTTAAGGCGGGACACGTTCACCTGTATCGCGAGTGGCATGCTAACGCTGTGTGATCCCACATGGCAGGTGACGCTTCGTAGCTTTGTGATGGGCTTTTTATTCTATTAAGAGCTATGCACCACCTTTACCTTTTATTATGCGAGTGTGAAATTAAGAGCACACCGTAGATTGCAAAACGCTGTACTTATCTCATAGCTGTGATCGACGGCGTGTTCTGCCCGAGAGTGGGTGCTGTAGACAGACCCGAGCCACGTTTCGGTCGTCACGCTTGAACGGAGTGGGATTATGAGCAGTTATAATACACCAGAAAATGCAGTGAGAAATGCGATAAAAGTAGGAAATAAACACTGCACAAATGTAATTGTGGCTTAACACCCTGGTCAACAAAATGTACTACATTATATTTTGTTAACATTAGCAAATACGGACTTATTTATTTTAGTAGCACATTCCGAAATAAACTGTAGAAAATGATACAGAGTCCGGAATAAATTACTTCTGATTTATTGTTGCACAAACTGTGAAATTGTAGCAATTTTGTAGGATAATTTAACAACTTATGAAGTTATTATTGGACATTTTGAGCACAAAGATTTGATATATGCATATCGGATCAATCCACCAGTATGATATTAAAACTCAAGAGTAAGGAAATAATTAAGTAAGTAAGTAGATAATTCATAATAATAACGCAATAACTTAGAACGCACTCTGTGTATACTGGTAGAACGTCAAGCGGAAATGTTTAAGAAGGTCACATCGACTCAGCCAATCAGCGAGTCGCTCGGTCGACCGGAAACGGAAGTAGTTTTTACGCCGGTCATGAGTACTTTGACTGACGACTCGCACTGCGCAGAATCAACGGGCAGTTTTCCGGTTCTAGGTAACCGACTTCCGGCGGACTAAATACGTGTAAAATAATACATAAACATGAATAGTTATTTAGGCTACTCACTGATGGAATACTATAATTTGTCTTAAAATGCCCTACTTTGACACTGTCTGTATTATGGTCAGAAGTGTCTTCCATTTTTCAACAACTTTGCTGTTTATTATTGTTAATTTTTCTTCATTTATATTTTACCAGGTAACGTAGTGGTGGGAAATTTATCAACCATTATTTATTGCCAAATTGTCAAAAGAGTGTGCCAGTAAAAAAATTATAATCGGTTAATATTGGGCAAAGATGTAGACGATACTAACGAAACGCTTTTTGAGACACGTTGTATAATATATACAATATATTATACAGGCCCTATACGCTTTATTTACTAATAGAACACAAAAAGTAACGGAAAATTCTCTCCCTACGCAGACCCCCTTCCCGTCGTCTCACGTCAACCAAATTTTGCACGTGGGGTCGTATCCCGGATATTTTTCTTGGTTTCAAGTTTCATTAAGATCGGTTGAAAAATGTAGGAGCAGTGGGGGGTCGAAATTTTGGCCATCCCATTGACTTGGCACATCGCTTATACAACTGCTTGAGGCTACCGCACAAGCCGTGATTTATCTATTGATTAATTAGTTAATTTACTTATTTATTTATACGTGTATTTGTTCAAATAGCACAGCATAAGCAAACACAAATTTTACCTCTGTGGTTGCATTATCTGGCATATCTGCAAATAAATCACTTCTTTATCATTTTTGTCACTGTTTTTGTTTTCGTTTCTCTCTGCGTACGTATGTCCATCAAATTTTAATTGAATATTTCGCGCAAGCATTTGGTCTTGTGTGTACAGAAGCAAAAGCAAAAAATTTGCTAACTGTTTACATCACAGGCTTAAATTTCATTATGATCGTGCACCGCATTTACCAATATTGTGTGATCGTTCTAACAGACCGCATTACAGTTTCGTCAGTCCGTCTATCCTGTGTACGGGATCCTAACTTTAACGCAATAAAAAGCCCAGCTGTCGCTGGGGTGGGGCCGACCGTACTGTTTGTCACTTATCGTAAAGGTCATCCAAGGTCGACGGTTTTCATTTTATTTGAAAGGGTGTATATTACTTCCTATTAGTGATTAATAGTAACATAAGCCCTATCTCGCATTGTTTAGCCACAATAGAACGCACTGGCCTTCAAGGTCATCCAAAGTCGATGATTTGCAGATAATTTAAAAGCCAATATGCGACTTCATATTAATGATCAATAGCAACTTAGGCTTTATCTTGCACCGTTTAGTTACAGTACATTTGTGACAGACAGACAGACGAACAGACGGACGAACGACAACCGTAGCAGAGGGCTGAATTTTTAAGCTAACAGGCGTACGAAACCAAACTTGGCGTGGACGTTTCATAGGGCAAATGTATAAAGGTGTTTTAGTTTTAACTCAAATTGTCCCAGCTCACGGCCAGAGCTATAATTAAGATTGCGCACCTGCATTAAGTGGACGGCCGCATAATTTATCAGATTGTCTGCAGTGGTTTTTTAGCTCTGTCTTTTTACATCGAAGTGGAAACTAAATGTCTACACTGTGTGGTATAGATTTGAAGTCACTCAGGGAAACGGCGCCTCAAAGAGACGATGACGTCACGGTCCGTGACGTCATCACTTCGGACCACCTCCCACTCTCGTCTTCCGTCGACGAGAGAAATTACTTTGTACTGTTCGGAGGTATGATGCGTAAACTTGACTGTGTTGGAATTTGAAACAAATAAATCAGTAATTCCAAGCATAGATTTTAACTAGAACTGCGGAAGTTAACCACTAATCACGTGATTTGTAACGATTAAAAAAATATCGTCAAGTTGTTGGTTAGATTTATGTTACCAAAAAGTATGATACGATACGAGAGGATCTAAAAAAAACAATAATCGGCGAACGTGAACATTTTAATCTATGGAAGGTCGTGAGTAGACTGGATAAAACAACAAATGATTAGGTCTGTTATTTGTGTCTTAGAGTTGCTAGCTAAATATTTGATAGAAGTTTTTAAAAGGACAATTGCCACTGTTATTTTTTAAAAAATTAATGATAAATTAATTAATCGCTAATTTGTGTAAAGTAAGCTATTAGACTTTTTTTATAGTTGTAACGAAGCTTGCCAGTCCCAGTTTGAGAAAAAAGCAAATCTCGAAACTAAGACCAATTTTCTGACAAGAAAAATATTTGTGCCGACATTTTTCCGAGAAGCAAAAATTTAGGGGAGGAAAAAATTGCACCCTGTCCCCCCCTGCGCCACGACGCCACTGTTTCTAAATAATATTTGTCTGCAGGTATACCGATGCGTCCGCTAGAGCCGCTTTGGGTATCTCGGCAGGCGGGAGACCTATGTCTGGAGTGGAGAGCGGCGGCTGATAGGCCCGAGTGCTGGCCGGTCGTCGGCTTTATCGTTGAGGCGATGGAGCGGCGTGCAGCAGGTCAACATTAATAGGGTGTTTACACGATCGAGCAAACATCGAGCAAACATCGAGCTGGCTCAAGCAGGCCTATTAGAACTTCGCCGCTGGCTCATATGTAGGCCTAGGCTTAGGCTGTTAGCCCACAGCTGATCACGTGTTACATAGGCCTTCCAATTACAACCCGTCCGCTCTCCGAATTAGCATGCTAATTACCATAAAACGTCGAACTAGCTGTTCGATGTTTGCTCGATCGTGTAAACACCCTATAAGACACGTACACAGCGACCTAACTGAACTGAACTGACAAGGTTTTGTTTTTGACGAACTGACTAATGGGCGAGCAGGGCGACTCTATTGGTCATTGGTTGACTCGTACGTGCGCGTAGTCACGTATGCCACTGACGTCGGTGCCTACTGTAATACATCACTGCTTACCCATTGGTCAGTTCGCCGAAAACCAATCCATGTAAGTTCAGTTCAGTTCAGTTCAGATATGTAGCTTTGTACGCGGCTTTAGTCAGTGGCATCCTGACAAAGAGGGAGGCAGGGAAAAGGCAATTGATTCGCGCCCCTCCCGTAAATTTGCGGTTGTCGGAAAATTGTCAAAGAATCGTTTTCTTCTTGTCGGAAAACTCTCGTCCAAAAATCCAAAATTTGGGGCTGAGAACTTCTCCCTCATTTTGGGAGAAATTTGGGGGCAAAATTAAAATTTCGAACCCCCGTAATTATTTTTGTCGACAGTTTGCAGTGCCTGTCGAAAAATTGCAGCTTTTTGTTCCGCCTTCTTATGAAACCCTCGCCGTTACTGCCGTTGGTAGTTCTAATTAAAAATATTTCAGCCTTATGCCAACATGTTATGCGGTCGTCCGCTCAGAGTTCGCTATACAAACCTGATCGTTAACATTTTGAGCTGAAAATCGACAAACACCGATTGTGGTTATGCCATGCTTCTTCAAGTTGTAACACAGACAGACAGACGGACGGACAGACTGGCAATACCCGTATTGCGGCCCACTAAGACGTCCGTGCAATAATTTATAGACGCTCTGTCACTTCTGCTGAGGAGCGTATGCGATAAAGTATGTCTCTTTGTATACAAGATTATGACTGAAAAAGTTATGAATTGAGTTTGTTGAAATTTTTTTCGACTGATCGGACTTGACCCAAGAAGGAAGTGTTTTTGTGGCCATCTGGATTATTTTGCTGGTTTTGCATCATCCGGGAACTGACACGCCGTTAATTGTATTCGTCAAATGGTATCGTTGTTTCTATCGGAGATTTAAGATCTCTGATTGCTTTTAGTTGTTATAGCTATAAGGGTGTTTTTTTTAAAATTTACTGTTTTCTAGCCGACCGTACATAAGTAACGGCCGAGCTGTTGTCGTGGTTGTCGTCCGTCTGTCCGTTTTTCAGTCACAGATGTACTGTGGCTAAGCGGTGCAAGATAGGGCCTATGTTGCTATTGATCAGCAATAGGAAGTCGTATATTGGCTTTCAAATAAAATGAAAATCACCGATCTTGGATGACCTTGAAGGTCACTGACAACTGGTACGGTCGGCTATCTTAGCGACAGCTAGGTTTCTTGTTCGACGGTGATATAGGCTAACTGGAACTGTACATTGAACACAAAAAAGTTGTGCAACATTGTGCGACATTTAATAATATGCTTATAAAACTGATTTGTATTAGTTAGCTGGCTGGACCACTGTGTCTAGAGTGGTATATAATACCCCGTTTACACGATCAAGCAAACGTTAAGGAATCATGCATTCAAAATACACGTACACGACGTGTGCTCTAATTGCTCTATGTTTGCTCGATGTTTTCTCAACGTTTGTTTGACGTCTGCTCGGTCTGCTCGATGTTTGCTTGGTGATTGCTTCATCGTCTAAACGGGGTATAAGTGAGTAATGTTTGCTGTGTAGGAGACTGGACGCCTGTTGGTTGTGTGGTTCGGGATCCGTTGTCCAATGAGCCCACCAAGTTGACGCTGGATCGCGGTCGGTTCGAGGACGGGACGTTCGCATTTCGCGTGTTCGCTGACAACAGAGCGGCTCTGAGCGCTCCGCTTGAGTCCGATTGGATCACCCCAAACATGATCGGTACATGTATACATTATAACTCTCTAAAAAGATGTCGTATTTTAAAAAATTTTGACTAATTTCTCATTTAAAAAAATTATTTTTCTGACACACGCAAAAATAATTTATTTATTTATTTATATCAATTTATCAATCAGCACATACTGTGTATACATGTATAACATTTGACGAACAGTACACTAGTCGAATGGCCAACACAGGGTTAAAAAAACTTTTTAACAGGTACCAAATTATTCAAAGTGTTTGCCTTCGGCTTTAACACAAGCTGTTAGCTGCTTGCGCCACTGATCAATGGCCGAGTCAATAACTAACTGTTCCATGCAGGTTATGCGAAGCTACTGTAAGCTGTTCTTTTAGTTCATCATGAACATGTGGTCAATAACACACGAAGAGTAAGTAAGTAAGATTATTTTAAAAATTACGTATTCTGCAGATAAATCACTGTGTTTATCTGCCCTGGTTTTGTGATAAATTAATCGTTTATTTTTTACGCGCGAAAGCAGCTACTGTTTTCAGCGCGTCTTAGCCATCGCAATTCTCTCCGTCCGTCCGTCTGTCTGTCTGTCCGTCCGTCACACGGGTGGATTACTCAAAAACGATGCAAGCTAGGATCACCAAATCTTCACCCTCTGCTGCCTGGAAGACTCTTGTTTCAGGAACCGTAAGGCTTTTTCATAAATTCGAAAGGGGTCACCTCGAAGAGGGCGCTAAATGAGAGGAGGTGGGCAAGATTTGCGATTTTGGGCCAATAAGTCGCTGTATCTCAGTAACAGTGCGAAATAAGGCCTAGATTACTATTAATCACTAATAAGAAGTCGTACACTGGCTCTCGATTGGCGCCAAATTCAATGACCTTGAATGACCTTGAACGTTAAAATATGGGGTTTTATGAATTTTTTGGCGATTTCGGGCTGTGACCCAAGTCTATATCATTCACAAGGTGACGCCGCGGAACTATCGTTATGCGATCCAGATAGAGAATTTGGTATTTGTATATTAACTTAGCGTGAACACCGCAATTTTCAGCTAAACTATTGAACCGAAACTGCTATAGGCTTTCGCGCGTCTCGTGAGCATTAGCTCAAATTTCTTGTTCAAGGTAGTGTGCATGGACCATTGTTATGATGAAGTGAAAAATATGGTACGGCGACGCTTTTAATCGCGTGACACTTAATCGGGCATATGAATGAATTGACACAAAACAGTGAAAGAACAGATTGACATTAAAAACGATTATTTCCCGCAAACTAAACGAAATTGCTTATATGCAGTTGGCTCACTGTTTACGTAGTGTTTACATGTGTGTGCATAGTAGCCTACTTATTAGTTAGAATTTTTAAAAAAAACATAGTACAAGTACAACCTATTATTCTCAATTAACTTAAACGGTTTAGGCCTGCGTAATGTTCGTGTAGTTTAGAGTTCCTAACAGTTACAGCACCAAAGTTTGTTTTAGAGTTTATGCGAAACTTTTAGCAACGCCATGGCGTAGTTCCGCCACGATTCTCGTGCTTTCTAACGTATTTAAAAGTACGATAAATAACTGTTTGTTTGCCTTTAGGCCTACTACTAGTACGACTACGACATCCATTATTGCTTAGATAACGTTACTACCCCCAGGTAAATTGAACAGGGATTTTATTCGGTGTTTCAATGATAATTAGTTTGGTCTTCGCTGATAACGGTTATAAGTAGACCAGGGGTAAAGTTAATTACGGCTAATTACGGTGCTGGATGCGTAACGACTGCTCGCCTGATGAAATGTCGCGCGATGAAATTGCAGGCGTGTAACTGTCGCCGCGATGAACTGTGTCGCCGATTAACTGTCGAGCGATGAAGTGTCATGGAACCAAAAATATTACTATATGGTTGTTAAAAATATAATGTATTCCAACGGTGCGCAAATTTTAAAAGTCGATTAATATTTGGTAAAGTTATAAACGATTATGTAATGGCCTGTTTTTATGCAACACGGTGTATTTACGCAGGAGAAAATGCGGGATTTAAAGCCGTCTACGAGCAACCGCATACGTCGATAACATCTTCCCCCAGGCATGGTACTATTCAACAACAATCTCTGTTGCAGCATTTATTATTTATTTAACTTACTTAATTATTTAGTAGTACATTGTAACAGTTGTCAGTTTATCAGAACCATACGTTTATTTCAATAAATAGTGTAATTTTATTATGGTTTCATTTAGATAGATTAGAGGAGAACACTTCGTGCACTTTGCCGGTTCTACCAAACTTGCGAATTTAAGTTATATCTGTGAAATCTTTGAATATAATAATATTTATGTAAAAAAACTGTTCAGTTTATATACAGTGTAAGGG
>Ga0209671_1004730_pt1 | contig 13576 bp, 5 predicted proteins | sample WorMetHERISLAND2_2_FD_187401 | JGI IMG/M metagenome (GOLD analysis project Ga0209671, IMG submission 187401) | Marine gutless worms symbiont microbial communities from Max Planck institute for Marine Microbiology, Germany - Olavius geniculatus... | ecosystem: Host-associated > Annelida >... | reverse complement strand
TTTGGTGCTAAGCAAATTGCAGCCGAATGTCATGATGACTTTGCTCTGGTAGAAAAATTTGCTGACTATGATCTGTGACATAGTTTGGAGTTGCTCAGTAACCTGTCGTTTAGCTTATTTCTGAACTTGCGAACAACTGCAGGTTGCTTTTATTTATTCAGGGTGTACTCAGATCGTGAAAAGTCATAGAATTGAAAATGCACAATTTCTAGTCTTGAAAACTCATGGAAAGTAAACCATTTGATCTGATGGGCATGTTTTTGTACTTTACAAGTGCTATCATTTTCTGCTGTCAAAAACATTTTGATCTGTTGTTCAATATACTTATGAATTATTGCATTACATGTTAACTGTTATTTGGCACATGTTGCATGGTTACCATAAATTTATTAATAAATGTGTTTGAAAATCTAGCTTGTTCGTATTCACTCTACAGTCCAGGAAGTACATAGAAAAATGCACACAAAAATGTCCCAGAAAGTCGTGGAAAACCACTAAAGTTCACTGTTTTGTGTGCACCCTGTATGTTGCATCTCTGCCCACTCAAATTAATTGTTCAAAAATATATAAACGTAACATTATTCTGGCTGCATTTGATAGTGTTAGTGGGTTAATAGCAAAAGATGTGTTACTGTTTGAATTTTTACATGACCTGGAAATTAGTTGTTCATTACTTTATTACATGTGAGCAGCTGATTCTCATCGCTGAAACTATTATAGTTATGCTAATACTACACTGTGTTCAGTAAAAAACTGACCCGGTAGACTCTTTACAATAAAAATGTCAAATATGAACTAATCTGAATAAAGTTTTGTGCACTTAATCCCCAATAAATTTGTGTAGCTGTCACCAGATTTCGTTAAAAATATTTCTTAGACGAGTGATTGTTGAATATCGATGACAAAATATCTCCTTTACCAACATGGTGTTACACATATAAACCCGTGTGTATATTTGCATAACTTCAACAAACATCTGATTCAGGGAAACTTTTGCATCAACAATGCATGATTTATTGATAATCAAAGTGCCAAATTGCAGCTAAATCTATCTACGGAAACGATAGTTACAGCGGGTTTTTGTGAGGTTGCCTCAAAACATGAAGTGTCCAGTATTATGGAGCCGTTTGTTTAATCCTGACAGTGTCCGTGGCTTGCTAGGAAATTCTGCGATAAACTTTTTAGCACCATACTTTTTCTCTTGTCTCAACAGTTAAGTTGAAATGCGATCGTTTGCAGAAAACATTTTGTTATTGTTTACGTTATTTTTATTGCATCAGCAAACGTCACTTATGCTTGAGTGACTGCAGTATGTAACACCATATTGGTAATAAAGTTACCATATTTTGATATTTTGTTATCGATACTCATTTTTATTGCATGATGTCTACGGGGTCAGTTTTTTACCAGACACAGTGTATATAGGCATGATGTTTTGAGACTCGTTGTCCGTGACTGATAATTTGTCTGTTTGACTGTAGTATTGCTGCATTTAGTAAAGTGTTGTCATAAACTTGGAAGAGAACTGTGTTGCTTGCACCTCAGTACATTTACAAAAACGTGCTGAAATTTATTTTCTGGTTTGTTTGCTTAGTGAACAACTGCTGAACTGTATCTGAAACAAGCTAGTTGTGGATCGGTTTACTAACAAGGTTAATGGAATTTTTCTGTGAACTTAACTGGCAGATACGATGCTGAGTTAACACCATAGGAATATCATATGTTGATCAACAGATCTGCGGAAGGTACCATCACCCGCTAGTAGGCCCTGTTGACTAATGTTTGTTTTATCCAATTCCATACATTCTCCGGAGACAGTGAATCAATTTCTGATGTTTGTCAAGCTATGCCGGTACTTTATAATGTGCTCTAGTGATGTGACTGGTCACGATTTAACGATTAAAATTTTATCAATCCTAAACGATTAATTGCATGATCTTAATTTCCACAGTCTTTACTATAAAGTTGCATAGGCCTATGTCTGCGATGAAGTACAGTTATTCGCCGGAAGTCTAAATTCATGATGACATAAGTCGTTTGAATGGCGAGTCTTTTTCTCGTCTGGCTGCAGTGCGATTATTGGAAAAAATCGTCCGTAGGCCTACGTCGTCTAGCCGGTCGCGTTTAACAGGCAACACAGACGGTTAATAAATACTCGTGAACACGAACATACAAATAAGCTTACAGTAGTCAGACAACTCCGTTCATTATCTACTTCGATAAGTCAGAATTAAGATGAGGTTACTCAATTTGCACTATAACTAGCTTACGCATCGTATGTATTAATTCATTTGGTAATATCCTGGTAAACGTTTAATTGTCAACCGACCTCAACGCTTATTTCGACGTTCGTGCTATACAATGTACCCGTACGTAAACGGAAATCTGTTCTTGTAGGCCTACCTGTAGGCGTACTAACTACCGTGTAGAGTAGGCGTGGTGATTATGATGTACTCGTGAATTTGCTCTGCTAGCCGGAGGCAGCATGCATCCATGTGTCGTTCGGCGACAACATGACAACTTGGCTGTGTGCTCCGGCAGTGGCAGATTCAGTGGGGCGGGGACAGCCGCCCTCCCCTATTGACTGGATGCATCTTAAAAGAAGTGAAAATTTTGCCCGAAAATGCATTGTTTTTGCCCAAAATTTTCTACCCCTTCCGCCCCCCTATTTCAACTTTCTGGATCCGCCGCTGTGCTCCGGTGCTGTGTGGCCTAGAGTGCGTTACATTGAACTCGCTATAGGCCTACACGTCATCTTCAGATCAGTTGCCAACCAGTGCGATGTCACCTGAGAACGTACGAGGCAAAAAATAACCTGCCAGACACCTCTGCTAGGCCAAAATACTGTGTAGTAACGTGCCTGCGGTCGATCGACAACTGATGGCTAACCGTAAGATAGCCAGTAAGCTTACTGCACTTAGGCATATAACGGTTAACGGTAAAACGACGTTAAAACGACAGGTTAACGACGGTAAAAAGTTTTAAAAGAAAAAAAACGCAAAACCGATGATGAGCGTTGTTTATCATATATTCGTATACTAACTAACAAAAAGTTGATAAGCGCAAGCAAGTACAGACACGAAAATACGTTGAAATGAGTGAACATTTGTGAGAAAAGCGACGCATCGATGAAGTACTGAAAGCGATGATGAGGTCAATATTGAAACGGCGTGACGATCTTCAGCCCAGCAGGCGACGACGTGAGTCAGATGCGTTGTTGCAGCGTTTCACGACTTCGTCGGACTCTGTGGCAGAAATAGACGCCGAGGACGCCTGTCTGTTAACGCTGCCGTGGTCAGCTGACCCGCACCACGTCCATAGTCCAGCTCCGGTCAGTCATTTTTTAGCAGATATAGGACCAAAAAAGTGACATCCTTTTAGTATTTCTGTTTTATCTCCTCCATAGTATCGTATAGGTTTATTTGCAGTTTCTGTTTATTCACGTAATCATTCTCATTAAATGACGTAATTATTCGTCTGCCGATGTAAACAGTTTAACAGCTGTGGCTTTCGTTTTGTAGGTTAGTTTATTTGGCATTACATTGTCGTAGTTGAAAAGGATGACAATGTGGTCAATCCGGTATAGGCTACTTCTAGATCTGAGGAAAATACTTTGCATGTTTGTACAGTTTCTGTCTAATCTGAGTTCCCCTAAAAGTCGTCAGAAGTGCCAAATTTGACTGGGGGCATTTTGTATTTTACTAAAATGCCAGTTTGCAACCCTGATGTCACACTGGATAATAAACAGCTGATAATGCTCGTGTGCTACGTCACGTATGTTCCATCTGCCGTTTTGTTACGTGCGACAGCAGGTACTGCTATAGGCCTATAGCGCGTCTTAGCCATCGCAATTCTGTCCGTCCGTCTGTCCGTCACACGGGTGGATCAGTTAAAAACGGTGCAAGCTAGGATCACCAAATTTTTACCGTCGGCTGCCTGGAAGACACTAGTTTCAGGAACCGTAAAGCTTTTCCATAAATTCAAAAGGGGTCACCCCTAGCGATAGCGTAAAATGAGAGGGGTGTGTGAAAATTTTACGATTTTAAGCCAGTAAGTCGTGTATCTCAGAAACGGTGCGAGATAGGGCCTAGGTTACTATTAATCACTAATAGGAAGTTGTACACGGGCTTTCAATTGCCACCCAAAGCAATGACCTTGGATGATTTTAAACGCCACAATAGGGTTTTATGGATTTTTTGGCGATTTCGGGCTGCAACACAACTCTATAGCGTTCGCAAGGTGTCGCCACACAACTAACTCGTTATGCAATGCAGGTGGAAATTTTGGTATTTGTATATTAACTTAGCGTAAACACCCATTGGGCAGTGAGCATTCATACATGCACTGCTGTCGCGCGTTCCCTTTGCGTTAGCTAGGCTTTCTTGTTATAATAATTGTTTAATTGGCATGCGTCGCTGAAAACTTTTTTGTTCGTTCTGCCGAAGGCTGAATAATTTTCGTTTTGTTCGTTCTGCTTGCCGCAATTTTTACTTTGTTTACTGCTAGTTTCCGTTGTCCTTCAAGCTAACAATTCTAGTTGACGTTCTCGTAAAAAGAAGAGTAATAATTTTGGTTTTTGTTTCTCGTGAACGCCTAGTGTGGTTGATTGGGGCGGTGGTACGTCTGCTGGCTGCTCCGCGGGTTTCGTTATTGTTTGCTGGCGACGGCAATGGATGATCGCATAGCATAGTGCGCTGCGGTATCATTAGCTCGATGTCAATCAGCTGCCACTTCCGAGATTGTGAAGTGCTTCTGGTCACGAGTCTGACACTGACTCATGTGTATAAGAAAGTACCTGGGCTTTACCTTTAGGCTACCTGTAGTTACTAAGACATCTCTGTCGTTCGTAGCGCGTCACCGATGACGTAAAACGTGGAGACATTGACGCAGACCTACAGAGCGTTGAGAGGATGCTAACGCGCATTGAACATCATCTGAACAGTCGGTTTCAGCGCCTTGAAGGCCGTATAGCAACTGCGTCACCAGAACCGCAGGTAACGGCCAAACAGATGAGTGATTTTTGTAGCGACTATTAGGCTGTGGTTGCATAGGCCTGTAAAACTTTTTTAAACTGTCGTAACGTCACAACCAACTTAGCTTAACTTGCTGCAATAAAACACTGGCAGTAATTTAACTTATTTTATGCACGGTAGGCCTACTGTGAGAAGTGGCCTCATTATCTGAACTGACTACCGGTAGTATGGCCTACACAAAGTTTTAAAAGACAGAACATAAATCCAACTGGTAGGCGACATACATGTAGATCTTGTACACGTCGTGATGACGCTATATGACGAACTTCACGTGTTTTAAATAATTCTCATCCATTGAAGCCCGCGGAATGATTTGACACTGCGCAGTTGCTAAATAACTATTATCTGTCTAATCTCAGCGTCGCGACGACGGCGTTTGTCGGGAGTCTGGTCCACGTTACGTGACGTTTGCTAACAATCGTCGCTGGATGTCGCTCCGGATAGACGTTTCCGGTTTCGATCCACGTGACGTCAGAGTTCTCGTCGATCGGAACCAGTTACTCGTTAGCGCCGCGCACTCCGAGACGCGTTCAACGCCCGCGATGACGTCATCTGATTGCGTCACTTCCGGTTACACCACTGACGTCACACGTCGCCGGCTGTCGCGGCGCTATCTGCTGCCGGGCTGCATGCGCGCGACCGACCTGTGCTGCTGTATGACGTCAGACGGCAGTTTGATTATTGAGGGGGAGATACGTCGGGCAGGTAGTGATCACGTGACGTCAGCAACAGACAATGACGGGAAAACGACGCGCTCGGATAAACACGTCAAGTTCGATCTGTTAACCTAGTGGTCTGGTCATCGCTGAGTCTAGTTCTTCGTTCGATTGTTATTCCATTTAGTTTTGTTTTCATGATTTAATTATTTTTTTACGAATAGTCTATAGTTTTGATGTGATGTTGTTACTGTTTTGTTCCTGTACGAAGTATGTATGTCAACTTCTGAGTCCAATAGTCTAAATCAAATAAAATGATTGATTGATTGGCTGAGGACTGATTGCCTGTGCACGCGCGGCAATGTCCTGTGTCTTTGAAAAAAGTCGCAGTGTTCTAGAAAATAACGCTGTAGCATGCACAGTGACAATATTCAACACTATTTACTGATTTCAACTGCGAACTCTTACCCAAAAATTTAGATTATTTTTATCAACAAATGACGAAGAAATATAACGGTCACAATAGGGCCTAAGTATCCGACGTTATGAACTTCGGTTTCATAAACGTGCAACTAAAATAAATTATTATTAATACGGCGCGCGTAGTAGTAGAGATGACAAACAGTCAGAGCTTAAACAGCAGAGATGCTAAACTAAATCAAAACAGTATACGCCGAGAAAAAAGTGTCGCTATGGCTATATTATAGGCTACATCACAGCGTTTATCGTCAATCACAAATGTATCATCATCACTAACATCAAGACCGAACGCAGTCAATTAATACTAAACAACGTAGCACAAAGCAGATTTATGTACATAATAATTATGATCACATTATAGCAATCAGCAAAGTGCAAACATCACCAGAAGATAAACATTCGAGGCATACGGTATTCGTTATAATACGCATCACTTCACTGTGACAATCGTGTGCTAGATGTAAAATACAATATATGACGACTCAATAGCTTACTTCCCACTATCAAAAGCGTCAGTGATCGTGGGAGAAAGCTTTGATTGATTATTAGTACCCTATTAGGCTATATTAATTTCTAAAGTTACTTCATTTAAGTTCATTACTTGACATCTACAAGTTGAACTACCACATTTGTGATTGAAATATTGAAAAATTTATGAACACTCATACCTTCACTATCAGAAATCTGCAGCTGTCGGTCGAAAAATTGCAACTTTTGCCTCGCCGACCCAAAAAAGACTGATTGCGTTATCCAAGCAACAGCGACAAAGCACCGGATTATATAACCACTTATTAGTAATCGTAATCAAAATCAGTATACACTGTGAGGCATAAAAACACACCAATTTTTTCATGATAACTTGAGAAGGAGTGACTCAATTGTAATAAGTTTTGGCACGAATATTTCTAATACAACTGGCCATCAAATGATTGTTTAGTTTCCTACCTCATTTATTGTCTGTTTCTGCACTACCTGGGGAAAGAAAACGAACAAATTTTTAATTATTGCATTTGTAACCACTGGTAGTATTGCTTAATCAAAAAACACACAAAACACACATTTTGTCTGTATTTTTATCATTTTAGCTAATAGTTTATCTAATTGCCCATTTTTAACTGCCTACAAAAATGTTTGAAATGTTGGCCCACGAACATGGGCTCGGCTCGGAGACACTTTTTCCATTCGTTGATAGCAGCGTCGATAACGTTCTGCTCCAGACCAATCCAGACTTCACTAATTGCTTCTTGAATTCAGCAGTAGCCTATTCCTGAATGTTAAGCCTATTTAACAGATGTGCTGCTGCACAATAGTCACATATCCGGAAAATGAAATTTTATTAAGTTTTTTGTTAATTTCAATGCACATTTTGTCTGTTCTGTTTTTACCAGGTACCCCTGGTAGTGCAGAAGCAGATGTTGGGTGAGGTGGAAAACTGAACGGCCATTTAAACGGCCAGTTGTGTCGCGAATATGAAAATAAAAATTATTAAAATTGGATGACCCTTCTTCAAGTTATGGTAAAAATTTTGAGTGTGTTTTTTATGTCTCACAGTGTAATATAATTTTATTTTAAAGTAATTTTACAAAGCCGTATTTTCCGTCATAATTGGTTATCGCACGGATATTTTAATTACTGACACTAAAATTCACACAGAAATATGATAAGAAATAGACAGGGGCGTCCACTCCATTGACAGGTGGAGGCAAATGCCTCCTGGAAAAAGTTGGGGGAAAGTAAAATATAGAAAACTGGGGAAAATATTTTTTTTCGGTAACAAACTGCCTAGAAACGCATGGCACAAAATGCAACAATTCTGCATACAACACTACAACAGCATTGTTAACACCAGATGTCATATTTTAAAGCTAAAATGCACTAAATTCGATTTCGGCTAAAGCTACGCTCTAGACCCCTTTACGGGAGCTCACAGCGCTCCCCCAGACTCCCCCAGACTCTCTAGCTAAATTTGAGGGGTCCTATACTTTAAAAAAAGAGAAAAAACGAAGGGAAAAGAACAAAAGAGAAAAAAAGTGAGATAAAGAAAAGGGAAGAGGAGGGAAATTGGAGAAGAGGAGAAGACAGGAAAAGGAAAGAAAGAAGGAGAAAAAGAAAAAAGGGGGTCATTCAAAGTTGGAGGAAGGTTGCCTCCTGGTGCTGAAGGGAATGGACACTCCTAGAAATGGGAAAATGACAGAAAAACAGACCATATATAGTGCACAAATTCACAATACTCGTACATTAGCAATTTGGTTGACCAGTAACACGGTAGATACAATCACACGTAACACAAAGTCATATAGCTTACTGTATTACCCACAACTAGTACCCGTATGACTATCAATCGATCAAAGAAGCAGCCAATCAATAGGTCAACTCGACTTGCTCGATTCTTGTCGGCAAACAGCGACAAGTAGACGAGTATTAAACTAGAAAGCAGTCAGAGCCCGCACACCTCCGACAACGCAATTTGTTCGCTAGGTGGCAGCACCATCTTCGATTTTGCAGCGGTGTCCCTTATGCCCCATTGAAAGCAATGGTAACGAAAATTTCAAAGTGATCCAGAATCCAGGATTCCTTCCGGATCACCCCCAAAATTGAACCACTGTTTGTGCCATTCCCGACATACACTCAAAATTTCAGAAAGATCCGTCCATAACTTTTTGAGTTATCTTGCTGACACACAGACAGACAAACAGACAAACAAAGTCTGGCAAAAACATTACCTCCTTGGCGGAGGTAATTATGCATATTAATAATTTTTAGCTGAGCGACTGACGCATAAGCTAAGCAACAAAAAGCACGGACGCTGCGAGTGATCACTGGATCTGCGCGATCAGCAGATCGTTCTGCGCGTTCGATTGATGGCGCAACGATCATTTGAGAGCGCTGCGCAATCAACGGATCAGGGTTAGAAAATGACGTCTACTAACTTTAACCCCAAACCTATTGCATATGTGTTATGGTAGTTTAGTTTGATATATACGTTTGGCCGCAATCTCACGAAGGTGCAGACACCCGATGATCGAGCAACATAGGCCCTAGCTGCAGATGCGAGTCAAATGAATGCAGAGGACGGGGATTTGCTTATTCTTATCATTCATTTATCATCATTAATCACTATTATCATTCATTCACCATCGTCGTCGTTGTCTCAGCACACTCGCAATCAAAGTTCAGAATGATGCCGTCTGAAAGTACATCGGCGTTATCACAAACGATTTGTCGTCGAACACGACACGCGGTAAACGTCACGTTCCAAGCGTTCACGCATCGACGTCGTACGCCGTTCAACAGAGAGCGATGAAGCAGCATTTCAGGACATTTTCGTGACAACTGGTGCTTCAACGTCTGGCGTTTTTCTCCATCTGGCTGTATATATCAACTGGCATTTGTTGTACTGAGTTGCCACTTGCCTAAAAAGTACAATGAGTACCTAATGACGGCATGATTGTATTAATCGATTTTTGAAACTCGATAATATTAACGTCCGTTTTTGTTTACAAATATCTCATAACGCACAATGTATTAGGCGCAGTGAACATTTTTGTAAGCAATTACACAAATCAAGGAATATTGAGAATTGGCCATCATGCCGTCAAACCGGTATTCTTATATGACACAAACTTAGGGCTTACTTATTCTGCTGACCACCCAGTATAGTGTACTGTGCACTTGCTGTTTTTAAAGGGCTAACATGTAGCTCTAGAACGTAATCGGTATAGCAGTGACAGCAACGGCGACAAAACGTTAACGCTACTCATTACGCGCATGCATTAACAGACACCTCATCACAGTTACATCACGAAATGTCTTCGTAAAGTTACGGAAATACATATATACGAGCAGTTTTCCGCCGCAACAGACGAGCACTACTAGGCCTATACGAGTGTACGGCGCTTCCACTTTTTAGACAGCATTCCCAATATTTCAGACTAACGAAAAAGCAAAAGAGGTGTTCGAAGTTCATTTTGACTATATTCTATTTGCACAGACCTACCTATAAGCGTATTACAGATCGGCGTATTAGTTAGATTTTGCAAATTAGTTATGTCAAAACCTGACGACAAATGTATGAGTTCGAACAGCCAACAGCCGTCAAACAGATTCGAGTTCTTTTTGTCAGTTCTGCTTTCGTTAGCACCTGCATTTTTTGGCAGAATGTTACACAGCTAGCTTTCCGTTACAAAAACAAAGCTGTACACAAATAACAAAAAAGCAGCTAAAACTGCAAGAGAAGCTCGTTGATTACAGCGACAAATATAGTAGGCTAAAACAAACGCTCCGATACATATAATCTTAATACTATGGCGCAGAAAGCATTGTGTCAAGCATACACGTATGAGGAATAGTTCAGACGGTAGACGGTGTTACACTACACGCTTATCCCCGAACCTCGGTTACTGCCTGGAGTATTTCTGACGAGAGGGTATCAGGCGAACATGATCTCGCTGATGTTAGGTCGGACGACGGACAGTGCTGTGGGTGAGGACGTAACGACGGTCTGCGGGTGGTGAGCCGGCGGTGTGACCGTGGCCACGGCGGCAACAGATCCCGACGAGGCCGTGGCCAGCTTGGACTGCGGCGCGACGACCACCGGGCCGGCTGTAATGCCGAACGTCGTAATGAAGACGTTCATCAGCATGACGAAGTAGAGCAGGTACGTGGCGCCGTGCTGCCAGAAAGACACCTTGCGGAACGTCGTTCGTTCCTGCATCTCGTCTCGTCGCTCCTTGACGTAGACGGCTCGGTGTCTCTGCGCCTCGGCCAGTCGGTGTTCGGCCTCGCTCTCGGCCTTCTCGCGCTGGGCGGCTGCCAGGTCATCACGAGCTCGGACCAACTCGGCCTCGAGGTCCGCGTTGCGTCCGGCGCTCGTCTTGCGTAGCGCGTCCTCGACCACGCGTACGTAGCCGGCCGCACGGACAATACGCACGTCGGCGTCGGCGGACTTGACGCGTGCCAGCTCGATGGACGCGTCAGCACGCTCCAAGTCAACGTGCGGCTCTACGCCACCACCTGTACCAGCGCCAGTACCAGTAGTCAGGTGGTCGTCCAGATCCAACAGGGTCAGTGGACGACGTACACCAGCTGACGATGACTGACCAGTCTGACCACTGGACGATGCGGTCATCTCGTGGACGCTCTGGTACGGTCCGGCGCGCTTGCCTCCAGCACCGCCGCCCGGCAGTCGACACGAGCGACAACAGTCACAGAACAGACTGCGCCAGAAACCTGCACACGAAGCACACACGCACAAACACACGCATCACATTACATCACGTGACTTCACTGCGCGAGACGCACACATGAACATGCGTAGAGGCAAGCAAACACCTCGCCTGTTTCTTCCTCCCTCGTCTTCCGCCAACTCACTTTGATTTCTCGTCTTTCGCTTTTTCTGTCTGTCAAATTTTCTCTGCATTGATCGTCTCTTTGTCACAGGCGAACATCACACCAAAACATAAGATAATCTACTTTCCCAATTTTCGGCTTTTTAGAAATACACGCGTTTACGATAACTAATGTCAATGACAATTTTGGTTTGAATCAAGCAAATAATATATTAGAGCCTGCCCACATTATACGCACGTCCTGCAGTTGCTGCGGGTCTCAGGCGCTAACAATAAACACGGCCTAATGATGGGCAAACTTGTACAAACAAACCGTGTCCGCGGATTAAATCTGTACAGAAAGTTAAAATGCACGATGTGCAAGTGCAGGCTGATGACCCAGACAGCGAAATGCATATCCGATACTCTAACTCTAACGCCTACCTCTACTGGACGTCCTGTCACCGGAGCGGTCATCGTCGACGTTGACAGCAGAGCGGTAGTAGTGCAGGTTGCCGATGTATATGATAACGACGCCGACAAAGATCTCCAGCGAGATGCACGCGACCAGCAGAGTGAGTACGAAGTCGTAGAAGCGGTGACCCTGGCGACCGATGTCAAGCAGAAGTTTGAGCTCGGTGATCTGCGTCAGACAGAGGATTGTGACGAGTGCAGCCTGCGCCTTCGTCTCCGACTGTTCCAACTCACTGTGACGCGCCAGCAACTGTCACGCACAGCGGCATAAAAGTAGACCCCTAATAAGTCGCCGCCATAACCGCCGTCGCCGAAATTTTTTTTCGGTTAGCCGCCGCCGCCGCCGATAAAGTTTATGGTTAAACCGGCTTAGCGGATATAAGATTTTACGCGTAACCGCCGGAAAAAAATTCAGCTAGCCGAATTTTGTCAAATTGACGCAACGCGAACTAGTCGTTTGCCTGCGACGTCGTTTGATGTTGACCACTATCTGAATTCAAGTATCCCAGTGGAGTTGGGTAAAATAAAATCTCTAGGACACTGGCAAATTCAGAAAAAAGTCATTTCCCATTCTGAGTAAAGTCACTCAAGTGTAGCTTACGTAGGAATAAGCTTGTCATCAGTGTTTGCCTAAAAGTTTTTCAGAATGCTATTTAAATATTTATTTATTACATAATAAAATATTCAGGAAACAAATCTGGCTGTTATTTATTAACAGACTTTACAAAAACATTAATAACACTGGGTGGTAATAAGTCTGAAAAATGCATTGGTTAGAAATATACTGTCAGTTTTCTTGAAATGTTATCGACAACATATGGGACGTTTTGCCATTATAGCTTCGATATACATGTAACGCTGCTTTCGCGAGATAGGCTTACATTCAGAAGCGCTTTGCAATCTAGCAAGTGCCAGCGGATGAGCATCAGCTAATAAAAATGCAGCGGCCATCTATTGGAAACTTCATTTTGTAATGGCGTCAGCAAACAAAACACACACATGCATACGTAGAACGTAAAGTCCTTCCCGAGCCATAAGGCCCATTCGGCGGCTCCGATCTCGGTTTTCTTAGCTAGACTCCAGTTTTTACACTGCGAGACCACGGATACGGGGCCAGTGCATCGCGCGGTGTGCCTGTTTACGTCCCAGCTTTTGCGTTTTTTTGCGCCACACATTGTGCCTACCCATGGAGGGATGGCCAGGCTGAGTTGACCTGAGTGGCTGGTTACATATCGGGATGGTCCTCCATCCAAGTACTAACCGGGCCTGGCGTTGATTAACTTCGATGATGCGACCAGCGACGTTACCAACTAAGCCAAACCACTACCGTGTACACATGAAATGTAAAAAAACCAAAAACGTAAAATTAAATCAGCCGAGCATCATGCAGATGTACCACCGCTCCAATCCGCCACAATAAGCTTTCACTCCATCTCATAAGCTCATTTTCCATCCCGCTGAGGGTAAGAGGCCATGTTGACTTGAGCACAAGTAGGTTAATAGCAACTTGATCAAAGTTGCCTGCAAATAGCCTTCAATAAGATTCGAAACGCAAAATAAAATTTTTCAAATAGCAATTATTAACGATGAAAATAGTAGAATATAA
>Ga0209671_1004729_pt1 | contig 13577 bp, 9 predicted proteins | sample WorMetHERISLAND2_2_FD_187401 | JGI IMG/M metagenome (GOLD analysis project Ga0209671, IMG submission 187401) | Marine gutless worms symbiont microbial communities from Max Planck institute for Marine Microbiology, Germany - Olavius geniculatus... | ecosystem: Host-associated > Annelida >... | reverse complement strand
CCAGCACTATCCTTTGCTATCACGACCAGTGGCTGAAGCATCAGGGATGCTCTACATCTATTTATCATCATCATCATGGGTTGAGAAGCCATCAGTCAGTATCCCAGCGCAATACAAGCACATCACTGTCGGCAATACGTTCACAAGCGACCAAGCTGGCAACAGCAACTAGAACTAGCGAAGAACACGTTCACAACATTCTTGTTGGTCTGCTGCTCAAAATTTACTTCAGCCTAGAAAAAGCTAATCACCTAGCTATTACACAGCACTTACTAACATTGAATTTCAAATATAAGTCCACTTTTGCATTACCCAACTAAGTACTGTGATAGTATAACTGGGCTAGCTGACGACGATCTTAAGTAAGCGCCGACGCAAGATATGTGTCATTTTCTGGAGATTTTGACATCCGGTGACATTTATTTTGGACCCTTTGAGATGAAAACTGGCTCACTGATCACTCCTGTCCTGCAAACGTTCACGGCAATTTTGGTCTTTCTATACCCCTATCTTTTTAGATGGAAATATAGACAGCAGATGGCAAGTCACAACCACAGACATGGTGTTTGACAACAAGGATCGCTTATATCTTGCAGCCAGAAAGACCGGTAATGCAGAGTATTCGCCGTATTCGTAATAAAAAAAGCAACATCAAGCATCATTACCGTGCAGCCATTGAGCGCAGAGTCAGACATTGGGTTTGTCGGCGGCGGAGCGTACGATGAGTGGAACGGCGGAATCTGCGGATCACCTGGAATAGCAGATGGCGTCGATGAAGGAAAACCAGCCTCGGCGTGGTTACGAAGAACATGGATTGCATCGTCCAACCGATCTTCCATGCCACCTCGCTGTCAACAGCAATGTAAGCAAGTAAACTTATAAGTACAGAGCTAAATGTTGAAAGGGGAGCCAAATCTGAGATAGCCTAAAGTTAGGTTATAGAAAAAAGTTTTGTGTTGGCAACAAAAGATAGCATATAGAAGCAATATTATCGTTTTCTACTGCAGATACTTTGTTCAGTTAAATTAACTCAGACTTCTTCAAAAAAGAAGCCCAGCTGTTGCTAGGATAGCTGACCATACTTGTTGTCAATGACTTTCAAGGTCGTCCAAGGTCAATGATTTGCAGGTAATTTGAAAGCCAATATGCGACTTCCTATTAATGATCAATAGCAACCTATGCCCTATCTTGCACCGTTTAGCCACAGTACATCCGTGACAGACGAACGAGCAGACGGACGGACAACAACCATGACAACAGCTCGACTGATGCTAAAGTACGGTCGACCAAAAAACCTTGACCGTAATGATACACATTACTGAAACTTCTAACCAAAACTGGACTAAGTGTAAGGTGTTTCTTGGGGAATGGGTTATTAGTGAGTCATCAGGTTTTTGCCCGCCTTTCAACCCTAAAACATACAGATCTATGAGTATGAGTGGAAGATGTGCAAGAAAATCTGAATATGAAAGTCGACCAACTGACCGCTGGTGGTGGTTTCTTGGCTGGTGATGACGTGACCGGTTGTTGCTGCTGATGCTGCTGCTGCCATTGGTTCACTGAGCCTACAGCAACAGATACACACTCAATATTAGCACATACTCGCCTTTCCTATCAAACGAATTTTATGCCAACCGCCCTCTACTGCTGACGGTTGGCAATTCGTCTAGGATTCTCCTTCCCCTGAGGGCCAGGGACCCCATCTAACACAATGTGTCACTGAACCCCACAAGCGTACCTGCCAAACAACATCAAAATCCGCCAAATGGTTTAAACAGGGTGCACAACCTTGACAGACAAACACACACAAATCACGCTACAGGAATAAGTAGAATTGCTTGTGCTGCAAGAGCGACTGCACCTGGTAATATACGTGCACAAAACTGCAGTTTACAAATGCTAATGCAACATGAACACTGAACAAATCAAAAACACAAAAAATTACACATAGCTAATATTACCCACCAAAACATCACCCAGTTGTCAATAATTTTGCTTACATGTATCAAGCCACTGATCCACTTGCCAAGTTATTCAGTGGCCGAACAAGTTAGGCCAACAACAGAGAAAGGATGGTCCACTTGCAAAGCTGCTTTGCTATCTCGTAACATTATATCAGCAATATGCCAACTGATATTGATCAGTGATCCTTCTCTGCCTATAACACAGACCTAGATATACAATATATGAGACAGAAATTATTGCCTGTAATGAAGAAATTACCAGTAAGTGGTGGCGGGGAACCAACAACAGGTGTCGAAGGACTAGAACCGTAAATGTTACTTGTGTGGTCTGATGCGTAAATCTGCAAAACAACAGCCATTATATGCAGCCATAATCAAGACACTTACATGGCTAACGTACAAATTCAACTCAGACATGAAATGTGAAGACACAAATTCGCTAAAATAGAAACTGAAGATCGTTAATCAGTCACATGCCAATTTGCACTTTAGGTCATATGTGACTGCAGGACACTTGTACTCTGCAAAAATGATGAAAATTTGCTTACTGTCACATTCAGCATAAAATGAGTGTGATCAGATGCCACAGATGTAAAAAACGTTTTTTAACATTTTTTATTCTTACCACGTTTTTAGCGTTATTTAACGTTTTTTTATTTTCTCAACGTTTTTTATTTTTCTAAAAAAATGTTTACTGAAATTTGAAAATTTCACCAAAAATGTCAAGAAGCATTTTTAAAGCCACGGAAACGAATTAATAAACTATAGTGGTGGTGGTTACTTACTTAGTCTAGTGATACTTGGGTCTTATGACTACACAGTTGAACTGAAATTGAATAAAATTATATCTTTCTTTAGTTTTAGCTGTACTGCACTTACAGCATTAGGTTTTAGGCAAGAAGTTGAACAAATCAAGGCTAACGTTTTTTATCAACGTTTTAAAATGTTTTAAAAAAATTTTTGTCACGTTTTTTAGCGTTTTTAAAATATTTTTTTTATATTTTTTTTCTGGACCGTTTTTTACATCTATGGTTTATGCTTGAATAAAACAAGTAAAAAGTTCCAAGAATCAATGAAACTAAAACCAGTCACACTGGTGATTAAGACCAACATAAAGTCAACGATGTGAGCGATTCTAGAAGTCAGTTGCTCAGTCCAGACCTCTAAAGACGTGTACAAAGCAATTGAACAGAAATGAACCGAAATGCCAGTTCAGTTGCATTGTGTGGCTATACAAAGCAAACAAACTGAACCAAACTGAGCTATATGTCAATTAGGGCTGTACCGAATAGCAGATCTTACTATTCGGCCGAATAAGAATAATTTATTATATAATTCGACCAAATATGAATAGAATATGAATAGTTGACACAAGTTCAAACACGACCTGGTTTCATTGCGGAGTGCTAAAAAAATTCCCAAGATGAACATTGTTGAGCAACTAAGTTTACTGATGCTAATGGAACATAACAAGCTTTTGACTGTTAGCAAACTAAATGATTGAAAATGTTTAAATGTCACAAAGCATCGTGCGAGGCCAGGCTGACAGCAACTGTCTTTGAGGCTAAATGCAGGAAAAACAAGTGGTGATGGCAGAGTGCTTATTATTCGTATTCAGCCTGTTTTGGCACAACTATTTGGCCGAATATGAATAGATTATTTGGCCCACTATTCGCACCGAATAGAATATGAATAGAATATTCGGTACAGCTCTAATGTCAATAGAGCTAGTTCAGTTAAATTCACTTCATTCGATGTGCATGTGCCTCAACAGATTGTCTGTCCACAACAGTGACTCTGCCAAATAACGCTAATACTCCGTTTACATGATTAAGCTGACTTGATAGGCAAGCCAGTCTAGCTGGCTCGACAAGCACTGTTCGAACACTCATCAAGCCAGTTCAGGTGCATACATTGCAACAGCATAGCTCGTTCATCAAGCACAACTGACTGAGTGCTTGACGTGTGCAAGATGTGTGTTTGATGAATGCTTCACGAATGCTTCAAAAAGCAACTAGATAAACGCTTGAGTTTTCAAACATGTTTGATATTGCAAGCATTCATTGAGCTGCTTCGACAAGCACTTGTCAAGCCAGCCCAATGAATGCTTGATCCATGCTTGATTATTGTTTGATGAATGCTCGACGAGCTACGCCACTGCAATCTGTAGACATGAACTGGCTTGAGAAGTGCTTGATAAGTGCTCTGGCTCATCTAGAAAGCTTCATCATGTAAATGGGGTATAAGACGTACCGAAGCGAGTGCTTTGCCGAGCGCATCTCCAGTCTGTGACATGCCAGCAGCAGCAGCTGTAGGTCGTTGTGTCTGGACGGCTACTTGACCAGGGGAGTCTGGGACGCCGACACCTGGGTACACCAGACCAGACGCAGGACCCGCTGGTACCACGTTACCACGAAACGTCGACAGAGGTGGCAAGTTGACACCAGGTGGCACCAGTGCAGCATAGTTCTGACACAACACAAACACCAGTAGGTTTATTACCTCCGTGCACAGACAAAAGCAATTTTTTCAGCTATGTCCATCACCCTGTTTGTCTATCAGCAAGCTTACTCAGAAAAGTTATGAACGAACTCTGACGACAAAATTAATCACTGCCATTTCGAGGCCCAAGAGTAATAGTTTGTCATGGATCAAAATCTGATGACCGCTTCTCAGATTTTACCCTGAAAAATTTATCTTCACAAGATAATGTTCATTATTAGCGCGGAGTCTGTCCAATGCATTTCGACAGTTTACAGTATATGTCCGTAAAAATATAATCAGTGAACTGTTTAGACCGGTAGAAAAAAATCAAACAGTTTAATTTCAAATTGCACAGCAGCAATGATCCTTTCATCCTTCTGTACTATTTTAACTAAACAATAAACATTGTCAGTTACAAGACCATTCGATTCATCACCAGCGCTTTACTATAAAAGGTGCATCGACACCATGCGTCTATCGTGCACCATTATAAAGATATGGCGCCTCGAAGATAATGGGGTCATGAGTTTAACCTTTTGGGGTCACGTGACGTCATCGGTCGCATGACCATTCGACTCCCAGGGGTCGACTTCCTATTTGTGGTCAATGGTGACCATGCGTCTATCAGGCACAATTATGGAGATATGGTGCCTCGAATGTTAGACGTGCGGACATACGGAAAGAAAAAAGGAAGAAAGGAAAGAAAAAAAGGAAGGGAGATGGGAAGGAAAGGGAAAAAGGAAATTGGAAGGGAAAAAAAGGGAAAAAAGAAGGAGAGAAGGAAGGGAAGGGGGAAGGGAACGTAATGGGAAGGAGAAGAGAAAGCAAAAGGGAAAGAGGAAGGAAAATGGGAAACGGAAAAAGGGAAAGTGGAAGGGGAAGGGAAAGGAAAAGGAGAAGGAGAAAGAGAAGGGGAAAGGATAAAGAAGGGGGAAGGTGGAAGGAAGAGAGCTTAAGAAAACTTGGTCGCACGGACGGACACTCAGGTGATTTTATACTCTGTCCAATGCTATGCATTGCATTGGACAGACAATACCGGTAATGCCGTTTCAACCGGAAAAAAATACTTACAACCATTCACTAGCTGGCAGCTCTATACTGTCAATATAAAGCCTAAATTTGCAGCTGTGCCACAGTTTAAATGATAACATTCTAAATTCGATTAATGCTAGGTAAAACTGGTCAGTAACACCGACGTCTCTGCGATTATATATATAAACCAAAAATAGCAACATTGCAGTAAATCCAAAATTCAACATGTACATGTAACTCGACATAGTTTAAGACGACAGCATGATAAGAAAGTGTATACCATGGCGTCGGCGGAATGCTGGAGTGGATATCCAGACGCTGGTAAAGAGTACGGACTAATTTCTGATGACAAGTAGCCGGGTGGCAACGGAATGCTGTTGCTGATTGGCCACGAACCACGATGATGCAGACCATCTGAACCAATCACAGCCATTTGATTACAACCAACACGAGTAGCCCTAGATGGCATTTTACAGAAAACGTATGATAGAGCAAAAATAAACTGACATGAATTGTTGCCATGTTAGTTCAAGCACGTCCATCTGTTTGGCCAGAAAAATGGCAAAAAACCTGGTAGAAGACGTCAAATGGGAAACTGGAAGGGTGACATCAGCCTTCTAATGAAATAGCAAAATGGACTCATCAATCAACCAAACATTAGTTTGGTATCTTACACTTCCAAGAACGCTTCTTAGAAAAATATGGCCAAGATAGGCTATTTTCTTACACTAAAGGAAAGAGGCAATGTCCACATCTTACTGTAACCAAAATATGGTCTCCGTCTATAATAAACCTACAGGTCAGTCATTACTTTGCTTTGTCTTTAGCATTTGAGCTATACAGTGCGAGAACCAATATTAAACTGTTTCCATGAAGAAATACTAGGACCAGGATATAAGTAAGTCAAGACGACCAGAGAAGTGCCGATTGATAACTAACTATATCTGTTGTCAATTATACACCATATAGGCCTACTGACAGACGGGACTAGCCACTAGCCAATAAATCCTCGCAGTCCATCCGCTTCCAAGTCCTGGATCCGTTACCAGGTGGTGAACTCTGGCCAGTTCCAACCCTTCCCTTCTTCCCCCTTCCCGTTCCTCTCCACGGACACCATGTTCCATATCACATTACCAGCACCGGGCAATAAACCACCCCCGGAAATGCTCCGGCTCAGACAAATTGGCGCGGGTCAAGTGGCGACGCGACCTCGGACCTTGGCTGACCGCGCAAAACGAGGTCAGGTCACTCACTGAAGGTGGTTGCTGGGTCAGGTCACGGCAGCGTACCTGGGGGGTAGGACGGCTGAGTGGCAAGCCGCGGTGGTACGGCGGTGCCTGTGTATCGCATTGAGTCGGTGACGGCAATGGCCATTGAAGACAGCTCTTCAGCCGCTGAACCACCGCCGCCCACGCCGCCCCCGTAATACATCTGTACATACAGACAGACAAACAACAGCATGCAGTCACATGATAAACACAATCCCAGTCAATCAATTAATCGGGAATTTTTTAAAAATGGTTTAAGTAAAACAAACTACTGTCACGTCCAACGGAGAGAAGTTATAGCGAAGACCAAAAAATAGGATTTGGTAAAAACACGAGTTTCGAGTCCCTGACGGAAGCTGGATTCACACTTGGAACTCGGCAGACGTCAGCAAATCGTTGATATGTATCAACCATTTTTTGGCTCTCGGATTGACTATTAAGCGCATCGAAATCCGTTCAGTGTTCAAGCATCACAAGAACAGCCTAACAAACGTCAGACGAAACGGCGCCGCCACCTAGCGAATCAAGTCGCAAATCTTAACTTCTGCGCCATTTAATTTTTTGGCCGACCGTTAGGTCGACCCTTGGTACCATATAGGCCTATGTCTGTCGTCCGTCTAACTGGAACGCATGTATTGTGGACAAACCGTGAGTCGGCGATCGTACCGTTGGATAGGATGACGACGAGTTCCTACAGGCTAGGTCATAAACGCTAGGATACAGTACGGTAATTCGGCGCACGTGGGTAATGGTTGCAGGCAAAAACTTTGCATTCCAAACTGCCGCCAAACTGCTGCAGAGAGAGAGACATGGTTACTAATGACAGCCTGTGAGGATCTTCGTTTATGATGGCGTAATAAAAGATGATGACAGAGACGATACGTAAGTTACAGACAGACGACAGACGGATACTACAGTGTAACGCAACTGCGACCGTTAAATACGGTCGGCTAAAAATACGCAGAAGCAATAACACGGAAAGAAGTAATTAGAAGACGACTACAAAGCTAAATGCCAGCATCGAAGGCAAAGAAAACAAAAACAGAAAAATTCAGCAGCGCCTCTATGAGGCCGGAAGTAGTTAAGACTCACAGCATCATCATCATCGAGAGCAGCAAGACTGAAGTCAGACGACGCAAACTGCAAATATGCTCCCAGAGATGACGTCATCACAACGGAAACGACCAAATACGCATGCGCGGTGGCAACGACAGCGTCGGACTTCCCGATAATTTTTGGCAGCGCAGTGTCTGTAGGTTCACGAATTCGTGATGTTTTAAACTATGACCACCGCATCACTTGTAACAGCGGAGTCGACCTACCGCAGCGAGCAACGTATTGTTTACGTAGAACGGCGTTTCTGAGTGACGTCACCCGACCGACAGAAACAGTACATCAGAAACGGCAACAGCGGCTACGGGCAAAAACGGATGATACTTGTCCGCTTATTCACCCGCACCCGAATTATTATCGTTAACGCTAAGGCTAACTATAACCCCAAATCTTACCTTAACCTTAACCCAAAACGTTGCGGTTAATTCGGGTGCGGATGAATGATTGGACAAGAACCAAACGGATATGCGAATCTGCGAATGTCGCAAGAGGCAACGAAAGGCTGTAATTAAGCTACAATTTATTCAGTTTAACCATCCATTCCCTAAACTTATCCCTAACCCCATCCCCAAGCCTGACGTAACAACATCCGCGCAGATCCGGACATCCGCTTTTTACCGGAGCCCGGGTGCGGTTGAGTGCGAAGTTCAGACGAGAAGTTCGAAACGTCGTCGCCGGTCGTTGATCGCAGCAAGCAGCAGCAAACTACACGCGTGCTGAGTACCTCAGTCTAGAGACTGAGAACGGTAGAGGCCTAGAGGTGGTCTAGCCGGCCAGGCGCCCACCTCAGCATGCCTGCCTATCTGTGTCCACAGCGATGCCGCGCCGCCGTCGTCGTGACACGCGAACTGCTGACGCACCCCCACACACCTTTCCCCTCCCCACCCCAGCCCGACAAGCACCGTCTCCTCACCCTCGACATATACCGGCTCTCCCAACACAGATATTTTAGTTCTCAGATTCTCATCAGTTTGTACAGTTTATTATGTTTCCCAGAAAACCTAACATCAGTATTTATATACCAGTAATTCTAAAAAATACCGGTATGTGACCGTTCGTGAAGTTATGCAGTTATGCTACGCCAGGTTGCGTAAGTTCAATTTCGGTTCGACAAAACGCCTTCAAAATGACACTGATCGCCGTTTGGTGGGAAAGCGTCTGAACTCTAAAACGGGGAGTGGCACTGCATGACGCCTGTGCCTACGTCGCCAATCTTTCGACTTTCTACGCTGTCGTTTTACAAGTTGCTTGCTTTGATGCTTATCATCATTGCGAGCATGCCATCGGCTGGACACTGCGGCGTAGCTGCCTCCACCGTCCTCCATCTCGAGCTAATCGCCACGTCGTGCTATCCGTGGTTGAGCGGCTGGACGGTTGAGCAGGGTCCGTAACCAGGTGTGACGCGGTCCAACATCCTGTCGTTTTTCCGCAACCGAAAAACAGTCCAGTTCGCGCAAGATCTTCTCTCGAAATGGAAGCCGACATTATTCGTTTTCGTTACACAAATCCCCGGCAATGTTTGATAGAAGGGGGAGCGAAGCAGCGCAGCGGTACTACGCTCGGCCGGTCGGCGTGGGTGGGGAGCGCCATCTTGCCGGGCGACACACGTCGACTGACAAGGGCCGCCCGAGCGGCCCGACCACGTATAGGCAGGCGGGTAGGTAGGCGGCAGGACCGTCTTTGTCCTTATCCACGGCCGTCTCTGCATGGCAGTCTGAACGCGACCGCAACTAGAACGTCATGGTAAGAAGAATAAGCTCCATACTAACCCTGTGACAGTACTAGCGGTCCGACATTCTGCCGGGCTACAGCCTGTCAACGTGCTTCTCCGGTGTACTACTCCAAACTATGCAACGACCTTCCACCCTCTGCACCTTCACTTTGGGTCAGTCTTCAGGCAGCGTTTCAAGACTTTCCAGCTTAATTAGATGCAGCCGCTACACTCAGGGTTCCTACAGGTTTTCTGTAGCAAAATTCTCGGACTTTTCCCTGACTTTTCCAGTCATGGAATGACAATTTCCCTGACATTATCGAAACAATAACCCTATCGCACAAATGTCATAAATGGTATTAAGTAATAAAACGGTAATTAATAGAGCAATATGCAAACGACCAAGCTTGCCGTGGATATAAAATTTGCCATAAATATCCATAAATATCCACAGATTTTCCGTGGATTCCATGGATATATCCACATCCACAGCCGTCTATCGTGCGTACATATAGCCACTAAACTTTCGCGAAATACAGCAGTGCCAAAGCGTACATTCTCCCAAGCATTTCTTTCGTGAAACCGTTAATAAATAGAAGTAAAAAAATAGAACACATTTGCATTGAAATATGATTTTAAAAAGTACCTGGTATTTCCCGGCTGCCGGCTGCCGTAATTATTTTATTGCCCTTGCTATAGCCGACCGTTAGGTTGAGCTTTGGGTACGATATGTCGTCTCTCAGTCGTCTCTTTAACCGTAACAAATGTATTATGGCTAAACGGTACGTCGTAAGGAGTTGGCGATACCGTTGGATGGGGCGATAACGACTACCTATAAACTGTTGAAAGTAACCATGTCTCTATCTGCAACTTTTTGGCCCCAATTTGAATTCAGTGCTTCTGCCTGCAGCCGTCAACTGCGTGCGCCAAATTACCGTATCAAAAAATCACAGTTATCTGCAGTCTGCATGATCCAAGATCATTTTCCCTGACTTTTCAAAAATAATATTTTTCCCTGACATTTTTCAGTTTTCCCTGACCTGTAGAAACCCTGTACACTGGTCTTCTCCCTTCAAATCGTTTTTGGCTGATCAGTATAACGCGAGGCTAAGCCATCGACAGTTTGAAATATGGCTGTTCAGAAATCATACTGGACTAACTTGCACTTATTATACTAACTTTGAAGCAGCTCTTGTTATTACGGCAACCCATGGTGGTCCTGAGACAGCGTTTCTGAAGTGGCCGAGTGGCTAGCGTCACAGTTGGGGAACCAGGCAGAACAAGCACGAAGTGCTGCCCCCTAGCATCAGCCTGCTGACACGCGCCCACCCACAGCGTTCGCCCGGTCATAACGCACTGCTACGGCAATAGGGACGGCTCTATAACTGCTCTGCGTTGAGGGAAGGACTCAACTGCATGCTGTTGATCGCCGACGGCCATAACGTGTGCCGCACCGGCGACTTTCAATACGAATGTGAACGAACGACCTGCGACAATGCTAGTTACTACATAACGTGCGTCCAGGCCAACCCATTCATCCTGCAGTCAGTAGGCACACGACTCAGTACAAGCCAGAAACCCCCTCCACCGCAGACGACAAAAACCCTCCAAAGATAAAACGGCGCGCTTGCAAAAACGGACCACACCAGTCCGAACTCCGAAGTTTTCAACTGAGATTCAAGCGCAAATGTGAACTGTGATCATTTGTGATATCTAGACCCGTAACAAGAAATAAAAAGACCTGAGCATAAACACAATAACGTAAGGAAGGCACAGCGGTTCAGGTTTTCTCTTAATGGGGTTTTGTCAGCGGAGGTGGTGTCTGTATCCCACACGACCGTCCCACGCCTATGCCGGAGCGGATTTTAGTCAGCCTTCAAAGGCCCCGCATTCAGCAGAACTATACGGTGACAGGAGTGGGCTGTACGCGGGACAATTAAGCGCCGGAAACCGTCCATAACGCACGCACTACACGCTTCAATTACTTGCATTGCGTCCGTCCCTTCGTCCGTACGGCCAGCAAATACTTGCAGCTTAAATCAGCTGAACTGTTGTTAGGCAACATTACTGTTAGCACAGTGCCATGTCTGTACATTGCTGTCCAGCTGTAACGTTGAAGTATCGTTAAGTGCATGGAATGGAATGCTTATACATCAAATAAAATTTTTAAAAATAAATACAGAACAAGTAATTTGAGCAAAGCACGCGAGACGCGTGATTGCAGCGGTCCTGCCACCTAAACAATCAGTGTAGGCCTATACAGCAATAAAATATTAACGCATCTTGAAAGAATGCTTAAATTTGAGGCCACCGTATGGAAGACTATGAATTTAAGAGATCAAAACTTAGATTCTTAAAAATGTACGTTCAATGCTAAAAATGTCAAATGCAAGTGGTCCAGGTCCATCTCCAGCCATTTCGGCGCAATTCACTCTTAAAATGTGTGCCGCAGCCGAAAATCGCAAAAATTCACTAAAACCCCCTATTTTGAGGGTTCGAAGTCATTCAAGGTCATCGACGTTGACACCAATAAAAAGCCTGTCACTACTGCTTGTTATGATGAGCAGCATATTTGTGCCTATCTGCAACCGTTTTCACGCTACACGAGATAATTGAGGTAAAATAACCATAGGGGGTAGCCGTCTTTGACGCCCGCCTGCGCCGGCCTCCTTGAACTTAGGGGGTCGGGACTTCGACTGCTAAAATCTACGTTTAATGCTGAGAATTTCATATGCAGGTTGTCTTACTCTATCTCTAGCCGTTTCGGCATAATTCACTCTTAAAATGTGTGTCACAGCCGGAATTTCCAAAAAATTCACTAAAAACCCCTATTCTGAGGGTTCAAGGTCATCGACGTTGACACCAATAAAAAGCTTGTCACTATTGCTTGTTATGATAAGCAGCATGTCTGTACCTCTCTGCAACCATTTTCACGTTATACGAGCCAATAATTGCAAAATAACGTCTTTTAGGGGGTTCCCCTCTTTGACGCCCTCATTCGAGGGGAACCCCCACACCCAGGGGCACGAAATTTTGTCACGAAAAACTAGTGACCTTGAGGCAGCCCACAGTGAAAATTTCGTGATTCTAGGTGTCGCCGTTTTGATACAATGCCAGGGTGTGACGGACGGACGGACAGACGCCCAGGCCATGGCTAAGACGCGCGAAGCATTCTGGTATCACGCGTAAAAATGTTACAACTGTCTGCGAACATAAGCGTCATTTCAGTCTAGCGCCAATCTGCAGGACAGTAACAGCGGCCCTGCTGGAAAGGAGGCACTTTAGGCTCAGCAAATGGCAAATATGGCAAGCTCTGTTGGCCGATTTCAACTGCACGGAGATTGGACAGTATACACTGTTATCCAGAAAACGTCACCCTTTTCATCAGCACCCTTTTGGTATTTTTATTGGCCTGCAGTGTAGTAAGAGTTACGATCTCTACAAGTTAAGAAATGAATGACTTGGCCATTGTGCTGCACAGTGCCTCAAAGCGTCGTCTCCGACAAAAAGCCAAAACAGAGCGCGTGTCTGTCTATACAGATTCTTCAGCAGCGACGTCAATCATTCACAGCGCCATATGTCGCGAACATTATTTCACTACTCAGTACCTGCGTATAGTGACAAGCTGCCAGTGCATAGCTTAAGTGTTCATGCTGCAATGACCGACCCCAGCTTTTAACATACACACAGGAAAGCGCTGAAAAGCTTTAAAGAGATACAAGTGAGATAAGTGAATTAAGTGAATGAAGCGCTAATGCTGAAGTGTTTTTGCCAACAAAGCACATACAACAGAAAGTCCTTAATAAATCTTTGAAGTTTTGGCTGAATGCACGATCACGTGGCGTGTGTGTGGCAGATCCAGCAGATCTCGACAGACGGCTAAATAGTCTCCCGCCGAGTGACCAAGCTGACCACTGACTGACCGCCTAGCAGAGAGAACTGACCAAAAGTTCAGCTGGACAACAACGCACTAGTAACGTGTGTTTATCGCCCCCTTCATCGCCC
>Ga0209671_1004727_pt1 | contig 13578 bp, 6 predicted proteins | sample WorMetHERISLAND2_2_FD_187401 | JGI IMG/M metagenome (GOLD analysis project Ga0209671, IMG submission 187401) | Marine gutless worms symbiont microbial communities from Max Planck institute for Marine Microbiology, Germany - Olavius geniculatus... | ecosystem: Host-associated > Annelida >... | reverse complement strand
GTCTATAACTTTGTCATTTTTAACATAATCAAATTTTGTTTGGCAGTTAGATGTAACAGGTTTCAGCAAATAAACTGGTAAAATTCCAAATTAAAATTCTAAGCCGTCGCTGAGAAAACGGCGAAAAACTTTCGGGGGCTACTTTTTTTGCCGCACCCTATATGATAGAAGACTAGGCTGCTTATTTTGTTTCCCGCTTGTTTTAATTTGGTAAGCAAATACAAATAATACCAATTTGCGACTGTCGCATGCATCGTGTGTCAACAAGATGTGGACATAGGCAACGACTTATGATGCCGCGAACATCGAAACGCGGAGAGCGTCAAGGAATAGAGAAAACAAAGGAAGAATGCTACCTCTACAGCCGATTAAGGAGCCTGAGCAGCGTCATAAGCTCCCCCTGTGGGGCACTAAGCGGAGCTCTGGCCGCAAACACATTTTGGTACAATTTTGACTGTGAAAAAACGTTTCTGCTAATAGCAATGTTTAGGCCTAGCAAATTAGTGTTGTGAATATTAAGAATAATAAGCATTTGATTTCAGATATTATTCAAACCGGAGGCAAACTAGTATCATGGAGCAACCGATTATGCTGTAAATATGCGGCTATTTCTACAAGCATCATTATGCGCACTTAGGCAGCCGTTAAATTAGGCGCAAAGATATGCACGTATTAATAGCAACCAGTTAATATTCAAACTTTTATCGTATGGCATGCATACAAGAGATAGTTTGACATCGTCAAATGTAAGCGTGAGTTCGCAAATAGTCGACAAAAATCCACTAATAAAACAATCATTTGTGGCGCCTTTATATTCGACTGACAGCGAAAGGAAGTCGTAAGTCAGTTATCATTTCCTGCAGCCCCGAATTCGAATTCAGAGACAGTTAAGGAAATTAGCTGTCACGTCTGTGTGACACTGTGATACGTGGCTGGTGCCCTCCCGTTGGATATCGCATTAGATCCTTCATGCATTGCCCTGCAGACTGCTCGGCAGATTTCTCGTAAGCGCTTGTCGCTCAAACGCAGGCGCGCAGGTTCCCCGTTCAAACTGCATGTAATATTGGCGTTGTATTTTCGAGATCGCGAAGTCAGAACTCAAAATGACCAGCCACATAGGCTCAGACAGTAATCACATTAGAGGTTAATTTAACAATATGCGCTATATAAATTTACATTTTACTTACTTTACTTACTCACATTCTGTTTCACGACTTAGACCCTGTTTACACAATGAAGCAAACATGAAGCAAACGTATTCAAAATACACGTGCACGACGTGTGCTCTAAGTTTGCTTCATGTTTGCTTTATGTTTGCTTCATCGTGTAAAAAGGGTATTAGGGGGTTGCTACATTTATCGGCCATGCTATTTTAGTTATTGGCTATTCTTTGAGAGTTACGTCGTTTACAATTTTTTTTATAGCAAACACAAATATAAGCACGTGTATCTATGTCTATTCAACTTCGCGACAGCTAAGGTGTATAAACTTTTGTATGTAAAATTAACAAAATCAAAGACCGTTGAATCCTTTATCTTCGCGTGCTTTCGAAAGAGTTTAGCTACTAGCCTATATAGCAACTTTGCATCTCGCATAAAAATACATATTGTAGCTATTCATCCTGATACTAGCCATTTGTTTATGACTGAATTTCACGCTGAACATTGTTTTTAAAAATCATTGACTAGCTTGTCACCACAGACTGTTTTAGGAAAATCATTCTATCGACAGTGATAACAAGCATTTCAGTGAATGTAGGTCCGCTGTGCCTGTTACTGCAGACATATTTTTATTTGCAGACAGAAGTTTCGGTTAACAGTCCATAAAACTTCTCAGTATCGAACCAAATGAAAATTTGTAGGAAGTAAAAAAATTGGCTCCACGAAAACCAGAAATGGAACAGCATCTGTGATGCCAACGATTGTTAAACCTACGTGTTTGCAGAAAAGAACACAATACCAGATGCATCACATGACTGGTGCCCTGAAATACGTCAGGTTGGGCATGAAAGGTAAAGGTAAAGATCAGAATATAGCTCTTAAGGAGCGAACCCCTCACAGAGCTACGGAGCGTCACTTGTCATATGGGATCACACAGTGTTACCTGCCACCCGACAGAGGTGAACGCACCCCGCCTTAACCCCAGCCAGATAGGCCGGTACTCGATTTACCTACCCCGGCAGGATGGAAGGCTGAGTTGACCTGGGCGGTTGGTTACATAAAAACATAAAATGTTTTGTTTTTCCTAAGTAGTGCAGAAGCAGATGTTGGGTGAGATGGGAAACTGAGCAACATTTTGATGGCCAGTTGTCATAAATATGTGTACCAAAAATTACTAAAATTGAATAACCCTTCTTCAAGTTAAGGTAAAAAATGTGTGTTTTATGCCTCACAGTGTAAAAAGCTGCGGCCAAATTTTTATCCACAGTTTGCTCAGATCAGAATGATCCCGACATGTACAAGTAGGCCTAGGCCTAATTCTGTCACTGCACAGTATATACTCTGTGTGTGGCATAAAAAAACACACAGAAAATTATCGATCATAGCATAAAGGCGGATTATCAGATTTTAATGATTTCTGGTACAACTGATCTAGACAGAACTTGCCATCAAACGGTTATTTAAGTTTTCACCTCACCCAGCATATGCTTCTGCAGTACCTAGGGAAATTAAAACACATGAAACCAGCGTTAGAATAAACAAAAAATGCCAAAAACCATCCGTGACATTACTGACAGGAACTTGGAGAAGGATAATGAGATTTTTACAGTTTTTTGTACAAACATTTTTGACATAAATAGCCATTAAATGACCGTTCAAATTCCCAGCTCACCTAACGTCTGTTGCTGCATTACCTGGGATAACAGAACAAATGCAACATGAGATAAAAAAGAAAGAAAAAACATCAGTAAAATAAGTTCTGATCACAGTCCATTCGACAGCGTTTGTAGTGTTATGTAGCAGGAAGTTTATGGGACGCTGTTCAGAAATATCAATGAACTCAAAAAATGACTGGATGAAGTCTGAAGCAGAACATTATCAACACTGCTATCAACGAATGGAGAATGCATCTCTGCCTGTGTTTGCACAAATGGCCGATATTTCAAATATTTACTGTCAGCAGTTGCACAACTAAACAATTTGATAAACTCTCAACCAAAATGCTAGAAATTTGGGAAAAATGTGCCAAATGTGCATTATTTTAATCATACAATGATATTGCATTGAATAAAAATGTAATATTTTACATGTTTTGTTTTCCCCAAGTAGTGCAGAAGCAGATGCTGGGTGAGATGGGAAACTGCGCAACATTTTGATGGCCAGTTGTGTCATAAATATGTGTACCAAAAATTATTAAAATTGAATAACCCTTCTTCAAGTTAAGGTAAAAAAATTGTGTGTTTTTATGCCTCACAGTGTAGATACCGGGCACAAAGTTTAAAACATGACAATATATTCAAGTATACACTCCACTGTGAAAGTACTGCTTTTACATTTATATTTATTAAATATCTTATTGCATTATTTTTGTTCTTGTGCAGGCCTGTTTTTCTTTTTCTGCTGCTATATAGTACCTTACATAATGAAATACATTGTACTAGTGGGTCTACCGTATTCCCTTTTTAGTCATCGATGCAGATCTGTTATGCTGTTTTTCGTACTGTGTTATGCATGCTGCTTATTGATGTCAATGATGCGCAATAAAGTTCATCAGTGCAAGAGTTGATATGCCTTGTAGCAGATCTTATTTACACAGCATTATGACTATTAATGACAAAAATATATAGCTTATGCCAATACATGTTACTGTCAGCAGCATTGAGACGCAAGAGACAATCATAAACTCTATTGGAAACCTGTATGCCAATAACTATATCAAGGGTGTCAATAACTGTCACCATGCCATGGCAATAACTATGACAACGCTAAAAAGGTGCCTATAACTGTAGCATTTGCCACTTTTTACTTTAAAAATACATAAAAATAACTTGTAATGAACATCAGTGTAAAAATGACATCGGGTTAGGTAATCCTAGGTTTACCCCTCGTTTCAAAAACTGGGCATGTGAGTATTAGCCGCGTAATACGTTTTACGATGTTGTGTTTTCAGATGTGCGCGTTTTTTAATATCAGTGTTTAGTTCTATTGCAGATTGCACTTTTTAACCAACCGTACTTAAGTAACAATCAAGCTTATGGTACGAATTGTCGTCTGTCTGTCCGTCGTCTGTATGTAACGGATGTGTCCTGGCTAAGGGGTAGGGGCGTCAAGGGGGAACTTTTTACACAAGTTATTAACCCTTTGTCAAGGCTTTCTACAAACAAAATTTGAAGATGTGGTGCAAAGGAAACATTCCAAATTTGGCGTTGAATGGAGGGAGTAAGAAAAATGTGCGTTTTTAATGGAAAACTGGCCATATCTCAGAAACGGTAAGAGATAGAGCCAAGGTTACTACTAATCACTAATAAAAAGTGGCATACACCCTTTCAGATTACACGAAAATCATTGACCTTAGATGACCTTAAAGGTCACTGACAACCAGTACGATCGGCTATTCTAGCAACAGCTTGGTTTCTTGTTTTTTCTTATTTTGCTGGCTGCTGTTTGAGAGCAAAATAAATACTATTGCTATATATGAATTGTTATTTCCGTAACTATGTAGTAAGCCTATTTGTCACATTTTGCTGTTTTTGCATATTAAACGTGGTTACATGTAAAACCAAAAACGCTGATCAAATGTTTTAGCCACAATCGGTCGACAGTGACTAAAAGAATTCATGCATCATTTTCATTTGACATGTAACCACGGCTTATGATTCAACAGCACATTCTAGCTTACCATGGCTGTAGGCCTACTACCATGAAACTATGAAATGTATTGCAGAAAATCCGAGTAGCAAGGTTTATTCAAGATGTTTCTAACAATACAAGCACAACGATGCCATGCCATTCAGCTCTGAGCAATGCTTATATACAACGACCGTGTATAACTGTATATGCCTTTAACCATCACCATTACCGGCTGACAATTAGAAGACGAAAACACGCCTCACCGACAACAGCGAATCGAAAGCACAACTACTGACTGACAACATCAAAATTTAACTTAAATGTATTATTTAGCAATCGTCAAACAAACATAATATCAAACTGATTGACATCGTGCAATTTTACAGATTATCTCTCTTGTAATAACGTCGCCTGAAAGCAACAATCGTCCAACGTGCTACATTAAAATAACTCAATTACAATTAACTTCAGTTATTATCAAAATATAAATGATTCAATAATCTGCAGTTATTGACATTCAACTTCGGCAAAGTATTGTCACGGCCACCTATTACAAGAAAAATCATAATATTTTTTACAATTATTGTTCATTAACATCGGCCTACTATACACTAGATTGTACTGCTATGTATAAGTACTCGGGATATTCGTCCTGTCAAACAAATATACAATCAACAACAACAACAATCCAAAATACAGAGTTAATCAAGCACTGGTGAACAATTGGGGTCAGAGCATTATGAAATACAACAGAAGCTACCGAATCAAACTAGGCATACCGTACACAAAATATATATATCTGATCTGCAGAACGCAAAAACGGAGAAGTCACACAGATGGCCAGCATCTGCGGGTTTGCTCAATTAATTAATTCTAATCGTGTAAGAAAATAACAATTACTTGTGCGCGATCCTGTTTACGAGACCGGCTCGACTGTTCGGCGGCGAAACAGAATAAACCGAAAGAAATTCCGTCGAATAAGTAAGTAACGTGTCTTCCAGCCCGCTGGAGAGAATGCATAACAATAACAACAGAACCTGCATGCCCGGTTTCCAGTTAGATTACAAGAGAGGGGGATCTTTGAGATAATGTGCAACAAAACGGCCCACCCACCAAATGAGACCCAACTCCCAAGTCCGACAGATTTCCAACATAAACAACCTATTCATTCCACTGCTACCCAAAAGTGTTAGGACCGGGAAGCACATTGGAATTTAATTCCGGCACATAACAACAACAGAAGTAGCGGATGCAAACAACTAATGACGAATCAAACGGCGGGTGAGCGGGTGACTGAATGCAGTATCTAAAAGCCGACTACGCTTGGAACGAAGGACATGGGAACTGACGCGGCAGCAGGAAGCAGATGTTGCTGATGCTGATGATAGTGCTGACTCGTCCAGGAATGGTAGGTGCTGGCAGGCGGCGCGGCGTCGGACTTGGCGGGTGGTTTGGCGGGCGTCAGGCGCTTGTTGTGGACGCGCATGTGGCGTGTTCTCTCGTCACTGCGTGAGAAGCGTCGAGCACAGACCTCGCACGAGAACGGTTTCTCGCCCGTGTGCGTTCTCATGTGAGTGGTGAGGTGATCGCTGCGGCTGAACGCCCGCCGACACACGGTGCAAGGGAACGGGCGCTGTCCCGTATGAATGCGCAGATGCCGTGACAGTTCGTCGCTACGAGAGAACCGTCGGTCACACGACTCAGCAGGACACGGGAACGGACGGTCGGCGACCGGCGTGCGACAGACCCTTCCCGGGTACTTGCGCGGTTTCATCGGCATCAGAGGCGTGCCGTTGCCGAGGTGCTGCTGTAGACAGCGCATGTAAGCGCGCATGTCAGCCGCTCGATGGCGTCTACCACTGCCACCGTCCATGACCTTGCTCGTCTTCCGCACCACATCAGGACTCGATCTCATGACGCTGTTAGCCGCAGAGCTGGGCGGCAGCTCGAGTGGTTCTTCCTTCACGATCGACATATCAACCAGCTGTCCTGCTGCCGGAGACGTCTTGCCCGGTGAGGTGTACTGACGCGCTGGTGAAACGTCGTAAGCGTCAACACCCCAGCCGGCGACCAGCTCCGGACTCACATGTCCATTGCAGTGACTCGTGTAACTCGGCGGCTGTCGTGAGGAGAACGACGTCGATCCCCCCGCTGAGGTGAACCCCAGCGAGCATGAAGGACGAATCGTGCCGTCCGCCAGCGTAGTGTAGTTTGAGACGGGAACGACGGCGCTGACTGGCGCCGTGAAGTACTGGTTGTTGTCGCACGTCGTCGTCAGTGACGCCCTGGTCAACGGCGCCAGCGTCTGTACACTCCCTGACGAGCTCATGATGGGATACGCATCACACCACGACCCGGCGGTTGACTTAGGAGTGGGGGCAGCGAGCTCAGTAGTGGTGGTGGTGGTAGCTGACTTGGCCTGTTCCAGGGTGTTGATCAGCAGGTTTACCAGCAGTTCCTCGTCCTCTTTGGGTATGTTGAGGTCGGCCGTGATGTCGGCTGGGGTGGTCTGAGTGTCTGACTGAGCAAGTGCCGTCAGTAAAGGCAGCAGCTCATTCGACACAGAAGCGACCGAGGTCGGCTCAATCAACATGTTGTCTGACGACGACGACGACGACAACGACTCTGTGGTGTAACTGTGGATCGCGTCGTTTGGAACCATCTGCAGCGGGCTGTCATGACTGTACGGCTCCTCAGAGACCATCCGCTCCAACTTGCTCTCACCATCTACACAGCAACAGCACAAGACCATTCATATACTCCACTGCATCATTATGATCACTGCAACTGCAGTTTTGCAAGCAACACTGAGCATAAGACCGATATGTCAGGGTAAAAAGCTCAAGTGTTACTGACAGTGCCAGCTAGCTATATTGATCAATCGAAACATTTTAGTGCTAATCATAACCCCAACCCCCTACCGTATATCTAAAGCAAGAGGTTAAAATATCAACAGAAGATCAGCTGTGAGATGACTATTCAACTTATTTAAACAGCTGTGCGGCAACTAACAAATTTATAATTAAAAAAGCAAATTTAAACTGTACAGTATAGTACAAGTAAAATTCACTTTAGTTAGCAATAAATTCAATAAATTTACAGATTTAGTAAAAAAAGTTAAACACTTTTTCAGTATATCCTAAGCCTCTAAGCGTTTTTAGACACTAGGCCAAGCCACCAAGGCACGCTGCAGAGGTAAACAAGCTTACTACGTCATGGGGCGGGTATGCGAGCGATGCGTGTATCCCGGGGCACAACCGCACTGCAAGCAAGTGCGTGCTATGACGTCATTGGCGTGCATAAATTATGCGCGAGGCTAGCGAAGATAGCCTGAGCTATCTAAGATAGCCTAGGTCGTAACGATTAGCATCAGGTTTGCTAATAAATTTTACAAACGCAGGCAAAAATACGCTAAATTCAATTTTTACACGGTACTGCCATTTACTAAAGATTTGTTAAAGTGTGAAACTATTTGTCGACGCGGAAGAATACTTGTACTATAAATAGCCGATGACGTCAATGACTGGAAGGAATCACTCGTGAATGAATCAGTGGGCGGAGCTTGGCAAGCACAACAACATTCCAGACACTCCAGCAGTGAAACAAAAAAACTGAGCAGACATCGTCTAAACGATCTCTGAATGAAACTTAAACCCCCGATTCGTTCAATGAATTGAAAACTACAAAGTCTGATAGCACACAACCGCAACAACAACACCTTATCAGTATTTGAACAATAAATGCCCTATCGGGATATCGTCGAATTATCGATGTACGTAGGCTACTCACCAGACAAAGAGGCTTTCGTTAGCTGAACATTTGTCGCTTCCGAGCCGGGTTTCACGAAGTTGAACATCTTTGCATCCCGGTTTACTGGCGTATTCAGCACTCCATCGGCGCTCGCCAGCTCGCCCAGAACAGCGGGCGTGTCCAGCGGTAGTTCGTCCACTTCGAAGTTAAATGTTATCGAATCTCCAAAATTAGCTGACATCGGATCACCTTGCATCGTTTCCAGAATCATATTTCGATTTACGGACCTATAAGTTAAGTTCATCTATCGTTTACGCTCGAATATACCTATTACACGTACGCAACACTTGCGACAAACTGATCTTATGAATGAGCGCCTGGCTTATATAGCCAGCCGTAGTTGCCATATAGGGAACCAATCAGCGACGGGTTTCTCCGAGTGACGTCAACGGAAAGTAAACAAGCCCTGCCCCGCCGCAGTCTGTCAGTACGAATTAGCACCGAAAAAAATATTTTTTTAAAAATTTATATTACTTGAAATAACACGCAAAAGGTTCAGTGATATGCGTTATTAAAGTATTTGGTAAAAAACTAAACTTTGAGTGCGGAGAATTTACTACAGCCGGAAACTCCTTTAGCCCGTTGCCAGGCCAACCCATTGACGTCAGTCTTCATTGACGAACAAGTTGCCATATATGGCATGTTGTTCCGGCAAGTTGTATTATGTACTCCCAGCATCACGTACATCATTGCTGTGCTTTGAATAGCGATCCGTGATCAGGATAAAAGTTGTTTATTGTTTACGATGACTCTGAGTGCCCATCGAGCTATAATTAGAAAATCATCAGGTCGCGCAGCCGTAAATAAATGTTACAAAAATAGCTAGAAGACGCTCGAGATTGATCGAGTGCATAATGATCTCCGCCAAGTGAATTTTTACAAAACAGTAATTTAAACGCGTTTTGTGAATTTGTTAATTGAAATGCACGGTAATTATCTCCGCCAAGGAGGTTATGTTTTTGCCAGAGTTTGTTTGTCTGTCTGTGTGTTAGCAAGATAACTCAAAAAGTTATGGATCTTTCTGAAATTTTCCGGGAATGCCGGGAATGGCAAAAACTACAAGTGATTCAATTTTGGGGGTGATCTGGAAGGAATCCTGGATTCTGGATCAATTTAAAATTTTCGTTAACATTGCTTTAAATGGGACTACAATGTTGTGTCGAATCAGTATGCTTGGCGGAGGTCTGCGCTCTCCGAGTGCTTTTCTAGTTAACTAAAATTTTTCCTCTGCTAATGCTGGCGTTCTCGCAGCAGGCGTTGCTGCTAGTGACGTCACAGACTATACAATCTACTGGTGCTAGTGACGTCATTGCTATGACGTCACGCCAGCATCCACTATGATGTGCACAGACACATACGTACGCACACACGCAGACAAGTGATTAGTTAACCTCTGCCAGTTGACCACGTTCACTTTTGGCTGAGAAAAAAATGCTACAAAATTGACACACATTCCGTAATTATCAAATTTTACATTTGAAAATTCTGTCACTCTCTGTATCAAATGTACATCCGTGGTGGGAATATTTTGTGCTGCAGTCGAGTTTTTTGGTGATTGCTGCAGTCGTCATTCGATTTAAGAAGATTGACAGTTTTGTCAGTATAGGCCTAAACTTCACAACTTGAATTTCAATTGTAAAACAAAAGTACCGGTGATGCAAATTCGGTAAAATTCCGTCAAACCATATAAATTCCGCAGAGACAGGCAAATTTCGTGGTCCGCGGAAAGCTATATAGCTGTTGTGCATAAAGAATGATTGATATACCGATCGATAGAGCCTAAAAGTGCGATCCGCTAGTCTGACCGCGCCTTAAGTTTCAACCTCAAAAGATGAAAAAGTAAAGATCGTCAATTTGTATATCGCATCTTCGCGTATACACGCATCTAATGCGCTTTTGTCACTGAACAGAGCCGCCGGCCGCGCAGCTGCCGCGTGCAGCCCGCAGACACAGGTTAGTGCAGCGGCCGGCCAGGCAGCCCCAGTCAGCTGTACCAAGGTCCCCACCTTCCGTAACCCATATAATGGGTTACTACTCATTTAACCGACTTCGGAGGGATGGCAGCTAAGTTGGCCAAGTTGGTTGACTGATAGCGGACGCTTTACCCACAAAGTGGTCACACGGCCATCCACCAGTCTAGCGCACGATAGGGAAAGTTCGTCAGCCAGGACCGACGTTCTAACCACTATGCTACGGCACCAACCAGTTAAGTTAAGTTTAGTTAAGTAAAATTTCTTAGAATTTTAGCTGCATTTTTTTGCTGGGTGGAAAGGAAGTAGGCCTATATATTATTATTTTTATGTCTGATTTAACTCGTGTGTAGATTACGATTTCGGATTTCAAGTACAACATTAATAAATGCAGTATTCAGCAGCAATGTCAGTGAATGCCAGTAACTAATTCTTTCATATATATGTTCGGCAAGCAAGAACTTTACGTCGAGCGTCCATTTTAGCATCACAGCCATAGCCCAAAGATACTACGCACTGTACACAGTATCTACCTCATCGATGACAGAATGGCAAAACATCGCGTCTCGGCGTCTACAGCTATTGCAAAAAGTCATGAATATTTATTTCATTACAAAATAAAATATAGCAAGCAAATCTGTACGTTATTTGTTAACAAACTTTACAAGAGCATTAAAAACACTGGGGAAAAACAGCACATTGACAGTTAGGCGATGTGATGGTGAGTGATATCACCTTTTTATGATTTTTGCTGTTTTCGATGTGTCAGTCATTGCATGTCGCCATTAACAAGTGTATAAACTAATGTTTTGTACATTTATATTTACCAAAGGCAGTGGTCAGACAGTGTACAGGGTGGGCCAAAAATGGCATAATTTTTTGTACATTTTATAATTTTACCAAATATTAACAGATTTTTCAAATTTTTTCACTGTCAAAATCAAGAGACAATTTGTAATAAAACTATTACTATAGATCCCAGCACTTTTCAAGTGTGTCGCTACACTACTTTGTGAAATGTCAGACGACGCGCTCAAGCCGGCGACGCCACTGACCAGTTGCGTGATCAACGTTGATCGAGCCTGCCATGTGGCCCCAAACAGCCAGGACTTAAATCTAGTCAATTATGCGGTTTGGGATGTTCTTCAACAGATGGCGTATCAATTTTGACGATTCACGACAGTCAACCAGCTGAAGCAGGCGCCCGTCACTGAGTGGGGCAAACTGTCGCAGCGTTTGGTTAATTGCGCCATTGGTTAGTGGCGTCGCAATCTTAAATGCGTCGTCTAGCAGCAAGGCGGACACATTAAACATTTGACGTAAAAACTGTGAGATGTGACTTTTCATACAATAACTGAGACAACAAACACGTTGTTTCTGTTGTTAGTTTCTTAAAATGTGTTGTTGCAGAAGTTGTCTAGTTTTTATTAGTTATTTTTAAGACACTGATATTTCACAAGGTAGCGCAGCGACACACTTGAAAAGTGGTGGGATCTATATAGTAATAGTTTTATTACAAATTGTCTCCTGATTCTGACAGTGAAAAAATTTGAAAATCGGTTAATATTAGGTAAAAATTAAAAGGTGCACAAAAATTGTGCCATTTTTGACCCACCCTGTATATGTAAATACTTTGGTAGAATTACATGGAGCTATCAGTATAAGCAATAGAATTTCTTAAGTTATCGTTAATTTTGATGTCAAAACGTAATAAATGTCATATGATCGCGCAGTGTAAAATGCGCAGTTCATTCTTTGCTGTTAGAGCTGTGCGCCAATGGCCTGAGAGTCGGCGGCGGCGTTTGGTCTTCTTACGACCGGCGGCGTCGGCGCGCCGAGCAATTTTCATCGGCGGCGGCGGCGGCGGCGTGGCCTTCTTGGTCGCCGTCGGCGGCGTCAGCAGTCAGTTAAATTATGTAATGATGCTAGACCGGGAGTGGTTCTATCGACAATGAGTTCCGCCGAGAAGTTCACATATGCATTGTGTCTCAAAAAACCAGGCCGCTTTTATTTTTTAATAGCTTTGTGAAACATTGGCGGATTTTAATTAGTTTTGGCATTCAGTATGTGTTATAGTTTTGCCCACCTCACCTTAATAATATCGCTACACTACACGATGAATTCATACTGGGTAACGCATGCGTCGACTCAGAAGATCACTGAGACCACAAAATCAATGAAAATCTGTTACTTATTAACACTAATCGCATTCGTTTTAAGATCGTTCGTCGACGAACTGAAATAACGCATCACCAGCGAGTGAGCCGCTCTGGGTCACGCGGCTATTGAACGTCCTACTGCTGACGAGTCGCGTCAATGTCTACTTTTTGTGTTCGTGCTGCAGAAGGACAGTTTAAGCACATAGGCCTATATAGTAATAAAAATGATGAGATGTAACACGTATGACTTTTTAAGAAACAATAACTGCCAGTCGTGTTTGTTGTGTTTAATAATTATTTCGGAGTCGACGAATGCGCTACCCAGTTGTTTCAAACAGCCAAAGTACGACTTCTGCATTCCACAAGGTAGTGTGGCAACAGCTGCGGTCAATTTTGTGGCTATAGGCCTATCGACAGTCACCACACCGTAGAGGATTTTTGTTGACTTCAATAATTTGAGAATCTGATTTACTCAAACGTTATAAAATAATATCGGAGTAAGACATTTGGGCGCCGCCATTTGGGCGTTGCCATTTGAGAACCAACGTCTAGGCGACGAACGTTTAGACGCAAAGCCGTTAATAATCTATACCTATACGAAAATTACGCATGCTCTTGGCCTGTGTATAACGCTTAATTCACGCGCAATTGAATTACGCGATATCATCCGACAATTAACTCAGAAAACAATGGTTTACTTTGTTACTTGACGACGACGACGTACAATGACGTCACGCGACGACGAACAACGGATGTACTAAATGCAGCAAGATGTCAATCCCAACATTGTATAGATAAAGAGTTATCAGTTTCTTTGGTTTTAAAGTATTTTATTGCATTGTTTTATTT
>Ga0209671_1004726_pt1 | contig 13580 bp, 3 predicted proteins | sample WorMetHERISLAND2_2_FD_187401 | JGI IMG/M metagenome (GOLD analysis project Ga0209671, IMG submission 187401) | Marine gutless worms symbiont microbial communities from Max Planck institute for Marine Microbiology, Germany - Olavius geniculatus... | ecosystem: Host-associated > Annelida >... | reverse complement strand
TACCTCAAGTCGACAATGCGAGTTCGGCGTATGCCAATGCATTTGAGTTCGGACCACGTGACTTTGATGCCGGGGAAATTTCACTCCCCACCTAATTTCTTCCCCAATCGGACAAGGCGTCGGGCGGACTCACGTTGAGCTTTGCCCCAAATTTCTAGTTTTAGTTGTTTTTCAACCCAAAATGGGTTACTTTCTTAACATTTGAACAAAATGTCTTTAGCGGCTGCTTAAAGCTTTAAACTGTTCAAAGTTAACGTACTGTTTATGTCATAATCAAAACCATAATAATAAATGTTGTAGCGCACTTTTTACAACAGTGAGACCGATTGTGTGTTTAGGCCTATTACAAATATTTCTGAGTCAAATGAACTGGAAAGCTGTTTCACCGAATATACGCTAAATTGTAACAGTTGAGTTGAACTGTGAGCTAGGCTACATGAAGTGATGAAATGAATGAATGGATATAGCACGACGGAGCAAATGATTGATGGGTGCTGAGAATGGAAAAGCATCGTGGGTGGGCGTGGGATGGACTGTGTGTGTGGTCCAGTCTGTAAGTTTTTACCCAAAGGAGGATATTCCACCTGCACCTGTTAACCGCAGACGTTTTCCCCTCGGACATTTTCACCGCCCGGACGTTTCCCCCTTCTGCTTTTTGACTGCGTAAGACGTTTCCCCCGTATATCAATAACAGTAGACCTGTAAGCGAGAGCGATCGGTAGCGAGCGAGAAACGGGGCGAGCGAAAGCGAGCGAGATTTTTCCCGTGAGCGAACGACAATACATACGAGCGAGTCGAAGTAAGCAAAATTTAAAACGGCACGTGATTTTTTACGCGCGACAGTATGTAATGCTTCACGCATCTTAGCTGTCGTCGAGGCGTCTGTCTTACGGTGTGTGTCTGTCGTTCTGTCTGTTAGGCAATTCTAAACGACTAAACGACAGATCGATATGAGATGAAAAAAAGTTTAACCACTTTGCTTATGCGCTGGAGAATAAACTATATTTTAACAGCAAAATAAAGGAGTTTCAGCGTTTGGCGGCAAAAAAGTTACTCGTAAGTTTTTTTCCTACTCGTAACTGCCTAAGCGACAGCGCTTGAAATAATTTTGACGTGAGAGTTTTATAATTTGTTTATGAGCACATAAAAATAGTAATCATATTGTTTTTAACTACCAAGTTTACTAAGCTACTAATTTATTTTAGTGATTTGTGCAGTTTGAAGTTCAAATTAAACAGGTAGCGTTTCTATGACTATTTTTCTAGTAAATGTTTGATTTAAAAATCGCAGTCGGTGCTAGACATAAACTGGATAAACGTGAGTTTTTTTGCATGTGCGTGCTTCATTTTTCTGATTACTTTGCGTTTACTTCCGAAGTGTTTGTATAGTATTAAAATACCGTTAGCAAATCTCACCAAGTCATCAAAATTCCAGCTGCCATTCAGCCTGATTCTCTTCTGAGATTTCGGCGCCATATAAATTGGTACTTACTTACTTACTTACTTATCCCATATATTTTATCGCGCCGAAAAGTAGTATTCTCAGTATAAATTATTTTTGTGTCACAGGTGGTGTTTTTCCGACGGCGAAAAATTTGAAAAAAAAACTTACGTGAGACGAGATGCTGGCAGGTTTATAGTCCACTCGTCTGTGACGCAACTGCTATTGCTGCTACTGCTGCTGATGACGATGATGATAACGACAGATTTAGTGACAGACGAAATACGCAATCGTCTTCACCGTTACCGTTGCTGTGACGACGAATAACAGCATCATGAGCAAAAGCATCTACAACGACGACATTAACTGCTGCAACCGGTGCATTATGAGGCGAATGAACTGCTACGACTATCCGAGCGACGTCTCACAATAGTATTACTCGCCACCTGCGACTGACGCTGTGCCGCAATTTTGTTCCACGCCCTAGTAGCTCTTGTAGTAATGCGCAGTGTATTCGGTATCTGATCGATTTCATCCGGAAACGAGTACCCGTACCGAATTACGTTAGAGATGCACGTTATGTTGAATCTGGTTCTTCATCCATAACAGCGTCGGTATTGCCGTCCGAAATAAGCATTTAAAGTACGAGTGTTAAGACGGGTTCCATAGACCGAACTTAATTAGTCTACACTCTACAGGGTGCGACAAAAAAGTAGCTTTCTAAAGCTTTTTTTGCTGTTTTCTCAGCAACCGTTTGGAATTTTAATGTAAAGTTTTACAGTTTTATTAAGTAAAACGCTCCACATTTAACTGTTAAGCAAAAGTTGATTCTGCTAAAAAAACGACGAAGTTGTAGATCTTTTAAAATAACCGCCTACCGATTTAATTGATAATTAAATAATAAAACAAATTACTGTTTATCAAAACGTCATTGTGGCGTCATCGGCAGTAACGTGGTAACCGGTTTTTTAAAATTGAATAGCATTTTTAGCTTAAACATTTTAATGCTGAAAAATCGGTAGGCAATCATGTTAAAAAGTCTATAACTTCGTCGTTTTTTGACAGAATCACATTTTATTTGGCAATTAGATGTGGAGGTTTTCATAAATAAAGCTGTAAAATTTCACACTAAAATCCCAAACAACTGCTGAGAAAACAGCGAAAGAAACTTTATTGGGATACTTTTTTGCCGCACCCTGTACATGTAAAATGTCATGCTAAATGTATTTTCGCTAAACGTCATCATCATTGTTAAATATTAGTCTTAAATATTTGTAGCTTATAACGCAGCCACAGAAATGTTATTGCAGTACTATTATTGGCACAATTTACTCACCAGTGCGTCACAGAAGATAATTCGGATTTGCGCACAGAAAGATTGCGTATGTACTAACTGATACCGCAAATTAGTAATGATTGGACACAGATAACTGAGGTATTAGTAGACTGCACAGTGTTCTGTTGATATCTGTCGAGCTTTAAATCCGTGACGATGACCCATCACTAATCCGCAGTATCTGACAACCGGCGGCGGTTCTAATGATACAAATCCGCCGCGTAATTCACCGTCTCTGCCTCTATCTCTCTCTCTCCGTCTGTCTGTCTTTATGTCTGTATCTGTCTGTATCTTTTCCTGTCTGTCTGATATGGGCTACACGATTTGTGTGTCCGTAAGGATTATCGCTTTGCCCATCACTACTACAGCGCCTCACTACTACCTCTAGTCAAAACACCTAAACCCCCAAGCACCCATCAGTCGCCTATATACTCCCCATTCACTCGTTGCTGCTGCATGTAAATGGCGCATCACTAGTGAGGCGCGGATTGCTGAATTTTACGCACTTACACGTCAATACATCGTACTGCGATCAGGCGCTCGCTAAGAGAGCACCCACATGTGGGACAAAATCTCGCATGCAACAAAAACAGGGCGGGGCTACGTACGTACAGTGCATCTGTCAGTCAGCTAAGATTTGGCAGCGCCATCGCACGCGACGCCACGGGTGCGTCGGCGCGATGACGCTGCCGAAATCGAGTTGATGTGTAAAATTCAGCTGTTCAGACACAAAAAAAAGTAAATTGACGTAAACTTTTGTCGGTGTGTCTAGAATTCAGAAACTTAGGCTAATTTACAAGACTTTCTAAAAATATTCATAACATTTTTCTTGCTTCTTCCTACGTTTTTCTCGGTGACTGTCGCTGTCGTAGATTTTTGCATAAGTTATTCGTAGAAATGTTTGTGTAGCGCGTTTTCTTTGTATAGGCTATTCCTGGGTCAGACTGTTTGCATGTTTTGCTTAGAAACGACGTAAAGAGCTTTGTAAAACCTGGCCTACGGTTAAAAACCAGAGAGACGGCCGCACAATGTCGGCACTTTACTTGGCCGTCATAGTTTGCTTGTGTCAACGCGCTAGAGCCCGGGATGGGCTTGTGCCGCTGTACTCTATACCGGTACTAATAGTCGCAGCATAACGACCGTTCGCTAATGGCCACTCCATCGACAATTGCTTCGACCGATATAACACTGCACCTAGATAACAATTAGAGCAGTGCGCGAATATGACTTTTACTGTTTCCATTCCCTCTCAGTTTCGTGAAGATATTTTCGTTACTATCCTTATTATGACAACCGCTTATTTTCATTCTTTTTTTATCCCGATACAGATACTTCTCCCGATTCTCACGCACGTCTCCACCGATTTGTACTAAAGAAAGCTGAACTTGTGATAATATTAATGTTTACTTGCCAGCTTAGATAGTTTTTTGGTAAGACCTACCGTTTAGCCACAATACGTGCGTTACAGACTAAAACGAGAGACAGAGAGAGACATCGTACACAAAGCTCAAACTAACTTTTGGCCAAAAATTTCTTTAAAAAGCTCCGTTTGAGAACAGAAATCTTGTACTGTTTTTTAGCCGTTTTTGTTTCGAGGGACAGAATGCGGTCACACGTATAGGCCTATAAACATTTTGCTAAACAAGCCGCGGGCGATCGGCAACAGCTAGAACATGTTTTGCGAGCTTGTTTCACCTCACGTTAACTCAGCCTGGCCATCCTTTCGTGGATAAGTGCATTGAGTATCAGCGAAAGGTAAAATGCAAACAGGCGGTGCACTAGCCCCGGTGTAAACTGGTGTATAGCTGAGGGCTACGGAAACGGAAATCATGTACGGGCTACGGGGTGAAAACCTAATGTGGCTGATTGGGGCGGTGGTATGTCTGCTAGCTGCAGACAGAGGGTCCAAATATTGTCTTTCGTTTAAGCGGGCAATGGATGGCTGCATATTGCGCTGCGGTATCATTAGCTCATGCCAACCAGCTGCCACTTCCAAGATTGTCAGAGCGCTTCTGGCAACGAGTCCGTTGCATGTTAAGAAGCGCTATAGCAAGTACTGTACTTTGCTTTAAATCAGCGCCACCGTATGGGACTTATAGGTCTGGAAAAACTTCACGTTTTATACCTCGTTTACACGATGAATCAAACATAAAGCAAGCATGAAGCAAAATGAAGCAAACGCATTTAAAATACACGTGCACGACGTGCGCTCTAAATTTGTTTCATGTTGGCGTCATGTCCGCTTCATCGTGTAAACAGGGTATTACTTTGCGCTTTTTCGTGTTTATTTCATTCTTTCGTAAACAAAATATTCACAGTCAGTTAATGTAGGCCTAGTTGATCGTATAGCTTTCCTACAGCTTTCGTACAGCTTTCCTTTCTGCTTTCCTACATTGCTCGCGTGCTATAGGAAGGCTTAAGGTGGAGAAAGTCTGACTAATAAAGTTTGCCGCAGCACGATCGTCGTAAGCACGTCGTAGGCTCGTATGCATCCAGTTGTCGGAATTAGATCAAGCCGTCACGACCGCATAATTGTGTTCGTCTCAGCGCCGCCCCAACTAACTCTATAGTCTTGGCGCGTGCTTTAGTGCGAGTCGGGCGACCGTTATTTGCGTTCGTTGCGTTACGCCCGTTGCATTGCGTTACTTTGATGAGTGGAAGCTCTGATTTAGAGCAGTAAACGCAACTGATAGAGCGAACAAGACGAAAATGCATTTGTTGCGTACTTTTTTTGCGTTCTTTGCGTTTGTTACGCGCATTGTGTTCGTCTCAGCGCCTCAGATTGCCAGTCTAGCTGTTCTGTGATTGCGTCACGATCAGATATAAGTCTTACTAATCACTCCCAGCAGTAAAACACGCACCGAGTTTACCTGCTTCTGCAGTGCTGCTGCTGATGCTGCTGAAATTCATTAGCTATACGCACCAACCAATCCACAACCATAACAGGTCCATTATAGCCTACAACGCATGCTAGAAGCCTAGCCTATATAGCTAATGAATGCTTGAGTACGGCACTAGTCTAGGCATTTTACAGATATAGCCTACAGTAGCCGAGCTGTGTAATTATTGCAACGAATAATGACAAGAACACGTTAAAAAGTGAACAATAAGCACAATTATAACAAGGCAAGTATCAGGCTAATTAAACCGTAGGCCTATATACTAGCGTTCAAATTTAACGCCAGTATTGAAGACTTACTTATTCTGCCCCAGCTCTGACTAATATCTTGAAAGAAAGTACGAAGCATCAGAAATGAACCGAACTGGTGTAAATACGATGCAGCACTGTCCGTAGTGGTATAAGCTCGTACTGCGTACACGCTTACCCACTCGAACAGTGCAGTATCCATAGTTCGAACGGGATACAGTATTGCAGCTAAAAAAGAAGTCAAGTTTTTATTAAACGTTTACAAACGACGAAAAAAATTACAGCGTGTTTAACGTCTTTTTAAAAGTTTTTTTAACGTTTATTAGATCAACAATACAAACAGGCTAAGTCAAAAAAGCACATATCCATGGTAGAGGTGACAAAAATAATGGAGCGCATACATGGAAGAGTACGTGGCCAATGAAAGAAATAAAAAAATGCATTTCAGAACTTGGTTGTGCATATCGAAGTAAAAAGGTTGCAAAGGCGCGTACAGAGCGAACGAAATAAACTACCACGAAATAAAATAAACTGAAATAAAGTAAGATGAAACAGCAAAACTAAACAATTTTATTTCAGTTCACTGCATTTTGGTCGCTTTAAACACACATTGGAGAATACCTGTTTTCTTGCATAGTCAGTTGGACAAGATGAACAGGAAAGCTGCAGTGTTTGCACTGGTTTCCTAATCATTTAATTTCTTGTACTTACTATTGCGTTAATACTATGTGTTGCACGTGTAGAGCAGCGGATGATAATCTGACCAGAGGCATACAGACAGACAGACGCACAAACGGACATAAAGACAGATAATATATCGTTTATATAATATGTGAGTGAATTAGTAATAGCGTCGAGACGTGCTAGCATCATCTGTCTTTGTCACGTTTGTCGCTGCTGACATTTTTCAGCTTCCTTTGCTAACCCTTTCATGCACATTTTATCGTCAGCAAAATGTTAACTCTTTAGGCCGCCACCACCATTATCATAATTATCAGTAGTGACAGTAGGTTTCTAGAACCAACCGACTTTGCATTTCTGCTGCTAGTCTGATGCTTTTGAAGTATTGCCTCAGGCTGCTGAATACGTTTTTACGCTAGAGAGCTACCTAGCTAGCTATAACGCGTATTAGCTACGGTAATTCTGCCTGTCTGTCCGTCTGTTCGTCACGTCCGGGTACCGTTCCAAGACCAGGTGAGATAGAGACTTCGGGTTTTTACCATACGATAGCACAGGGTCTCTAGTATTTCGTGACAAAATTTCATGCCCCGGGGTAAAGGGGTCCCACGAACGAGGGGGCAAAACAGGGGCACCCCCTTAAAAAGGTGTTATTCTGCCGCTATTGGCTCTTCCAACGTGAAAATGGTTGCAAATAGGCACAGACATGCTGCTTATCATAACAAGCACTGGCGACGAGCTTCTTAAAAATGTCAACATCGATAACCTCGAATGACCTTGAACCTTAAAATTATTGATTTTGTGTAATTTTTGGCGATTTTTGGCTGCAAAAGAGTGAATTGCGACGAAATGGATGAATATTACCTAAGATTACCTGCGAACAGGAAATGCTATAAGCTCTCGCGCGTCTCATGAGCATTAGCTCAGATTTCTTGTTTAATGATTTGTTCTAAATGGTGACGTCATGACAAAGAAAAGAGCAATTTCACCCCCCCCCGGCACAAAAATTTTGGGCTGTCGGAAAATCTGGTTTCTGTGGGAACGTTTTGTCTAAAAATGCACTGATCGGACAAAAAACTCCTTTCTGAATAAAAGTTCAGAGGCCAGATTAAAATTTTGAGCACCCATAATCTCTTCTGTCGAAAATATGCAGCTGTCCGTCGACGATAAAAAGGCAACTTCCTCCTCCGCGTACTTTTTTAACCCACGACTCTGATACATGATAATTTTCAGCAAAGACGGACGGAGAGACAATATCCGCACTGTGGCCTGTATCCCAGTATCTAATGGGCGCAGCTTGCGCCCAGTAAAAATAGGGGGGAGTTTTGTTAAAAGTGTAGATCAAAACTTATCGTATTTTTACAACCAGCCCCTTTATTTTTACTGGACAATCAACACCTTTAACAAAACTTCTCCTTAGAGGAGGAAAGGAGCCCCAGGAAAAGGGGAAACTTAAATCCAAAGTGGGGGAAACTTAAGCCCGAAAGTAGGGGGAAAGTTGCACCCGATTTCAATTCCAGATTTAGGGGGGGGGGTGAGTAGAAGCCACTGGTTGCGTGACGGTCGCATAGCAATACGGTTATGGGTAGGACTGTTTAGCAGTGATGGATATGTTGACGCTGCGTCAGTGAAAAAAAGAGTTAACGTTGGCGGTGGATGAAATACTAACGTGACAGCTAGCTGGGTGTTGATGCGTCGAAATTGTCACATTGTCAGCTACAGCGGCAGAAAGGTGTTCGTTTAACAGCTACTGCTAGGCCTACTGCTGCTGTTGCATTTACTAGTGACATGTTGAGCGGGGTTTTCCTCCAACGCAACGCACGCAAAGTACGCAACAAACGCAGCTGACGTAGCTGACCCAACGGCTGTCCATTCGCAGCCCTTTTCGCTGCTCGTTCGTCTGCTGCGTTTGTAACAAAACGAATTATAATCGTCTGCTACGAATTAAGCAAACGAACAGCCTTTATATTGACGCGCTACAGCTATGCCGTAGAGCGTCTATGGCACGTTGTGTCGTCTGTCCGTCCGTCTGTCTGTCTGCCCTTTCATATGACATAAAATCATCGACCTTGGATGACCTTGAAGGTTAGTACTGCAACAGGAACAGTATAGGCTGTAGCGCGTCTTCCCTGGCGACAGCTGGGCTTTCCTGTTTTCACATTGTCACATAACGACAGAAAGGCGCTCGTATAACAACTATAATAGGCCCAGCTAGTCTTGCTGCTGCTGCTGTTGCATTTGCCACTGAGATGGTACACTGTTATATTGCCACGCTATAGGACATTCCACTCCTACAACGCTTCATTCAGCCGCAGTTTAATTACCTCCGCTAATGGAGGTGCTATGTTTTAGTAGCGGTCCGATCATAAACTTGTCATCTGGCTGAACAGTAATGACAGATTGTGCATGTGTGGGCAGAATAACTAAACGTGATAATATATACGGATTCAGTCGATATTTTCAATTTACCTTTCTAAAGGCAAGCTAGAATAGACGTCCTAGCCGATATTTTTTTAGGAAAATAAATCCGGTTGAGCCAAAATTACGGCTAATATTCGGATAAGCCGAATTTTGTCACAAATAAAAAAACGGCGGCCAAAAAAAGTTACGGCTAATTTTCGCCAAAACGCAGCTACAACACGAATTTCTCGTGGCACATAAACAACCTAAATATTTTCGACAAGTGGAAGTACACACAAATCAGATTATTACTATTATGAGCATGCCACTGTGGTTTTAATTAGTCCACGAGTAAATGTTTAGTTCAGACATTTTGTCACGACAGACTTTGAATCGCGTCGTCGTCGCCGGTGTAAATTGCGTAGGATTATAAAAACACATACCAAAACACAGGTTAGCCGATTTTTTGGCGGCTGCTAATGAATTTCAAAAAATTACCGGCGATTACGGCTAGCCACATTTTTTCCGGCGGATTTTTGGCGGCGGTAAACATTTCGGCGGATCCCGATATTCGGCGACAGCCAGGAAGACCCAGCTAGCGTATATAAGTGGTATGTCAATTTTCAGTTCATATCAACTAAGTTACTGGGACGGCAACAGTTTCAAGTCATATCATTATAACAAAGAGACAAGTGATAGGCTAGGTTCCGAAACTGGACGGATGGCCATATATTATATCGGTACTCGGCGCCGACGTTTTTATCTTTACTGCTTCAGCCGAACAGAAAATCGCCTTGCAGCAGCAGCAAATGACTTTTAATGTCCGGCTCGTTAGTATCGCGTGACTACAGGCGAGATAACTATCTTCATGCAGCCAGCACTGTTAGCAATACGACTTGAAAATAATACTAATCATCATCATAAGCATCATCATTATCTTCTATCGCTATACCTGGTGGGCGCAGCTTGCGTCCAGTAAAAATCAGCATAAACAACCTAAATATGGTGGGAGTTTTGTTACGGGTGTAGATCAAAACTCCCACCTTATTTTTTTACTGGGCAATCAACAGTCAACAAAAATTCTTCCCCCATCTTTACAGTGAAAAAGGTTGCGGGAGTTTTGTTAAGGGTGCAGATGAAAACTTTCCCCATTTTTCTCTCGGCAATCAACACTCTCTGAAAAAATGTTTAACATATCCACCAATGTTTTTGACACTAACTATAATTTATTTGACATTTAAGTTGAATACTTTAAAAATTTACCACTAGACCTTCTTTCCATCTGTAGATATTGTGTGTTTTTGGATATTTATATTTTACAAGGTAGTGTAGCGACATAATAAGTGTGGTGTGCATGCCATTGAGTAGCAAATTTCTTACAGAGTCCACTGGTGAAAAAATGTGAAAATTGATCAATATTTAGCAAAGATATAAACAAAGTGCAATAGTTTACTTTTTTGGCCCACCCTGTACACCGTCGTTTGCTTTACGACGCACGCACGACTGCAGCCGAAAGTTGCGAAAACAGCACCCGTACGAGCCAGCCGACTGCAGTTGTTTGATTAATTACGCAACAGTGTAAACGTGACTTCAGTTGTTTCGCTGTGGATGCAGATGTATGCATTTCGCGCAGTAAATTCTGACGCCGCGTGAAAATTTGATGGACCGACTGACTGAATGACTGTGTCAAATGATGCCGCGGCGTCAGGCAAAGTGTGCTCGTTTCAACGGCGAGGGTGCGAAAAACCCCTTTACATAAAAAACTGACGAAATCAGCATTAGCCGCTCTAACTATAGTCTAAACCGCTTTCGTATATCAGCTAATTATTGCCACACATTTCATATGAAATCGATTTGCGACTGCCTCAGTTTGACGACAAAATAATTATTTTAGACTAACTGCCACGCTAATCTTTTCGTTTATGTGTGTGCAATATGCCTAAAGGAGCGGTCACACTAGCGGTCCGGACGGTCGTCCGATCAGTTGGTATTTTTGACGCTAGTTGACCCGTCCTTTAGGCTTTAGCACGTTGACCCTGCTCACATGTGTGTCAAAAGCCAGAACATACAGCAGCAAAAACAGTGCGACATTTATTACAAAACTCCCCTGTCAAATTAGTGGCCGCGAACTTATTGTAGGCCTACGTTGAAGCTCATTATTCGACGCAGTTGGGGCTTAAGCGAATAAAATGCAGCAAAAAATGGTTTACAAGAATTCGACATGGAGTAAGATACATTAACAAAAAAGAAAGGGTTCTGTCATAGGGCTCTGTTTGTACTTTTTAACGGCAAAGAAAAGGGAAAGAAAGGAAGGGAAAACGTAAAACAGAAAAGGGAGACAGGAAAGGGAGGGATCTTGCTGCAAGTTCGCATGGGATATGGAACATAGTTTTACGCCTTTCCGGTATTCGCAATTGCAGCGGCAGCAGTAGTAGCAGTAGAACAGTAACGGCAATGCCGGAATAAATAATTAAAGGCTGGAACAAAGTAACACATTTCGAGTGGCAGCGCGAGCCATGGTTTACTGCAGAAATAAAACTTGAACTCGCAAAGATTGCGCAGATACATTAGACCCTTACAGAGCAGCCCACAGTTGTCTGGCTTTAGTTCGTAAGAATGACGTAAACACTAAGATTAGCACTTTCCATGCAACATCAACATGTTTTAAAGTATAATATGTTATTATGATGCACTCGTGTAAGGCACACTCAGACTGTAAGCTTATCAACAACACCGAACGCGTAGCAACAATATTGAAGTGTTTAAAAGGATATCGGTATCAGTAAAATGTCGACTTGCAGTTCTGTCACTGTATTTAAAAAACGTAAAAACCGTCTATATTTAGTGCATTTTTGAACTGCATTTTGCAAGCATAAAATTATGCAACAACTGATCTGATAACGTGGTGTTTGATGAAAACTCGTTTCACTGGTGCTGAGGTTCATGGCGTGCAAGGAAAATATATAATTAGATATGACACACATGATGTGCAACGAATGGTAGTCACTGCCAGTCGATGGCGAACAAGGAAATTACCATAACGTTATTATTATTTGACTTGATAACTGCTGTCAAAATATCTGAGTAATAAGTAGCAAAATGTCTTGAAATTTTCTGAACTTTTTTCAAGACTTTTTGTCCCCTAGGCGCCTCGAGACCAAAACTTTGGTCTAGAGGACTAATTAAGCTTACATTACTCTACTAAGCCAGCCACAAATCTTGTTCACTACACAAAATAGCAAAAACTGGTGTCAATAAATGATTTTTTCCATACCAATCTTAGCTTGAAGTGTTAATAGACGTCGTCTGCTAAAGAAAAGATTAAAGCAAAATATTAATTCCAGATATATTATAGCTACTTAGAACTGCTGCAGATTGACGTTATTACCATTTGGTTTATGACAAAATGCTGTACGCGTTAACCATTATGCCTACACTGAAAAATTTGGAGAATGACGTCTGGTGCAGCGAAAAATACAAGAAATTTGAGCTAATGCTCACGAGGCGCGCGAAAGCCTATAGCAGTTCCTGTTCGCAAACTCTCAGCCTAGCTTCAGCCATTTCATCACAGTTCATTTTTGGAGTGTGCGCAGGAGCCGAAGATCGCAAAAATCAATTAAAAAATCCTTATTATGGAAGTTAAGGGTCTTTCAAAGTCATCGATGTTGATACGACTAAAAAGCTCGTCACTAGTACTTGTTGTGATAGGCAGCATGCTCATGCATATCTGCAACCTTTTTCACGAAAAACTGGCCAGCAACGAGCAGAAGTCTGCAATCAAACAGCTGATAACATATCGCAAGGTCATGGCAAGGTATCGCAAGGTATTATGGCTAAACTGTACGTCGTAGGGGATCAGCGATGATACCGTTGAATAAGGCGATTGCGGGTTCCTATAAGCTGTCAAACGTAACCATGTCTCTATCTAAAGCGGTTCGCCGCAAACTTGAATGCAAAGTTGATGCCTGCAGCCATTACCCACGTGTGGCAAATTACCGCATCGTATCCCAACGTTCTTTATAGCGTTCGATATAGCAGCGTCACCACAGCGTGTATGAGACTGTATAGTCACTCTGAGAAATCGTTTTTTCAAGCGGCCAGGAGTCGAACGCTGGTCTTCGGATATAAGCGGTACAGTCAGCCGACCCTAGCGACAGCTGAGTTTTTTGTCCACTTTGGTGTCGCTTGCCTTTCTTGCGTTGTACGAAAAAGCGCTGCGCTGATTGCGTGCGGTGCACGGAGGCGGCCATTATGGTTCAATCACATAATGACAAAAGCCACCCTAGTTAGCAGCTTCAACGCAAGACGCGTGGTCAAGATTGGCATAATATATACGAGTACTTATTGGCACGTACGATATTGTAACAACGTAACAAAGCAAACCAAATGGGCCTAAACAAACACATCAGCCCGCACACCTCCGCCAAGGCCGTGTTGTTCGCTAGGTGGCAGCACCATCTTCGGTTTGGCTGCGGTTTCCCTTATGCCCCATTGAAAGCAATGGTAACGAAAATTTCAAAGTGATCCAGAATTCAGGATTCCTTCTGGATCACCCCCAAAATTGAATCACTGGTAGTT
>Ga0209671_1004724_pt1 | contig 13584 bp, 7 predicted proteins | sample WorMetHERISLAND2_2_FD_187401 | JGI IMG/M metagenome (GOLD analysis project Ga0209671, IMG submission 187401) | Marine gutless worms symbiont microbial communities from Max Planck institute for Marine Microbiology, Germany - Olavius geniculatus... | ecosystem: Host-associated > Annelida >... | reverse complement strand
GCATTACATGCACTCGCACAGCAGCTGGGGATCTGGCCGACATAACAAAAGCAAATGTTTGTGAACTTGAGAACGGAATCAGTCACACGGGCAAACCGCTGTGATGCTACAACGTCCATGCTGCACGTAGAACTCGCAACAAAAAAGCCGACCACTGGCCAGGCAACTGAAATTCCAAGACATTTCCCTGACCATGCCGCATGTTTACCCACAATGCATTTACCCATGTCACACTTATTAACAGCATGATAAACTAATAATAAAATATAAAGGCAATAACTGCAATGCAATGCACCATCACAAACATGCTATTACTATGTTAGCAAAGATCATGTTGCCCTAAACATCAAGTTGATAATAGACAGTTTTCCCGGACAAGATTTTAACCTTAACAATCCTGCAACTTTTGGTGAATTCGCTGACTTTTCCTCGCTGATAGAATTCAAATTCCCACCAACATTTTCGGTTTTTCGAGACAAGCGATAAATGTCCAACACATGTCAAGTTGTGACATGACACGATAGAAATGCATCCAAACGAACAAATGCAGCACCACAAAGTACACTCTAACTTCTACTGTTCATGCGGGCACAATTCAACTCGGCATGCTTTCACATTTACAGCAACACTTAACAACTTATCTTCACCATGTACATCACACAAGTGCTGATCAGACTGTCAAAACAGCAGCAGCAGCATCAGCACTGAGTAATAATTACATTACCCCTCTGCTCAGTCGATGACGTCGACTTTCACACAACCAAAAACTGATGTTATATTCATTGCTGATGCTGAGAGATTATTCACTGTCTTGATTATACAGATGACACGTGTACGATAAAATAACAAACACACACAGTCGCACTCACTTCATATCTGACCAGCAAAGCAAAATGCTTCGTCACGATTAATGCTTTAACGACAAAGCTATTAGTAACTGACACAGTAGCATCCAATCATAGTCACAGTACGAATGTTCCTAGCAGATCATTAACTACCAGTACAGTTCACTTAAATATTATTATTATTATTATATTACTGTTCAAGAACTAAGAAAGGAGCAGTCCTGACGTCTGCTAGGTGTCAAAAAAGCACCAGCATTGAAAAATTAGTGCCAAGAAAATAAAAATAAATCCTTGGAAACATTTCGTGCAGACTACATCAAACTGGAAAAAAACATCAGCGAACTTAACAATAAACGGTATTACCCGTTTTTTTTCATGAGCATCTACCAAAATCGAGAACGAACTTAACAACTCAAAATCAACCACAACAAAAACTTCTCTCCTACAGAATCTCCATTTTTATCGTCTGTTTTATTTTAATTTTTCTGACAAAAAATTAAACACATAGCACTGTAATTTCTAATAACATAGCTTTTCTGAGATTTTCGCCTGCACACGATATTGGCAATCACAAACATATGATCTACATTTGAATGCAGAAAACCACAAGAACGGATTTAGCCGAGCAATGTACAGCAAAAGCCGTATTTCAGTCAGTCAACACTGCACAATAGTGAAGCGGCCCTCATATCGATGCAAATGAAAATGAACTCAACAAAAAATAACAAATTCACTGTCAACAGAACCAAAAAACAATCTCCGTTAACCGCGACGTGTATATTGCATGCTTATATTAGCATACACAGGATTTGGCAATGGCGGGTGCATGCTTCAAGTTCTCAAGCCTAGCTGCTTAACATGTTTTTCTGCATTTTGAGATTTTGAGACAAACATGTAATAAATTTTACAGTATAAACCACAAGCATAACTTTATTCACCAGAAAAAAATAGCAAAGCAGAAATAGACCAAATTTACGTGCTCTATGCAAGCAAATTGGTCATAGTATTGTAATTTTATTCCGGAAAATTTGTTTATGTCATTGGAAGCTTAACCGCTTTACCCTCCTTCTGTGTATGCAACTTTGCACACATGTGCTCATTTCGACTGACACCGATCCACCGAATATCTGTAATATCTGTTACATGCTAAAATGTCGACAGTGACAGAGAACCATGATAAAACTGTACAAATTAACACCGGTCGGTCGAATCTTTTAGCCACAGCTCAGGTCACGTGTGAGTTCATCAGCAGTGCACTAGTCTAACAATGATTTACACACAACAACTTCGGCTTCAAGTGAGAGAAATTCCTGCAAACAAAAGATCCATGTGGGAATGGGAATGTCCCATGATTCCCGGAGCAGCCTGTTGACTTGTGCAGACAACGAACGCTACCAAGCGACTGATGACGACTGACGACAATGCTGTACTCTGCCTGATTCAAGCATCACCAACGACTAACGATCTAAAACAAATAAATAAATATCAGCAATAAATATCAGCAACTCAAATTTAATAAAAACACTAAGTTTTATGAGAAAAATATTTTTTAAAATGCTTATTAATGATAAATACAAGCAATTTGAGCAAAGCTCATGTGGCACGCAATAGCAGTGGTCCTGCCACTTTGGCAATCCGTGTAGGCCTACATCAATAAGATATTAATGCATCTTGAAAAAGTACTTAAATTTGAGGCCTCCGTAAGGAAGACTGCTTGAATTTAAGAGATCAAAACTTAAATTCTTAATGTACGTTCAACGCTAAAAATGTCATATGCAGGTTGTCCAGGTCCAGTCATTTTGGCGCAATTCACTTTTAAAATGTGTGTCGCAGCCGAAAATCGCAAAAAATTCACTAAAAACCTCTATTTTAGAGGTTCAAGGTCATTCAAGGTCATCCACGTTGAAAACAATAAACAGCTTGTCACTATTGCTTGTTATGATAAGCAGCATGTATGTACCTATCTGCAACCGTTTTGACGCTACACGAGATAATTCCGGCAAAATAACCACTTTTTAGGGAGGTAGCTGTCTTTGACACCTGCCTGCGTCGGCCTCCTTGAACCTAGAAGGCGGGGACTTGGTCTTCTAAAATCTACGTTGAATGCTGAAAATTTCGTATGCCAGTTGTCTTGGTCTATCTCCAGCCATTTTGTCGCAATTCAGTGTTAAAATGTGTGCTGCATGCAAAAATTGTGAAAAATTCACTAAAACCCCTTTTTGGAGGGTTCAAGGTCATTCAAGGTCATCGATGTTGAGAAATCTAAAAAGCCCGTCACCAGTGCTTGTTATGATAAGCAGCATGTCTAACTATCTGCAACCGTTTTCACACTATACGAGTTAATACAGGCAAAATAACGTCTTTATAGGGGGGTACCCCTTTTTCACGCCCTCGTTCGAGGAGAACCCCCGCACCTATGGGCACGAAATTCTATCACGATAAACTAGACTCCCATGGCAACCCACAGTAAAAATTTTTTGATCCTAGCTTTCACCATTTTGACACAGTGCCAGGGTGTGACGGACGGACAGACGGACAGACGGACAGACGGACAGACGCCCAGGCCATGGCTAAGACGCTCGAAGCATTCTGCTATCCAGCCTAAAAATGTGACCTCTTTTTACCTGTGATGTATTGACTAAATCCATTGCTTCCGAATACAGTTTTCTTCACATTCATTAATCTTTTGTGATCATATAAACACAAAGAAATCTACTTACAAAATCCGTCGTTCCTCCAGTTTCACAGTACCATATACAAAATTTTAAAATTGGCTTCGTTTACAAACTCACAATACAACGTTGATTAGAAAAAGACACTGGCATAGATATAAAAAATGTACTTTTATTTTAAAAAATAAAAAATAAACTTCTGGCCCAAACTGTCAGTCTTCTAGAATCTGCCATGCATTTATCTATCGAAACTGGCAAATCCGATAATACTTTGTTGTACATTTCCTACTTTTTAGGTTTTTTTATTTTATTCTCATTTGTACTTTTCTCATCTGTGTGTTTTCTCCAAAGTCTCTGCATGATTTCAATACTAAGTACTGGTATAACTAAAGATTATTGGGACTACATCGAGGACTAACCAACTAGCTGGTGCTGAATGCGTCAGTCAGTCGGCTGTCTCGCTGGACTCCAAAGAGTTGGGAGGTGTGATGTTGTGAGGTACAGCTGAGCCAGACAACGAGCTCAGAGCGCTGGCAGGGGCACGGGTCGAGTACATCTGCTGGACAAGCTGATGCACTGCGACCAGCTCCTCACGTAGACGAGCGTTCACCGTCTCACACTCGTCCAGACGCTGCCTCCAACGCTCCGCCTCGGCCTTGTACTTTGACGCCATCTGAACACATACACAGGGGCTTGGTAGTAGTGTTTGCAATCCCAGGATCCCGGGATCCCAGCCGTTTTTGCCAATCCCGAATCCTGTTATTGGCACCGTCCAAATCCAGGGATTTTGGGATTACCTAATTTGTGAAAAGTGTATTTTTTTCGAGCGTTAAATGATACAAATAACAATTCCAGCTGTCTAATGAATAAAATGCTCCATGCACGCTAGAATCCTACTGTTTGTTATGCACTGCAATTTGTATTTTGACACTTCGGATAGGGCCTATACCTTTCCTATGGGTTTACTACACAAGTCTATTGTAGACACCAAAATAATGACCAATCTGTAAGCCTAATCCCAAAACGGGATCCCAGGATTACAAATTTCTTAATCCCGGATACCGGGATTGAAAATTCAATCCTGGAATTGCAATCACTACTTCCAAATTTAACGGTTAGGATGCTGGACTTGTGATCGTGAGGTCGTGAGTTCCACTCCCGGTCGGATCGCTACCAAGTGGTTGGTACTCTGATGGGTGACTGCAAACAAGTAAACCATCTCGGTATATAATCAACACCAAGATTAACTCAACCTTCTATTCCTCCTGGGTAGGTAAACCTGTCAGGCTGGGGCTATGGCGGGGTACATTTAGGTGCGGACTGGTACAGTTGGAAAAAGACGGAAGCGATAGAAGCGATAGCATATTACACTACACAGAGCTCAACGCGACACAAATAGCCAGCAATAGACAGCAATCACAGACTGTAGTGCCATCTGGTGAATCAAATCACATCGCAATTTACTTCAGTCAATTCGCCACTTTAGCTCAGTTGGTAACGTCGTTGGTCACATCAACAAAGTTAACCAACGCCGGGTCAGGTTAGTACTTGGATGGTTGACTGTGGGCAGACGAGTAAACCATCAATATGTAACCAGCCACTCAGGTCAACTTAGCCTGGCCGTCCCTCAGTGGGTAGATGCAACCTAGGCTGTACCAGCGAAAGCTGGGACGTAAACAGCACATCGCGCGATGCTCCGTATCCATGGTCTCCTATCGCAGTGTAAACTGGTGTCTGATTGATGGCTAAGGAAACGCAGGCTTATAAGCTTATGGTTCGGGACGGACATATGTATAAATGTTCAGTCTTCGTGACATGTACGTTACAAATTCCTTACAGAACAGGTATACTGCTGACTAGCGACTACAGATCCACCACCATTTGAAATATGACCGACGCAGCCCCGTTCCTTAACTTGCAGACGTATAACCTCAAAGGCCGAACTAATGAAAACAGATTACGGTAGCAGTAGCGTAAACAAGACATTTTTCAAGATACCAAGACCAAAACTACGCTATGCAGCTGGTCGTCGCTGAAAAATTGCTCTGCTGCGTTGGCGGCACGCTCTTGTGCAGCGCGGGTACGGTCGAAAACAGCAGGTAAACTAGCTAGAAAGCAGCAGCAAATGCCGCAGTCTCTAACTAGCTGGCAGCTGGCCGGCCCAGTTCTAAGTAGACACATACATAACTAAGCTAAACGCCAGGGTCCAGTCCCCAATCCAGAGCAGAGCCGACCAACATGAAGATTGCGTCAGCCCAGCCCAGAACAGTCCCGGGCGTGACTGAAATTAGCCGTCGCCCTGCCAGGTAGAAACATTGCGCCATAAGCTACCATTCACTCATAGCCAGTTAGCACACGCTCCACTCACCAAGACATGTCGTCGGTTTGCTATAGGCCTACCACATGTTGTGCAACAAATCTGCGACAAGAGAGCCCAGTTGCCGCTAGGGAAGACGCGCTACAGCCTATACAGTTCCTGTTGCAAAACTGACCTTTAAGGTCATCCAAGGTCAGGGATTTGCAATGCATGTTATTTGAAAGCAATACGCGACTTCCTATTAGGATTCAATAGCAACCTAGGCCCTATCTCGCACCGTTTAGCCATAATACATCCGTGACGGACGGACAGACGACAACCGTGCCATAACGACTACAGCATACGGTAGCTGTAGCTGTCAACAAATCGGAAGTCCGCACACAGAAAACCCATGTGTCACGATGTTGCACAGCCTGTTGGTACGTCTTCACAAACAAGTCTGCGACTTTTCGAAGTCGTGGAGTATGTACTTTACCATCCATCAAGCCAGCGGTAAACATTAACATTTACCTACTGGAAACCGGTGCGTTAACGGAACGACAGGTGGCACCGTGGCAGCAGCAGCAGCAATTTTATTATACATACGTTTACCTATGCACTTAGCACTAAGGCCCCTAGTACCCACCCACCTAAAAAGTACTCACTCAGGTATCGAGTATCATCATACCGATTACCCGTCGCCTCACTAATCTAACAGCCAACCTGTGATCACTAAGTACACGTAATAAGACACTGTCACCTTAATACGTTGCAAACTTGCAAGTACTAGCGCTGGCTCCTGATTAGGGATGTTGGTTTATAGCGGAGAATTTTCTTAAAATATGCGGAAAGTTTGGAAGCAAAATATGCGGAAAAATATGCGGAATTTGGCAAAATATGCGGCATGGCCTTTTCTGCAGAGTTTTGACATTTTTTACTTCGATTTATTTAACGTCTAATTGCAACCTACCGTTAATCCTTTGCCGCCAAAATATTTAGCAGTCTTAAAACAACGTTGGACAAGAAAAATGCTAAAAAATGCGATCACATGTGCGGAAATATGCGGCATACATGCGAATAAATGCGAATTTTTGCATATGCGGCATAATTTTCGCATATGCGATTCTGAAAATGCCATCATATGCGGAAAAATATGCGATATGCGGGATCGCATATGCGATCGCATATTCGCATATAACCAACATCCCTACCTGATGCTAATTTTACCCTGTACTCAACGACAGCTTCTGCTTTGCTTTGCTATAATAAGTACGCTACCTACCAGCAGAGTTCTCTAGTGCGTTCATGACAGTCTGCCTACAAAAGCTCTGGTTACGTCCTCATATTCACAGTCTCATATATTATGCGCAAGTACTGATTTTAAGTTTTCATTATCAGTCTTTTACACGCACCAAGTGGATGATTTTCTAATAATATAAAAGCAGTCTCATCAGCACTCTCAGCTAAATAAGTAAGTAAGACGATTATAGTGTTGACAAAGACAATGCGGGAAGCATTCAAGCATAGAAGACGGCGAACAGATGGGTCTTGAGACGGGACCGGAAGACAGCCACGCAACTTTGCAGAGGTGACGTGTTCAGCACGAGCAGCAGCAACTGGAAAAGGGCTCGGTCAGGTCAGCGACGGCAGACAGTCGGGAGTGGTTGACAATCAGTGTGATGAAGACGACGGAGACAGGACGAAGCCGTGACGAGGCTAATGAATCACAGGTCATCGCCGAGCTCTGTCAGTGAGTGGGTGCTGCTTGGGTGGTCCACTTTGTGACCGCAGACAACCAGGTGCACGACGCTCTGTCCCCTTAGACGGGACGAGCGGCCGACAGACACAATTCCGCGTATTCTTGAGACTAACGTCGTCAATCCGGTCGCACTCGACAGAGGCCGCCACTACCGGCAGGTCGTAAACAACTCGACTCGTTCCTAGAACCAGTTACAGCTTGCTGCACGCGTCCGTCCCCTAGTCCACAGTACACTGTACCTCCCTCCCGGACATACCACACACGGCATTAATGCCATACTAGGAGACGTGTTAAGGCCCTGGCTCGCCTCCCGGGCACCGGCGACGCATAGATTACACGGAGTAACAGCTCCCACCGAATATCATTAACCACTCATCTCTCATCGGAATACGCAACTTGCAACACTACGTCGACGACGGTCATCTTTTCACGCCACCGTTCCAACTAGGTCAAGTTCACGCCACGGGAATTCCGTTTCGTGTTCCCACGTTTCCAGTTTTCGGTCGTCGGCGCTTTTCTGTGGCGGGCCCGTCGACTTGGAATTCGCTGCCAGACAGTCTTCGTGACCCAGAACTGAGTCTCGATACTTTCAAACGTCAGCTGAAGACATACATATTTGCGAAATATTGATGACAAACGAGGCGACAGCTGCTGCCCTTCCACAATCATCCCAATCCCGCTTCAATCCGCCCTCCCCCAATTCTAATTTCTGGCTACGCCCACGTGGACGTGTCGTTAACCTTAAGGCGTCTACAGAGCGACAGAAATGAACTAAACTAAACTGAACAGAACTGCTTAGTACACTCCTCTAGTATACAGACGCAACTGAACTATACGGCATTTCAGTATTTCAGTTCAGTTCAACTGCTAAGTGCACTTCTGTCGCTCCGTACACGCCTCTAGAGTAACGACGACACTCAGTACGGTGCCCCGCTCTAGCAGGACGTGACCGGCAGACGGAAACACGAACCAATGGATGGACCCAACTCATCCAGTGCCTCTATGCCTCAAAATATAGAATCCAAATGGGGCTTAAGTCCCCCTATTTTCTCCACCTTCCCCGGATCCGGGCAGAGCGCGGCCGCCAGACGATTTGTAGTGCATTTTGAGCTACAAACTACGTTTGTGGTGGTAAGAACTTTGCATCAATGTACCCTTAACAAAGCTTCCCCCTATTTCTCACTGGGTGCAAGCTGCGCCCACAAAATATAGGGATAGAAGCATCTAAACTTAACTGACCTAGAACTTAAAACCTCATTGCGTGACCGACAAACAGCACTGGGTGACAGGCGTATAATGCTAATTCTCCAGTAGCGCGACCTAGACTTCATCACTAACGACGTGTACACTACAGTATACAGCACACGTCAGCTACGTGTCAGTAAGCCATCGCACATATATCATCTGTCCATCATCACAAAACCTCTTTTACACTAGAGAAACGCGTGCCTTCTCTGAAAGCACTCAATATTCCAAGTAGATACGTAAGTAAGTAAACTTCCATAGCGCAAAATGTCGATCAGGAAAAGCCGAATCTGAGGTGCAAGGAATGGATGAGCTGGAACACTAAAATGGCCTAAGAGATACGTTGTAGAAAAATGTTTTGAGTTGGCGACGCTTGAAACAGGGCAGGGGCGTGCCAATATGGCGGCTAAGAAAGGGGTCGTTTCGTCCTAAGGGGCTGCGGTAGCGGGTATTTTGCGTACGGGTATCTGTCTGCACCAAATCGATCACATGTCACATGCACTGCAAGGGAGTGATGACGGATGACGGCTAACTGAAGATACTCTTCAGTTCACTGCACGATACGGCAAATGACACCAGCAGTGATAGTGCTACTGGACATGCACGCAAGCCACGAAACTATAACTGACCAGATCGTAATGACCTGCACTTGCTATAGGCACTATGCCTCCGCCCAGTGTTCAGCACATATGTTCAAGCTGCAATCTCCAGTTTTTGACGCCAGAGACCTAATGCGTTCATCCTTATCCCAATACGCGCCATGCGCTGACAGAAGTTTGGTGAAACGCAGATACTGCAAGAACGTCACCGACGAACGGACAGACGACAGACGACAGACGGGCGGACCACGTCAAAACATAACATCTTCCCTGACCCTAACCCCGCGTCCACTCCAACAACGGTCTTTCAGCATTCCCCTGCAGAGTTTCGACATCGGGGCACATGTACACGTATCACGCAAGATATATGAGCCTCGGCCCAGATTTACAACAACTTCGAAAATGACTATCAAAGAACTGGGATGCACGCAAACAGATTAATGTGATCATCACTAATCCGGATAACGCTAGCAGCGATTATTATTATCACGAGGTAGTGCACATTTTTAGCCGACCGTACTTTAGTAACGGTCGACCTGTTGTCATGGTTGTCGTCCGTCCATCTGTCCGTCTATTTGTCCGTCCGTCACGGACGTATTGTGGCTAAACGGTGCAAGATAGGGCCTAGGCTCCTATTGATCACTAATAGGAAGTCGCATATTGGTTTTCAAATAAAATGAAAATCATCGATCTTGGATGACCTTGAAAGTCACTGACAACCAGTATACGGTCGGCTATCCTAGCGACAGCTGGGCTTCTTGTTCCAATTCACAGTGCATTTACATGCACATAAGAAGTGCCCATGTCCCCCAACACATTATCAGTAATTTTCAGTCCGTGTTGAGTCACGTGACGGTAGGCTCACTTTAGCGCGGCGGCGCAGGGCCGCCAGGTAATGGCAGGTAATTCACAGCAACCAACGATATCAGATGACACTTTCATGACAGACCACACCGGAAGCTCCGTCAGGAAACAAACAACCAAGCTTTCAAGTCATCGGTGCTCGCTGGATAGATAATTGCAGGCCAGGCATCAAAGCCTAACGCTAGTATAGGGCAGAGGTGCGACCGTGCGACTTTGACAAAGTCGGGAGCAAATACAGCGGGACTAGGGGGTGTCTCGTAGATACGGGCGGATCTAAAGCCCATTAAGCTCTCTTCGTAAAAATGTGCAGGGGGCTCTCACAAGGCTCACGTAAATCTTCTGGCCAGAAATAAATAAATAATTAAGTAACGTCGCAAAGTTCAGACTTCGCAACACAGCGTACATACAAAGTCTCCCCTTTCAAGTCAAAGTATGTCATGGTGCACTAAGTGCACTTTTAAACGTCGCAAAAAGCCACACAGTGACAGAGGCCTCAAAGCTCACCAAAATGACGCGCTGCCGTCCGAAATTCCCTGGTCTATGTGCATACTTTTGGGGGCCCTTGTGCCTCCACTGATGGTACGGAGGTTTTTCCGGGAGGGGGGAAGGGGTTGAGGGTTGGGGTTGTCTGTACCCATCCATTACATGTCGCACTGCAAGCGAGCGATGACGGCTCACTGAACTGAAGACACTCTTCACGAGTCCACGTGCATGATATGGCAAGACCTGAAATTATCACTGACCATATGGAATAACCCGGCACGCTACTGGACTAACCAGTCTCTAGTGAACCCAGCAGTAGTCTGGATTAATTACTTATCTCACATTGAAACCCCGGATCGACTGAGAGCGATTTATGACCGACACTGATTTAATCTTCTTGCCGAACCCCGCCGAAAAGAATTTCACCAAAACCCGGTTCACATTTTTCGAGTAACATTGCATGCACACAAATAGACGGGCCCAAGAAGTGAACCCATAACTTGGTCGCTGCTAGAGGTTGCTAAGGTCGAGTGAACTGAGGAGGAGGATATATGGCCCAACTGTCCAGCATGTGCGTCTGTCTGTCGCTATACTAAAGTGCTCAGACAAACGGGCCGCGGCACAAACAAACTCTGCACGCAGAGCGATCATAAGTTACTGTAGCCAGCGAATACTGAGCAGGTTCAACGTCAGCGTTGAGCTAGGGTTGACGCTGGTGCAGAACCATTAATCAGACAGAAGACACACACATAAAACCACCCAACACAACACAACACAACGGCTCCCTGGACGACAACGACCAGTGTTTCGATGATAAGACCCTCCAAGCTGCAACAGATGGTATACCGGGTACCTATTATACACCAACGACGACGAAGCTGTTGCCGCTTCTCCTGTGCTAGACTATGATGCAAGTAGACACAGAACGTGTAGGGAAATATTTACAATTTTCTAATCAACAGCACAACTGTGTTCTATAGTTCTGCAGTCTATAGACAATTTTTCCACAAAGTGCGCCAGTGAAAGTATTTAGAAAATTGATCAATATTCAGCAAAAATATGGACAAAAGTTCGATGGCAGTTTTCCGACTGGTAATGTATAGAGTAGACACACTGGCCTAGTATTCAACGAATCAGTCTCCATTAACCAACTTGACACTCGTTTTACGGCGTAGACGCCCCGGTGTCGCCAAACTGCACACATGGCAAAGTCAATACCTTCAAGTATGCAAAGCGTTATAGCACGGCAAAGTGCAGTAGACTGAACACAGCCTCCAACATGACCATCATGCAAGACACTGTGACTATAATTAGTCCGTGGAGGGTCTACATTATTTGTATGCTCTCTGTCTCCATGCAGTGGACACATCTAAGTTGTTACACACACTCAGCAGTCAGCATTAGCAGCACACTGGAGATGTAGCAACAAGGTGAGTACGAGTATATAAACGATCCGTCTTGTCAACTCAATAGCAGAGATGACATTTCTGGACCCCCACAGCTCAGAGCATTTTTCATCCGGCGCCACCATCTTTCAATGATTAATGATGACGATGACAACAGCGCAGACAGGTCGCGTATATACACAACACATCAGAGTGCTCAGCAATGACGCCCGACAATAAGCATGCCGTCAAGGTCGTTCCCATAACGGGACCACTATACACAGTATGTACTGCACAGTATACAGTATACATATGTCACATAGGGTCGTCGATCAACAAGCCAGGCACGCCTGCATGGCGATCAATGATGCAATACTGCTCAGTTATAACTCATCTAGTTTACTACCAGCTCCCATATGCCTCCGCTACAGTCCAACCCTGACTGTGTGTGACCTATAAAAGCCCACAAACTAACCGGTTGATTTTGTCCCTATACTCCCTAGTGATGTATTAGTACCAGGAAAATTACGTCAAAAACCATCATTGCATTGCCCGCCATGGGCACAGCAGAAACAGCATTGCGCATGCATATACGGACAGACGGACGACACGAAAGCATAACGCGGAGGCAAAAGTGACAAGACCGCTAAAGCGCCGTGGTAAGATGCGTTTCATCCTACTGACGGCCGACTATTAGCGCACTGCAGGTTAATTTTAACGTTATGCGCTGCAGTATAAATTCACATTTAACTTACTTACTTACTTACTTACTGGCTAACGGGACGCAAGCCAGCTCACCTAATTTCTGCCAATTAGTAATGAGGAGTGAGGCGCAGTACACAACGTGGTACATAAAAAAGGTGCCACTTTACTTTTGTCCATATCTTCGCCAATTATTGACACATTGACAAAATTCTTTCACTGGCACACTCTGCAGACAATTTGCAATAATAAGATTAATATATATTCCACCACACTGAAAATGCGTCTCTACACTAATCAATAACTGGCGAAGATATAAACCAAAGTAAAGTGGTACCTTTTTTGGCCCACCCTCGGACGACAGACATCACAGAATTATGCCTGACAATAGGGTACCTTTCTGGACATTAACCAGGGTGCCGTCAGCTCTGTCGGTCCATGCAGAAATTTCAATGCGGGCCCCACGGCTGGTAAGGCTAAGAGAATAGCAACGACGTTTGCCTTTTGCCTTTACCACACACAGGCAGTGGCACCTGAGCCGTCTAGCGGAGACTGATTGAACTAATCAGTCACAACCAGCCGATGCCACTGACCACACAGCCATACAATACAATACAATACAATGAAAAATTTGCACTCAAAAACTGACAAATACACTGTCAGTTTAATCTAGCACATAAACTAAAAAGAACTGAATTGTTTAAAAGAAAAATGAAATGAGAGATACTGAGAAT
>Ga0209671_1004723_pt1 | contig 13584 bp, 9 predicted proteins | sample WorMetHERISLAND2_2_FD_187401 | JGI IMG/M metagenome (GOLD analysis project Ga0209671, IMG submission 187401) | Marine gutless worms symbiont microbial communities from Max Planck institute for Marine Microbiology, Germany - Olavius geniculatus... | ecosystem: Host-associated > Annelida >... | reverse complement strand
GCTGGTATGTCACTACACTACCTTGTGAAATGTCAGTATCTTAAGAATAACAATTAAAAACAAGACGACTTTTGTAACAACACATTTAAAAAATTAAGAACAGAAACAACGTGTTTGTTGTTTCAGTTATTGTCTAAAAAATCACATCTCACAATTTTCACATCAAATTTTCAATGTGTTCGCTTTGCTGCTGGACGACGCATCGAAACCGGCGACACCACTAACCAGTAGTGCAATTAACCAAATGCTGTGGCACTTTGCCACAGTCAAAGACAATGGTTTTCTTTAGCTGGTTGTCTGTCGTGAATCGTCAACATTGATAGGCCATCTGTTGAAGAGCATCCCAAACAGCATAATTGACTGGGTTTAAGTCTGGGTTGTTTGGGGGCCACATGCCAGGCTCGATCAACGTTGATCACGCAACTGGTCAGTGGCCGGCTTGAGTGCGTCATCTGACATTTCACGAGGTAGCGTAGTGACACACTTTGGGTGTGGTGGGATCTATAGTAACAGTTTTATTGCAAATTGTTTTCTGATTCTGAGAGTGAAAGAATTTTGAAAATCGGTTAATATTTAGTGAAGTTATGAAGCGTACAATAAATGGTGCCATTTTTGGCCCATTTTGTAGAAAAGCTGGCATCAAAGTGGAATGTGTAATGTATTGTCCTAGATAACTTGTATGTAAATTTATGAATGTAGACAATCATTCTGTTGTGACAATGTATTGTCCAGCCTGGCAAGATGAAACTGGAAGATGTCAAGCAACTGATGAAGAATTTTATTGGTCAGTTAGACGAGGATAGTAATGACACAAGTGAAACACAGCAAGGTTTGTGTTTGTTGGTATGGCTGCGGAAAGTTTGTTAGTTACGCGAACAAGACCTAGATGAAAATGGCAGTACTTGGTGTCTTGATGGTGGTAGTACTTAAGACTGGGACCAAGAGCAAAAACTTTAGATTAGTAAGCAAGTAACTAAGTAAAGTGTAAATTTTTATAGTGCATACTCGAAAAAGATCTGTAATGCGCTTAATACATTTTGTCATCATTATTTTGCAAGAAAAACAGGCTGACGTTTGAAAGTGTTGAGACTCAGTTCTGGGTCACAAGGACTGTCGGGCCTGCAACAGCGAGGCATCGACAACCAAAACTGTTCAGTGGATAGCGCGGTACGACTAACTTCCGCTGTCTGGCAGACCGCAGATGTTGACGACCAGTGATGTCCGCTGTTAGCATACACTACTCAGCCTGCTTATCTGAATTCTGTTCTGGAACATTACATTCCGTCTCGTACATTGCGTTCATCTGACACTAATCTGTTGTCTGTGCCTCGTGTCTGTACATGTTTTGGCTCTAGAAGTTTTTCTGTAGCTGCCCCTACTATTTGGAACTCTCTTCCTTTTGACATTCGCAATAGCTGTTCATTAGCTTCCTTTCGTCGTAAACTCAAAACATTATATTTTTTAACGTCTAGCCATGTTTAGTGGCCCGCCTCACTCCTTACCTCAGTGCCTCAGATTCAGTGAGTTTCTCGCTGACGTTGTGCGCTTTATAAATTAAATTTACTTACTTAGAACTGTCCATTAAGTACGGCAGAGCAGTTCCATGGAGGCATCGATACATGAGTATTGAGGCTGTGATTGAGTCTAAAGCCAACTATTTCAGTACGGTATTTGCTAGCAGAATTTTTGCATTTATTAGTGATTGATTTGCTAATTAACTTTTGAGTAGCATCCATGGTTGTTGTGTGCACGGATTAGCTTGTGATGATGATTAGACGTTTTTAAATGTTGTTTTAAAACATTTTCTGATTGCATGACACTAAGAACCACACTACAATGCAGTAGAATCTTACTGATGCATCTGCATTAGGCCTATGTCAATTGGTTATTGAGCTAACTGGAGTGAACGTAGTGTACTGGTACAGAAAGTAAGTAAACAAGTAAGTAAATTTTTATAGCGCACAGTGTGAGAAACCAGCCGAGTCCACTTCATAGTGGCCTACTAAGCACAGCACTCTGGAAGAAGAAGATTCCGCAGACAGCTAGGTCCATTGTGTAGAAGTTCATCCCTTTGTGGCGCTTTGAGCCCACCGGCGATGGCTAGACCCAATTAAGACAGCATACAGCCCATGTTGGCTGACTGGCTGGCTCTATTGAACAACCAGCGCCTTTGACCGACTGAGTCAGTATGCCAGCAGTCTTAGTAACAGGGCCTACTGTTGCACAGAACTTGCCATTTCTTCCCTGGCAATGGCCATCACCACTGCCAGTACACATTTTATCTACCCATGCTGGGTCGGCTAGGCTGAGTTGGCCTGAGTGGCTTGGTCGAATACGAAGACGGTACACCTGCAAACGGTCACCTAACCTGGTACTAACTCAGCGAACGTTTAGTAACAGTATAACACTATAGAAACTTACTGCCTTTGCACTATATGTTAATTCTGATTACTTGCAGGTGTTTTATTGAAATACCTCTTCCTGTGGTGTGTGCTGATGCGACGCAAGGATCTGTCCATGTGCTTCTGGGAAGAAGGCAATGTAAGTGGTTTAGGTCTACTCTTACTTCAAGGGCGTGCAAAATTTGTGCATTGCAAATTTGCTTTTTGTCAGCTGTTACGTAGCGCATGTGAATGCATCATGTGCAGTATTGCAGCAGTGTTACATTATTTTTAGTGAGTGCGCACTTGGTCTGGCATTGCCATGCCTATGAGCACCGAACAGCAGTGAAATTATTGAAAACTGTAGTCAAATATAGTAAGGCCTGTATTTCGAGTGCGTTTTGCAATGAATGTTTTATTGTTCATTTTCTGCATAGCTTGCTGCCGAAGGCATTTTGAAAATTCGCAAATGTCTCATTACGTTTGACAAAAATGTTGGTAAGAGCATGGTATTTTTTTTTTTCATTTTGACTTATGGTGTGGTTTCTTTTAGGCGTATTTAGTAGTTATTGATTCAACTTCTAGTAGTGGTTTTTTGAGGTTTTGAGGTGTTTTTCTTCATTAACAGCATGTTAGAGTTAATAAACTGTTTGACCAAATTCACTGTACAACCAGTAGGTTTGCGTTAATCTGAACTGGTTCATCCAGTGATCTCCATGCAATCGTTTCAAGTTACATGATTCAGTAAGCTGTTGTATACCCAGGTTTGTATCCATTGGTGAGTTAACTGTTCTTTTTCGTGTTTATTACAGTTTTGTCTAAATTTTATATTGCTGGAGCAAAATGTTTGATGCTGAAGTAATATACCTTTGTTAAAGCCAAACCAACAATGTCGAGGCATTGATGGCAAAATTAGATAAACTATAAATGGCTAAAATGCTTTTTGTTGGACTTTGTCATTTTGTAGTTAGTGTTCTATTGTGTGCTGTTGACATGTAATGACAGGAAGGAATTGCAGCTGCTTTGACTGCTCAGTTATTGTCACAGCGTCTGATGACACGAGAGCAAGATGTTGACATCATTGCTGAGCGGAAGAAGGATGCAAAGTAAGAATGAATTTATGCTTTTGAAGCTGAAATGGTACTAAACCATGTCTCAAAAAATATGCCACTTTTATTTTTTGAATAACTGCGTGAAGCATTGGCTGACTTTAGTAATCTTTGACACGCAACATCATGAAGAAACATGACTTAAACGACTGCAGTTTTGTCCACTTTACCTTAATTCTGTCGCTGCACTACATTGTGAAATGCTGATGTCTTAGTTTGGCCGTTTACAATAATGCATTCTTGATAGATGCCGCTGCTTGGTTATATCATAGATATTACCAGGACTTGGCTACTGGCGTACTGAGTGAATGTTATTCGTCGGACCAGTCCAAGGCGACGATGTTGGTAGTTCATCAGATGACCAACTACGGCTCTGTAACTCCACTGCAACTTGCCGTACGTAACAACAACCAGGAGTTTGTCGCACATCCAGTCTGTCAGACAGTCCTCACAACAATCTGGCACGGTCGTCTACAAATCGATGACACCTTATGCTCATACTTGAAGGTGAGTAGTTGTTCTTCTTGACTTGCTACTATTGATATTAATTTCCACTAGGTTGCAGTGCAGATCTTGCCTGTCTCTTGGTCTGACCGTCCCATGTTGGTTTATAACTTGAACGTTAAAAGCACTCAGAAAAAAAACAAAATCGACGTTAGCGTTCCGCAGGGTTGAAGTAACTAATGTGAGAATTTTCAGTTAAAAAGCCTGAAGGTCAGCTACATTTGTTGCTATTTAGGCTAATGCATGAGCTGCAAATGAGATTAAACGTCTTAAATGTTGTTCAAAAACTGTTCGTGGCAATTTAAAAATTAGATTTATCTGGTGGAATCTTTTGATCAAGAAACTATTTGCTTCTGTTTAGCAAATTTGGTGAGTAGCCAACTGGCTGACTAGGTGGTTGATTAAAGTGGACTTTTTGTCGCAAGTTATCGCAGAGATTACAGTAGATCTGATGTAGGAATTTTATTTGTTGTTATTTTTTTGATATCTGGTGCCATTTCAGTCGATGTTTACAGTAGCAGAAAAGCTATTGGTGTTTGAACTTTTAGAATGTTGTAATGATTCTGACATTTATGTCATGGTGCTTGTTATTTTTGTGTGGTAGCTAATCGCATGTATTTTCCTGCCGTTGCTTGCTGGGATTATTCTGAAGTATCGAGATCGTGATTATGCTGATCAAATTTTAGATGAAACCAAGGTATGAACTGCTAGTTATTCACTGTATCTCTCAGTAAGATATACAGTGCTATGACGTTACATTGTTGGTCATTCATCCTGTAAAAAAATCTTCAACACTTCTCAGAAGTTACTTTGGTGGGCAAGGCTAAAATTGGCTTACTAGACAAATTGAGTTTTGGCTGTTTTTAGTTTGTGCTGATTTGGAACGGGGAGGATTTTATATGGAAGTGGTGACGTAATGCAATGTAATGTAAAAAGGAGGGTGTTTCTAGGCGATGCCATTTGATCATAATGGGGCAGTGGTGGTTCTAGCCCGCAATATCTGGGGGGTATGGCCCCATGGCGAGCGCGGTAGTGCAAGCCTATAAAGGAGGTCTGGGGGCAGATCCCCAAGCGGGGTTCAGGGGCAGAGCCCCTGGTCAAGGAGTCAGGGGGTGAAGCCCCTGAAGCTGGAGCACTTTTGGTTTTTGGACATTCAATGGAAGCCGCAAATTTGCCTACTTTTCTACAATTCAAAAACACAAAGAAATAACATATTTGTGTTATCTTTGCAAAAACAATCATGGGTGGCCACGAAACTGGGGGGGGCTGGAGCAAAACTGGGCCTGTAGCCACCCCTCTCCCCTGGCTTGGGCCTAAAACTGCCACTGATAATCGGAGAGCTACTTTATACCGTTACATGTGTGTTGAATACATTGTAGATAGAAAAATAATCAACTTTATTCGTCGAAAAAATTCGATAGTTTCACAAACAAACAAAAACAAACAAAAAAAAACAAAAGAAAAAAAACACTAATGCATACGCATGACAAATAAACATAAAGAGTTAGCACAGTCTCAAATGGGCCTAATAAACATTACACTATAGCTGGCACACCTTACATAATATATTGTCCAGCATGTTAAATTTAAACAAAAATCTATGCACATGCTGACCAGCAAGAACATTATGCCCCCTGTACAGGTTATCGTTTGCTTGAACATCGTTATGCTGCAGATATATCAAAGTAACAGTGATTGGAAATTATAATTTTTAAATATATTGTAAAACGCAAAACTTTCATCAAATGTGTTGTTTTCAAGCAGTCCAAAAATCAGGTGGATGATAAAACGGTGACCACGTAAGTATATGACTGCATTTAGTGTGTGTGACACTCGTTTTTGCTTGCTGCACATGTTATTTTTGTTTCATAAAAAATTTATTTTAGTCTGTCACGTGCTGGCTGACTTGTTGGATTCGGACGTGCACTCCGCGAGGCCAGGCTGCTCTGGCCAGGCGTGTCGTGTGTCTGCGATTGTACACATTTGACCGTGACGGCGTGCCTTGCTGACCAGTGTGCACTAGACGAACGACGAACACCTGCCAACTCCTGTGCAACAATGGATCGCGGAAGCCAACCGACAGCGTCATGAGTTGATGAGCGAACGTCAGCATTAACAGTCAAAGGATCTAACATCTGACATTTGAACAGTCTGCACAAGCACTAACATCACCGGACCTGTCGCAGTTTCGTTTTTAGCAGACACTATGAACATGCAGTCAGTATTCATACTCGACCGCCAAGCGCATTAGATGTTTTTAACGACAATGCGCTATACAAATTGACGTTTTACTTACTTTTACTTACTTTAGTTGCACAATCTTGGATGACGTTGCACACGCTGAGTAATGAGTACTTACTAGATCTTGTTTTGCATATGCATTGCCACACATTGCATGCTAACACTCTGTCATGTGTACTGTTTGTAATTATGATACTCAAACACTTTGCTACACTACCGTACTCTGAGAATGCTGTACCAGTTACATTCAGCCTTGCAATTTTTCTTAAGGTTCACTTCACCCGCACGGATAAAATGCCCGTATGAACTACGTGTTGCCTGTTACCGCTGGCGAGGATGTAGCATAGGACAATGAATCCCGGACAAAAGGCCACTGGACATAAAGCCACCGGGACAAAAAAAACCACCGGACAAAAGGCCACAGTTATGGATGTTGACTCAGTATAACTAAGTTCTGCCTGGAAGACTATAAACTCTGTCTAAAAGTCAAATTCTAAGGCGGCTAGACCTTGCTTAAGTCGGCTGTCTGCGGGGCGGGCGTCTGTCCGCCGTGACGCTAATTGCAGCTAATTGCTCTACGGGCGTCTGTCCGCCCCTGTGGTAGCAGGCCATAGTTCATACGGGTATATGTCCATGCGGGCGACCGTCCGACACCCAGCTGTGTGTCTCTGCGTCAGAGGATTGATACATTGTATGTCGTGTTACGGTTTTAGGTTTTTACTTAGTAATAAAACTAAAATACTTGAAATAGTAAAGAGTAAATAAACTTATTGGTTGTTATAAATTTGTGTTTGATTTACTTTGATTTATGGGTGTGTTGATCAGGGACGATGGTCAGTCGTTGCAGAAATCCGAAACTGGGCAGTTGGGTAGTCAGACTGAAGAAAAGCCATCTCGATGCAAGATGTTTTTCACGAATCTCTACCATTTTTTCAAGGCGCCTGTTGTCGTGTTTTCGTACAGCGTGGTTGGTTGTTTTGTTTTTACGTGATCAGTAATCAGTCTTTTTTTGTGTTTTTATCTGTCCCATTGCTCTAGCATAGCAAGGGACAGATTACAAAATCACTTCTGTCATTCTGTAAACACTCCTATTTTGATTTGATTCTGATGAAATTTTGCACAGTGATTCGGAGCTCGAAAAGTAAAATCGAGTTTGTTTGGGATAAAAATCTGATAACTGATAACGAATTTTTGGACAAAATTGACTATAACTTGACCTCCGTGACAGATAATTGCACGCTGTTTGCAACTTTGCACCTACCCCTTTATTTTTGGGTTTGGGCTATCCGATGATGTCGTTAAAAATTTTCCACTGCCGACCCCTGTTGCCATGGCAACGAATTTTGGGACAAAATTGACTATAACTCGGCTCCTGCAAAAGATAATTGCATGCTGTTTTCACCTACCCTTTATTTTCGGGTTTGGGCTATGCAATGGTGTCATGAAAATTTTTCCCCTGAAAACCCCTGTTGTCATGGCAACCAACCGTTTTTATTCAAAGACAAAATTGGCTGCAGGCTCACAAGAGCGTCAAACGCTGAAACGCAGCTGCTAGGCTATATAGTGTGGCAGTGGGACAGATACCTCGTTCCACAGAACGTATTTCTAGTTTGGTAAAAAAATCATAATTTATATGTTTTGTATGCATCGCTTGTTGTCTATCCAATGCATTGCATAGCATTGGACAGAGTATGAAATCACCTGAGTGTCCGTGCGTCCGTGCGTGCGTCCGTGCGTTTAACATTTCTTAAGCTATCTTTTTCCACCTTCCCTTTCCCTTCCCCTTTTCCTTTTTCTTCCCCTTTTCCTTCTCTTTTCCTTTCTCCTTCCCCTTCCCTTTCCTCTTTTTCCTTTCTTATTTTCCTTCCCCTTTTCCTTCCCCTTTCCCTTTCTTTTTCTCCTTTTTCTTTTCCCTTACCCCTTCCCTTCTCCTTTTCCTTTTCTTTTTTCTTTCTCATATCCCTTCCCTTTTTCCTTCCTTTTTTTCTCTTAACCTTCCCCCTTTCTTTTTCCTTTCCCCCTTTCCTTCACCTTTTCTCTTCCCCTTTTTCCTTTTTTCCTTTTTCCATTTCCCTTCCCCTTTCCTTTACCTTCCATTTCTTTTCTCTCTTTTTTTTCCTTTTTTCACTTCTTTCACATTCCTTTTCCTTTCTTTCCCCTTTCTTTTTTTCTTTCCATTCTTCTGTTTTTCTTTTCGCGACCAGGTCCGTGCATGCAATATTTGAGGATATCTCCATGACGGTGCAAGATAGACGCATGGTCCCTATGGACCACCCATATGAAGTTGACCCCGGGAGTCGAATGGTCACGTGACCGATGACGTCACGTGACTCCAAAAAGTCAAACTCGTGACCCCATTATCTTTGTGGCGCCATATCTTCGTAACGGTGCCAGATAGACGCATGGTCACCATGGACCACCCATAGGAAGTCACCCCCAGGAGTGACCTATGATGTCACGTAACCGCAAAAGGTCAAACTCGTGACCCCATTATCTTTGAGGCGCCCTATCTCCATAAAGGTGCAATATAGATGCATGGTGATAATGGATCTTTCATAGTAAAGCGCTGGTGACGAATTGAATGGTCTCGTAACAGACAATGTTTATTATTTAGTTAAAATAATACAGAAGGATGAAAGGATCATTGCTGCTGTATAATTTGAAATTAAACTGTTTTTTTTCTACAGCTCTAAACAGCTCACTGATTATATTTATACGGACATATACTGTAAACTGTCGAAATGCACTGAACAGACTCCATGTTCATATGAACATTATCTTGGTTGTTCCTAATTTTAGATGTTAGCCAGTGCTATTTATGTCTACTGCTTATATTCTCTCAGTTTATTGTTTTGTACAGTGCAGTACATTGGGGGACATTTTTGATAAAATCACAGTCGTGTTCTAGTTATTTAAATATTGTTTATCATTTTACCAGCACTCATTTTTAATCTTTATTTATGCCTAACACGCTTTTGTTTTTTAGAATATTAATTTGATATTTTCAAATTATATCGCTGATAGCCATTAGCAGTTCGTTACTGTTTGCTGGTCATTTTGTGCAGTTTTCATGCTCGGCATTTTTGCTTCTCTATGCAATCATTCTACTGTCTGATTTTCATCCAGCGATAGAAATTAAAGAAATCATCTTGATCATCTGGATTTTCAGTTTAATCGTCGAAGAGATTCGTCAGGTTTATTCTCTTTTTGCACTGTATCATAGTTTGAGCGTATACTTATGTGTTTTAGACAACGTGGATTATAGTCAGTTTTATTTCTATGATAACTTTGCAAATAAGAACGATTTTAATTTGATTTTGATTGTCATATTTTTTACAATTACATTTTTGGATAAACTATGAACACAAAGTGAAACAAAACGTTCAACTCACCATAAATCTGTTTTTACCTTAGCTGTAAAATTTGAATGTTTAGCTATAAATCTTTAAACAATGCTTCTTCAGTATCAAAGTGGTCACACTCGTTATTCACGAAAAATATTTATTATGGTTGTTACTTATTTGTGTATGTGTTTTTATAGAAAACATTTGTTTAAAATGTTTGCCTTTAGTGCGCATACACGCTATGCAGTGTGCAAATTATTCTGACTGTTATGAAATGCTAAACATTTTTTTTCACAAGATAGAGAAGAAACAGGTTTGAAGCGAGGTAGTCATATTCATTCTATCTTGTTCTGCAGTTTATCTGTAAATGTACCAGTGAAAGAATTGCTAAAATTAGTTTGTGTTTGCGCAAGTTATCAGAAAAATAGAAGTGGTCCAATTTCATCTAGTATGTGTTGTGTAACATTTTAGAAATAGCAGTGTTTAAATATTAAGTTATTACTGCAGTATATTTGGATTTAAGTTCAATATTATAGGGAAATATTTGCTGTATCATTGTGTAAGTGATAAGTGATGAGAGGTACGTTTGAAGTATCGCCATCTTGAATTATAATTTTGTAATGCTGGACCACCCACGAAATTTATTTGTGCACCTAAAATTCCTCTTAAAATTTCGTGTTTGTCGAGTGCATACTTTCCGCAATATTGCGATTCAAAAATTTTGCAAATTTGGCTTCAAATGCTTCTTTCGACCCCAAAAATCATGTTTTTGGGGATTTTTGACCCCCAAACATTATTTTTTTATCACTGAGACCCCCAAAAGGCCCTACCTTACGCGGAAACACGCATTTTGAGCCATAAACGGTCGTGATCGGTCTTCTGGTGTGACCTGTAGGCGTGAGCAAGAATACAAAAAAAGGATAGAACACAAAAAGTAATGGAAAATGCCCTCCCTACGCAGACCCCCTTCCCGTCGTCACACATCAACCAAATTTTGCATGTGGGGTCGTATCTTTCGACCCCAAAAATCATGTTTTTGGGGATTTTTGACCCCCAAACATTATTTTTTTATCACTGAGACCCCCAAAAGGCCCTACCTTACCTGAGTTTCATTAAATTGGTTGAAAAATGTGGGAGCTGTGGGGGTCGAAATTTCGGCCTTCTCACTGACTTGGCACATCGCTTATACAACAGCTTGTTCCTATCGCACAAGTTGTGATAAACAAATTCATTGAATTGCACTGGTTTGCCAAACTTGTTATGATTCATAAAAGTGTTGTTGTGTAGGTCGCAATGGATGACTCGCCATCTCCGAAACTTAAGTTCATCAGCTATGCGTCTGATCTCTGGAATTTGCTTGACATAATCATGCTGGTTACATACATTGCTGGTCTTGTACTTCGATTTGTTCCAATAGCTGTCTGTGCCACGTGTTTCTATGCAGCTCGAATTATATTCGCATTTAACCACATGACTTTCTTTTTTCGCATACTCCATTTGTTTACCGTGCATCCAGAACTGGGGCCGAAGCTTGTCATGATCGGTAAAATGGTAAGATTATTTTGTTGTTTTATTGAATACTTTTGTCGTTTTCGTCATGTTCTCATGAGAAATTAATGGATAATTTATGATCGTTTGTTTTGCTTCCTTTTCTGTCCAAGAAACATGCATTAGTGTAGATTTTTTATTGTACGTTGTATGCAAAACCAACTCTATTTTGCTTGTTTCATTAAAAAAGCTGACAACAATAGAATTAAGTACAAACTGTAGCAATTGTAGGTTTTAAATGTTTTTGTCAGAATTGTTATTTGAAATTGTAAAGTGATGATGACAGAGTTATTTGTGCTTCTCTTATCACAACTTACAATGGCGCTATGCTGTGCATTTTTGAGGATCAAAATGTCACAAAAATACTAAATTGCTATGCATTAGATTTCTTAAGCACAGAATGCACCAGAACTTGCTTATGGCCAAGGGACCGAGTTGGAGGAGTTTATGACACTCTGCCACAACCCAAAGTCTTTCTCGATTTACAGTACGGCTGCTTTTTATAATAGGCCTAAGCATTTGTTATGGTGACGCTTCACATATTTCTGTGTGCACAATTGCAGATGGGTAATTTGTTATTCTTCATGCTGATCTTGTTGATTTTTGTCATCTCGTATGGCATCACGTCACAAGTTATTCTTTATCCAAACTCGGATCTGAACAGCTTACTGATCGTTGACATACTTAAGTATGCATGGTGGAGCATATTTGGGGAGTTCAACATTGAAGAAGTGTCTGGTTAGTAAAGAAATTGAACAGTCATCATGAAATTTATACCACAAAAGTCTAGTTACTTTTTTGTTTTAGTCATCTCAAGTAAATGATTTGTTATTTAATTGCACAGCGTATTAAAACTGCTTACAAATTCAGATATATACTGTAGTGCAGAATGATGACTACAGGTGTTTTGATATTGCCGCTACACGATGGAATCTTTCAAGTCAGTGATTTGCAATAATGAATGTTGCCAGTATGCTGCCAGATTAAGCAGCAACACCATGTATGAAAACAGTGGTGTGTCCTCGAGTACTTGTCTGTGTCCTCTAGGTGCCTTGAGGACAAAGAGCTGTGTCCTTGTCCTTGTCCACGGCCACAAGTCCTTGTCCTCGGGTCCCAAGTCCTTGGCCTTGTCCTTGGCCTTGCGACAGTCCTCAGCCATAATACTGAGGCGAGGACTTTGATAAATTTTGTTCATTATCAATTTGTTGCTGACAAACTAAAAAAACGTTGAACATTAGCTACTGACATGCTGAAACCCGTGATGCTTGTAATTGGAGCCCACTCACTTATGTCACATTGGTCTGATGTTCTTAGTGGCATCACACAGGGTTCAGTGCTTGGCTCTGTTTTTTATGCAATATTTTAAGGTCACCATTATTTTTTACAACTGTCGAAACCAGCACAACACCTTTGTCGACAATATCAATCGACCAATTTGGTCTCAAGGCCTACAACTTTGAAGTTGTATATAAATACAACATAATGGAAATTTTGTCACAAAAATTAAACTTACTGAGTCTGGAATTGCAAGAGTCAAAAGATGTCAGTTTATTTTGTTTATCTGATGCTTTTTTGCATTGTTGGACTATATTTCAGTAGTATGACGCTACTAATGACGTTCTGAATGCGCACAATCTTACTAAACTCACCCCAGTTTATGATAATATGCCGTTGTAATAGTGGCGTTTGGATGTTCTTGGCCTCGGTTCCAAGTTCTTGTCCTTGTCCTTGTTCTTGTCTTTGCTGTTTTTGTAAGTCCTTGTTTTCGGGTCCCATGTCCTTGGTCTCATCGTCGTCCTCGATAACATCACTGTCTGAAAATGAAAGATTCAAATGAATGAAAAGCTGCAGTATGGAGCTAGTTGCACGTCTGTGATTTTGATTGGCAGGTATCAGTTGTACCAACGTGTCATCTACTGCCGGTGTCAAGGTCTACGACGCTTTCACTTGCGCCGCTGAAGGCTACGACACGTCCACGTGTCTGAACAAAGAAGATCGTTGTCCCGCTAGTGACTGGCTCGTACCGATTGTACTTGGTGTTTACACGCTCATCACTCAAGTGATGATGCTCAACCTTCTCATTGCCATGTTCAGGTGATGATGATTGCTCACTGTACTGTAGAGATGCCAGTGTTTCTGTTGATTGGTCCGCCCGGAAGCGATAGCTTGCGGAGCGGACTTAAGTTTTAGCCCAAATGTTTTTTTTTATTCAACGCGAGATCTCCGAGATGCGTGGGCCGACCGGCGTGAAATTTTGCAGGATGGTCAGTACTAGGCCCAGTTTTATAATGCTGGTTCAAAATTTTTGGGGGCACACCCCAAAAAAATTTCAGGGGCCAAAAACATGCAAAATTTAGCCCGATTTCGGACGACTTTGAAGTTCGGCGGCGAATATCTCCGAAACGGATGAAGATATTCAAAATCGGATTTTTATTCCATTTACCACGATTCCTCCTG
>Ga0209671_1004722_pt1 | contig 13589 bp, 4 predicted proteins | sample WorMetHERISLAND2_2_FD_187401 | JGI IMG/M metagenome (GOLD analysis project Ga0209671, IMG submission 187401) | Marine gutless worms symbiont microbial communities from Max Planck institute for Marine Microbiology, Germany - Olavius geniculatus... | ecosystem: Host-associated > Annelida >... | reverse complement strand
TGCATTGGCATACGCCGAACGCGCATTGTCGACTTAGGGTAGGTCAACATGAGCGCCTATAACTTTGTTCGTAGTGGACGGAATTTCACAAATTTTTTTATGTTCAACACCGAAAGGATCGTACTCGTCAACGCCGTTTAGATTTTGTCACTATCTTCATCGCTTCCAGAGATATTTGCGCTCAAACTCGAAAGTTGTCGTAAATCGCACCGATTTTTGAACGTTTTTTGCCCTCCCAAATTTTAAGGGGGCAGTGCCCCCAAAAGTTGTACTTGCGTTAACACCCCAACCTAGAGCCGCGTCAAGTGCCAAAGTTTCGTCAGGCTACACCCGCTAACTCCGAAGTTATAAGCGCTCCTTTATTGCATTTTAAGCCAATTTTTGACCCCTCTTTGAAAAAGTTGTAAGGGGGCCCCGTCCCCGGTGGGGGGTGCGCTAGTAAGACTTGGTGATTCTCTAGCGCGTGTAAAAATTTGGAGGCGCAGCACCCCCTAAGGGCCGAAATATGGTTTTCCGAAATAGGCGCTTTAGGTGGGTACCATTAAGAATCTAAATCTCCAAGGTCACTGGACCAAACTTCACCGGACTTGTTTCGTCTAACGCAGGAGGAATCGCAGTAGACGGAATAAAAATCCGATTTTGAATACCTTCATCCGTTTCGGAGATATTCGCCGCCGAACTTCGAAGTCGTCCGAAATCGGGCCAAATTTTGCATGTTTTTCGCCCCTGAAATTTTTTGGGGTGTGCCCCCAAATTTTGGACTATCGTTTTCGGGCGGACTAATAAGGGAAGCCCTAACCCCTAACAAGTTCGTCGTTACTTTTCAGATCAGAGCGATGGCGCAATCAAGAAATCATCAAAATTAATTCGTAACTTTTCTAAGTATTCTCACCTACGGAAAAGTGTAAATATTTTACCTCCTTCACTTCACTAGGCTAATTAGCCAATTTGCTGTCACCACTGCCCCTACACAAAATGAATGACGCTCTCGTTGTCTATACAGTCTGGTGCCAAGACAAGTTTGGTCAAAGTCTTCTCAGAATTTAATTACCGTCATCTATACTGATATCACATTACAGCCGAGTGCTGACATATGTATGCGGCCGTCCTGTTGCGACTTGCGATCTAGCTATAACAACGACTGGCGTGTGATCCATCACGGGTAATGGGGGTAAGTACTGTAAGTATATATTATACGGACTGAATAAGAGCAATTGTCTTGAGGTCCACGTCCGGTAACCTCGACCTTTGACCGTTCGAACTGAAAACAGTAACATCAGTCACTCCTGATCCGGAGAAACAAATTAGGCCTACACCGGTTTTCTACGCCTTTTCATTTTCGAGCTGCTAGGGTATGAACCGTCAACCGGAGAGGCATAAGGACGGACGCAAGGACAAAACGCATATGCACCTAATGCAACCTACAGGGTTGGTGGCCTGGCGTAGCGGCAACTCGTTGTGACCAAGAAAGTTGCTCTACACCGGGCCGGGTTAGTACTTGGATGGATGATTGTCTGCTGGCAGGTATACCATCTCGATATGCAACCAGCTGTCTAGGTCAACTCAGTCTTCCATCCCACCGGTCTAGGTAAATCGAGTATCGACCTATGGTTGGAATTAAGGCAGGGCGCGTTCACCTCTGTCGGGTGGCAGGTAACACTGTGTGATCGCATACGGCAAGTGACGCTCCGTAGCTTTGAGATTGGCTTCCCATAAAGAGCTATAACACCACCTTTAACCTTTACAGGACGGTCGCAGTTGGTGTACGTACTTTGTCGACGTAGATGAAGCCGTGTCGTTGAGCCAGTCGTCTAGCGTCCGTCTCCGTGCCGTCAATCCTCACCGCCCACTGGTTGGTATAGTGCTGACCGACGCTGTCACCGGCTGACGTAGCCAGCTGTGCGGACAGAAGCAGTGTCAGTGCGAGCACCAGGCACGAGACACCAGAGACCGTGCGCCGAACCCGCGCCCACGAGCCCCAATCAACCATCGTCTCACGCAGGCTGGAATTATTCGATGAGACAAAACTGTTGAAAGGCTGGGCGAATCGTACGTCCCGGTAGCGAATCTTCTAGATAGCGAACAGGCGAAAGTGGTCAACGACGACGACGACGACGATTTATGTAGAATCCTCCTCTAAGGGCTCGAGACACGTTGTTCCGGTCGCGAATAGGCCTATATGTACTGTCGAAGTGGGTGGCCGCGATCACACTGAACCAAGGATCCAGGGCTCCTTGACTGAACCCTCGCCCTTGTCGCCAGAATCGCGCGCACAGAACTTCTGGGCCACCAGCCAAAGCGTCGGCCGCCGCTCGTTATGTTTACAACTGCCGTCTGACGACGCCAGTTTCGCTAAATATGTACTCCCATTTCCTCTTCTGTTTCCGTGCCCGCGTGCGCCGTAAAGACAGTGATATGATGAAGTAGTTACGGCGACGCGTTGACGTAGGCCAACGTATCGTACCTCAAGTTTCTATTAGGCCTACCAATATGCACTGCGCACGGTGGATTCCGCAGCGGCAGCGGCGGTGGTCAGCTGGCAAATGGGCGATCAGTCAGCACCAGCGCTTCGCTTGTCGCTTCCTCGCATTGCTGGCCGTACTACCATTTGGTACTACCTACCTATAGAGAGACTGCTGCGGCGACTGATGGTTAGTGATGCGCGGTCGACCGAAACAAAGTAACGTTCGATTCGACTCGATTTCAGTCTGTTGCCAGCAGACAAACAGGATCGAAACAATGACGGAGCAATCAAACACATATGGGTATGTCAACTGCAGACACGATGCGGTTTTAGACTGTCCGACAGGCGAAATAAAACCGTAATGAACAAGAAGCCGAGCTATCGCTAGGAAAAACCGACCGTAGCGTCTACGTCCGAAGCCCAACCTCCGATTTCCAGTCACGGAGAAAAAGCGATTGGTCAGATGTGAGACAGTTTCATGCACGCTATGTTAACAGAACGCTGTTTCAAAAGCTACAATGAACGCTAGTATAATAGACATCGCACGTGGTCATTTCGCCAAGCGATATAAATAGCTACTGTTCCATGCAACGTTGGTTCCATGCACGTGGTCATCTCGCCAGGTGATATAAACAGCTACAAAGTAAATAAACAAGGAAAATATTGGACGCAGGTTTTGCAAATATTTGTCACAATAAAAACGCTTTGCGCGGGAAGACACGCTACAGAATATACAGTCCCTGTTGCAGTACTGACCTTTAAGGTCATTTATGGTGAATGATATGTTTCATGTCATTTAAGTCAATATGCGACTTCCTATTAGGGATCAACAGCAACTATAGGCCGTATCTCTCACCGTTTCCGAGATATGGCCACGTATAGCTTGAAACTTTCCACTGAAAATTGTAGCCAAACCGCTGCAGATGGAGACATGGTTTCTATTGACAGTGTATGGGAAATTGACACCGTCCTATCTGCTGGTACCATCGACGACCCTCTATGACTTACTGTTCATCCACAGTACCGCATAATTGGCTCAGTGTGTTATTACTCTTCAAGGTCATCCAAGGTTAATGATTTATATTTCATTTGAAAACCATTATGAGACTTCCTATTAGTGATCAATAGCAACCTAGGCCCTATCTTGCACTGTTTAGCCACAACACGGCCGTGACAGACGGAAGACGGACTCATGTCAATAGCTCGACATTTACTAAAGTTCGATCGGCTAAAACGGCGAGTAAAGCAGCAGCGGTTACAGAAACGTCAAGAATTTAACTCACAATGTTGATATTTATTAATGAAAATGGTAATGCGATGAATTACTATATAGACTGCTGTCATGCTATGAAATCGACAATCACTAAAACATATGATATTTTTGAAGACAGCTGCGAGTGCATATATGCAGTATTTAAATGGAAACCGAAACATCGAAAAACTTATCGGATCGAACGGATTAAAACTGTCCATCTCTATCAGTGTCTGGGGCACTGTGGGCATCCCGCCGATTGACCCCCTGACCGTGATCTAGTGGCCTATCTATATCTGCATCTTCAATGAGTGCGTCGAGGCATCCTGCCCTGCTTTAATTAACACATGCCATCGCCCGGCCATAGAACAGGTGTCCGTTGATATAGGCCACTATAACGCGCCGCTGATTGCAGTAGGCCCTATACGTGTTGCATTTTAGGCGCTCGTTCAAAGTTAATTAATTCAGTAGTATAGCTGCAGTTGTGGAATCAAACAAGTACTCTGAGCAAAGCTCACATGACGCGCGATAGCAGCGGTCCTGCCGCTTTGGCAATCAGTGTAGGCTTACAGCAATAAGATATTAATGCATCTTCAAAGAGTACATAAATTTGAGGCCACCGCACGGAACACTCCCTGAATTTAAAAGAGCAAAAAAATTTGCGATTCTTGAAAATGTACGTTCTATGCTAAAATGTCATACGCATGTTGTCCAGGTCCATCTCCAGCCCGTTCGGTACAATTCATTCTTAAAATGTGTGGCAGCGGAAAATTGCAAAAAATTCATTAAAAACCTCTATTTGGGAGGGCTCAAAGTCATTCAAGGTCATCGACGTTAACACCAATAAAAAGCTTGTCACTATTGCTTGTTATGATAAGCAGCATGTCTGTCTATCTGCAACCGTTTTCACGCTACACGAAATAATTGCGGTAAAATAACCACTTTTAGGGAGGCGGTAGCCGTTTTTGACGCCTGCCTGCATCGGCCTCCTTGAACCTAGAGGGTCGAGACTTGAACTGCTAAAATCTGCGTTTAATGCTAAAAAATTCATGTGCAAGTGGTCTTGGTCTATCTCCAGCCATTTCGTCGCAATTCAGTGTTGAAATGTGCGCTGCATCCAAAAATTGCGAAAAATTCACTAACCCCCCCCCCTTTTTTTTGGGGGGGGTCAAAGTCGTTCTAGGTCATCGATGTTGATAAATCTAAAAAGCCCGTCACCAGTGCTTGTTATGATAAGCAGCATGTCTGTACCTATCTGCAACCGTTTTCACATCTATACGAGCCAATAACAGCAAAATAACGTCTTTTTAGGGAGTACCTCTCTTTGACGTCCTCGTTCGAGGGGAACCCCCTCACCCAGGGGCACGAAATTTTGTCACGAAAAACTATGAGACCTTGAGGCAGCTCACAGTGAAGATTTCGTGATTCTAGGTGTCGCCGTTTTGATACAGTGCCAGGGTGTGACGGACGGACAGAGGCCCAAGCCATGACGAGACCAGCTGCATCGTTATTCTGCAGTGTACGGCAATAACATTAGTTCATGACATAGGCCTACATTCAAAGTTCGTTTGTTTCCAAAGCAGACGTTTCTAGTATAAGCTAGCTGTGGGCCTACTGCCATAGACTTCTTAAAAAGACTGATGGCGGCCGTTCTCTGATCCGCGAACTTGGGTCCATCGATATTTGTAGTTTTTTTTACTATAAGTTTGTCAAACGTGGTTTGTTTGCTACAAAATTTTGTACACATAGGCCTATAGCGCCACAGACAAGGTAAACAAATGCCGCAAATGTATAATTTCTACTTTCTAACCGTACATCGTAGACGTAGACGTTTATGACCACGCTGACGCCAAATTCAGTGGTGACATACCATTTTTTGAACGTTTTGTAATTAACAGTCATATAACGTTTTGAGACGGGGTCGCTGAAAACGCGAGACTGGAAAACGCGGAACTGGAAAACCCGGAACCAAATCGCAGGGGTGGAAAACGCGGGACCGGGAAACGGGGAACCTCAAAGTTATGGAAAGCCGTCGCTGTAGAAAATGTGCAACATAGTTAGGCCTACTGAAAAGTTCTGACGAGTCGTCTCACACCAAAGCACATCAGAGCGGTAGGACTTCCTAGGTAGCAACATGATGCTTATCGCGCTGTTTTTAACAAAGTGCACAACCTGGTTCCAGACTTCAAACCAGTCTCTGCTATGGCCGATTACGAGGACGCATCCGTGGCAGCTTTGCGTGAAGTATCTGCATTCATTTTTTGTCATTGTTCAATTAAACGACTTTTAGATGTTTCTGCCAGTACGGCATATACTGACAGTTGCGATTGCTTTGCTAATTATATTACAAATATGAATTACAATATAAGACTTACTGTTATTTTAATAAATTGCAGAAATTGTCCCATTGGCTGTCCATACAATTTATTCCTTCGTTTTCCACCCCTGCGAGTTGGTGCCGGGTTTTCCAGTCTCGCGTTTTCTTTTATTCCACTTTTTCCAGAAACAAAAACAGGTTTTTAGTTATTGATATTATAGCCAGTAAAGCGAAAAATGGCCATAACCGGCAACTACATTTAGCGTAGGCCTATATACTACGTGATTCACAGTTCCGCGTTGGTTCTGCTTTCGCAGGTACATTGGGCATCCGGTATACACAGAAAGCGGCGACTGCAACGAGGTGCTTATTAAGGCGATTAAAGGCTGCCGACAGTGCTGAGTCGGGTCTCTGGAGTCTGGGCTACTGTCCACTCTGAACTTGATACACGCAGTGAACTCCGGCGCAACAGATGTGCCTGCGCTCCAGCTACATGTAATAGCTTTTCGAGGAACTGCCGCACCTAGGTATGTTCAGCGGCGCCGATGTCGCCGACTGGGAGAGAGAAAACATGATAATGTGAGGTTGAGTTGAGAGGCCCATACGCTCATTATATCATTACTTTAACGCGTGCTGGCGCGCCGCATCCGCGTCAGACTCAGCAACCGACAGATCGACGGAGATGCCTGATAACCTATACCGGTATCTGAGACTAAAAGTCGGCGCTTTTTTCTCGGGATTCAGCAGTGAACCCGCAGTTATAGAATTTTTCGTGCAGCCTAATATTATTTCATGATCTGCTTTTATCTCGCACGATAATGTCGGAACTTACAAGTGCCCATAATCTCACTCCACTTACAAGTGACGAATGACCGCGTTTCCCGCTTGTATACCACACGTGATCCATGTAGAACACACCGTCTATCACGGCCATGAAATAAGTCCAAAAAAGCTAATACATTAAAAGCTAATACACTGCAAACTGTGTCAAAGTCTATGCACATGGAATTCTTTGACACCAGACTGATGTTGTCAGTGTTCAGACGGCATCGTGCAGAAACGCATGAAAGTCGAAATCACGTGTATCACTCTACCGAACTTCCGCAAGAAAGCGTCAACTGAAAACATATTAAAGACGCCGCAGAGAAAATGAAAACCTGACGAAGATTAAGTTCGTTAGCATTGTCGTTAGCACAGTCACTATAATGCCATTTATTTCAAGTAGCTCAGTAGATATCAGAACAGAAATACGTCAGACACGCACAAAAACAGACACAGAAAAACACAGCTAGGAGAACAATTAGGCCTATAAAAGTAATACTAACAAGTAACAACGTCTATAGAACATAAACCATAATTGTGTCATAAGCCAAGTCTATCGGCAATTCGTACACGTTACAATAATCGTGAAAGACGAATGATTAAGATTAACTAACGTCTTGTTCCACAAATGAAGAATAAGGAAATTCAATGTTTGAGTACATGTGTGCTCGTCATTTTATTTAAATTCGCCAATGATAAATAAATATGGGTTGGCATAAAAATAGATTTTGATGTTTACAGAAAACCTGTTAAAAGCCTACCTGCTATAGTACAGTATAGTCTATATGCAAAATAAACTGCCAGAAAGACATATCATTGTGAAAATATAATGGACAGTTGCCACAACAAAGTAATGAGAGAAAAGAAAGGAGACTTTATAGCCTACAGGTAGCTAATAGATAGCTAATCTGTCAAAACACATGATAAACACAGAACACACATATTTAAACGGGCAGTACCTCGTAGACCTACTGATACGTAGCACGTTAGCCCAACTGCCCAACAACACGTCTTATGCACTTTCACTTATTTCGTTATTAGTGACGGCGCAAACCACTGCAGAGACAGTACGATAGCCTCAGACAGCAGAGTCTAAAATGATTGAAAATTTCTACTTTGCACCTCTTCTTCTCCCTTTCCTTTCCTTACCTTCTGATGGCAACAATTTTGAAAAATTTTCTCAGTATTTGACTCATTGTTAGAATGCTACTGCACATAAAGTAAATTCCTTCTATACACACTCGCCAGTCCCTACTGCACATTTTATATCGGAAGATGCACTGTTTTAGGCCCTGTCAGACAGTACGAGTGGAATAAGTGGCAAGTGTCATAGACTGGCATCATCAGACGACAATGATGAACTCGGGGTTGACGTAGGAGAAGTCAGCAAACTGATCTGCGTCGACGTTCATCAACAGCAGCTTGTCGGTCGGCGTGCGTGTCACCGGCTCACCCGTGAACTGAGCGTCGAAGTTACTCACGTCTCGATCACTCTTCTATACACAGATAACGCGTGCCTTTATAGATGCTAGAGACAATATAAGACAGGTCCGACGAAACAGCCCACAGTCCCGCAAACGACCGAAAACGACCGCACCGAACCCCAAATAATTAAATAACCCATACCCTAAGTTAATACTCTTCTGTGAGAGGGTGTCTGCGTGACCTGTATGTTTTGGACACTCGGAAAAGCCACCCCCTCAGTGGTTTGCGGGTCCAGTGCGGTACGTGGTCGGACCGTAAAAAACAACGCTTTTTTGGAAACGTTTATCAGAAGAGGTGACGTTCTTTTTACTTGACGTGTTGACTAAAAACTAAACAGCCACTCTTTCAAGATATAGTCTTTTTTCATGTTCGTTCACCAAATTGGCCATTTAAATCTAAATAGCCGTACAAAATCTGTCACTTATTTCAAGATTCTATGTATATATAAATATTTTAAATCACCGCAACTTTTACACTAGCCGTTCAACGTTTATTCAAAATAAAAACTTTGCAAAAACGTTCAAATGTGTTTCCTACGCGAGATAACGTTAAAACTTATCATTTTCCTTGTTGTTTCAAGATATCCTTTTACTGATTTTACTTTGCACAGTCCAGTGTCCAGTTTCACCGTCTTTGCACTGCATTGTTTGTAATGTCAATGAAACAGTAAATGATAATAAAATGACTGAAGTATGAATATACTGTGCGTGGTTTGAACGGTGGTTGAACGTCGCGGTTTTCTATTTTGTCCCAATCGACACGTCTATAGAACGCGTGGCTTTTGATGTCGCGTTCGGCGCTTTGTCCGGAGCCAAGTCTCTCGCCGGCATTCTTCGCTAACAGCTGCAAGTCACGCAGACGTAGATGAACTCAAGACAATTTCATAATTGCAACACATGTTTGTAGTCTCATCTTATTCATAAAAACGTGTTTTGATGTTTTTAAACTTTTCCAACTTTTCTGTTAACGCTGAAAGGTGGATGTAAAAATGACGGTCATTTAACGTAAGCCTAATGCTTTTTTACTTTTCCGTAAAACACGTTTTACGCCTAAACGTTTTACAACAAGAAATTTGAGCTAATGCTCACAAGACGCGCGAAAGTCTATAGCAGTTCCTGTTTGCAAACTGTCAGTTTATCTCTAGCCATTTCGTCGCAGTTCATTCTTGGAGTGTGCGCTGCAGCCGAAGATCACAAAAAAAATCAATAAAAACCCCTTATTTCGGAAGTTTAGGGTCTTTCAAAGTCATCGATGTTGATACGACCGAAAAGCTCGTCACTAGTGCTTGTTGTGATAGGCAGCATGCCCATGCCTATCTGCTTGCAACCGCTTTCACGAAAGACTGGCCAACAACGGTAAAATAATGACCTTTACGGAAGTACCGCTCTCTGATGCCCTCGTGCGCAGGTTTCCTTGAACTTAGAGAATCGAGACATGGACCGTCGAAATCTACGTTCAATGCTGCAAATTTCATACGCAGCTTGTCCATGCCTATCTCAATTGGTTTCGGCGCAATTCGCTCTTGAAATGTGTCTCGCAGCCCGAAATCGCCAAAAAATAATAAAACCCCCTATTTTCGCGTTCAAGGTCATCCAAGGTCATTGAATTCGGTGGCGATTGAGAACCAGTGTACGACTTCCTATTAGTGATTAGTGACCTGGCGCCATATCTCGCACTGTTATTGAGATAGCCTACAGCGACTTATTGGCTAAAAATCGCAAATTTTTCTCACTCTTTCTTATTTAGCGCCCGCGTTCGGATTGACCCCCTTCGAATTTATGGAAAGGCTTTACGGTTTCTGAAACTAGAGTTTTCTAGGCAGCGGAAGATGAAGATGTGGTATTTCTAACTTGCACCGTTTTTGACTGATCCACTCATGTGACATACAGACGGACAGACAGACGGACAGAATTGCGATGGCTAAGACGCGCTGAAAGCAGTAGCTGCTTTCGCGCGTAAAAAAAAACTGTTGCTAGCGTAACTCACTGCAGCTACAGTTTATAGTTAATTTTGTCTTGGAAACGCTTTCTTACAGTAGCCTAAGATGCAGGCTGCCCGTCAGTTTTTGATTCACCAGGTGACAGCACGTAGCTGAAATGACGATCACACACGAAATAAAACACTGATAGATCTGAAGAAAAATTAACAGACAAATTATGTTTTATGGCAGATAAAGTATTATCTTATTACGGTTATATCACCTGTTTTCGGAAAAATGTGTCATTCTATTGTCAAAGTATAGAAATCTATAGAAGTTAAAACAAAGTAGGCGTAGTCTGCAAATGCAACGGTTTCTGCAACAAATCGATGTAAAGTGGAAGGGTTTCACATAGGTTTCATTGCAAGATTTGCAACCAAGTGAGACGTATAAACTATAAAGCCTGGTTTACATCTGACCAAGGTCTATGCATTTAACGCAACGCACACAACGCGTACCGGTACTTTTCGACGCAAGTGACGAACCGACGTAAGATAAGTAAGCAAGCAAGTAGGGCCATCACAACGGATGCAATGAACGCAAGAAAGTACGCAACAAACGCGAGAAACGCAACTGACGAAAGACATGCAACAACGGAAGCTCAAGGATAAAAGGCGGTGTCGTGTCGGTTCTTCCGTAAATTGCGTGGGTTGTGCTGAATGTAAAACAGGCTTAAGTGACGTCTCAATTAACCGAATTTAAATGGCTAAAATTAAAACTAACGATTGATTTAATCAATCAATTTAATTGATTTAATCGATAGAATGTCGCGTTAAAGCACTGGGTAAAACGCCGCCAGTGGACGGGGGCCTTACCGAGGTACAGATGGTGATTGACTCCTTGGACATGAAGCGTGGAAACGAGACGGCGTAGTCCGTGATCGACGTCATCAGCTCGTCTTCGTCTTCTCCGTCAAACGGTGGCTAAACCACCAACAACCAACATACAGCAATTTCGCTTTATACAGGGTGGGCCAAAAATTGGCATCATGTTTTATACGCCTCAAGTTCAAAAAATATTAACCGATTTTTAAAATTCTTTTACTGTTACGTTAGAATCAGGAGGACACTTGTAATAACACTGTCACCACATCTCAAGTGTGTCGCTACGCTACGCAACGCGGCGTCGTTTAGTTGATCGCGCAATTGGTCAGTGGCGTCGCCGGGTTGAGTGCGTCGTCCAGCAGCAAGGCAGACACAGTGAATATTTGATGCGAAAACTGCGAGATATGACAGTTACTTTAGACAATAACCGGTTTTAGACAATAACTGAGACAATAAGCATGTTGTTTTCGGTTGTTGATTTCTCAAAGTGTGTTGTTACAGAAGTTCTGTTCTCAATTGTTGTTTTTGAGACACTGGCATTTTACAGGGTACTGTAGCGACGTAATTGAAGTGTGATGGGATCTTTAGTGATATCGTTATTACAAATTTTCTCCTAATTCTGACGGTAAAATTTTTTGGAACACTGGTTAATATTTAGTGTTTTTAGACTATAAAAATGATGCCATTTTTGGCCCTCCCTATATGTATTAATACAAGTAGGCCTAAGCAATCAACTAATTTAGCTCCACTGTTTGATGTTAAATCTCATGAAGTCTCCTGATACAGGAGACCAGACGTTCGTTAGTGGATCCAATGTCGTTTTATCTTCTGATAGCCTATGTAGGAACAACGCTATAAAATGTGTACGGACTAGTCAGGATTACCATAAACTATGCAGTGTCAACACCCTACACGAATCATTAGATGTCTGTATAGATCACGTGTTATTTTACCAAAGCTTGGATTTACGTTTATCATTCTATGCTATTTTTACACAATACCACATCACTCAGCGCAACAACAACAACACAATGTACAAGCTAGTTATTAAGTTTAACTAAAATTAACGTCCGCTATAGTGCAGTGCTAAAATTTGAATATTTTAGTCGACCTTCAGTCGGGCAAGAAACGCTAAAACTTCACGGCATATCACCGCTGATATTAATTACTGCAGCCCAGTCCAACAAACTAATAAATCGTAATGGGATAAAGACCCAGCTCGCCATAGAGACACCACAGCGGCGCCGTGTGTTAAAAAAGTGGAGGGGCAAAAAGGTGCCATTTTCCACGCGGACATCTGCAAATTTACGACAGAAAACATTATGGTATACGAATGCTCAAAATTTCAATATTGCCGCTAAATTCTTCTAAAATGTTCTAAATGTTTTATTGTTGAAAAAAAATTTCCGATAGACTAAAGTTTAGGGTAGCAATAATGCCTTCCTGCCTTTTCCCTGCCACGACGCGATTGGGGCACCATGTAAAAAGTTTCATGGGATGGAATCACGCCATCCCTCCCCCTTAGAAAAGTTACCTGCCCCGTTAGCAGCTCGTAAAGCAAGACACCAAACGACCACCAGTCGACCGCTTTTCCGTACGGCTGCCGCTGAATTATCTGCAATAAACGAATAAATCACAAAATACAGTCATGATTATAAGTAGCCTATATGGGCTGGCTACAGACAGCGTATGAACTATAAAGATTCTCGTATATTAATACACAGTTCCAAATTTGGCTCAGCATATTAGATACTGCGAAATACGAGATTTTATTAGTAGAATAAGAGCAGATACTGTATTTAGATTTACTTATTTTGAGTGCGATGACAAATGCTAAACACGCAAAAGCTGCAGTCGTAAAACTATGGATTTCGACACTGCGCGAAACAAAAAAAAACACTTTTTTATTCAGTTTGTACCCTGTACAAACGTTCTAGATTTTTCGTAAGAACGCGTTTTCACACATCTACACAGGAACGCGATGGGCATACTTTGCTCTGTCGGCGTTTGGAGTTTGTGATTATGCCTATATTTATATCCACATTTGCTGCCCGTGAGTTTGTCAAAGATACACGCACAATGCGCTGCTGTACCTCGGGGGCGATGTAGTCGGGGGTACCGCAAAACGTGCGTGTCGTCTTGTCGCCGGTCATACCTTCCTTGCACATACCGAAATCCGTCAGCTTCACGTGCCCGTCGCTATCAACCAAAACGTTGTCCAGCTTCAGGTCTCTACATCAGAAAACAGACAATACACCACAGTACCACTGACTGAAACAACGCAAGTTGTACATACAGGGTGGCCCAAAAAAACGGGGCCACTCTGTTACATAGCTTCTAACTTCAGAAATACTGCTTAGATCTACACGATTTTTTTGCAGAAATCAAGGTCGTTTCATTCTCAACACGAAAACATAAGTTATTGAAATTAATTATGTGCAACAGTG
>Ga0209671_1004721_pt1 | contig 13590 bp, 5 predicted proteins | sample WorMetHERISLAND2_2_FD_187401 | JGI IMG/M metagenome (GOLD analysis project Ga0209671, IMG submission 187401) | Marine gutless worms symbiont microbial communities from Max Planck institute for Marine Microbiology, Germany - Olavius geniculatus... | ecosystem: Host-associated > Annelida >... | reverse complement strand
GGACAGTTGAATAACAGGCTAAACAGAGCCAATACAGTAAGCAGAGAGATCCACAGTATTTATTGATCGTTTGAATGCTATCAAGGTGGAAAATTTAACAATGTCAGGTGGCAAGCTATTCCAAACATTTATGACACGTTCAGTTTCGATTAAAAATTTTCAGAATTTCCCTTTTTAATGCCCCAATTTTTAAAAATTTGCATTACGTCCTATGGGGACCTTAAAGCAGTATAACTCGGTCCCCTTAAAAGATAATTGCGCACTGTTTTCACCTACCCCCTATTTTTGGGGTCGGCAATCAAATCATCATCATCATCATCAAGCGCGTGCCCGAGCTGGAGCGTAGCGGTTTCCACGAGGTGCTTTCAGTGTTCTCGATGGAGATACTGTTGTTAACACTCATGGAAAAGTCGCGCCTGTAAAATTCCCCTGATGTCTAGCCGGGAACATGCAGGGTAGATGGCTGACCGGGTACAGAGTTTATCAAAGCTATCCGTGGCCGCCCATGACTGGCCATCCAGTCCGGTTTGAGGTTGGAGTTCTGATCTCCTAGGTGGAATCTAATGGCAATCTAATGATGTCATTTAAATTTAATTTACCCCTGAACGACTCCTGTTGCCATAGCAATCATGCAAAAAAATGAAAATTTTGCATTACAGCCAATGGAGATTTCAAAGCGGTATTTATAAACTCGGTCCACGTAAAAAATAGGCCTACATGAACGCCGTTTGAACCTATCCCCTTATTTTCGGGTCTGATTTAGGATGGCTAGTTTTGTAAGGGTCAGTATGGAATTTAACACGCGATAATTTCGCCCCAAACTTATTTTTTGCCGTTTTTGAGCATTGAGTCATATCGCCCTTACATAGCTTAGTAAACTGTGAAAGTTTTTCTGCTCTAATTTTATTCAGTTTCGGTTATTACTGTGTCATAGGCTACTCTCTCAATTAATCAGTCAGTCATAGCCAACTGTAATAGCCTAAGTAGCAAGCTATTTTAATTAAGTTACTTCGAGGTTAAATAGTTTTGCAAAATTTTTAAAGAATGACACATTTAAACAGTCTGACAAACGCTGAAGTCATGAATATGACTTTCTGAAGAGACATATTTTAAGACATTGGCAGGTCTGCAGAGTGTTCCGGGCAGTTTCGGATACACATTAGACAATAAATCAGGTTTTTCGCAATACGAATCACAACGGGATGGGGTGTGATGGCATCGTGACTGAGTTGAACAGTGAACTTAAGTACATGTTTGCCTAATCACATGTGAGCGCACTAAAAAGTTTTTGTACGAGAATGCGCTCTATAAATTCACTTTTGACTTTGACATTGATACGAGTATTATGGCGGCTTAGTAGTGTAACTGTTAAAACGTTGCACTTGTGATTGCGAGGTCGTCGGTTTGACTCTCGGTCGCTTCGCTACAAGTGGCTTGGATGGGTGGCAGTCTGCGGACAGGTAAACCATTTTGGTATAATTAACGTCAACTCAGCCTTCCATCCCACCGAGGTGGGTAAAACGACTACCGACCTGTCTGGTTGGGGCCACGACGGGGCGCATTCACCTGTGGCGGTGATCCCATGTGGCAGGTAACGCTCCGTAGATCTGAGATGGTTTTTCGCGTATGAAGAGCTATACCATTTAACCATTCAGCCACATTGTCTGTCTATGTGATACGCGTGCAGGTAATATCGGTGATATCGGTGCTGTTCGTGGTGACGTCGACGATCAGTCTGACTCTGAGCACTCTGCCGTCACTACAAGGCCCGCACGGCGCCGACAACGTTTACTTGTCTCAGCTTGAGGCCGTCTGTGTCACCTTACCTTTCACCCTGACGGAATTCCGTGTCCAGTTCAACATCTTCACTCAGAGCTTTACCAAGTAACATGCGTGCCGGTGTATTGCTCGTCCAGGCTGCTAAACCAGAGCACCTGTTAGCCTACTGTGCAATTGTCTCAGCTGGAGGCTGTTTGTGTGGCTTGGTTCACGTTCGAGTACGCCGTGCGTTTGTGGGCGTCACCAGGCCGCTGTCGGTTTGTCCGCGGACCTCTCAATGTGATCGACCTGATCGCTATCCTGCCGTACTATGTGTCATTGGGTGTCCACGAGACTAACGCCGCGGAACATTTCAATGACTTAACTCGCTTCGTGCAGCTGCTGCGCGTCCTGCGGATACTTCGCGTGCTGAAGCTGGCACGACACTCCACCGGACTGCAGTCTCTCGGATACACGCTCCAGCGCAGCTACAAGGAGCTCGGTCTGCTGATGATGTTCCTCGCCATCGAGATTCTGATCTTCTCGAGTCTCGTTTACTTCGCCGAGAAGGACGAGGCGAACGGCGACTTCACGAGCATCCCGGGCGCGTTCTGGTGGGCCGCCATCACCATGACGACCGTAGGCTACGGCGACGAGTGTCCGCGGACCGGCTGGGGAAAGTTGGTCGGCGCTGGTTGCTGCGTCTGCGGAGTGCTGGTCATCGCGCTGCCCATTCCAATCATCGTCAACAACTTCGCGTCGTTCTACAAGGAGCAAGTCGCGCGCGAGAAGATGATCTACCGACGACAGCTGCAACGACAACACGCCTCGCAGACACGACAACAACAACAGCAACAACAACTGTCGTCGTCAGCGCCCAATTCGCCGTCGTCCAGGAGTTCGTCGTCTTTCTCATCTTCTGCTTCTTCTGCGTCTTCGTCGCCGACTACAGTCACTCCGGCTGTAGAAAATAACACGGTAATATCGTGTGCATACGCTCAAACTCTATCTGTTTGGACTGGTTTGCTGTGAATAATTTGTTTTGCAAGCTTGTTGTGCTGCTTATCGTAGACGAAAAATTCACATAAGAGGAGTTTTGGCTGTAATATTGTTGCTCAATGAACCACGTCAGAAAGGAATCAAGGGTGCTGGGGATGTGTAGCTTTGCTTTTTTGTTATCCGTGCGTTAAACTTGACACCCGTGCGACTCCCGCTACACTAACTGACCATAGTCCACTCTCTGTTGTATGGCGTCAGATAGGTTACTGTTATTTCGCGATGCATGATAAATGCTGTAACGTGTAATTTGTTTATTAACTAAATTTAATTTGTACATTTTAAGAAGTAAATAAAACGTCGCGTTTATTTATTCATAAACAGTAGCCATTTTATTTGCTAATTACGCAAAACAAAATTAAGGTGGATGTATGGAACTTTCACGAGAGAAGCATGCATATGTGGTATTGCTTCTATAGTTCTTTCGAGTATTATTATGCCTGTGCTAAATGTTCTATGGCGATAATTCATCCAAAGCACAGTGTCGATGATGTATAATACAGATGCATGGTGTAAGAGCACGGCCGACGGATATGCATGACTGCAGCGACATTAGTGAAGAGGATGAAGAGACGCCTGACGATGACTCAGATGATCACTGCATTCCAAAATCCTACAGCCACACCGTTAACTCCACCAGTCAGTTACATTACATTACGAATTTTCAACGTGGCCTATTAGTGAAAACTGTTAGGTCCACAGGTAAAAGCGCAAGTCACGACAAAAGTACAGATGGATAGGTCTGTGTAAACAGAAATGTTTTCAGTTTACGGCAGAACTGTGACAGTGTGTTACACGCGACGACGTCCACTCGGATGTTCCATAGCCGAGCACCAGCGACGGCGAAGGCTCGGTCACCAACAGTTGCGCACTGCGACTGGCGAACATCGAGCTGACCAAAGAGAAAGACATCACATTTGTCAATGACTGTGTCTGCTTAGGCCCCTAATCCTTAATCCGTTGACATTGATGAAAAAGGCAAAAATGGGAACTGACGCACGAAATTACGAGTATAATAGTTTATTTTATGACTTTCTTCGTTTGCTATCTCTCAGCACAGTCTCTATCTCATTCCGGCCAAGCGTGACGTTTGAAACCTGTCTCGCTTCTATTTTCACACGCACGTCTCAGGCAGAACACACCGTCGATCACAACCATGAAATAAGCACATTTCAACACCGTGATAAAACGTATAGGCTCTACATAATATATTATTTTACGTGCAGTATGTAATAAAAGCGAGGGAATATGGATTCAACTGCGTGGCTGGCGGTGTTATCCATGACACGAACTTAGGTTCTGGGTTCAAAAACGTTTAGCATATTTCGTGTCATTTCTGCTTACTTGGCATCGTCTGTGTTTTTACTTTGCATAATTCCCTGCACTGCAGTTATCTGTAGGCCTACGCTAAGTACTCCACTGACATTACTTCCATGTCTTCGAAAGCATCGACGGTATTGTAACGTATAGCGTCTTCAAAGCATCGTCCTATCTATGTCTGCTGAGCTAAGATGTCGACGGTCAGAACAATGTTACTCAATGTGCCGACTGATCAAACAGCGGACACATCACATTCGTTACAATTTATTATATCTTTTACATAAGACAACTGGCGAAACTGTCGACTCGGTGTCGACATTAGATGGGGTCGTCTGTCTAACTATATGCAATGTACATTCAGCACTTATCTATTCTAAATTTCAATTTATAGTCTAATTTTACGCTGTTCAGCGTTTTAAGCATTTGCAAGCCGTGTTTGCGCGAGATGTGCATTTTCTTGAGGTGTGTGACCTCTTGAAGATCACTGACAACCAGTACGGTCGGCTATCCTAGCGACAGCTGTGCTCTTTGTTTTCTGTTGCAACGTTTGATGTTTGAACTGAAAATTGGCTGACCAGTTAGCCCTACCAAGGAAAATGCTTAGATCGATTTTTGCTTTTTATAGTTTCTTTGTTTTCAAGTTAGGAACCCGTTCGGGAGAGACAGACAGAAGGACGAACAGGCAAGACCTGTAATTCGGCTTGTTAGATGGTCAAACAATTGTAATGAATGGCAATAACAATCGCAACGCATGACAACGTTTTACATCTGCGCGATCTGCTGCATGATCTCCATAAAGCTCCTACTGCACGGCAGATCAGATGCATCCTGAACGTTACCGAATTACAGAAGCATTCGAATAATTTTCGAAACCTGTATTTTCTTCGAGTCTCGCGCTGTAGTTCATAACGCATTGAGTAAACAGCGTACACGCGCTCGTTATCTGTCTGTTCTCGATGAATTCGCTGACGAATTCGTTTTTCATCCCGTCTGATCATAGGTCGTTCGTTCATACATGCATCACGCCAGTTTGACTGGCTGGACAGTCTCCTATATTTAGCACGGCCTAGCGACAGTTCGATTGTCTATAGCCGCAGCCAGTTGATCAATTAGATTAGTGCCGATCAGATCGGATCCAGCCGCAGCCTGCGGCGGCCATGTTGCGTCACGTGGCATCGTGACGTCATTGTGACGTCATCAGTCATAACCGCTTGTCAAACCTCGTTGCTCGTCCGTCGCCACTGGCTATGTCCGGCAGAACGACCCTTGCCGTTGAACCAACGCATATATCAAACTTGTCTCGTAGACCAATTGGACTTTTTGTACCGTAAACATTTCACTGTCCGCGTTAGCCATGACAGTATATTGTTTTTAGCATCGTCGTTAAATTTTTTTTGTTTTTCTGTTTTTTTTGTTATTGCGATAACTCATCAACCACTGCACTTAGCTTTACGAGATTTTGCACGAACATATACATATACCTTGACAATTGACAACCTCTGATTTACATGGACAGAAACAGAGGGTAAAGGAGGCCAGCTGCTTTCTATGTCCTTGCCCTTGCTTTTCTCCTCCGGTTGCCTTTCCCCTAAGAGAAATGTTATTTGTGGTAAAGTGCCTTTTGTTATCTACGTTACATGTTTTTAATGCAACACCAACGACTGAATAAGGTCGACGTTTGGCCCACCATAAATTTCCACTGCCTACCTCTTGTACCTTGCCTTGGTTTTTAGCACCACGTTGCGTCAGCTTCAGATTCCTAGCGTCGCCCAAGATAATTATAACCGTAAGAAAATGACGACCTACTGTTTGGTTTATTGTTTTCAGGGAACGGCGCAAAAGAGCCGGGCATGCACGGATCATTGCAACTGTACCGTCAGCAAGCACCGCCGGACTACTGTTGCTGTGTGACAGACGATACAGCGAATCCAGACAGCGTCACTGATGACCACGTGGGTGGTCTGGGTGTCTCGTTCTGTGAGGACTGTGTGAGGTCGACCAACCAGCAGACACCACCGGCCATGGAGCCGCTCAGCGTTCCTACAACACCTCTACCTACAGCATTGCTTCGACCATTTTCACTATCACCACCAACACCACTATACTAGAGATGTGCACGAGAATGGGAAAAGCCGGGATTCCACGGGGATTCCCACGGAAATGGGAATACAATCAGCCATTGTAGGCCTATAAAGATGCATGAAAACGGGAATTAAGACGTTGCAGTGGGAAAATATGGTTGGACTACTTTTGTTACAAGCGATTGAAACCTACTTTTGGGGCGTGGTACAATCCAAAACTTCACATGCTGTAATCGTATAGCAATATTACTTGGCTGTGATATCATCTTTACCACTTAACATTTAATTTTTTTGCATGCTGTCAATTCATCTGATTGTTACTTTGTTTGCTCTCTTATCTGTTTAACACGTTGGTTGGGGTCAGCAAAGGCATGCCGCCCACAGAAAAAAAATCTCCATAAATTAAATACCCTGTCGTCTCGGTTGAGTTGCCGAATGCAAATGGGAATCGGGTGGGAATAGGAATAAAGTCATTGAAATGAGAGGTATTAGGTATCAAAAATCCGTTCGCGCACTTCTCTATACCACACAGGTTGCTGCCACCCACGTCGGTCGTTCCGAGCTCAGCATCCAGCGTACTCCGTCCACCGCAAGTGTCTTGAACAGTTAGCAGACTTAAGCGCGCAGCTGGTCCTGCAGGGGTCCCGATCCCTTGCGGTCAGGAGGACGTCCCTTGTAAATCGTGCAAATCCGTCGAGAAGGTTTTGCCTCCACTACAACTCCACTACAACACAACTCCCTGGAGGAGTCAGTTTGCTTACCAAAAGTACATCAGAATGCGGAATTTTGTACGTAAAAATTCAAAAAAAAATCCGGGGATGATGCCTTTGGACCCCCACCGCGGAAGGGGCGCATTCACTTTCCATGGTTGTTCCGTTTTGGTACTGGAGTGACCCAAACGCTGGACCCTCCTGGCCTAAGAAAGCCAAGCCAGCTGCGTCGCTGACCAAACTTCGCGGCCGCAGCGCTTCACACTCGCTCAACGAAAAACGCTTCCTCGCGAACTGTCGTATTTAGAATTCGTAGGGAGGCGTACGTATTTTAGATGTAGGTTACTATAGTCCTTTTTGTAATCCGTTTTTTCATTTTTTTGTTTTTTCCCTTCAAAAATGAAAAGCTTCTTAAATATACATATACGCCAGTGCGCTCCTTGACTGTCAAACTAGATCGGAAACATCTTGACTGTGCATTTTACCGTTCCGTGGAGGTAAGTCGACCTACTATTGCTGTCTTTCCGTAAATCTGTATGGTTGCCAGTTTGTATTAGATTTTGTCTTCTAAACAGCGTAAGAAATACGATAAATTCATGCTGACCATTATTTGGCTCAACTGAAAATGACAGATATGAAGATGCCGGACCGTCCCAATTGCAGCACATGAAATTTGCAGGACAACAGTATAGTATTAAGTTAACCGAGATTACGTTAATACGCAGCAGACATATAGCGGAAATGGAACAGATACCTCATTGCACAGAACGTATTTCTGGTTTTAAAGAAAAACGTCAGTGAAATGTTACACGATACCGTATAAGTATCGTGTTCCAAAAATGAAGAAAAATATATAAAGTCAAACAAAGTCAGAGAAGCAATAATTGACTGGTGCTTTGAAGTAACTGCGTGCATTATAACAGCAACTCTGATAATAGAGGGAGCACTGCTCAATCTAGGCTACTCAGTCTGTTCAGCCGTCTCAAATGTTTGCTGTTTCTGAGATAATTTTATGTTCTGTAATTTTTGTCCTGCATTTTATGTCCCTTATTTCAGCGCTTTCGCATACTTTGAATAAAATTTTCGACAATTTCGATCGTGTTATTTGCACATTGCAAGAACATGAAGCCACAGATATGAAAAAACCCATGCAGTGGTAAAAAACGGTAAAACCTCGAAACCGTGTATTTTTCGGGATACATCCGGCAGATTGGTTAGATCGTTTATAGCCGACATTCTTTACTTTTTGACTTTTAGTCAAATCGAGCAACTGGATACTTTTTTGCTTGGTGCTTGGGACCAGTAGAAGCAATTGGTATACACTTTGATAAACAGTACACACGTTTGATTATTTCTGTGGCTAGCAACCAGTCAACCCAAAGAAAAAAATGCTTTTTTCCGTAATCCACTTGGACGCGACCCAGTATAAGAAAACCTGCCTTCAATTGTAAACTGTTTGTTCGTAACACTGCTCTCAAATAGTACTTTTCAGTTTCAGGCAAATAGCCCTACGTAGGATAGCACAGTGATGATTCACATTCTGTTATGTTGTGACAGAACTGTTACGTATTTGTTGTTGTTGCCGGTTGTTATGGAACTGTTTGGCAGACTGCTGATCAGCTGTGGCTGCTGCTGCTGATTCCATTGCATGCCTGCTTTGCACGTGCATTAATACATCAGCCTTGGCGCAGTCTTAAATATTAACATCGCCGCCGGCCTTCTATAGTCCGGCCAAGAAGGTGCCCGTTTGCATGCAATAATTCACTCTATAAGAAGAAATAAGTTTCGATGAAAAACTATTGCCAGTTATGCTGCTGCCATCACTATGACATCGAACGGTTTATTTTCTATTAACAGACTCAACTATTAACAGAATGACCTCACTTTCACTTTTCACACATCGCACATCGGCTACATTTCTGCCGCTGACGGCACAGGTCCATCTTATTTTGATTTTTTTACGCGCGAAAGCAGCTAGACTGCTTTAGCGCGTCTTAGCCATCGCAATTATGTCTGTCCGTTCGTCCGTCTGTTTGTCTGTCTGTCTGTCACACGGGTGAATCAGTCAAAAACAGTGCAAGCTAGGATAACCAAATCTTCACCGTTGGCTGCCTCGAAGACTCTAGTTTCAAGAACCGTAAAGCTTTTTCATAAATTCTGAGGGAGTCACCCTAAACGAGGGCTCTAAATGAGAGGAAAGTGAGAAAAATTTGCAATTTTTAGCCAGTAAGTCGCTGTATCTCAATAACGGTGCGAGATAGGGCCTAGGTTACTATTAATTACTAATAAAAAGTCGTACACTGGGTCTAGATTGCCACAGAATTCTATGACCTTAAAAGTCGCAATAGGGCTTTTATGGATTTTTTGGTGATTTCGGGCTGCGAGACACATTTCAAGAGCGAATTGTGCCGAAATCAATTGAGATAGACATGGAGAAGCCGCACATGAAATTTTTAGCATTAAACGTAAATTTCGACGGTCCAAGTCTTGATTTTCTAGGTTCAAGGAAACTTGCGCACGAGACGTCAAAGAGCGGTACCCCCGTAAAAATCGTTATTTTACCGTTGTTGGCCAGTCTTTCGTGAAAACGGCTGCAGATAAGCATGGACATGATGCCTATCACAACAAGCACTAGTGACGAGCTTTTCAGTCGTATCAGCGTTGATGACTTTGAGAGATCCTGAACTTCCAATATAAGAAGTTTTTTTATTGATTTTTGCGATCTTTGGCTGCAGCGCAAACTCCAAGAATAAACTGCGACGAAATGGCTGGAGATAGACTGACAGTTTGCGAACAGGAACTGTTATAGGCTTTCGCGCGTCTCATGAGCATTAGCTCAAATTTCTTGTTTTAGTTGGAGCTCCGGAAGATGTGCGTTTTGTGCAGTAGAGTGCATAATGATCGTTTAAAATAAAGCAGGATTGTTGAATTCGGTATCCAGAAAAAAAAACGCATAATGCAACTTCTTAATAGTGAACAATAATAGCGTTGGTTCTATCATTCTGTCTCGCACCGTTCCAGAAATATATTGCCGGCTTAAACAACCGATTTCGGGTGAAATTGAGAAGTGTTGCTTAACAATAGGTAGCTATTGTTCGGGCTCTAAGAAGCAATTAACCGTATACTTATTACTTTTTAAGTAACCGAAGTTACATGGTTAAGCTTATGTTAGAGACACTTACGAACGTTACAGACAGACGTACGGATAGAACACTAATTACGGTGGCATTACCGTGCAATTTGCATCACATAATGCACTTTGCACTAGGCACAGTGTAGTTCACAACTTGCAACTGTCCATGCGGGCAAATAAACACCGTTAAAATTAACAAATCGTTGAAAGCGGCAAAGTCCAAAGTTTTTAGTAAACTTTGTGGGCTTCCTAACATACATTTAGCTCTGAGCTAAAAATAAAATTCTATTAGATTTTGCAGTGTAGCCGCCGTTGCCAAAAAACTCGATGTGTTTAGCTACTGACAAGTGACCTATCAAAAATGTGGTGGATAAACCGACATACTAGCCAACAACCGAAAATTTATTACGCCATGTATTGAGCTGTGAATTGCATGCTACAGACGCGCAGTCGTAACCTGTCGATCAGCGAGAATCGCGAACTGCTGTCGAATGTGTTGTGAAGCTGATCAATGGTCACGTCACGGTAATGTAGAGGTGTGCTGATTACATTGGATGAAGTTCAAATATACGGCACAACAAACCGAGTCCAAGAACTCACGACTCACGATCACCCGTCAGAGAAGATGAAGTTGGCAGCGCTATAGTTTTAACCGGATCAATACTATTCGGTGCGAGATGCATAATTAATATAGAAGTCTTTCACATAGTCAGAACGCAGTCAGTTGGCACGGGTGACGGAACGTGTAACAAGGCTACTGGCTCGATGAGTAATTTTGCGCTGTCGCCGTAGATCTAACTATACACACGTAGACGTCATTCACACAAAGACAGCTAAATTCTGACGTGGCTGAGCTTCTTTGGTAACAACAGTGAAGGTGAGTTCACAGTCTGTCTGTCATTCTGGATTCACGTGAGCTTAGTTTTGATTATCGAATTTTTTAGCCGACGGTACTTAAGTAACGGTCGTGCTTACGGTACGGTTGTCGTTTGTTGTCTGTTTCTCTTTGTCGTCGTCCGTCGTCTGTGACTGGTATATTGTGGTTAAACGGTAGGTCGTAGTGGAAAACTTTTTACACAGATAATTAGCCGTATGTCATAAACCTAGGCATGCAAAATTTCAGCGCTCTAGTGCAAATGAAAGATTATCAAATTCGGGGTTAAATAAAAGGAAGGTAGAAAATATGTGCGTTTTAACGGAAAACTGACCATATCTCAAAAACTTTGAAAGATACGGCCAAGGTTACTATTACTATTAATCACTAATAGAAAGTGCCATACGCTTTGTAAAATGAAATTAAAATCATTGACCTTAATGACCTTGAAGATCACTGACAACCAGTACGGTCGGCTATCCTAGCGACAGCTGGGTTTCTTGTTTTTTCTTGCAACGTTTTGTTGCAACGTAATTATGCATCTTCGACACGAAAACTTATCATATCGCTAGACTGTTGTCTAGTTTCAGTATGGACTCACAACATTGACCATTACAATCTTTGCGTGAACGTCAACGCGTTCCGCCAACGGCGTGTAGTGTAGCTATGGCGCCTTTACAGCTGGTCACTTTTGTACAAGGTCAACTCTTTTAGGCCTATTTCCAATTTCTGTAGTCTACTGTAAAATTACGGCTCGGTCGATATTTATCAACCCAATATCCCACAATTTTGTTACACCACTCCATCTTACAAAAGCACAAAAACTGTGTCCACTCGATCGTGTCTACCAGACTTTGCAGATTATGTGCATGCTTTACAAACGTTGTACAGATAAATAAAGCATACTGTATACGCGCTAGCTGGGACGCAGGCAGACCGGCGTAACTCGAGTGTGGTAAGATCGACAGAGCTCTCTGAGATGCCTCGTTCTTCATCGTCGCGAACGTCGTCACGGTCACGCAGTGCAGAGCGGACTTCTTCTGACGACGAGAACGCGACCACGCGACGGCGACGACGACGACGACGAACCACCTCAGAACAGTCGACCGGCGCCGACAAGTCTACCAGGTACTAAATAAACTAGAATAATTTTATGTTGATTACCAAACACACGATACGGTTAGATTCATTGACTCTAAAATGTCGGTAAAGACATCAGATTATTTTTCTAGCTTATTTCTATGAGGAGTTATAAATGATTTCATGATATGGCGGCCATCTTGGACGCCATCTGGAATTGCTGGGTTACAGTAGTTTGCTGAAAAGGTTGTCACCCTTTCGGAAGTTGTTACTGAGGTCTAAGAAATCCAACCATATGTGGCAATCTTTTATAGCAGACCGTGTCTGTTGGATCAGTCTTGCCCCTGGGTAAGACTGTCAAGTCTTGCACAAGGCCGAATCTGTCCGCGATAGCCGCCGTGGCATACCTTTTCCGTGTATGTTATCTTTCATGTATTGTATTCTCACTGGTTCAACTACAAACTTTTGTCGTGAACGGAACAATCAACAGTTGTGTTGGCCCGTGTTTGAAGTAAACTTGAGTTGATGTGGTTTAAGGTCGGACGAGCGTTCTACTCGCAGAACACGCCAGTCCTCACAACACGGCAGCCAGTCATCCGAGGACAAACCGACAAAACGAGACAACAGAGGACCGACAAACCGAGGACGTGATGACGACGCCAAGGCCGGCAAGACGAAGAACGACGATCATCGGCGTCGAAAACAAAACGAATCGACTCAGCAAGAACGAGGCGGTAATTATTTTAACTCAATTATTTTAACCTTCAATCAATCAATCTATCTATCTATCTATCTATCAAACAAGTTTATTTGGCACAGCAGAGATAACAAGCAAACAACAAGTGTCTTAACTAAGCTAATAAACTGACAAAGAAAAACACAAAACAAAATGCAAACAATCAATAGAGAAATTACAATATTGACCTTTGATACTTTGAACAAAACATTGACATAGGGGAGCAGTTCCTATTCCTGCTTTGCCTATAAACACATAGAGGGTTGGCGATATGGTTAGGATTAGTGATAGGGTTATGAATATGAATAAGTTGCATCTTTGGCTATGGCGAATTTAAACCATTACGTTGTTCTCACAACTGCAAACGGGCTGTGACGTAACGTTTGTCAGAGTAGTGTATGCTGGAATAGGAACTTGCACACAAATTGGCAAACTACATGCTTACTCATGCCCTTGGAATGCTAACCCCACATTTTGGTTTTATGCCTTTTTACGCGCGAAAGCAGGATGCTTCGCGCCTCTTTGCCATTGTCTGGGCGTCCGTCTGACTGTCTGTCTGTCACACTCGTGATCTGTATCAAAACGGTGCAAGCTAGGATCACAAAATCTTCACTGTGGACTGCCCCAAGGTCTCTAGTTTATCGTGACAAAATTTCGTGCCACTGGGTGCAGGGATTCCCCTCGATCGAGGGCGTCAAAGAGGGGTACTTCCCTAAAAAAGACGTCATTTTGCCGTTATTGGCTCGAATAATGTGAAAACGGTTGCAGATAGGTACATACATGCTGCTTATCATAACAAGCACTGGTGACAGGCTTTTTGGATTTATCAACATCGATGACCT
>Ga0209671_1004720_pt1 | contig 13593 bp, 7 predicted proteins | sample WorMetHERISLAND2_2_FD_187401 | JGI IMG/M metagenome (GOLD analysis project Ga0209671, IMG submission 187401) | Marine gutless worms symbiont microbial communities from Max Planck institute for Marine Microbiology, Germany - Olavius geniculatus... | ecosystem: Host-associated > Annelida >... | reverse complement strand
CAATATTCTTGTAATTAATGATTGTTTAGAGAATAACAGGGAAGATTATTAGAACTACCATTATGTTAATTACATATGCATGCATATAACAATTGTCTGTTAAGCTCATTTTTGTGTTTTGTGTTTCTGTAAAGGTTAAACTTTCTGTTTATTGTAAAGTTTAAACTTATGTATATATGTGCATTCTGCCTGAAAAGGCCGTCCCCAAAATGACTTATGTTGTGTCGGGTTGGGACGTTAAACCCTACTTACTCACTACTCTTGTAGTAAAATGTAGTGTAAGTATAGCTGTAGCAGCATTCTCTGATCATGTGATGGTTTATCAGTTTACCGCATCAGTAGACATGTCTAACAGTTAACTTAAAATTGGTTAATTGTTCTAAGTGACAATTATCGTAAATCGTACTCTACTGTTTTCAGTGTTAACCATCACAACATTGCTTTCATTTTCTTCACTTTTTTACATTTATCATTTTTATTATCTGTTAGATAAACATGCTTATTTGCCAGAAGCAGACAATAAAAACTAATAATAGTATTTTGTAGTAAACATAGCAATATGACATAACATTGACTTGATTTTACGCATTGATTTTTATTTGAGTAGGTAGTTACTGTCAGTGATGTTATAGCATGTGATGGTCTTTTGATGTGCTATTAAGAAACTATTTACTCACTTACGTGGTGCTTTTGTCTGCCTGTGTCTATGTAGGGTTTAGTGTCGACTGGTGGGCACTTGGTGTTCTGATGTTTGAAATGCTTGCTGGACGATCTCCATTTGACATCGTTGGACAAACAGACAACCCGGACCAGAACACCGAAGACTATCTCTTCCAAGGTTCCCTTCTCTGCTTTTTCTCACTTTTGGTCTGTCTGACTCAGTACTGTCTGTTCTAAAGTTGCATTTTTTGTCTGTGTTCTTATCTGTCTGTCTTTCTGTCTGTTAGTGTCTTGCTCTTTGTAACAGGGAAGATTATTAAAACTGCCATTATGTTAATTACAAATGCACACATATAATGGAGTTCTTACAATTTTAGGTTTAGCTTGTTTTTTGTGTTTTGTGTTTCTGTAAAGGTTAAACTTTGTTTCTGTATTGTAAAGATTAAACTTACCATTCCATTGTTATGTGTTTGTATGCATTCTGCCTGCAAAGGCTGTCTCCCAAATGACTTATATGGGGTGTTTACACGATCCAGCCAGCAAATGTAATGCTGGACGTTTGCTGGATTGTGTAAACACCCTAATACTCTGTCGGGCGGAACGTTAAACCCTACTCACTCACTCACTCACTCACTCACTCACTCAATTTGTCTCTGTTCTGAGGTAGTCTTCTCTGTCTGTCTATTTCTCCCTCTCTTTGTTTGTGTCTTTTTCTGTTTGCTTCTCTGTCTTTTGCTCTCTTTCTCTGTCCGTCAGTGTTGCTGCTTCATTTTTTATGCCTCTGCCAACGCCCAATGTAGTGGCTAGATGCATTATTTTCGAGAGTGTTTGTGTGTCTATGTGTCAATGCATGCGTGCATGAATCCCGAACAAACGTTGTTAGCAAGATAAGCTTGCGTATTTGTTGATGGAATTTGACCGAACTTTCACCACTAATGAAGTTTAGGGCAGTGATGAACACCTCAAATTTTTGGGTCAATAGATTAAAGGTCAAGGTCACATTGGGGTCAAATATGCTTCAAATTGCACTTTTTGGCTTTGTTAGCATGATATTTCGAGCGTTAGTTGTCACATGTTGGCGGAGGCATAATAGCCGGTGAGTCGTAACCACCGTCGGGTTTAAAAGATCTGTCTAAAAACATCTACGGTCCCATTGTTATATTTTATTATTTGAATCGGTTGGTTGTCACCCAAAGTGTTTATTATTACAGTTTCACTGTTGCTGAAGAACTTATCTTTTTGCAGCTCTGCTAAAAGGATTAAAAATGCTGCTTCAAGAGTTGGCTGAAGTTCATGTCATTTGAACTGAACAATTTGTGGATTGTGGAGTAGAAAAGTCAGAGTAGTGATAATATTGTAGTAGCAGTTCTGTTGGGTTTGTCCGTCTACTTATTTATTTCTCATGTGCATAAAAAACTCGTATGACACTCGAAAAGTTGTGGTAAAATGTATCAGTGAGATGTTGCCCACTCATTCAAGCATACATGTACATTGATACTGCTAATGCTCTTTTCTATCAGTGATGTAACCTGGATGTTATACTACTGGAATGTCCTTACCTTAGACTTTAGTTCAAACCGGATGCTGGTGACTTCTTCCTAGATAGTGTTCATGTTTTTCAGATCTCGTTTGATATTCATCCGCTTTATCTCTGGCTGTCTCGGCTTTCTCTTGCAACTTGATTTTTACTAGCAGACTGGCATGTTGCTGATTTTAATGGATGATGTGGCTGTAGTAATACTGGAAAGACCGATCCGCATTCCACGTTCGCTGTCTGTCAAGGCTGGAAGTGTTCTCAAAGGATTTCTCAACAAGGTAAGTTCTCAGCTTTGTCATTTTTGGACCTTTTTTTGTACAGTTTCAAGTCATAAGTTTTATGTTTTGGCATGGCATAGCGGTAACTTCAACTAAGATTTTGTCTTATGGTGAGAGTTTACACAAATTTTAACAGCCCCTTCAGTTTAACAACACGTTACTAGTAGGGTCCTGCTAGTCCCCATACCAAACGACATCTTGATCAGTGGTCATTTGTGCACAGTAGGCTGTCGCCTGATATACAGACAGATGGACCACTGTAAAACTAGCAATATGTGGCTCGAGTGATGCTGCTTAAAATCAATCGGCTACCACTGCAACTAATTTATGAGTAAGGCGTTTTTCCATGCATCTTACTTTTGGTGGTTCCCCCCCCCCACCAATCACTCCCCTTTAGCTCCCTTCTGTCTTCAACCAGGTTACTCTACACTCAGCCAGGTTAGTACTGAAATGGGTAAATACATTGTGTCCCAAAAACATCCCAAACATTTTCAATTGTAACTTTAAAACGGATTATTAGATTTTAGTAATTTTTGGTACAAATATTTCTGAGAAAACTGGCCATCAAATGACTTTTCATTTTCCGCCTGATTCAGTGTCTGTTTCTGCACTACCTAGGGAAAGCAGATCAAGCAAAATATGCCTTTAAATAAACAAAAAACCTGAAAAAAACTCTGTCATTATCGACTGTAGTGCAGAAGCGGACAGTGAGTGAGGTGGAAAACTGAATAGTCATTTGATCGCAAGTGTGTCAGGAATATTAGTATAAAAAATTATCAAAATCTTATTACTGGTTTAAAAGGGACAATTGAAAATGTTGGGGATTTTTTTTGGACACACAGTATACACACTGGTACATACGAGTATGTAACCAGCTACCTGTATCAACTCCACCTGTATCTTTGCACTTTATTGTGTTATATCAATGTTTTGTTATTATTGTTGCTGCTACTACTGTTGTTGTAGTCGAGCTAGTTGTAGTTGTTGTAGTAGTAGTTGTTGTTGTCTTTGTTGTGTAGATCCCTTAAGAGCGTCTGGACTGTAACAGTTAGATCGGTTTCACTAATATTTAGTCTTATTCATTCTTGTTGTTGTAGTTGTAGTAATAGTAGTAGTGCTAGTTGTAGTAGTCGTTATAATTGTTGTTGTTGTTGTTGCTAGATCCCTGAGGAGCGTCTGGGTTGTCACAGTCAGACTGGTTTCACTGACATTCAGTCTCATCCGTTCTTCAAGACCGTTGAATGGGCTTTACTCTACGCTAAGCAGATTACTCCTCCGTACAAGCCTGACGTGAACTCAGAGCATGATCTTCAGCACTTTGACCCTCAGTTTACCAGCGAGCCAGTTCAGCTGACCCCAGATGATATGTAAGTGTTGTTATTTTCATTTGGATTTTCTAAATTTAGTTTCAGTTTCGGTTTCTGATCCATAAATAATATTTATTTAATTTTGGTTCTGTTGTAGCTTTGTTTTGTTCCAGTTTCGTTATTTTTTGTTACTGGCATTTTTCATTTTTGTTTTTATACCCGTCATCTAAATTTGAGTTTTTGTAGTCGTTGTCTGTTGCTACTACAGTTACTACTAGACCCTGTCTTTGTTGTTATAGGAAAGTGATAGCAAAGATTGACCAGTCAGAGTTTGAAGGTTTTGAGTACGTCAACCCACTACTTATGTCTCAGGAAGACTGCGTCTAGTTCACTGCAAACAACTACAACACCCTGCGTTACTACTACAGTCTGTGTTACTGCAACACCCAGCATTCCGATTGTACGCTAGTCCTTTCGCTGCACTACCGTGTGAAATATAAGTTTTAAAATAAGCCACTACAGTAAAAAGAGAGAAACTTATTATCCAAAACAATTTTCCATATTTTTTTTATTTAAATTGAATTATGTTTAGTTTCAGACACATTTTCATTGCTCAAAAACAAAGGCTGACGATGTTGTTGTAAATATCTGATGCTCCATTTACAGAGGAAAACAAGGCACTGGTTAAGAACTTACATAAATTCAAAGAATTTGATGCTGACAAAATTTTTGGAAAATACAAATGGAAAAGGGAAGGACTGAACACTTTACTGAAAAAGACTTGTAGGAACAGGAAGCATGCACGCACTGAAGAGATCGTGACCACTGTTTATGAACTGGTGGGCCCACTAAGGCAGGAAGGCCAGAAACAAATAAGTGTTCAACACCCCAGATATCCAAGTGGACAGATCTAACACAACAGATATTCAGTGTGATCTTGGTTTAAAATGTTTTTTTTTGTTTACGAAAACGCTTGCTGCCTATTACTGGTTAGTTTTTTCTAATGTTTATCTATTTTGCATGGTAGTGTAGCAATGCAGCTAACATGTAGAGGGATAGCTAATAATCGTTGTATTGCAAATATTTCACAGTGTGTGCCGGTGAAAGAATTTTGAAAATCGGTTAGTATTTGGTGAATCTTGATATGAACAGAAGTTTGCGGCATATTTTTCGGCCCACTCTGTTCTGACTTTGTCTAGATTAATGTGCTCGCATATATATATGTAGTTTGTACATAAACAGTGTACAGCTTTGCTACTAGTTGATATCAGCGCTAGCGTTTTATAATCTAATCTCGTCAATTATATTTGAATTTCAAGTTCATAGCCCCTTCTTTTTCCGTCATCAGCCGGAGCCAGGAACGTTGCATAAAAATAACCAAAATCGTTAGATGTGATTTTTATGCTTGGAATTCACCGAAATGCCTTTTTGTTCGGGGGGAGGGGCTTTGCCACTGGGAGAGCTCACGTCACTTCACAGACTTTCCCAGCTGGGTTAATGGACGTTTTGCCCTAGACCTGTAAGCGAGAAACGGGACGAGCGACAGCGAGCAAGATTTTCCCCTGAGCAAGCGACAACACCTACGAGCGAGTCGAAGCAAGCAAAATTTAAAATGGCACATAATGTTTTATGTGCAACAGCATCTTAGCTATCGTGGAGGCGTCTGTCTGCGTGTGTGTGTATCTGTCTCTCTGTCTGTTTGTCTTCAATAATTGTATCAAAACGGTGCAAGCTAGGATCACAGGTCTTCGCTGTCGAATGCCACAAATTAGACTCTACTTCCAGGATCCGTAAAGCTTTTCCAGAAATTTGGCAGGGCGATCCAGGGCGCTAAATGAAAAAAGGTACGAAACATGGCGATTTTTAGCCAATAAGTCACCGTATTTCAGAAATGGTGCAAGAAAGGGCCAAGTGTACTATTAAGCACCATTGGAAAACTCATGCCCTTTCAATTTACACCGAAATCAACGACTTTGAAGCCGAAAAAAGTGCGTTTAGCTTCGATTGTTCCGTGTTTAGGTTAACTCACAGGTTTGCTAACTTGAGGTTAACTTTAGCTCTCGGGCTAACCTCGCGCACATTGTTCCACGCTAAATTTTGGCCTGAAACAATTCATCACAAGTTAACCCGAGTAATTTCTCGAGTTCCGAGTTAACCACGTGGTTCCGCGCATGGAACAAGTGATTTTTGGCGTTTTGCTGCGACGCACATTTCAAGAGTGAATTGCACCAAAATGGCTGGAGATAGACCAAGACAACATGCACATGAAATTTTCATCATTAAATGTAAATTTCAGCATTTTAAGTTTTGACTCCCAAAGTTCAAGGAGACTTCCATCACTTCCACTGTGGGTAGCACACACTCAAATTAACAGAAAGCCAACTATGGAATTGACTTCCATGTGATTTAATGCAGATCGCATCTCTTGCACCATTTAGGCAATTATGAAAAAAAACTACTTAATTTATGGGGTGAAGCAAAAAAGTAATCCCCTGTCATATTTTGCGAAATTTTAAGCAACCACTTAAAATTTACTGACGGAACTTTGCATTTTCTCGCTCAGAGCGAAATTTACCTATGAGCGAGCAAGAAAATGGTTGGAGAGTCGCTTACGGGTCTGTTTGCCCTAGGCTTAACTGGGGAAGCATACAGCACTTCCCCAGACCTTATTGGAGGGCGGTTTTCGTGAAGCGACCCCGGTTAGCTTGAGTAAAAGTCAGACTATGTTCTTGGACTGATCTAAGTAGTTTGAAGTAATATGTCATTGTTTACATAACTTACTCTAGTTTTAGCTTGACATTTCTCGACACTTATGATGTCCATTTGTCTGTTCAGCTACAGGGTGGTTCCAAAAAAAACTAAAAAGATTTTTGTCGCAATTGCTTGAAATATTAATGACTGCTGTACTGCAAATGTAAGAAATTTGAAAATAAATTATTTTTGTGAAAAAATGGTTATAAAATATTGCTGCCCAGTTTTTTTGTACCACTTTGTTTGCATATACTGTTGTTGTAGTGATTAATAGTTGCATATCAATATCGTGACATTTGAAATGTAATTTAATTTGATGCTAGGTGCTTGCTATGTAATTTAAAGCAAAATCTGTAATCTTTATATTGTGTTACTTAATCTATGTCGTTTGATTTTAACTGATCGTTGCCTATCTGAATGTACATTTAGGTTTTTCTGTCAATACATGATGTTGAAACTGAGAAATCTGCATGTTATTAGTAGACACAATATATTACTATATCAAAGGTTCGAGTATACATGTAGCTAAGAAATAAAATTCAGCAATTGGCTATACTGCAGTGTTGATTACTAGTAAATATTCTAATTATTACCGTAAAACTTCCAATTTGGAACATTTGACTTAGACCCCCCCCCGGTGTCTATTTGAGACCCGGCTTCTATTAAAACGTAATTAACTTGCCACATCAGGGTTCTAAACTTTTTACGTGCGAAAGCAGCTACTGCTTTCAGCGCGTCTTAGCCATCACATGTCTGTCCGTCCTTCACACGGGTGGATTAGTCAAAAACGATGCAAGCTAGGATCACCAAATCTTAATTTTCAGCTGCCTGGAAGACTCTAGTTTCAGGAACCGTAAAGCTTTTTTCATAAATTCGAAGAGGGTCACCCCGAACGAGGGCCCTAAACGAGAGGGGGTGGGCAAAATTTGTGATTTTTGGCTAATAACTCGCTGTATCTCAGTAACGGTGCGAGATTAATCACTAATAGGAAATCGTATACTGGCTTTCGATTGGCGCCGAATTCAATGACCGTGAATGACCTTGAACTGAGTAGCCCACACCACATGGCGTGGGCTACACTCAGTTTGTAAATTATGATTATTCTACTTTGTGGCTTGTAGGTCTAAATAACTCAAAATTAGTTATCAGTAATAATTTACCGAGATAGATTTTTTACTGCAGTTTAGTTATCGATAGACTGCATTTTGCTTCATATCTGTGAAACTCAAATGGGGGCCAAGCCTTAAATGGGGGCATGGCCCCCCTGCACCCCCCTTGGCGCCGCCACTGAAGATATGGACAAAATAATGTCGAAGCGGGACGTCCATCTGTAACGGATGTAATATGGCTGAGCCATAATACTGATCTTTAGGTCGTAGGGGACAACTTTTTACACGAATAATTAGCCTTGTGCGTTAAGGCAACATTTTCAAATTTAGGGTTGAATGGAGGGGGTAGGAAACTCAACGGAAAACTGGCCGTATCTTGGAAACGGCCAAAGTTACTATTTATCACTACGCCCGTCGCCCGTTCAGATGAAATGAAAGTCATCGATTTCGGATGACCTTCCAGGTCACTGACAATCAGTACGGTCGGCTATCCTATCGACAGCTGGGCTTTTCGTTTGAAACATGGTGTTGGCTATATTCTGTCATGATTGCGAGGTTACATGTATTTCTGTCGGTAGACTGATGGGCGATTTAGGCGTAGCGTAACTGCGTAATGCTGAGCGCGTCGTTCGGTCTCGTTTTACTTACTGATGGCGCAGGTGCGTTAATGTGACCGGATGGGGGAGGCAGACGGAACAGCCGTGGACCAGGCAGGCCGGTCAAGGCTCTGTTAGTGGGTTAGGCCTGGGGCCTGGCAGGCCGAGGCTATGTTGTCTATGGGTCTACTACTACGAGCTCGAGTGCCTCGCATGGTTGTAGGCCTGCCCTGATCAGGTCGCTCACTCACTCATTCTGTTTTCGTCTGAGTGCCGATCGGTCGTATTTACCGTCAGCTGCGTTCGCTGCGTAGCCTACTTTTCTTGCGTTCATTGCGTTTTTGTTACACGTGCAAGAAAGTGTCAACAGACTCACCGGATAATCGCAGTTAGCGTGTGTTGCCGATTTTATGCCGAACGTACGAACAGCGTTGTACTGAATTCTGTAATGTCTGATGTGGTCGAATCTGACACCCATCTACGAGGAGGCTCGCCACGCAATCCGCTAATCAAACGTCTGCTGAGGAACTACCAGGAGAGCGCCAAGTCCAGTCTGGAAGGACCACCAACGTCGAATTCCTGCGTGGTGCTGACGCACGATGACGTCACAAGCTGGGATACAGGGGGAGGAATGAAAGGAGGAGGGTTTGACGCTAAACTGTCTGGGTTGCTGCGTGCCGCCCAGGACCCTCATCGGCGCCGCGACACCACCCTGGAGGGTGAGCGGATCTCGTGCTTCGTGGTGGGGGGAGAGCGTCGTCTGTGCGTGCCTCAGCTGCTACAGACTGTACTCAGTCGGTTCTCGCTGCCGGAGATCCACTCGGCCTGCGACTCGCTGAGAATTCACATCGCACTGGCTGATGACGCACAGCTGACGGCGCTGAGACGAGACCGCGTTCTGCCAGGTAAATCAGTTGCCCGTGCGGGCAATACTTGGACACGAATGTCCGTGCGGGCGATTGTCCGTTCCCCTATGAACACACATCACTTATTTCTGTTTTTAACTTTTGTTAAGAAAAATACTCTCGTCGCAGAGCATGATCCGCGTCAGTGCGTGTCCGCAAAAAAATCCTGCGGATCTCCATCCGCGGACTGACGCGTCCGCAGTCCACATATCTCTGGGGGCAGGCCAGTGTTTGAATTGCCGGGGGGGTTCAACCCCCAACTGCTTTCTCAACCCCCTAACATCCTGTCAAATTATGCACTAGGACGTCAGCTACGTAGGCCTACTATATACATAGGATTTACATCACAATTTTGGTTGGGCTCTGACCGTTGAAAAGTTTAACCCCCAATTCAAACACTGGGGCAGACACAGAGAGGGGGGCAATAATACCCACCCTAGGTCTAATTTTTTTTCTGTCGAAACAACGAGTTGTTGGAGAATCTTTTTGTCGGAAAATTATCATACAAAAATGCAAACTTTTGAGCTTAAAATCCCCATTTTGAGAAATTTGGCCACCCGTAATCTGCTCTGTCGGAAATTTGCAACTTCCTGACCCGCATGCTTTATAACGATTTTATTAGATATAGGCGGTGTTTTTATCTGTACATATCTGTCTTCTTGCTGTCAGTTTCTGTCTTTATGAAGTGTTCATAACCCACGATGCCGATGAGTTAGCGGTGGTCTAGCGTAAAACTTGTAAGCTGTGTCTATGAGATTTCGCGTGTGACAAGCGTTTAAAGAGTACAGTTTTTTCATATACCCATCTCAAAGATACGGAGCGTCACCTGCCATATGGGATCACACGGTGTTAAACCTGCCACCCGACGTAGGTGAGGTGAGCGCTCCCCGCCTGAACTTTAGTCAGACAGGCGGTAATCGATTTCATGTTCACCCTGGAGGGAAGGAAGGCTGAGTTGACCTCGGCGTTGGTTATATATACCGAGATGGTTTACATGTCGGTTTTTATAGTCTTGTAAGCGGTCGATAGTCTATTTCTCGGGTTAGGGTAAAGGTTTTGAACTAGCCCAAACCTCTTATTCTAACCATACTCATGGCATCTGTCTGTAGTGCATATTTTCTGCTGGGAAGGGGGAGGTTGGAGCGCTAAACTGCAACATTACCGATGTTTTGTGGTCTGTCAGGAACTGCTCACGGCTGTGGACTAGTAACGTTGACCGACGCCCAGCGACTCTGCTGTGCCCTGCTGGGCAGTCAGCGCGCCGTCACCCCCAGCCCCAATCCACCAGTGCTCGTCGATGACGTCACGATTCCCGTGATGCACCGCTGCTTCGGCAAGTGCGCGGGGTCGTTGCGTCCGTCGACGCGCGTAGTGCGCTGCGTCGACTGCGGACATGAGCTCGACGCGCAACAGTTCGTGGCGCACTCGCACGGCGACCAGGAGCGTCACACGTGTCACTGGGGTTTCGACCCCTCCAACTGGCGGGCCTACCTGCAACTGGCAGCGCCGGCCAACGTGTCCGAGGACGACGAGCGGCGACTCAGGAACTGTCTGGACTACTTCAAAGAGCACGCCGACGACGAACTTACCACGACGGCACTGCACGCTGGCTGTCGCAAACGCCGTCAGGTACAATACCCTCACATCGTAGCACCGGATACCGAAAACTACACAAGTAAGTGAGTGAGTGAGTAGGATTTAACGTTCCACCCGACACAGTATAGGTCATTTCGGGGACGGCCTTTTCAGGCAAAATGCACACAAACACATAACGGAACAGTACCCAAAACTTTGTCAATCAGTCAGTGAATCAGAGTTGGGGGGATTTCTCTAGGGACGTGTGTGAAGGGTGTCGTCTCATTTCGCCTAATCGCTCTTCCAGTTGGGTCTACTGCAGAGCCCCAACCAAAATCGAACTACGGTTAGGGTTAGGGTTGGGGTTAGAGTTAGGGTTAGGTTAGTATACGACGCGAAATGAGATTAGGCGAAATGAGACGACACCCGTCGTATACTTACTTACGGTCGGCCAAAAGATGGTACAGAAAAAGATGATGAACGACAAAACAGAGCTTGTCAAAGAGGCAAAAAACGACAAAGCAAGTTGTTGTTGTTGGTCCGCCTATCAAAAAAAAGATTAGGCGAAATGGGATTAAGCGAAATGAGATTAGGCGCAATGCTACCCAACCGTGTGAAGAAATTCATTTGGAGGCAGCATTAGAGGTACAGTCGAGTTCATGGCGAAGTTTAAAGGCGCGTTCAGAGCGGCGTAACTGAATTGAACTAAACAGTAACTGAGCTCGCCCATTGGTCAGTTCATTTCAGTTCAGTGACGTCGCTCTGTTCGCGCCTTTAGTTTGCCTCAAGTGCTTCTCGGCTGCAGTCTGGCTCTGCCCAGGATTTTGCCTTCTGCCGCTGTCGACAGACAGACGGACGGACAGACGGATATGCAGACAGACATTCAGACATGCCGAGAACGGCGGGAACTTACCCCCCTAGAACTGTGCTTAGGCCCACCGTCCACTCGCTTCCATTTGCTGGCGATTTGTTGTACAACGATGGACAACATCCGCATACCAAAAACCCCCATTCCGTGACACAGCCCTAACTGTCGGAAAATTGTCGACAAAAATGCAAAATTTGGGATTTAAATGGGGGGGATTTTGAGCATTAATAATATCTTCTGTCGGAATTCTGCAGCTATGTCTGTCAAAATATCGGAAATGTGCAGCTCTCCGTCTGAGAATTTCAATTTCTTGCCCACCCACTTTTTAACCCACGATGCCGTTGCATGGGCCTGTGGTTTCGCAGTGTAAGCTGGCGTCTGTCTGCTGGCTGAGGATGGGTAGTGGCGTGTGTTCTGTTGCAGAGCGATGGATGTGATACTGGCAGCGAACAGCGTACAGAGGTTGAGAAAAGAGTTCGTTATAATGATAATGACGTAAACGACGTCGACATCGCACGGTGTGCCATGCATAGTAGGGCCGCCGTGAACGCTACTGGTCAGTCTACGTTCAACTGTAGACCCCATCAGCTGCCCACCGCATCTCACAGGTGACTAATTATACAGACATCCATATACTTGCATGTCTATTATACCCCATTTACACTTCCCCCCTAATTTTCCCAAAAAACTTTCTACGAGGGAAGGCTTTTTTGTGAAATTAGGGGGGATTATGAATATTATAATTCTGCATTAATGATATAGCATATACATGCAAAACACTCCAAGGGGAAGGTTTTGTGGGCAAATTAGGGGGGAAGTATAATGCATTTTTGATATAACATGCAATATATCAAACATGCAGAATTATGATATTTAATTCCCTCCTAACTTCCCAAAAAACCTTTCCCCCTATTTTTTATGGAGCATTTGCTCCAACGTTTATATGGTGTAGACGCCCCTGGGTTCGTTTGAGGAACGCACATTAAAAAGTAAAAGGTAAAAGTTGTGTATAGCTCTTAATAGGAAACTCTTCACAGAGCTACGGAGCGTCACCTGCCATATGGAATCACACAGTGTTAGCTGCCACCCGACACAGGTGAAAGCGCCCTGCCTTAACCCCAGCCAGACTGGCTATATTTTTTTCTCTGTTTTTTGTTTACGCTGCCGTACGTAGCGTTTCGCATTTCGCTGAACGAAGTCTGTCAAGTCTGTCGTATATAGGCCTATAGCAGGCAAGCATGAAGCGGCTATGCGTCGTTACCAGGTAGCTAGACCTGTGGGCGTGTTGGTCCGGTTGTTGTACACTGCACGTCTGAGTTATTGCAGTAGCTGTAACACACGAGCGAGGGTATTGACTGCACAGTGCGCACTGCTGGCGTCTGCTGCCGTATGCCACCCACGTTGTCGACGATCGATTGACCGCATTTCGGCCAGACCGGCACCCACTCTTGCCTTTTTTCCTCCCTCTCCTACCTGTGACGTCACTGGCTGGCCCAGACCCCGGCGATCAATACGTGTGCCAGCCAGGTGACTGGCTGGTTGGCTGGTCTGTCGACGAGAGAGGGGAGATAGGGTTCTGGGAAGAAGTAGGCCGTCTGACCTGATTCCATTGCTGCTGCTGCTGCTGCTGCTACTGCTGTATCATAAATCAGCCTGATCCACTGAGATGTCATCTCCTCGTCCTTCACCCTATATATCGTGCTCTATACTGTATACACACAATACTAGAGACTACAGGGTGCGGCAAAAATAAGTAGCCCCTAAAGTTTTTCGCTGTTTTCTCAGCGACCGCTTGGAATTTTAATTTGGAATTTTACGTCTTTATTTGCTGAAGCCCGTTACATCTAACTGCCAAATAAAATTTGATTCCGCTAAAAATGACAAAGTTATAGACTTTTTAACATGATCGCCTACCGATTTTTCGGCATTCAAAAATGTTCATGCTAAAAATGCTATTTAATTTTTAAAAACTGGTTACACGTTACTGCCTATGATGTCACAGTGACG
>Ga0209671_1004719_pt1 | contig 13596 bp, 2 predicted proteins | sample WorMetHERISLAND2_2_FD_187401 | JGI IMG/M metagenome (GOLD analysis project Ga0209671, IMG submission 187401) | Marine gutless worms symbiont microbial communities from Max Planck institute for Marine Microbiology, Germany - Olavius geniculatus... | ecosystem: Host-associated > Annelida >... | reverse complement strand
ATTTCTGTCAATGCACTACCTTGTAAAACATAGATGCTCCAAATTGTTGCATAACGCTGAGTTGTTGTCTCAAGTAAACGTTGTAATAACTTAATTCAGCACAAAAACACTTGAGTGTGAATTATTTAGCAGAATTATAAACTTATATAACTACTCACTTGGTAAATTATCAGAATTCAGCTCAAAGTGTGTCCAGCATACAAAGACACAATGGATTAGGTGCAAGGCCACTGGATGATGGCGGAATCAATGATCAAACGGCATTTACTCACTACTATTTTAAGCTCACCAGTCAGCTATTTTGTTATTTGCTATTTTTACCGTGAAATATTTAATATCACAAAATTATTGAACCACGTGGCACCCTCTGTTAAATATTGATGATGTAGAATTGAGCAATCTGATACAAATAACCACCGTGTAATGTAACAATCTGCAGCATCTGTGTTTCACACGGTAGTGCGTTGACATAAATTGGGTGAGGTGAAAAATTAGTGAATCTTGCATAATTCTGTCGTCTTGGCCATCTTTATGCCAAAAATTATCAAAGTTGGTGGAAATTTGACAAAGTTGTGACAAAAACAATTTTGACTGTTTTTGAGACACGGTGTACTTTCTTTCCAGTAAACTTTGAATGGTCGGCGTGAAAATGACTGTGATGATTTGAAATAACTGTTATTGTACGAGTGTAATGCGAAACTTATGCGTGATGGCAACAATTTGATGAATCTCAAAACAAGAAATTTGAGCTAATGCTCACGAGACGCGCGAAAGCCTATAGCAGTTTCGGTTCAGTAGTTAGCTGAAAATTGGGGTGTTCACGCTAAGTTAATATACAAATACCAAATACTCTATATGGATCGCATAACGATAGTTCCGTGGCGCCACCTTGTGAATGATATAGACTTGCGTCGCAGCCCAAAATCGCCAAAAAAATCCATAAAACCGCTTATTTTGGCGTTCAAGGTCATCCAAGGTCATTGAATTCTGCGCCAATCGAGAGCCAGTATGCGACTTTCTACAGTGATTAATAGTAGCCTAGGCCCTATATCTTGTACCGTTACTGAGATACAGCGACTTATTGGCCGAAAATCGCAAATTTTGCCCACCCCGTCTCATTTAGCGCCCTCGTTCGGGCTTCGAATTTGTGGAAAAGCTTTACGGTTCCTGAAAATAGAGTCTTCCAGGCAGCCGACGGTGAAGATTTGGTGATCCTAGCTTGCACCGTTTTTAACTGATCTATACGTGTGACGGACGGACAGACGGACAGACAGAATTGCAATGGCTAAGACGCGCTGAAAGCTATACGATGTGTACATGTATATCCCGAGTCGTGTTGTCAGGAATACTTACGTCACCAGGTAAAAAGCGGACCCGTCGCATTTTTGTCCGGTCTTATTCGGCGTCTTCAAACTGGGACGCTTGATAGCTGGCCAGGCCTGCAGTCCGGTCGTCTATATAGTCTCTATCGATCTTGTATCGGTGGATGTGCTTTGTTTAGTGAGTGAAGGGTTAATATGATGTCCCACTGACTCGACACATCATAAGTCGACTTGGAGACGGGTCTTTCCCGGTAATCAGTCACTTTTGTGCGCTTGGTTGATTCTTGCTGTAGTTAGTTGGACGCGTCACGGTCTCACGGAGGTCTCTCATCGACTGATAAACTGAAGGCGCGTAGACATTGACTTACATTACGGTGCACTGATTGCCTGTCTGCTTGTTTTTTTTGACGCGTTGTAGGCGTCTGTGGCATGATTGTCGCCTGTCTGTTGTCCGTCTGTCACGGATGTATTGAGGCTAAACGGTAAGAGATTCTTCACCTTGTGAAAGACCTGACGTGCATTATAAACCCAGCATAATATGATGATAATAATAATAATAATAAGAGATAGGGCCAAAGTTGCTATTGATCGAAATCGCATACGTTCTTTCACATGAGATGAAAATCATCGACCTGACCTTGGATGACCTTGAAGGTCAGTATTGCATAGGGAACTGTATAGGCTGTATCGCGTTTTCCTTGGCGACATCTGGGCGTTGTTGTTTTTTTGTCCAGCGGTGTGTCGTCATCGTTCTGTATCGTCTTGCAACGTTACATATTTGTTTCCGACGCGTGTTGCGTTTCTTGAACGTTTAGCAAGTTACCGACCTAGCACATCTCTATTCTCTATAGTAGCGCGGCGAGGACTGAACTCGTGTGCGAGTGCGCATCGCGCGCGTGATGTGACGCAATGTCTAGTTAGCATCAGTTAGCAGCAGTCGTGGCCGCTTGCGTTTTGCAGTGACAGCAGCAACAGGCGACACTCTAGTCACTCGGCTAGCTAACGGCCGGCGTAGAAAAAAACTAAGGCTAAGAAAGGTTGAAACTAGAACTTGGGTGCGCGCAATTTTGCTTTGAGCAGTTTCAAGGCAAGCGGGGATACCGCATGCCGTCCGGAATAAACTGCACAGTACTTAACGTCGTCTCGCGTGCGGATTTCCGTTCAGTTGCGGTTTGAGTTTTACCTCGTGTAGCCTTATAGGCACGCGCTAACTTCCAGCTCGTTCGTGCGTCTGTCTAAGCCGGCAGTTTTGCTCGTTGTTGTGGACGTCGCATTATGGCAGACAAGTTTTCGTGGTCGTCGTCGCATTAGAGCGGTGATGACTTAAAAACTGAGTCGAAAGAAAGTCGACCGTCGTTAGTCTTCAGATATGCGTTTCCTTTTCGATGCTGCAGCGAGAGCTAAGCTGATATAGATCCGGCGTTGCCACGTCCATCGGCGATAAATCTGGCTCTGACGAACTTACTGCAGCTATAGGAAAATGCGGCTGATTAGTGATTTCCGATGGTAGCGTTGAATAGAATGCGCTGTTCGGTAGTCGATCATGTATCGGCTGTCAAGCGCGAGGGGCCGACTCTGCAGCCGCAGCCGCCTTATCTCGTCGGACACGCCGAAGTTCTGCGTCGGCAACGGATGACGGCCGACGGCTGGTGAGGAGACAGGCGTGACGTTCGTTGCTAGGGACGCCAGCGCGCCTGACAACGCCTGTCCGAGCACGTGATTGATTGATTGATTGCCGCTATGGACCGTCGCCGTTTTCCGCTTCCCGCGCTCGATCTAGGCTATCACGTACGTCATCGGTCGGCCGTCATCAGGCCCGGTAAGTTTTTTCTTCCGCGTCTTGTAGAGCTAGTCGTTCGGTCGTGTTTTGTACACCTCCGCCGCTGATCAGAAAAGTAGGCCATGCACCAAGTTTTTTTAACGTACCAAATAGTGACTGATTTTCAACTCCCAGTCGCACTTTGGTGCAGTCACGGCCTGTAAAAATTGCGGCGAAGTAATGGTTAGCGATCCTGCCCACCACACCTAAACCGTGTCGCTACACTACCTGGTGAGTGGCAGAAGCTGCAGGCAAAACACATGCCTATCGCAGTAAGTGGTTTGAAGTTTAAACCACCTCCATCCGCCTTTGGCAGAAGTACGTCGTTCGTTAAGTTATCTCGTCGGCATTCATTCCTAGTACAAGTAAAAGCCCTGCTAACGCAAAGGGGAACGCGCAACAGCGGTGCATGCTTGAAAGCCCAGTAAAACAAAATCAGTCACCAGAGGGCGCCAGACGACCAGCGGCTAATTATCTATAGCGTTTTACTTGTACTCACCAGAGAGCGTGACCTGTCTCGCTCTGCCAATGCCATATCGGCTGGAAATCGCAAATTTTCCCTACCCCCTCTCATTTAGCGCCTTCGTTCGGGGTGACCCCCTTCGAATTTATGGAAAAGCTTTACGGTTTCTGAAACTAGAGTCTTCCAGGCAGCCGACGGTGAAGGTTTGGTGATTCTAGCCTGCACCGTTTTTGACTGATCCACCCGTGTGACGGCCGGACGGACGGACAGACAGACAGAATTGCGATGCCTAAGACATGCTACAGCAGTAGCTGCTGTTGCACGTAAAAACAAAGATCCATACGACCACTCGCGTCGTCGTCGTCGTCGTTGCTGTTGCAATTCCTGCTCGGAGAATTTTTCTTGGCCAACATTTAGCTTCTGTCTTGTGGCCAGTGACTGACTGCCTTGGTGGCCTTGCTGACACTGACAGCACGCTGACCATCATTTGTCTGAGCGGAAATGTCATGGAATTAGACGGCCGTCTGTAAGACAAAATGTCAGCCTGTTGGTAATTGACAGGCAGTGAATTGAGGAAAATGTTTATTGTTGACTTCACGTTTGGGCAACGCCACCGTTTAGTATCGTAATCATAGATTGGATGTGTGTAGTCAGTTCTTGAATTTAACAAATTTTAATTCTCTTTTTCAATTTCCGAGTTTTTGCGAATTTTAAAAACTTCTTATTGCTGGGTATGTGTAAAAAACTTGATGGTCAACTTTGTGTATTTTTAAGAATGTTAAAATGGTAAGTCACGAGTTTATCAAACTGTGGGCTGGGCTTGGTGTTATCATTAATTTTTAGGATTTCATTATTGTGCTGCTATAAGGCCTATGTGCGCATGACTTTTGCAATGGCAACTCGTTTACGAGTGCCACAGTGTCTGCTGAAAATGTTGGGGGTGAGGAATTTCACGGTGGTACCGAGAGTGTTTAGGCCTACCCGGTGACATTTCTTTGATCCACCAGTTGCATTACGACCTAATGGAGCACCGGAAGGCGGCAGATCGTCAGTGAGTGAAGGGTTGATTTGAACGAATGAGTTTCTTTTGTAGTTTCGTCCCACATTTATCCATTCAGCTAGTGACAGGTTGTGTGTGAGTTTGTGCGCGCTTTGCTGTGTGGGATTGAATCCCAGAAAAGTTGCTGTTCCATGCGGATGTTTTTCTGCACTTGCTCGCCGTAGCTTGGTGACATAATAGGTCAAGACGTTTGACTTGTGATGAAGGGGTCGTGGGTTCCACTCCGGAGTCGAGTCCCGGCCCGTTCATCTGTGTCGCGTAGCGGGTAGGCCCTATACAATCTAACACGGTGCGTGGTCCCATATCGCAAGTTATACCTCGTTCACACGTTCAAACAGACATCGAGCAGTCATCAAACAAAAATCAAGCAAGTGCATTCAAAATGTACACGTGCACGACGTGTGCTTTAATTGCTTGATGTTTGCTTGATCGTGTAAACGGGGTATTACCCTCCGTAGTTCCGAGATGGGTTTCCGTGAAGAGCTGTGCAGCACACCATTTAGCGTTTAACAAGTTCGGTAAATCGTCGTTTGATGTCAGCTGGACGTCGTCTCTGATGGCGAATGAATCAATCAGTTCGCAATTTTTCAAAGTGGCTTAAGTAATACTAGGTCCACTAGACAGACGAGTTGGAGTATGAGCTCAGAGGCGCTGGCGGAAGATGGACAACGACTCGACAGATGTCGCGTTGTCTGGCACGTCGTTCCACGTCCATGGACCACCGACAACGGGGAAAGCCCGGTTGGCGACGGTTGTCAACTTGACCGGAGGCACTGCCAGTGCCAGACGGTTGGTGGTAGCAGAACGAAGCGGTCGGCGTTTAGATAAATCGGCGACGTAGTTGAGTGGACCGAGGTATTGCGGCGCGAGTCTGCCCTTGCATCAGGCTATAAGCGTGCGTTGATCCACGGAAGCCTATAAGAATTGGATGTATAGCATTTTCTTTAGTTGATCGCAGAGCACTTTCACACCGTCACACGTTTGGTCATTGTTCTGTAGGATCAGCCGTTAAGTCAGTCGACCAGCCAACGGTGTGTTTTGCGTGTGGTCTATGGGGAATGCGTGTGGTCATCGGATTCGGTCGTTGATCGTCATTGATCGTGATGATGTCCGTCCTCGGTAGCGTCTATCCGTCTGCCTGTCTGTCGGGATTGCTTGCTAGCGGCCCGAGGCGCCGAGCAGGGCTCCTGTGCTCCGACTAATTGTCGACGAACACGGAAACCACCGCTTACCAATTCGTGCTGCAGGACTGCGAGCCATGGAAGCCTGGATAATAGCACTATCCACTGCAGGCTTCCTGGGGCATGCAGGCACGTCACACTGTTCGGGTCGACCGCGCTGATTGTAGTCAGTTGGCCCTCCCAGTGAATCAATCGCTCTGAATGCTGTAACCTGCAGCTGGCCGCTGTTTTGTTTTTGTTTTGTTTTTTTCTCCTCTCTGCTTCCTCGTGCTGTTGGGTTCGGGGACGGCCGGGCCGTTAATGCGTGCAATTAGATTGCGTCGCGGACGGTTTAACACCGCAGCCGTCGTTACGCATTCTGAGTCGTCCCAGCAACCGCACGCGCTGCTGTATACTTCCGCGTGTGGGGGAGGAGGGGGCGGAATTGATGACGTCATTGCGTAGTGACGTCATCACCGCTGCAGCATCAGCAGCAGCTGGTTCATTGTTGTACGTCACGCCCCGGCGTCCGGGTTGTTAAGCTGGTTTCGTGACTCCGCTATGCGTGTTTTGTTTATGCTGTTTACACCACTGTTTACTGTGGTTACCACGTAAACCGTTTGATGCACACATCCACATTTCTCTTCCTGCCATAGTGTCCAGCGACAATACTTTTTAGCCAACCGTATACAAGTAACGGTCGAGCTCACGGTACGAGTTGTCGTCTGTCGTCTGTCTGTTTGTCTGTCGTCATCGTCTGTAACGAATGTATTGTGGCTAAACGGTATGCCGAAGGGGAAAACTTTTTATACGAATAATTAGCTAAGCATCATAAACCTAGGCTTGCAAAATTTTAGCGATGTTGTGCAAGGGGAACGTTTTCAAATTCGGGGTTTAATGGAGGTGGGTAGGAAAAATGTGCGTTTTTCAACGGAAAACTGGCCAATGGCCATATCTCGAAAACGGTGATAGATAGGGCCAAGGTTACTAATAGGAAGTGGCATACGCCGTTTCAGATGAAATGAAAATCTTCGACCTTTGATGTCCTCGAAGTCGAAGGTCACTGAGAGTGACAACCCTATCCTAGCGACTGCTGGGCTTCTTGTTTTCGCGTGGCTCAGTCTTTGACGAATATTTCGTAAAGAAAAGTCCGTGTCGCAGCGCCTTCGACAATGGTAGTCGACGTCGTTTCACGGTGACGTATGGACTGGAGTATCTATAGTAGTTTAGCATTAGCTGTCGTCGTTTAATGCGTAATTCATGGCTTGCGATCGGCGTCGTGGGAGGTCCAGCAGTGAATGGCGGGACCCGTGGTCTGCCTATGTAACGCGATGTACCCACCCGGACCGTTGTCTGGCGACTTTTTGACGCATCTGCCCCGGCGACGGACAGACAGACGGACTGACAGACGGTAGGCCCCAAGTGTCGTGTCTCGACCTTTTTCTCTGCGCGACGGAGCGAGTCCAGCCAAGGAATGAATAGGGATCAGTACTCAGTAGTAGTGGAAGTGGATGGATAGGATGCCAGGTCGGACCGACTCGGACTGGGACTGCAGGCCGGGTGAATGGGATTGCGGCTTAATGACTATCATTAGTCGTCGAGTTGACCAACGTGATCGCCAAGCTGCGAATGTTATGTGTTGGTGATGGCACGGGGATTCGTTGTGACCAGGGACTACTCGATAATAGCTAGAATTAAAGGTCTCCTTGGTTGTGACGTTTCGGGGGACGACGTAGGCTATATAGACTAAACAGCGCAATGGGTGTTCATAAAGGCGCGTACAGAGCGATGTAACTGAACTGAACTGAACGGACATGGTTTAGTTTTTGGGCCGACCCTTTGTCGTCGTTGTCGTCCGTCTGTCTGTCTTCTGTCACGGATGTATTGTGGCTAAACGGTGCAAGATAGGGCCTCGGTTGCTATTGATCACTAATAAAAAGTCGCATACTGTCTTTCAAATGACGTATAAATCAATGACGTTGGTTGACCTTGAAGTGTCATAAGGCACTATGGTAACGGAAAACTGGCCATATCTCGGAAACGGTGAGAGATTCGGCATAGGTTACTGTTAATCACCAATAGGAAGTGGCATACACCCTGTCAGATTAGATGAAAATCATTGACCCTGAAAGACCTTGAAGGCCGTTACGCGCATTTGCGGCTAAACGGTGCGAGATAGGGCCTAAGTTGCTATTGATCATTAATAGGAAGTCACATATTGGCTTTCAAATTACCTGCAAATCATCGACCTTGGATGACCTTCAAGGTCAGTGACAACTAGTACGGTCGGCCCCACCCTAGCGACAGCTGGGTTTCTTGTTGACGAACTGGCCAGTAGGCAAGCAGTAATACTGCTAATGCATTTTAGTAGGCACCGTCTAACGGCGTCCGTATTTACGTAACTACGGGCACGTGCGCGTCAACCAATGACCGGTGGGCTTGCCCTGCTTGCCCACTGTTCAGTTCGTCAAAAACTAAACCGTGTCAGTTCAGTTCAGTACAGTTGCATCGCTCTATACGCGTCTTTATAGCCTCTACGCCAGTGACACGGTGATGGCTTTTCCTTCTTCTTCCTGCCCCTTTTTCCTTCTTAAAAATTCAGACAAGAGAATGTTGTTCCATTTCGGATGCAGTGCAAATTAATGAGAACAGAAACTCTAACAGTTGCACACTACTGTATATAGATGAACTGCAGACCAAGAAGATCAGGAAAATGGATTGACAGCATCCAGTAAGACTGCATGCTTGGAAATTGGACTAACGTTAATCAACGACAATTGCTCGTGGTCCCAGAAGTAGTTGATGGAGATTTGCTATAGAGAAGTTGAGCTCTAGTGATCGTCGACGATAGGTCTTCGTCGCCAAAGCATTACCTACCATAAGTTAGCAACAGTGACGTCGCTTTCGTGCCGCGGTGTCGAACAAACCCCCCCTTTCCGAGATATCGCACTCACTGCCGCGAAATTCGGTGGAACCGTAATAAGTCTTTTAATGTTTTCGATGACGTTGTTTATCGTTGCTAAGCTGTCTTATAATCGTGTAATGGTGGCCGACTGGCCGACAAAGCGGTAAAGGAGTGTGGAGAGAAATCATCTTAATGCTTGGATAACCGGCCGAGAATTTGTCTCCAGTGCTTTGCCGATGATGTCCAATTGTCTGTCAATGTGTGCGGATGCTTGCATGTGTGTGGCCCCAGTATGAACTGTAATGATGACTGGGCCATTGCACCAGCACGGCGATGTTAGGGTTGACTGAAAATGCAGGACATGAAATTGCAGGACAAGAAAAAAATATCGTCTGAAAGTAGACCACATAGCAATGCGGTGCGCAGTTTTTTTGCACAACGTTTTGCGTGACATTACAGCGAAGAATATGGGGAAAGCCGAGTGGCTGTGTCTGGAACAAAATACGGTGAGCAGCTGGTATTGCAAAGCTGGAGCAACCTTGAAGTTGCGTCGAAGTACACTTCAGTGGCCGGGCATAAAGTCGAATCGTTGGAGTAACAAGCTTTGGAGAAGCAATGGTAAATCTAAATCTACTTAATATATTCAGCCGGCTGAAACATTTCTTTCGTGTCTTGCAATTTCATGCCCTGCAATCTTGATGGTTCGTCATTATCATGTCCATCATTTTCAGACCCCCTCTCTCCCGATGATGTCACCCAATGTCATGCAGGTTCCCCGATACGGCAGCGAGGTCCACAACGCGCTTCCGTTATACCGTAAAACTTTAATAAATGCCCGGTCCCAATAAACGCCGATCCCAAACAGACGTCGGGTACCATTGTAAAAGGTCATGTAAACATTAATTTCCCTGACTGACGGGTACCAGTATTTTGGCATTTGTAAAAGATACAAATAAACGCCGGAGGCGTTTATTAGAAGTTTTGCGGTATATAGCTTTCTGTGTGTGCGTGTGTGTGTGTACATTAACACTAACCCGCTATTAGAGCCGATAAAAATACCGACAGATAACTAGGAGCCATGGGCTCTCGCAGGCGTCGCTCTCTGTCTGGCATTACGGCAGCAACTGCTCGTTTGCCGTGCCCGCTCTTGATGTCTGCTGCATGGCCTTTTCTATCATAGACTCCTATAAATCAGCACTATATCATAGCAAGGCTGGTTTGCCGCGAGGGCAGTCGCTGTTAACCGTCATACGTAGTAGCCTGGCGGCGTGCCATTTGTTGTTCGCTGTCACTTTGACTGTCTCGACCAGCAAGTAACTAAACAGATCGATACGAATGAATGTCGAGAATAACGAGTGTCAGTGGCTAATGGCGCAAGTCGTACGAAGGATGCATGGAGGTCAGAGATACGTGTGTGGTCGGTGGCGTACTTCGAACTGTGAAAAGAGGGTGCGGGGCAGATGTACGCGTACATGATTTCAGTTGTAGGCCTACATTTTATTGCGTTAAGCTTGGCCTACTAAGGTTTCCGAGGGTCGCTAACAGATGTTTTAATCGATCTGTTTTTGAAAATAAATAGGCCTGTATAGAAAGTTATACACCGTTAACACGATCAAGCAAACATGAAGGAAACTTAGAGCGCACGTCGTGCACGTGTATATTGAATACGTTTGCTTCGTGTTTGCTTCGTCGTGTAAACGGGGTATTAGAAACGTCTGTTGCCACTATAGCCGTATGTTAGCCGTACTATAGCTGTATAGCGAGTTAGAGTTAGCGAATTGCTGTCTTTCCGAGAAGCGAAGCCAGCCGATAAGACGAAACTGCAGGCATGAAAGTTGATGAGGCGTACTCTGCTCGGAAGAGAGCAAGTGATGACGACAGGCGACATACTCCCAGTGGAGTAGCCAGAAATGTGAATTGGGTGGCTTGCTTCACATCCCCCTTCCCTTCCCTTCTTTACCCTTCCCCTGTTGTCCCGTTTTTTTTCCTTTTCGTCTCTTTTTCTCCTTCCCCTTACCTCTGTCAGCTCGTTACTGAGGTGGGACGTCGGCACCTCAGGTCATGGGACGTTCACACGTGTACCGTGCCGCGGACACAGTCACAGATCGGTGACAGGAGCTTCACGGCAGCTGGACCGCGGCTATGGAACAGCCTGCCGATTGAGATCCGACGGAAAGACATTACTTTTGAACATTATAGGCGGCTACTGAAGGCGTATCTGTTCGTTTATGCTGCGGCGCATTGTGACTTTTTTGCTTAAGTTCGCCGGATATAAGTACTCGTACTCACTCACTCACTCTTCCGCGCTTCTTTTTCCTTTTCCTTTTTTCCCTTCCCTTCCTCCTGTTAGAAATAGGACCCCAAATATCCGGCTAAGGGTCTGGAGAGCGGTGTAAGCTCCCTCAGCGGAACCCCAGCCGAAATCGAATTTGGTGCATTGTATAGCTTTAAAATATGTCAACAATTTTACTTATTTTCGTGAGAATCAACCGACCCAATTGGCACATTTAGTGCAATTTAAACGTGTGCTTAGCCTATGTATTGTCTGAGAGATTGGTGGGGGGCGACCTGAGCCCTCTGCTCTCCTTTTCCCTTTCCCGTGGGTACGCCACTGTGTTCCCGCAGACTCCCAGAGCTGGTCCTGTGATGAGCAGTAGTCTCCACGCCGATCGACCACCCACCGATTACGGGACGATTCGTGCAGTCCTTGTAGTCAGACGATTCATGCACTGGACGCGGGGAAGACAGAAGAGTAGGCCTAATGTTTTGTTGGTTTATTCTTGCAGCCAACAGATGACTAGAAGAGCAAAGTAAACTAATAGGCCTGCAGACAGCGTTCACGCACGTATATGTCGAATAGCCTACAAATCTTTGTTTATACATCATTTTTGCACAAGGCGGCGGCGTTAGATCGGGGCCACAAGCGCACGAATCGTTCTAGCGTCAAAGGAGGTGCACGGATCGTCTCAATACCCACCCACCGAGCATTGTCGCACCCGTACGACCTACCGTGTCCGTCGTCGTTCGCGGCTAGCTGCTGTGAAACCGAATTAACGCTTTACAAGAAGCTTTTGACATTAATCAGTGCTCGTCAGTGGGGCCGACGGAGGCGGGGCAACCACTACTGGTGATTGGGGAGATAAATTCGGGTTTACTGCCCACCGGCTCGTAACTACTACCATGGGCAGGGCAGCACATCCACGGGACACCCTCCCTGTCTTCCCCTGGCCTGCAGTTGCCAGCCGGTCGACTGACCACCACCGGCGCGTCGGTTTACGACGAAGTTTCCGATTGCCACGGCCGTGAGAAGACGATTTATACTCGCCGAGATAAACACCCTGGGGATTATACCGCCGTGGAGATGGCCCGCAGCTCAAGGCGCTTTCTCTGGGTCAGGAGATGCCACCACGATGACGGCTTTCTGTCGCTTGGATGAGCTGATGGAATGGATGGGATGGTGGAAGCCTGGAAGGCTGGTGAGAGAGAGAGTGACGCAACGCAAGTGACGCAAGTTTAGTGGTGTGCAGTCCAGAAATGTGAATTGGAAGCTTCGCTTCCCTTCTCTCTTTTCCTTTTTTGGCCCGCCCTTTTCTCCCCTCTTTACCCTTTTCATTTCTTTCTTTTTTCCCATATTTCCGTCTTCTTCCCTTCTTCTCCTTAGAAGTAGGATCCCTAAAATTTAGCTAAAGGGTCTGGGGGAGCGCTGTAAACTCCCCCAGTGGAGTCTGAGGCGTAGGCCCAGCCGAAGTCAAATTTGGTGCATTGTAACTTTAAAATATGAGATCTCGTGGCAACAGTTTTAATTATTTTTTTCTGAGAATCAACTGACAAAATTGGCACATTTAGTGCTTGCTTAGACTCTGGAGGATTGGAGGGGCTGGCCCGCTGGGCCCCCTTAGCTAGGCCACTGGTGGCGTGGCGTGCTGGACGCTTGATTGGCCGCTGATAGTGCGACGACGAATTATACGTCCGACTGGGAGTCAGTCCGAATGTGGGTGGTCCTGCTTGGCATGCTTCCGATGAGATTACGTCACGGCTGACGTCACAGCCTGGCCGCAGCGTGCTGTAATTGGCTGCTCTGTCAGCCTCTGTGGCATTGGCGTCTGCCCTCGCAGCTTTCTCTATAGCACGTTGCCAGACTTGCTTATGTACGATTCGTGATTTTTGCCTATATTTGTGTCTATATTATAGGGCTGGTAGCGATTAAGCATTTAATTTTTAATTTTTGAAAGGATTTGTTGACATTTTTGAAACAGTTGCTGCCTTCTTATAATGATTTCATCTAGCAACAAACAGAAATCGTTCAAAGGAAGGCAACAGCGGTTGCAATATCGTCTGCAAAATTAGTAAATAAAGGTTGTAAATTAATGAATTTATATTTGGTCATTACTTTTCACCCTATGAGTCATTCAAAGAATGAGGTGTAAGTAAGTAAGTAAGTAGTCTGCATTTGTAACGCACCATATATCTTGGTGGCATAACGGTCATGACGTTGGACTTAGAATCATGAGGTCATGAGTTTGACTCCCGGTTAGTACTGCCGAGATGGATGACTGCAGATGGGTAAACCATCTCGGTATATAACCAACACCAAGGTCAACTAAGCCTTCTGTCCTTCAGGGATAGGTAAATCGGGTTCCAGCCTGTCTGACTGCAGTTAAGGCAGGGCCGTGTTCATTCGTGTCGGGTGGTTGGTAACGCTGCGTGTGGCATATCCCAGATGTAGTCTCCGAAGGATTTCGTTTTTGACGAAAAACTGACGAAATGACGAAAAGTGGTAGTCATGACAAAAATATTGATGTTTGACAAAATTTGACGAAATTTACTAAATTTTCACTTTTTGACAAACGAAAAATGGCATTTTTGG
>Ga0209671_1004718_pt1 | contig 13598 bp, 6 predicted proteins | sample WorMetHERISLAND2_2_FD_187401 | JGI IMG/M metagenome (GOLD analysis project Ga0209671, IMG submission 187401) | Marine gutless worms symbiont microbial communities from Max Planck institute for Marine Microbiology, Germany - Olavius geniculatus... | ecosystem: Host-associated > Annelida >... | reverse complement strand
GCTATGTTATAATTTTATCTCGTTGATTTTACATAACTTTAAAGCTATTTCAATAAGTAATTATTTCTTTTCATGAAAATATCGAAACCACTAAAAATGCGAGACGAAAAAATCCGAGATTAAAATTCGGGGAGCAAGATTAGAAAATGGAAAATGCAACAATACAATCAGAATCAGAAATGCAGCAATAACAGTGTAAAAACACAATGCAAGGATACAAATTGCAAAACTGGAAAACGTGAGAATTAAGACTAAAAAATAGCGATGCAGAGAATATGCATTAAACTTCTGACGGTAACCAGTCGAGACCTGCAGAATCGAAAAATATTTCTCATCCTGGTTCAACCGTGATCACTATTACACAACACCCAGTTGTTAAAATGTCATATATGACGCAATGCATCGTAGTTTGCAAGCCTCCAATTAATATTCCCACGCATTCACCGATTTCAAATTTTCAAACGACGCAGAAAAAAACGTACAAAAAGTTATCTATGTCTTTTAAAAAAATTGCTAATGTATGCTGTGCTACAGCAACCACACTTCGTGCGTTTTTGAAAACCAAAATTAATGTGTGAACATTTTGAGAAATCTTATGTTTTTGACGACCGCTGTTATTTCGTGTGGGCGATTTAGGGTTGGGTTAGATTTGGATTGGTGGCATGCCGTAGCGGTAACGCGTTTCATCCGATCAAGGAAATTACTCTACACCTCGTTGAGTTAGTAGGCCTACTTAGATGGGTGAACTGCGGGCAGATAAACCATCTCGGTATGTACATGTAACCAGCCGCCTAGGTCAACTCAGCCTTTTATCCCTCTGGGGTAGGTAAATCGAGTACTGGTCTATCTGGCTGGGGTTAAGGCGGGACGCGTTCACCTGCGTAGGGTGGCAGGGAACTACACTGTGTGTGATCCCATACGGTAGGTGACGCTCCGTAGCTCTGAGAGAGCTTCCCATAAAGAGCTATATCACGACCTTTAACGTTTTAACCTCTTAGATCACAGCAACCGTCAGATCGGCTAAAAACCTTTCCTTGCTTTTATGACGGAGCAATTTTGCTCTTCAAGATTCATGTATGGTGGAGATACGCCGGTGGCATGCGCATGCAGTGCTTGGCGACAGGTCGACTGAACGTCGCTGCAGCCGGCTGCTGATGCTGCTGCTTCTTCCTGTATGCCATCTTTCATCAGTCGTCGCCGGAGGCAAATCACCAACCTGACACACTGTGCCGTTTCTTCGCCAAGCAGTGCGATGAAAGACAGGTCAGATATGATAAAAAAAAACCGAAGCGAAAGTGCAAGTTCCTGCAAAGATGTGCGTCGAACGCTTTGATGCCATTCTATGTCGTACGTAATTGCACTCAAGACATTACCGTGCAGTGCCGTACGGTTAGGTTCTTACATGCAACGTATTATCTCGCTACAGTTACGTCATATTAACAAGAAAGCCCTAATGTATAGTAGTGAACATCACTGTTCGAATATGCACATGCACACGTGCATAAGCGTAGCCTACGCCTATATCAATTATAGTTGTATGACTAGTAAAAAAACTTCAGTTTTAAGATGCTGAAAGAATTTTTTTGTGTGTGTGTTACAGACACTATGCTACGAACGTTCGACTAACGTGTATTTCACACTTCGTCCTAACTCAAGACTTAGATGTAGCGAATCAATCGATCAAAAACATATAAAGCGGTCCAAGTGATAAAAACTACTGCTATGTACATTACAAAAAAAATAAATTCAATCCAGTCTAAGAAATAGTCTAAAAAAAGATTTCGTGAACAGATGCGTTTTGAGTCGCTGGCGAAGATCTATGTCACGTCGTCCAGCAGGTCGTTTCAGGTCCGTGGGCCGACAACCGGGAAATCCTGGTTGGTTGGCGACGGTTGTCAACTTGACTGGGGGCACTGCCAGACGGCTGGTGGCAGCAGAACGTAAAGTCGGTGGCCAGGCAAATCGGCGACACGGTTGAGGGGGGCACGTGTATTGCAAGACCTTGCAAAATCTGTATCTGAGACATATGGACGTGTCACCAGTGGAAATGAACATTGTACTCGCCGAATTCGAGAACTGTATGGAACGTCTTTCCAGCTTCGCAGTTTCGCGTGTAAATTCTAAAGAGAAAATAAACTACTAGCAAAAAACTCGTATTTGCTAATTAGCTTATGTCCCTGAAGCCTGTCATCTTGCTAGCCATCACGGCAACTTAGTTAACGGAACGTGACGGGATTAATTTAAGGCTCTTTTGATTTCGCGCATGTTAGTAAATTGCAATTTTCTCGGCCATGATGCTACTGATGTAAAGAAAAACAAGAAGCCAAGCGAACTGGGGTGGGCCGCCTATATTCGAAGGCCAGCGTCCGACTTCCGCGATTTTTCAACATGACTACAGTCCCGTACCTGCTATAATGAGCGGTGTCGCTGCTATATAGAACGCCACAGTCAACGCTAGGATACGATACGGTAAGTCGGCGCACGCAGATAATAGCCGCAAGCAGAAACTTTGCGTTCAAAATTGCGGCCAAACCGCTGAAGATAGAGATATGGTTACTATTGGCAGCTTATAGGAACTCGATCGTCATCGCCCTGCAGTACCATCGCCGACTACCTACGACGTACTGTTTAGCCACAATACATGAATTACATACAGACAGACAGACAAACGACAGACGACACATCGTACCCAAGGCTCATGGTCGGCGAAAAACTCCGTAAGACAAGCACCAAATAGATTCTCATGTATTTCCTCTAACGTTCGCAATGGTCTATCTGAGAGCAGCCAATGCAATAAACCTAATTTAGGTGACATACGTGCACTCTCGATACGTTGACGTTATGTTACTGTGTGGAGTAGGCTTAAGTTACTTATGACTTATATAAGCTACCTATTTTTTAAATATATCAATTATGTTCCAATATGTCTTTAGTCCGAGGTGTGCACAATAAGAGTTCGCGAGTCTGCCCAATCAACTGGCGCTCGCATGTCGAGTTTTTTTATCTATTCGTATTTCGTAGACAAAATAGACAACTCGCATTATGTATTATTATAGCGCTACAGCGGAAGGTCGATTCTTCAGGGTGTTCCTTACCTTAGCCGAAGCTAAGAAGTTAAGGCTCCTAGGTAATGGGTGGGGTAAGTGATCAGAAGTAACTATTTTTTGTCAAACATAAAACCTTACGGACGACATAAACGTTGATGAATGCGCTAAGTCGTTCAAACGGTCAACGCGAAGAACTCAAGAAGCACTTTTTGAGACGTTAAGTTTGTCTGGCACACGTTTTACGAGAGTGGCACGGGGCAGCATAACGCTAAATATTGACAGTTTATAGTGCATTAGAAGACTTATGCCCCATTTACACGAGAAAGCATACATGAGGCAAACATATGAAGCAAACGTATTCAAAATACACGTGCACGACGTGTGCTTTAAGTTTGCTTCGCCATGTAAACAGGGTATTACTGATTACTTCGCTGACTTGACGTGTCTCGGGTGTCCGTGACATGCGTGAGCGAATGTTGCTTTCACGCGATCGCTGCTAAATGGCGCCTGCAGCATCCCATCCCGTCAATCACCGAGGTCGCTGTACCACAACCTGCTAGCATCATCCGGAGCTCTGCCATCTCACTGGCTCCTGCTTAGCGCAAATCTGTCCACATTCGCCTAATTTTGCTTAACTTCATAGTAATAGGAATTTCTTGGTTTGCATGTCAAGCGTTTGCAAATACTGCCGTGAAAGTGGGAGCATTTTTTCGCTATACCGTACTTTCGATAGGCCTACCAGTACTATTATACTGAATTCTATCATTTGTATCCCTTCACTGCCATATTCTAGCGATTAGAAGTTGTTTCAGAATAAAAGTTATTGATGAGTTTTGAACACCGTGAATCTCAGTGATATAACGGCAAAAAACGTTTGTTTGATTGTAAAACCAGTTAGTCTACAATCTACGTTTATAGGCCTACGAGTTGGAGCATATCTATCTTGTCAGACGAGGATAAATATTTTAACAGTGCAGCAGCAAGAGTCGAGCAGCGCGCTGGTAGGTCTATTGTTGAATTAGCAAACTCATCGGCTATGTCACGATCACGTCACATACAAATCTTGCGTGTTGGTCAAAGATGTAGGCCTATACGAGTCTGTTTACAGCGTGGCTGCGACATGAAAAGTGCACTAGCCCTACAGGTGCTAAATGAAGATAATAATCACGTTTATTCCGTGCACCACGAATGTACCGGTAACGCAAATAAGAGAAATAAAATTGGACCATAATAAATGCCCGTGTCCTAGGCCTACTATACGCAATGCGTGCGCTGCAAACTTATTAACACATGATGGGCCTATCAGAACGGGTGAAAGTAGTCGCCTTACTATTTCTATAATAAATGAACAAAACATCAGTTTATACACTTGTTAACGGCAACATTTAAGGACTTGCACATTGAAAACAGCAAAAATTACAAAAGGTGATATTGCCCGCATCACACTGACTGTGTGTCAATGTGCAAGTGTTAGGCCTAGACTAATTTTTCTCACGACTTGTTAAACTAGGCACATTTATTTTAAACTTTCATTCAACTACGGCTTAGACCGCAACAAATTGTTAACTAGCATGAGCTTGTTATTGTGTAACATAATAAGCGTTTACACTGACGAGTGGTAACTGTATGCCCTAATTGAGAATTCATTATAACGAACACAAAATATAACGTAAATTCTGATTATTGCACATAAATCAACTAATCAGCAGTAAATGAAAATTACGCTTGTAATATACATCGTGTCACAATAAAAAACGTGCCACTTTCATTCTTTTGAATAACGGAGTGAAACATTGGCCGAGTTTGCTAATTTTGGGAATGCAACATTATGAAAAAACTTGACTATAGTTTTGCCCACCTCTCTTCAATACTGTTGCACCTTGTAAATTTTTTTTAAAAATCGCAGTTTGGCCGTTTACAGCAATGAACTCGCACTGGACAGCATGCGTCGGCTCAGAAATGATTAACTGAATATCGACAAACACGAGTAGTCCCTTAACAGTTATTATCACCTCAGAAAGTCTTAAGTATTACGTCACATCATTTTTATTATTGCGTGTGTTTAAAATGTCCCCTCCAGCACGAACGCAAGCGGTGGACGCTGACGCGACTCGCCAACAGCACGTTCAATAACGCGCGACCCACTCACTCGCTGTTGACGCGTCATTTCAGTTCCTCGAAGTACGATTTTAAAATGAACATGACTAGTGTTAAATATGTAACAGGTTTTCAATGACTTTCTGGTCTCAATGATTGTTTGAGCCCGACGCATGCTCTCCCCAATATGAATTCGTTGCTATATACGGCCAAACTACGCCGTCTGCATTTCACAAAGTAATGCAGCGACAATATTAAAGTGAGGTGGGCTAAAGTAAGCTCATTCACGTCACATTTCTTCAAGATGCTGTGTGCCAAAAATTATCAAAATAGACCAATGCTGCACGGAGTTATTCAAAAAAGTGGCACGTTTTTTATTGAGACATAGTGTACAATAGGCCTACATGTAAGTTATGCAAGATGTGCGACGCCCGAAGAACACAAACAGTGTTTGGCGTTATTTCCGTAACCAATAGAGATTTTGAGTATAAACTTCTACAGCAGCATGGCAATAGGCCTACTGTCAACACTGCAGTACGCACGCACCCATAACATTCATATTATTATGTACCGGTAGGCTAAACCTAGGCCTATAATATTATGAGAAATGCTTATTCCGTTTTTCCGAATTGGAAAACGCTTTTTATTTGCTCAGTGCCAAATTTCATTAGATCCTCCTCGTAAATATTCAACACACTAAAGCATGATAAAGCGTTCTACGTCGAAGTAACATACACTGTTTAACAACGTTATTATGATGACAGGGAAGAAACACGAAACGCTGAAGACGACTAATTTGAATAATGTAAAAATTCCACTAGGCCCCTACTATAATCATCACGATGCATTTAGGCATCAGTGAAGAGCGAGGCCGGGTGTCCCTACAGCAGAAATATTTTACGTTCAATCTAGTAACTCATGTTCTTCCCAGGATTAACTTTTTCATTATTTATGTTCACTTTCAAAAGTGGGAGCAGATACAAAGATGCCTATATACGCCTCCGTTTACAACCACGTCTCTTCGTCCTTATTATTCAGTATCAGCAGCCTAGTGTCTGTTGGCACGGCTTGCTGCTGAGGCTGCGACTCTGCTGAAGTTGTTTCGGACTCCGGGATACATGTTTCATCGTTGATCTCTGCCATATTCTCTGCTACTGAAGCCATACTTGCTGCTGCAGAACGACCTTTCATTGGTGCATCCGTAACAATGCCGGCATTTTCAACCAGTCCCGGACGAGAACTATTAACAGTAAATTCACACTTCTGGCTGAAGTTCATCGGGTTATCTGTAGACGAAGCACCGACAGGCCTAACATCGTTTGCTGATGTGTTCGCATTCCAGTCAGCATAAACCTCATCACCGTAGCTCATGGAACTCTGCAGGACCTGATGATGTTGCTCAGCAGCAGTGGAAGAGACGTCGTCGTCGTATTGCTGGATGGTAACGCTTCCTGTCTGCGGGTCATAAGCGATACGTTCAACCACCGCGCTGTGGGTGGTCTGCGTCGGTGATGTGTAAACGTGGCCGTGCGCGTCTATTGACTGATTGTGGGTGGCCTGCGACCCACGGTTAACTAGCTGAAAGAAAGGGTCCTGTTTAACTTCACCCAACACTGGACTAGTACCGTGTCGTTCAGCACTGCAGTCATTATAATAAGGACGAGGACTTGTAGTGCCTTCCTCGTCGTCTTCTGTATTGGTCGCACTGATAACGGACATCATCGTGGTAGAGCTGTCGACCGAGTCCGCCAGCCCAGAGTTGTTGTCACACAGTCTCACGTCAGCACTACAGGCTTCTGCAGTAAACGTTGCCGAATGGTCATCCGTTGGCTCAGTAGGTCTGACAACAGGAGGACAACGGTCTTCACTCGACAGCTGGTTTGAATCCGTGACGAGCACAGTGAACACAGGTGGACTTACATTCACTTGTCCCACAGTCGAACTAACAACAGCTGGTACTGACGACGACGACGGACAGCTCTCTTCCGGCAAACCGCTCAGCCACTGAATGCTGAATTCTTGCGGATGAGTCACAATAGACGATGCCCCCTGTACGACTACATGATCATCGGTTATGACCGTAAGCGGCACTGGGAGACTGTGGTCCACTTCCCCTGCAGCTGACGGTAGACAGCTCTCTTCCGGCAAGTTGCCGAGCCGTTGAACCGGCGAATTATCAATGGCGGCAGATGAGTCGCGATGATTAGCAGGTGCGTTCAGCAGAACCACGCCGTGATCATCGTCATTGTCAGTCACAAGGTCGTCAGTGGAGAGCATGCGGTCCAGCGAGCGGCGCCGAGCACTGAGGTTCTGCTGTAGACAGCACGTCCTGTAGTCGTCACAGAACTGACGCAGACTGACCAGCTGCGGCTGGGTCGAGTCCGGCGTCACGACATGCTTAGCCACGCGACGCCGACGCCGGTCCACCCGGTGCTGTTGGAACGACTGCCTCACGTGAGACACAAGCGACCCGCCGCCCCTACCACCGCGCCTTCGCTCTAAGTCATCCCCACCAGTCGTCATCCTTCGCTCCGATATCTCACTCAGTGACCGTGAGTTCCGCTGCAGCACGGGGCCACCGGTGGCGGCCTCTGGCGAACTGCAGCTAACCTGCTGCTTCTTCATGTTCGCTTCGTCCATCGAATGCGACATCTTGTGATGAGGCGGCGAGGTGGATCTACGAGGCGTTGACATCAGACCGACCGCGGCTCTTGCTAACGCCGTCTGCAGGATTCGCGGATGTTTCTTCCGGCGAACGTGAGTCGGCAGACTGCTGCAGTCGTAACTGACAGGGGACAATGATGAGCTGAAGTAATGCGATCGACTATGATGTCCCCCCGGCAGCTGTTCCACAGCATCCATGCTATCAAGGCCTCTGCTATCCAGCGAACAGAACGGCGAGGTGGAGCTGCCATCTGGTGAATGAAAAGACGACTCAGAGTCGAAGACGTGTGGACTGCTGCACCGAGAGGACCAGACGCTGCTATCATCACTGCTGCTTGCACAGTCGTCCATGTCAGTATCATTGTACCGCGCCGACAGCCCTGCACAGATCAGATCACGTGTGTCAACTTACCACACAACACGGTTCGATATCTGCAATTCTGCATTGCACACTTGGAAGTAATATACACAAACACCAAAGTAATTTAGCAAAAAACAAAATCACTAACTCCTCCTTTGTATTCGCCAGGTGGCAGCATAGAAGAGACGGCTGGGTTGCAATTTGTAAAATGCACGTTTTGCTGACCCTCAAATCTCCCTTTCGCCCAGTAGGACAGAGATCCCCATCTAACGCAATGCGTCACTGGAACCTACAAGACTTGTACCTGCCGGATGGCGTCTACATACGTCAAACTGTTTAAGCAGGGTGCAAAATGTGACAGGGAGATGAGACAGACAGACCGCGTTACGGAAAAATGTGTAGGAAAATGCGAAATCGCTTGCATTGCAGGAGCAATTCCGCCTAAATATTGTATGAAAATTGTAAGATGCTATTTTGAGGTGGACATCAAGTTATAAATATTATGAACACTTAAACACCTGACCACATCACTACACTAAACACACTGTTACATCTCAGATTACTGCAAAAACAACTGCAGATAGCAGCTAACCTTTCATAATGAGTGATTCCTGGACTTCCAATTCCTTCAACTGTTGAATCTTCTCTGCAAGCACTTGCTGTATGCAACCAACCAGCATCCACTCATTTCAATCATAATATATACAACATATATCCACGTATTATATACACACAGCGTCTCAAAATGGCACCATTGGCATTAGGCGGCATTGCCGCAGGCATGATTAGCTGCTATTGCAACCGATGTCACTGCAGGTGGTCTGTCCTTACGCCACACCTGTCCATCCAGTTTGCAGCAAAAAATATGGACATCCCAAATCTTTCTGTCCTCAACGGTTCTACTAAACATTGGAACACATGCAACCAATCCACACTGCACGGTTAAAGACAAACACGAGCTGGCAATGAAAGATCAAATGACATTCTGTAATAAACACGTGAGAAAAAGAATGATGCTCACCTGTAGCTTGATCTGACGAAACCGCAGCTCGATCTTGTGACAGCAATCATCAAACAATACCACCATCCTGCATATATACACAGACAGTCTTCAAGTTATCTTAACTGCCCTTGTAATTCACTAGTACACTACAACAAACAGAGGCGTAAATGCAGGGATAAGAAGGCCATTTCCAGGCCCCGCAGTTCTGCATTCTGGAGTCCACCAGCCCTGAAAAGCGCCTGCTCCAGAAAAATGCACATAAGTGGGCGAAAAAATACAACTTCTCTGCAGTCACGCCATTGCCCTGAGTCACCCAACTTGCACTACAGCACAAGCATAGCACCCACAGGTGTGACACATGACCTCTCTAAAGAACCACTACAATTATAACCATAAACAGCACACCGACAGAAATGCTGAATATTTCTGTCATAAGCATATAGAAATAAAATAACAGGCTACTACAAGACTACTACATGGTTATATTAGCGAGCAGAAACAAGTGATGACCTGAGTATGTTGCCACTGTTGCGAATGAAGCTCACAAGTGTGCTGTGATCAGCCTTCTCCATACTCACGCCATTGATTGACAGAATCACATCACCTGGACAGCGATAAGAAATAACAGCACGCCTATTCAGCTTATCAACATTTTGCCATAGTTACACGTACATGTCACGTTTCAACTTCAGATCTACAGTAGTTCCACAGATACTGACAAAAATTGTTTGATAAAACAGAGCTACTGTTAATCATCCATTCAGCCACCTATTTACGTACCGTATTCATTATGACTACCCACAGAGGGATGGCCAGACTGAGTTGTCCTGGGTGGCTGGTTACATGCTGAGATAGTTTACCCGCCTGCCGACGTACGGTCACCCATCCAAGTACTAACTGGGGCCAGCGTTGATCAACTTCATTGATGCGATCAACAACGATGTTACCAATTACGCAAAACCAACACATAGTGCAAAAAAACTGTGCAAGTAAGTGACCAACCTGGCCTAAGTCCAGCGTGATGCGCGGGACCACTGTGTTCAACGTGGTCGACATATGTCAGCAGCTCCGTCTGCTGCTGTCTCTTGTGATGCAAGCCGTAACTCTAATTACCACGCAAACACCATAATCAATCACCCACTCACTCAATCAATCAGACAGTGGCGGTTCTAGCCTACAACATCTGGGGGGTACGGCCCCATGGCGAGCACAGTAGCGCGAGGCAACAACGGGGGTCTGGAGGCAGTGCCCCCAGCGGGGTCCAGGAGCAGAGCCCCTGGTTAGCTGGTCAGGGGGGCGCAGCTCCCCCCCCCAAAGCTGAAGCACTTTTTGGTTTGTAGACGTTCAACGGAAGCTGCAAATTTGCCCATTTTTCTACAATTTGGAAACGCAAAGAAATCAGACATTTGTGCTATGTTTCCAAAAACTCATGGGTGGCCACGAAACTAGGAGGGGGGCTGGAGCAAAACTGAGAGAGCTGTACCCCATCCCCGGCCCGGGCCTAAAACCGCCACTGCAATCAGAGTTGCCTTCACAGCAGCCTACTTCAATGTTAGTATTAAAATAAGCTAGATAGACGATGACGCAGATATAGGGCCTAGGCCTAATACAGACACTGCAAAAAACGATTATAAATGGTAAAGTAAGTACGAAAATAAGTAAATAAAAACGTCTGAAAATGTGTTTAATAGCATGCTTTCAACACCAAAACACAAATGTCTTTAGCAGCCCTTTAAAATGTCCAAAGTTAACGATGGTTTGTTTCAGTGAGAGATCACTTGAGACTTAAAGGCCTGATAATGACAACGAAAACTGCTCATAAATGAAACTAATGCCAACATAAGGTGATAGTTTGGTCACGCTAGTTAATGTGTGAGAAAAAGAGTGTCGTGAAAGGTAAAAGGTCGTTGGTCACAGCAGAGGCGTCATTTTAATAAATCATTGATGAGGGGGTCAAAGTCTAGACAACATATTGTTCTTGCAGCAGTAGGCCTAACATTGTTTCAAAGGTACGAATTACAGAGAAAAATGAAAATCATAAATTCTTGAGGATCCCCCAAGCCCCAAATGACGCCCCTGGGAAACAGTGATACATGTCTATACTACTGCGTCTCATTTACATATATCAAACAGTTTTCGCTCAGTCATTCACTTAACATTCACAGCCGTCGACGGTGACAAGTAATAGCTCCTCGTGCAGCCTGGCCTATACATGTAGGTCAGACAAAACAGAGATGGCGTGAAATCAGGTGCAGGAATGACCAATGTTACCCACGTAGGCCTATACCCGTGGCAATGGCCAAGGCGTGCTATAGTCATAAACCCATTTGACCACAGCAGTCTATCTGCAGTAAATGTGTGCAATTAGCGGACGTTTGCAGTTCAAAGACGACGATTTATCTAGTGATTCTACACAATTACCTACACAGTTCTACACTGGAGAACGGTCTTGCCGTTTGCTTGATGGATAGATTATATTCACAAAGCTATGAAAGGATGTGACGATTTTTTCCGATCGGTCAGGCATGGCCGAGGTCGAAAGTGATCAGTTTTTGTTGAAAATCCAGTTAATCACCCTAATCCAAAGTTTCTGCATCCAGATCCAGGAGGGACTTTTTGACAAAATTTCTACCGTGATTGCAACCAATATCCAGAATAAAAACACAGACTATGAACCGGGTACTTCCTAGTTTTTCGATGGGGCTTTAACTGTGGAAAAAATGTAGCAAAGTTCGCAAAAACGGATGACATTTTCATTCTGAGCCCAAGACACCACAGCAGTTGTTAAAGTATACCGCCGCACCTTTTGCCAAAACAAGCCAATCGATAATGATGCACCGATAGCAAACAGGGCTGAGCATAGCCTACACGAGTTGTTAAGCTTAATAGCCTGCTCATGGTGAAATGTGTACCACAAAGTCTCTACAGTAAAAAAAGCTATCAAATTATGCGCCAACATCTGAGAGTAGAACATAATAGCCTGCCAAGAGCATAATAAAAATCGCTTTGCAGATACACATAGCAGACCACCCGCAGGGCAAGCAATGACTTAGTACAAAAACACAGGCAGCTCAAATACGCATCTGTGTTGCCTGCATACCAAGTGCCTTAAAATTATCTTTTTTATCTTTTTCTCCTGACATGCAGTGATAAAAAGGTAAAAGGTTAAGTCCAGTACTTGCTATAGCCCTTCTTACACGAGACGGACTCAAGACCAGAAGCGCTTTACAATCTTGGAAGTGGCAGCTGATTGGCATGAGCTAATGATACCGCAGCACACTATGCGGCTATCCATTGCCCGCATCAGTGAACAACTGGACCCACCGTTTGCAGCAAGCAGACATACCACTGCCCCAATCAGCCACACTAGGCCTTCACCCCATAGCCCGTAAGCTACTACTCATTTCCCATCCCATGGAGGGTAAGAGGCTGAGTTGGCCTGAGGCCTGATACACATTATTCTACACTGTGTGCAATGAAAAGTACTTTTTTCTGGGACTTGTGTATATCAGTTATTAACTCTTAATTAAATTTATTAATTACATATCAGTACTTACAAAAACTGTTGAAAGTCTAATGTGCTGAAGACCAAACAAATCCTAAGATCCCAAATTACAAAAACAGCAGTGCTAGATGAAAATATAAAAAAAGCAAAATCAGTTTTTGGTCTATACAGTAAACCACTAGCACAACAAACAGAAACGCTATCACGTGCAGATCAGGTTGATGAGTTCCAATGTTATTTTAGTTTTAAAATTATTTATTTTAGTTCTTATTCATTAATGATCTTAAATATCCAACTATTTTTGCTCAATGTTCTTTTAGAAGCAGCATACTTTATGCTACTCACATATAGCACCTGCAATGAGTATCAATGCACAGCCAACTGAGGTGATTGATAATGATAATGATTAACATATTTATAATAGCAACAGTATGCCAAGCTACAGAGGCGCTTAACACTCAACAGCAAAAAATTTAATTGTCGTCAATAAATTCAGATATTCTCTGACAGTTAAGAATAACTTCTTCATTCTAGTTCTAGTTATGCACAATTTTGGAACACTTTAGTCTTAGTTGCAATCACTTTAGTTACAGTTCTAGTTCTCACACACTGAGTTGTTTTCACTCGAGTTGACAAAAATGACATTGTCGTGATCAGCGGTGTAAGACCATCTAAGTAAATCACAGCTGCAGGCTGTGAGTGACAATGCCTAATACTTATGACATGTGTAGGCCTACGCATGACTGCAGACTGACGAACGTGACTAGACTGAAATGACTAACTACAAAAATCACTTGACTCTTTTTCATCAAGTTCAAAACCATATAACACAAAAGCTATGCAAAACATCAAAATCCGGCTGACCATACTGAGATCATGTGTCACAGTTTAAAAATATATTAGTCATTTGGCAGCTCCCAT
>Ga0209671_1004714_pt1 | contig 13601 bp, 11 predicted proteins | sample WorMetHERISLAND2_2_FD_187401 | JGI IMG/M metagenome (GOLD analysis project Ga0209671, IMG submission 187401) | Marine gutless worms symbiont microbial communities from Max Planck institute for Marine Microbiology, Germany - Olavius geniculatus... | ecosystem: Host-associated > Annelida >... | reverse complement strand
AGGTCATCGATGTTGATAAATTCAAAAAGCCTGTCACCAGTGCTTGTTATGATAAGCAGCATGTATGTACCTATATGAAACCGTTTTCACATTATTCGAGCCAATAACGGCAAAATGATGTCTTTTTAGGGGGTACTCCTCTTTGACACCCTCGTTCGCGGGGAACCCCTGCACTCAGTGGCACGAAATTTGTCACGATAAACTAGAAACCTTGGGGCAGCCCACAGTGAAGATTTCGTGATCCTAGCTTGCACCGTTTTGATACAGATCACGAGTGTGACAGACGAACAGACGGACAGACGGACAGACGCCCAGACGATGGCAAAGACGCGCGAAGCATTCTGCTTTCGCGCGTAAAAAGTAGCTGTTTCGTTCGAAAACGGAATTGCTTTTTAAAATATAACAAATACAGTAGTGGAAAATAATTCACAAGAAACCGAAGTGAAACAAACCAAACATGCAGCTGTAAAATGCAAGAAATGCCGACTAGACGGAGCGAAAGTGCAAACTGAAAAAAAAACGATTTTAAAGATCTTTTTGTTTTTTTTGTAATTAGAAGTCATGTACAGTGCAAATGCATGGAACGCCTGCAGCATAAATGTAAAAAAACGTTCCAGGAAAAATAAAAAAACGTTAAAAACGTAAAAAAACGTGGCAAGAAAAACGTTTAAAAACGTTAAATAAAAAACGTTGGCCATAATGTGTTCAACTTCTTGCCTAATGCTCAATGCTGTAAGTGCAGTATACCTGGAATTATAGTTTAGATAGAGAAAACTTCATTTAATTTCAATTCACCTGTGTGATCATAAGACATTAGCATTAAACTAACTAAATACACTAGTTAAAAGCATTTTATTTTGTATATTTGAACTAACTAAGTAAACTACATCAATATAAATAAATATTAATTCGTTTCTGTGGTCTCAAAATTGCTTCAAAAGTGGGATTTTTAATGCACGTTTTTTAAAATAAAAAACGTTGAGCAAAATAAAAAACGTTAAAAAACGTAAAAAACGTGACAAGAATAAAAAACGTAAAAAACGTTTTTTACATCTATGGCCCGCAGTAGTATGCCCAAAGTGCCGTCGCGACTAGCAGCGTAAAAAACGCGTGAAGACAAGACTAAGCAGTAAGCACACATACACAGCACTACGGCAAATGCAAATTGCCAAAGCGATGCAACAGCGCGCGGCATTCGTCAGCATTAAGACATTAGCAAGTCCTATACTGTTTAAACGACAGAGGAAGAGAAGCGTATACGAACGACTGCCAAATGGACCATCGAGACAAAATAACAGGCTGGGCTGCCTGCCGCAAAGAAAATCAAAAAGGCTGTATTTTTGGCTGCCCGGCATATATACATTGTTTAGTTGAAGATATGCAGTCAGCTGCAGCCAACATCGGACAATGTGTCGCAGCCATTGAGAATTGGATGGCCGCAAACCGTCTCCGACTCAACGCCGACAAGACCGAACTGATCTGGACAGGTGTCAAGCACAATCTACTCAAGATTCCTGGCGGTGGTCCTTCTATGACGCTCGGTGGAGTCCACATCAAGTCATTCGACGTCGTTCGTTTGCTGGGAGTGTCGCTCACTCCAAACTTGTCGATGGACAAGCACGTCACCTCACTCAGTGCCAAGTGTTTTTTCCCAGCTGCGACAACTACGGCGTATCCGACGTTCGCTAGATGACGACTCCGTCGCCAGACTGGTTCACGCGTTCGTCGCCAACCGCGTCGACTATTGTGTCGGTCTAGTGGCCCGCCAAAGAAGACGACAGCTAAGCTGCAACGTGTTCTCAACGCAGCTGCGCGACTCGTGTCAAACTGCAGCAAGTACGATCGAGGACAGACCCATTTCCGGCGTCATGTTTTACACTGGCTTGATGTCACTGACCCGATTAGGTTCCGGCTGTGCATTCAGGTGTACAAGTGTTGACACAGCGTGACTCCTGGATACCTGATCGATTTCTGCCGGCCAGTCGCCAGCATTGACGGTCGTGGACATCTGCGATCTGCAAGTCATGGTCAGCTGCAGGTTCCACGGATCAAGATGACAACCTACGGAAACCATGCTTTTGGACATGCCGGTCCATCGCGCTCTACCGAACACTCTCAAATGTATTTCACACTATTTACCTACTTTCAGACGTCATCTAAAACATTTTTACTTTTTCTTTTACTAGCACATCGAGCGCGTTCGAGGTTGTTACAGTTAACGCGCTATATAAATTTCTCACTTACTTACTTACTTACTTACTTATTAGCGGTCGAGCTAATGTTACAGGCTTCTGTCTGTCTGGTGAAAACATGGTCTAGAAAATTTGGTGGTGACTGGAAGGATAGAAGGGACTAAAACTAAAGTATCTGGATAGTTTGTGTGCATCTTAGAAAAAAGTAAGCCCAACACGGCTTACCAGGGCTTCAGAGGACAGAGTGCTCTGGCATCGCATGGTCGCCGACGATGGCACGGCACCCTAACAGCAGGTCGTGAAAAGCAGCCGTTGACCAGTGTTGTTAACGAGGACTTGATTCCCAAGGCTAAGGCCATGGCCAAGGATTTAACATTCAAAGCCAAAGACAACCTCAAGGACTGCTTTAGAAATGCTTTCGTTACTTGACCTTACAAAATAAGACTTATCCGCTACCCTTAAAATTACTCGTATTGACACTGACAAAGCTATGCACGGTTGCTGCTCGCCGTCACATGGAGTTGAACGTCAGAGTTTGTTTGGCTTTCCAGTGCTCTAGAAAATAAGTAACAGTTAAGTCGAAGGACAGGAAAAATTTACAGTTTTTTCTGCCAGGCTATTTTATTGCACAGAAATTGATTTAAGACTGTGTAAGTATATGTCGGACAAACTGAGGTTTTGCAAAACCAAGGACTTGTCCTCCAAAACCAAGGACGTATCCTCAAGGTCAAGGGCAAAGACTCAAAATTAGTCATCGAGGACACCTCAAGCCCAAGGACCAAGCCCAAAACAACAACACTGCCGTTAATTGCTGTTGAAAATGACACAAATATACCTCACGATCCCATAGCCATCTCAATCCCATATAGGCTATACTATTTGTCGCTTTCGTTGCCGCTTCGCCGACGACGTACATTATTGTATATCATATGATAATTGCAGTACGATAAACCAGCAAGCTCTGGGACGATATTCGCACTATATGTAGCCATTGTAGCCTATAGTGATGCAGTGCAACCGCTGATCGAAATACCGCGATACCGACATACCGCAGTAATGGCGGTATTTAGAAATGTTGTCAGTTACAGAGCCGAAATGCCATCAGGATGCAACGTTCGTTATTGTGTTCATGTGTTACATTCTAAACATTCTGACAGAATTCCGGCTCAATGGAAAGCATCTAATATTTAAGCCCATTTATTCACTTTATTCGCATATATTATTAGTACAAAAATCCAAATTGATGTAAGGTTTAGTTTGTTGATTACAAATAAAATGTAGCAAGACAAAAACCTTGGGTGATTAATGAATAAATAATTAATTAATAAAGACTAAACATTAGTATTATTACCGGTTGATATGGAAGTAAAAATGCAAACCAAATCTTTACCGTTTGTGGGTGCAGCTCTGAACAAATTTGCGGCTAATGTTGCGACCATTTTATGTCACCCTGTGTATACATACATGTGCATTATACAGACGTCGTTGGTGGTCCCTCTAGGATCATGTTGATGTCCATGCTATGTTATTACCGTCAACCGCATCTTTCTGGCTGTCTGGACGTTTTGAAACAATCGATTAACTATTGCATAACGCCTTGTAAAATTACGCAAATTTCGCAACTTGCTAATATTATCACAATTCTGTGAGAAGTAGCCAAAGCGTAAGATTTTGGAACGGTAGGCCTAGCTAATACAGCAGCCTCAATAAAGATGATGGCGCGAACAAGCAAGCGGTAGCAAACTGCAGAGCAGCAAAAGACCAGATCAAAAGTACGTACGTTTCATGAGGTTTCAACGACAAGAGAATGGCCGCAAGGTCATTAAACACAACTCTAAACACAATTTTCAGCAAATTTCTAATTTTTTGCCCATCGTGCTGTATAAAAAATACGACAAGATCGGCAAGAAATTAGAATTTGCTGAAAAAGTCATGGGACGTCCTGTGTCACGACAGCGTATAGAGGCGCGTACGGTACACGATCAGCTACTGCTACAAGTCTACAATTACTGCTGTAATTGAACGGACAGAATGGTCGACATTACCAGAGAGCCAGTACGATCACTCTCGTCTAACGCAATAGCAAACGACAACGTAAGTAAGTAAGTAAGTAAATAAGTAAGCTGACTTAGCGAGCGCAATTAAACAGTTATAGCCACAATGCTCCGCGATCTCAACACTTAAACAAAAACGTCTTTAGCAGCCGTTTGTACGGTTCAAAGCTAATGTCAGTAATGAAAATCGCAATCCACGTGCCATACGCTAATCCGCATTGTATCTCAATCTGTCTTTACGTGAAGCTGTGCGCCTGTGCGCCCGGCGTTCGGCCAATGTAAACCTATGAAAGATCCATCACTTCCAAGCAGGTTTTATTTAATCCATAGATGTAAAAAACGTTTTTACGTTTTTTATTCTTGCCACGTTTTTTTTACGTTTTTTAACGTTTTTTTTAAATTTTGCTCAACGTTTTTTATTTTAAAAAAACGTGTATCGAAAATCCTATCAAAAGCTTTGAGAAGCACTTTTGGAACTACAGAAAAAAAATGATAGGTCATAGTAATGTATTTTATTTAGTTAGTTTAAATATAGTAAATAAAAAGCTTTTTAACTAGTATATTTGATTCGTTTAATGCTATGGTCTTATGACCACGCGGTTGAATTGAAATTAAATAAAGTTTTCTCTGTCTATACTGTAGTTCCAGGTATACTATTCCTGCAACATTAGGCATTAGGCAAGAGGTTGAACAAATTATGGCCAACGTTTTTTATTCGACGTTTTTAAACTTTTTTTATTCTTGCTACGTTTTTTACGTTTTTTAACGTTTTTTATTTTTCCTGGAACGTTTTTTACATTTATGATTTAATCTGTGACGACCATGACTGACGTATTTTGTCGATTTGCTGCTGTGAGCTTCTTGTACAACAACAAGTACACATCATGGGAGAGGGCTTAATATATCAAATGAGTTGCGTGCGCGTATCGCCTGACAGGAAGCGCGAGGAAACGGAAAGGGGCATCTGCTGCATCCTACAAAATGCGATCATGCGTGTATGCAGCAAAACAGTGCTGCAATTGCAATACAATAAAATAAAATTAAGAGTAAAAATCCCTACGGCACTGCAGTCATTTCACTATCAATAGTGGAAAGTAGGAGAACAAAAAATGAGTTTTTAAAGTGTAGTCTTAAATGTTTGCAGGAACTTTGAAGACGTCACTTTTGGTGGTAGACTGGTCCAAGTTCTTGCTGCAGCGATGGGGAAAGCTCGGTAGCCCATTGTGCAATTGTGATAATCAGCCAGGTTCTCTTGGCAGCGTAGTTCCCGATGCCGTTCGCCCGGTAACACCGGCAATATGGCCATTACAGGTTGTCCGGTGTCTGTATACAATATAAAACATTATCCTGCAAAAGAAAGAGGTGCCCGCACTGTCGCATTCCATGCATCCATACAAGGACTGATAAGTGCTAATTTGTCGCTGAATCTGATACGCGAGCCAGTCCCGACATGGAGCATCCTTCGCTCATTGGCTTACAGACTCTTCCACAATTCTCCGGGTGCAAAAACCTCCCGGTGTATGTATGTCTCGGCTATTCCAATACTAAACTAACAGCCAGGGGTAAAAAACTCGTTTTATAAATTTTTAGATTTTTTAGATTTTTGGGGATTTTGATAGATTAATATGGTTTTTAAAGTTTTTGAAAAGTTTTTTTTGTGGTTTAGTGTCTAATAAACATCGTACACAAAATCACGGCCTAGGAAAAACATCTTACGCACCTGTCAGTCACATAATCACATTGTTATTGATTAACGTCATAAGTTCATAACTCAGAAATCACCACTAAAATATGAAATAAAATTTGATATGTAATAAATTTCACATCAAACATAAAAAACCTAAAAAAAGGATTTTTGATGTTTTAACAAGTTTTTAGAAACCTACAAAAAAACTTAGGTTTTTCCATCAATTTTGCAGTCGTGCTAGCAGCCCACTGTCGTGATCCTGAAATTATTAGAGAATACAATAATTATTGACCTAAAAACTTTTTGGTACTAGACCTAATTATAATAGGCTTCGATGCTACATAGGCCTAGTTTCTTGTGCAAGGTAACACAATGTTTGATTTGATACAAAATGTATTTTCAAACTACATAAAATACCGCACATTAATAAATTAATAACAAATGGCAGGTAACAGTAAGTTGTATTTAACGAAACAATTTTGCCGGGAACGACGCACCCACTATAATTAAGGGAAAAGTTGGCGCCGGAGATCAAGAGACTGTTCCGTGGGCGTGATCGAAGCTAGAAGTTACATGACGCTCAGTAATTCTATTCCAACCAAGTGAAAAGTAGCAATCATAGTTATAGTTTTACACACAACGACTGATTGGATGTATTACTGACGGAAAACTAATTCGTTGTATTAGCCGTCTGCGCATATGTAACTTTACAATAAAGCATTTTTGTGCAACTTTCTCTAAACACGCCTAGGCTTGTATGTTGCTTCCGTCTGTCTTGTGCCTGTTCCTCACTGAGAATTTTTCGGATCTTAAATTGAGGACTCCTCATTTTAAGAACTAAAAATCTAACCAACACCAAATAAAAAGCCAGAGAGATAACTGGTAGGCCTATAACAAATGTCAATGTGTCAAAGACAACACACTGCTGTTTCGTTGTAAAAAAACGTTCTGAAAAGTGCAAATTTGAATCGTCTTTAAGTCTTCAATTTTAGCAAACAGAACAATGGTTAAATCTCAAGGTCATCAAGCTTCACAAAACTGGAAGCATCTGTCGTAGTTGTCACCCTCGTATAATGCAAAAATAACGGCACAGCAACGCCAAAGGTGATGTAGCTGCTGCTTGTAACGGGATCCGCCGGTGTACAGCGGCAGCAAGGAAACAACTCGAGGTAAGTTATTGCTAGCGCAGTGAGTGGTCACGGCTAGTAGCCTGGATCGTAAATAAGTAAGTAAATTCACAGAGCGTACATTTCGACCGGCGAAATCAGCGGTAAATTGCGGCCGGTCGTCAGTGTCTTTGCCGGCGGCGGTTCAGGCTCTATGTCGGATTCACACTCGTAACGAGCGCATCGTCTTGCTGCTGCTGCTGCTGCTGATGCTGCCCGTGTCTGCTGCTTCACATCATGTTAAATTTATACGACGAATGCGAGTGGCGACGGCTTCCTTCTCGCGAGCGACACGTCTTGTTTCAGTTCCATCGGTGTGTCTATCGCGCTTGTGTGACAGACAGACAGACAGTTGTCGCTAATCTCCCCGCTGAACACATGTAATTCACCTAGCTATACTGCGTCGCACCCTGACACTCACGCATTTCACCACAGATCTTACCGTCCATCACTCCTGCGATCGTTCTTTACCTCCGCCAAGAAGGTTATGTTTTGCCGGTTTTTGTTTGTTTGTCTGTGTGTGAGCAAAATAACTCAAAAAGTTATGGACGGATCTTTCTGAAATTTTGAGAGAATGTCGGGCATGGCATAAACTACCAGTGATTAAATTTTTGGGGTGATCCGGCAGGAATCCTGGATTCTGGATCACTTTGAAATTTTCGTTACCATTGCGTTAAAGGGGACATAAGGGAACCGCTGGCAAAGCGATGATGGTGACGTCACCTGCCGAATAGTTTTGCCTTGGCGGAAGTACGTGCGCTCTCCGAGTGCTTTCTCTAGTCTTGGAACTGACTTAACAGTAAGCACAACGTCGAAAATATGGCGGTTTGAAACAGTGAGTCATCGCCAACTAACAGTGGTGTAGCTTTAATAAATATTTCTAAATTATACCGTAACTCCTTTATACGAGGAAGCATACATGAAGCACATACTGTATGAAGCACACACTGCTACCAAGCCAGCTCTAAGTATGCACGACGTGTGCTCGAGGTTTGCTTCAAGTTTGCTGTAAGGTTGCTCTAAGTGTGCTTTATGTATGCTTCAGGTATGCTTCCTCGTGTAAACGGGGTATTACTTGTTTTAGGCGAAGACGGCACAATCTTATCGGTAAAAATCTGTGAGGCGTTTGTAACTTTGGCCTATATCTGTCGTGCTGTTGTGTAAACGGCGACGGCTTTTAAGGCGTCATTTATAACTTAAGAGCTGATGGGGAGATTTTGGTCGACTGATCTGTAATGCAGTTCGCGTCACGAACTCGCCATATATGCCTGCATATTTCGACTTTTATTACGCCACTGAGGCGCGGCCGACGGTCGTGCCCTGCAGCTTCTGAAACCAAGCAGAAACATTTACTATCTGGAAGCTTGTCAAGAGTCAAGACCAGACAGCAGCGAAGCGCAATATGACGCTCCGTACGGGGCTTTACGATGTCGTAAACCGCAACAAAACTGCAGAATAATTCTCGGTTTCATCCGACCAACGTGGCATCAACTTTCATTATCCGTGACCGTTAACACGTCACCGCTAACTGGTAAGTGTACTTCGACACCAAATTATTTACCGGCTTAGCCCTTTGCACTGCGGTCAGAATTACGGTACTGTAGTTCCGATCGCTTGATGAATGACAATGGGTTAATGCACCAATAGCCGTATTGTTGTTCAGTGGCGTAAACAAGGGAACCCAGGCGCCATCTAATCTCAGATTTTTGTTAAAAAAATTAATATTATAGGAACTCAGAAAAATAATTAAAATTGTTGCCGCCAGATCTCATATTTTGAAGGTTAAAAAAGTAAAGGTGTCGATTTGTATAGCGCATCACGCATACACGCCTATAATGCGCTTTTCGTCACTAATAGGGTGTTTACATGATCTAGCAAACGTCCAGCAAACGTCCAGCATTAGCACGTGTATTTTGAATACATTTGCTGAAAGTTTGCTGGACGTTTGCTGGATTGTGTAAACACCCCATAACCATAGCCACACGGCCACCGCGTGCAGCCTGCAGACACAGGCTAGCGTAGCGGTTGGCCAAGCAGCCCCTGTCAGTACTGTTGTACTAAGGTCACCATCTTCCGTAACTCATATAAATGATTTACTATTTATTTAACCGACCCCGGAGGGATGGCAGGCTGAGTTGGCCGTGTTGGTTGACTGATAGCGGACGCTTTACCCACAAAGTGGTTAAACAGTCTAGCGCAGGATAGGGAAAGTTCGCCGGCCAGGACCGACGTTCTAACCACTATGCTATATACGCCACCAATTGCACGAGATTCGATTTCGGCTGGGGCTCTGCTTCAGACCTTGCTGGGGGAGCTCAACGCTCCCCAGACCCCATAGCTGGAATTTAAGGATCCTACTGCCAAAGAAAGGAATAGAGGCAGGGAAGAGGAAAGAAAAAAAGATGGCAGAAAAGGGAAGTGCCTGGTCTCATTCTGTGGCACCAAAGGATCCCCACATTGCATCAATATACTGCGCACTTCTTTCTGCTGTTCATAGATTGGTCTGTTTTTTTGAAAATAAATAAAAACCATGCAAATAAAAAGTAACAAGAAATATTTCTTAGTTAAATTATTATTATTATAACAAAACTATAACAAAAAAACGCATATTTTAGTTTTGTTTTTAATTTATGGCAGACGTGTAGGCACTGCCTTACGCATAAGTACGAGTATTATATTTGTACACAAGTCATAAAAGATAGTTTATGATATTATCCTATACGTTAGTCATAATGCGGCCTGAAACAATTGACTACTGTCACAGCATTTTTGCTTTGACAAACTTGGTCTGTACATTATCGGTCATTGGAGACTATGTGAATTATTATATACAATTCGTGATTTGGGCAACCAAAAGTCGCAGACTCCCTATAATTATGCACGTACTGCCTTACAGAGGATAGCCTACGTATATTACTCGACGTTAGTAAATATCGTATCTTTGCACTTACAGCGGTTGTCACTTAATAAAATTTTAACGAAACTTTGCACAACAGTCAAAACTAAAAATATGTAACGAAATCACACGGTCACTTACTCGCAAATTTCCGATTTCACTTACGTTAATCAACTGCCAAAGACGTCTAAAGTCCGAAAATGAAGAAATATTTACGAACGTTTCACACGCTTTATAACTATTCTGCAACAAATCATAGGCTCCCTACATTGTGCATGCAGTGCGATCTCTACGTCACAGCTGTTTACTTCAAGCGTCTATCGACCGAGAACGATTATGACACCGATTGTACTGGATTTTAGTTATTTTAATTGCAATTGAATGCGACTACAAACCACAAACCTAACCTTAACCCTATTCCTAACCCTAATTCTACACCTAGTTCTGAAGATGGCCGTTCTCGGTTTTTAGACGCCCGCGTGGGTCTGATGTGGCAGTTGTGATCTCATTGTGGCTCTGTTTTGGTCGCAGATATACATAAGCACAAATGACTGATACGAAAGCACAAATATTTTTCTACATCAGCACAAAACCAAATAATACATAAGCACAAAATAAAATTTTACTAAAGCACAAATCTACTGTGGTAAAAACTCTTTTTATTCATAAGACTAGCAGTTAAAAACATAAGTCAGTATAAGCACTGTTTATAGCTCTATGCATGGTATGAGCCTACAACTAAAGTACTGGTAAAAACTTGTAGCACATTTTGCAGACGTAGTCTTTGCGACTGATTTGGCCTGTTGTATACGAAGCCCAAGTTCTCCTTATGAAGTCCAACTCCATAACTGATTAGCGCTGTTCGCACTATGCTGTAGTGTATCTATGACTACTATGAACGGCGCCCTATGAACTACCCCTTACTTTGCACTTACAGGATGTGTTTATGTCACATTAGGTCTACCCACTGTTGTGCTATAGACAACTTGATAATATTGTGCTTATGTCGAATTTAGGTTTGTGTTTTTGACACTATTGTGCTTGGGAGCATTTGTGCTTATGTACTGTCGCCGTTTTGGTCAGTTTGGCTTGTGGTTTGTTGCACGGTAATTAGTCCGCCCGCGTGTTTGATGTACATAAATGTTTGATGTTACGTTTACCAAGGAGGTTAAATTTAACCTCTTTGACGTTTACGACTGCGATGACGACCAGTGCGATGTTTACGTTAATACCTTGATTTTGTGCGAAGTTCATGTTGAAGTTGTTCAAAAGTCTGCCTTACTGTTCCAGAAAATTAGTTTGTCCGAAACTCAAACGAAACCTCTGACGACAAAGATTTATGAAATGTGCAATAAGATATGATTACTGCAAGATTTACGAGTAAGTGACCATGTGATTTCGCCAGGCGATATATTATGGGCTTATTATTAAGACAATTCAGCATATTTTACTGTCAAAGGAAATGCGTATCAAAAATCAAAAGTTTCCGAAAGTCAGCGGGCCACTTTTTAACAGGCTTCGCGGTAGCCTATTCAGTGCAATTCAACAGTTTCTTCAGACTTCCGATTTTAAAAAGCGTTGTTAAAAAGAAATGAAACTGGTGGCGTCTAAATACCCAATAGGTTGCTCAGACAAATGATCAGTTCTTCTATAATAGAGGTATAAAACTGATCAAAGCGATTTGATGTCTTTTTTATCGCGAAAGTCTAACAATAACAAGTTTTTCGTAGGCTAAGTCCAGTCGACTTTCCATTACTCCACATCAATCTAGCCTACGCCATGCCAGACCATCGCGATCCAATGTTTTAGAACGGGATCGGCCAGCGAATGTCTAATTTACACTATACAGTTGCAACTACACTGTGTTTCAGAAACATCTCGAACATTATCAGTTGTAACTTGAAGAAGGATTATCAGATGTTAATAATTTTTGGTAGGAATATTCCTGAGACAACTTGCTATTAAATAAATGTTTAATTTCTTACCTCACCCAAAGTTCGTTTGTGCACTACCTGGCGAAAACAGAACCAACGAAATATTGCTTTTTACCCAATTCAGTATTATTGCTTAATTTAAATAACGCACAAAAATATTTTGTTACCTTTTTGGACACTTTGGCTGACATTTCATCCAATTGTTTTATTCTTTAACTGCCTACAGCAAAATTGCTTGAAATTGTGCCAACACAGTCATGGAGACGCTTTCCTCATTCATTGACAGCAGTATATCGATAATGTTCTGCTTCGGACTAATCCAGACTTCATCAGTCACTTCTTAAATTCATTAACATTTCTGAAAGTCATCTGGTAGACACGCTGCTTTATGACAGTCACGCCTTGTAATCGACTGGCTCTTGGGGACTAGGGATCTGGATAGATAGAATTAATTGAAGTTTTTTAAAAATTCATTTCAACACATGATTTGCTTGGCCGGTTTTCCCCAAGTAGTGCAAAAGTAAAAGTTGGGTGAGGTGAGAACTTAAATATCATTCAATAGCTAGTGGTATGAGAAATATTTAGACCAAAAATTATTTAAATTTGACAATGTTTTTAAAGTTACGATTGATAATGCCGGGGATGTTTTTTTTCACGTTTTTGCGTATTTCAACGCATATTTCGCTTGGTTTGCATTCCCTTGGTAGTGCAGAAGCAAACATTGGGTAAGGTGGGAAGCTGAACGTACATTTGATGGCAAGTTGTGTCAGGAATATTCACACCGGAAATCATTAAAATCTAAGAACTTTTCTTGAAGTTACAATGGAAAATGTCGGGGATGTTTTTTGAGACACAGTGTAGACTGTTCTATCATGACATAGGATACATGCACGTAACCATGGCCTGTTCAAGACGCCGGCTAAAATGTTCTGCAGGATTGGCAAACAATGTTTCACAACGTCTTTATTCTAAACATAAATGAACCAAGGCCTTGAGTCGCGTACAGAGCAACGTAACTGAACCGAACTGACATGATTTAGTTTTTGACGAACTGACCAATGGGCAAGCAGTTACGTATCACAGTGGGCATTCTCTAACGACGGGCGTCGGTGTCTACGTGACTACGGGTACGTACGCGTCAACCAATGACCAATAGTCTTGCCCTGCTCGCCAATTGGCCAGTTCGTTAAAAACTACAGCGTGTCAGTTCAGTTCAATTCAGTTACGTCGCTCTGTGCGAGCCTTCGTATACCCGGGGACCAGTCGATAGAGTCTGAAGGAAATGGGTGTCACGTAACGGGAACCTGTTGGTGCACGGTAGTTTCTCCATACTCAGCTGTGTGTCTATAATTTAAAAGTTTGATAGTCCGAAGGTGTATATTGCAATATGCATTTTAACTAACTTTAACGCTCATCACCCTAATCCTAACCATACTCGTAGCTGAGAGGAAATGCAATGTGGCGATTGAGTCAACGTCTGTAGAAGTGTATAGAAAAGAAGCCTAAAACTTTCGAACTGTCAAACCTTGAGACTATCAAACTTTTGGATTATCAAGCTGCCCCCACACATACTTAAAGATTGGTCGCAGAGCGGCTCTGGATGTGCTGATGCCTGACGGCCGTGGTACGGCTCTGCGGCTGAAGACGTCCGATCTGGTCCGGGTCCCACTGA
>Ga0209671_1004713_pt1 | contig 13601 bp, 8 predicted proteins | sample WorMetHERISLAND2_2_FD_187401 | JGI IMG/M metagenome (GOLD analysis project Ga0209671, IMG submission 187401) | Marine gutless worms symbiont microbial communities from Max Planck institute for Marine Microbiology, Germany - Olavius geniculatus... | ecosystem: Host-associated > Annelida >... | reverse complement strand
CAGTATAGAAGTTGCTTAGTGATTAGTGAATTTCTGAAAATGCCGAACATGAAATATCCGGGCATAAACAAAAATACAGGGTGGGCCAAAAAACAGACCTGTTTGAGCGTTGATAATTCAGCGATGGTTAGTGGTAGAAAGTCGTGTTATACGTCAACAGTTTCAGAATGCTGTAAAAATAAACGACAAATTTGCATAGTGAAGCATTTAAATATTTTCTGCCTAATTTGCATAAATATTCGTCACTCCCGATATTCTGCCAAATTTGACTGTAACACAGATTTAACATGGATATTTGAGCTTTTATAATTTAACGACGTTTATTGATGGAAAAGCGCGTGATATGCCAAAAGTTTTGAAACTGTGTACAGAAGAAGTGTACAACTTGCACTTTTCAGCATTTAAATATTCTTTGTCTGATTTACACAAATCTGCCCCACCCATAAAATCATGCTAATTGGCAGTAACGCATGAATTTAAGTTGATTTTCATTCAGCATACAGTGAAATATCAACAATCATTAATATACGTTGAGTTTGGATGAAATTCGACATAGGCAGTTGCCCAGCTTTTGCATTCATAACACTGCAGCATTTTGAAACTGTTGACGTATAACAGTCCTTTTAGACAGATGATCGATCGCTAGAGTCAATGTGTTCAGGATCAGCTGAGCCCAGCATTCGATTAGCACACGTTTTAGCATTACGGTACTTACTGAAACGAGGTAAAAATGCATGCGATATCCAGACTTCATCATAAAACTGTTTTCCGTCAGACGGTTTAACTGTTTTATTCTTTAAACTGCTGCCCACTAGTCTCTACTCAGGCAATTGTGATTGATTGTTAGATAGCTAAAAGCGGATTATTGACGCAGTGCAGTTTTGGGCGGTGATTAGACCTACATCAGTTCCGTTATCTTGAGGAGACGACATTCCGGCTGAGTGTTGAGATACCACCAGCTGTGTTCACAAATTACTGAATATGATGCGAACGCAGCTGTGGTCCCCACCTCTCTGCCAGACTTTTGCATGTTGCTGCAGTCTTCTAGTAAATACGTCCATGCGCCGTGCGACGACTGGCTATATACAATCATGATATTGTAGCCGATTGACAGCTATACATATAGGCCTAATACAAAACTAAAGGAAAAAATAAAGCATATGTTTTACTATTATTTTACTATTCACTATTACTATTATTTGATTATTTTTATGATTGTTATGCAGTCTAATGATTTCATATACTAAGCCTATGTTTCCACGCATAGACCAGTCGTATGCTATAACCCCGAACCTGCACTTTGAGCAACTGAACAACTGGACACTATAGGTATATTAAACAAATGCAACCGACGGCATCAGATCGTTCAACGTCACCAAACTTTTCACACAGTTTAATTTCACAAATTAGCGGCAAAAAAATAAACATTAACAATTCTAAAACATAGCCTATATACAGAACTTTCTGTTTGCAGTTGACTTGGCCGTGACAGCGTACGTACATGTAGGCCTAATCCTAAACAAGATTAGGCTATGTATCATTTTAAATAGCAGATACAAAAATAACAAAACTTTAAAATACGACAAATTCAAGAATGCACAACAGCAACGCCGACCTTTTTAATATTGTCAAGATAATGAACGTGTAGGCTTATAATTCGAGACAATCAGCCCAAAGGCACTTGCCATACTAAATAATAGTATTCGACTAATAGGCTAATGTATTGCAGTTAAGCAACAACAATCTGAATTTTTTCTTCTTTCTTCTTCTTTTATCTGCTAACGTACAAATTCTCAGAGTTGAGTGATGTCATGCATGTCGCAAATTTTATACTCGTTTAAGCTAGCTTAAACGAGTATAAAATACTAAACTAACGAAGCCTACTAAACTGACGAAGCCCGTCTGCCGGTTATGTGACCGTCACGAATCTAATTTCCCTTGGAATGTCACGCACAGACTACACAGATTCCTCATTATTATTGTGTTCATCGCCCGAGAAAAACGAATACAACTGCAGTTTTACAACAACAAAAGCTGACAGGCGCTTACTTATCCCTGATCTGGTTGAATGCAGTGCACTACTGTGTCGACACTATGCAGTCCTGTAGTGTAGAAGTAGCCTATAAGTATGATCGTCGTCGTCGGTGGCGCTATATGTATGAGTTGAGTTAAGGTCGGTGCGGTGTCGGCGCCTGCGCACCGTCCATGGTTACCGGCCAACAAACTGACGGACTTGCACAGACCTGTTTGTCCGTCGGTCGGAGGGTATAGCGTCTGACGTCAGTGCATGCTCGATGTCTCCGCACGTCGGTCGGCCGCCAGTTCGATACGCGGCAAGGTCGTGTCGTGTGCGATCATCGAACAGCTTCAGGCAGAAACTCCACCCGCTTCGATCTGCTGTGACAACATGCTCCACTGTGCACAACAATCTGTACAACAAATCTGTAGCAAGTTGAAATAGGTGGAATTTTGCTTTAATCCTCACGAACTGTAGTTCACGTCTGTCAACTTTGCTGATCTCCGGCAATCTTTGTTTTCTTGACACAAGATAACATTTTAGGAAAAAAAACTATCGGTGTTGCGACAACAGTTACACTATTCATTTTCCCATAAAATCCGTATCGACGTATAAATGTCATGCTAAAGTACAAATTTTACCACAACATAATATTAAAATGCCACTAGACAAAGTATACAAAAAATTGCGTTAGATTAGTACAGCTAGTACGACGACGGCATTGACATTCACAGTCAGAAGTTAACGGCACCTCACTGCATGAAACAGACTTGCCATTTTACTTTTTGATTTATCAGGACTACAAGAAATTTGAGCTAATGTTCACGAGACGCGCGAAAGCTTATAGCAGTTCCGGTTCACCAGTTTAGCTGAAAATTGGGGTGTTCACGCTAAGATAATATACAAATACCAAATTCTCTATCCGGATCGCATAATGATAGTAGCGTGGCGCCACCTTGTGAATGATATAGACTTGTGCCGCAGCCCGAATTCGCCATTCAAGGTCATTATATTCGGCACCAATCGAGAGCCAGTGTATGATTTCCTATTAATGATTAATAGTATCCTAGGCCCTATCTCGCACCGTTACTGAGATACAGTGACTTATTGGTCAAAAATCGCAAATTTTGCCCACCCCCTCTAATTTAGCGCTTTCGAGTTTATGGAAAAGCTTTACGGTTCCTGAAACTAGCGTTTTCCATGCACCCCAAATTGAAGATTTGGTGATCCTATAGCTTGCACCGTTTTTGGCTGATCCACCCGTGTGACAGACGGACGGACAGACGGACAGAATTGCGATGGCTAAGACGCGTTAAAAGCAGTAGCTGCTTTCGCGCGGAAAAACTGACAAGCGTTGTGGGCGCGCAGTATGGGTTACTTCTATTTGCTGTTTTGTGTGAATTTTTCGTTGGCTTCGCCCGCGGCTGGGCCTACTGAAAGTCGCGGGTTGCACCCTGGCAACAAGCCGGCATACGCGTTTCCTCATCTATCGACGTTGCATCGATTGTCGAGAAATTTTCAGCGGCGCCCACGATCTGTGAATGCGTGACCGACGGCCTTAGATCGATGGTGAGTGAGTGAGTGAATGAGGAGTCCAGGTCGGGCTGCAACTCCGTACATGGGCACAGTGGTCGACGCCAGAGCCAAGTTGGAACACGTCGAAGCGCGTACGTCTGTGTATGAATACGTTTTGCGCGGTCGCTTCGCTTGTTACTGGCACAAGAAACCCGCACCCAAAAACTTGGCCTTTTCACAGTCTCACTGAATGCCCTAATAATAAGCACGATCAATGATGCGCGTGGTAGGGTGTAGACCACGAATTTGTATGCTGCTCGACGTCGCACGTTTTGTGATAAACTTTATTTAACCGAAAACGCTAGCAAACTTCTATCGCAACAGACAGACCGACCAACAGACAGACAAATAGAGAGAAAGACGGGGGAGAGAAAAAAAGACAAGAAATTTGAGCTAATGCTCATGAGACTCGCGAAAGCCTATAACAGTTCCGGTTCAGTAGTTTAGCTAAAAATTGGGGTGTTAACGCTAAGTTAATATACAAATATCAAATTCTCTATCTGAATCGCATAACGACAGTAGCGCGGCGCCACCTTGTGAATGATATAGACTTGTGTCGCAGCCCAAAATTGCCAAAAAATCCATAAACCCCCTATTTTGGCGTTCAAGGTCATTCAAAATCATTGAATTCTGCGCCAATCGAGAGACAGTGTACGACTTCCTATTAGTGATTAATAGTAATCTAAATCCTATCGGTCGGTAAAGATTTGGTGATCCTAGCTTGCACCGTTTTTGACTGATCCACCCGTGTGACAGACAGACGGACAGACAGAATTGCGATAGCTAAGACGCGCTGAAAGCAGTAGCTGCTTTCGCGCGTAATTAGGTGTGCATGTGCGTGCGTTCTGTGTGAAACAAGAAAGTCAAATGATGCATGTAATACTGTAAACATCACAATGAATTTTTTCACAGAGTATTTTTTTGTATTTTAAAATTGTTTTGTTTATTTAATTTGCTCGTTTTTTAGCCGTGAAAAAGACTAACTATTGTGGCTTTGCATAGTGGCACTGTCGGTCGTTATGTCGGTTAAAAGCACATGATAGTTTATCGCTGGAAAAAATGTAATCATGAAATTTTTTCACGTTATAATCTATACTAAAATCTATCTGTTTTCTCTGCCACTTCTGAGAGTTTGCTGTAAACTATGCAATGTGTTCTCGTGTAAAGCTCGAGTATTAATTACCGAGTCGTGAGGCGAACGTCAAAAGTCGCACCTATGAATTCAACGTGCGTGGCATTGTGAAATCGACGAGTGCCAAGTTTGTCTGTGACGAGTTCGGGCGAACTGCCGCCCGGCCGTCGGCGTTTGTCGGTCGCCGTTGACTACGGCAGAGGAAAGTCGGACGGAGTTCGGAGCGAGATGATTGACCGATTGACTGGCGAACAGTTGGCATACACATGTATACTGTGCCTTCAAACAAGTTTGAACGGCGTCGATACGCGTCCAACCTCCACTGCCACCGATTTGTTATGTATTTGCTGAAATTGCTACGCTGTACAACATGCTGTGCAACAAAGTTTTAAACTTTTTTTATATCGAAAGCCATTTTAATTACAAGTAGCTCTATGGTTTTGTACAGGGTGGTTCAAAAATATTTCCCAACTTGTTTTTGTCAGAACTTCGTCAAATCTCCCATCCAATTTGATAATTTTCGGCGAACAGGTGGCCAAGACGATAGAATTATGTAAGGTATACTTAGCGTCCACCTCGCCTGATTTATGTCAATGCAGTACCGTGTAAAATGCAGATGCTCCAAATTGTTGCATAATGCTGAGTTGTTATGCCCGTAAAAATTTTGACGACTTAACTAAGCACACAATAAATTAAAAGGTGATTAATTTAGCAAAATTATAAGTTTGTGTAACAACTTGCTTTCAGATTATCACAATCTATGCCCAAAGTGTACACGAAGGATCAGACGTGACACCGCGGCTGATAGCGTCATTAACGATCAACTGATCAAACTTCACAGCACTCATTCATGGATTAGCCATGTTTTGAGCTCATCAGTGAGCTATTTTGTTCTCTGCTATTGGACTCGAATTCATAATGAAAAGCAATCTGATACTAATAATCACCACGTAATGTAACAATTTGGAGCATCTGCATTTTACACGGTAGTGCGTATCTCAATTGGTTTCGGCGCAATTCGCTTTTAAAATGTGTCTCGCAGCCAGAAATCGCCAAAAAATCTATAAAACCCTTTATTTTAGCGCTTAAAGTCATTTAAGGTTATTGAATTTGGTGGCAATCGAGAGCCAGTGTATGACTTTCTATTAGTGATTAATTGTAACCTAGGCCCTATCTCGCACCGTTATTGAAATACAGCGACTTATTGGCCAAAAATCGCAATTTTTTACCCCCTCTCATTTGGCGCCTTCGTTTGAGGTGACCTCCTCCGAATTTATGGAAAAGCTTTACGATTCCTGAAACTAGAGTCTTCTAGGCAGCCGATGGTGAAGATTTGGTGATCCTACCTTGCACCGTTTTTGACTGATCCACCCGTGTGACAGACAGACGGACAGACAGAATTGCGATGGCTAAGACGCGCTGAAAGCAGTAGCTGCTTTCGCGCGTTATTAGTGCGAACATTTCAAACAGCAGTGTGCCACTGTTAATTCTAAGTTTCAACAAAAATATTATTAGATTGTCACCAATCTAATGTAATCTTCGCGCGCATTATTTTTTTGTATTATAATATATTCTTCTAAGTGCTTTTTCGTTTCTTTCGGCTTGTATTAGAGACCCTGAGTCTAGGCCTATTTGAGACCCGTCTAATATTACAATAATAGTGACTGGCGTCGAGGTCGTTATTGGAAATTGTCTCCCCGAAGTTCGTAAAATATTGCCCGATTTTACGAACTGAGGGGAAACAATTTCCAATAACGGTCGATGAGGCAAGTTGACATTTGTCTTGGTATATCTCAACGCATGCGTCTATCTGGCACCGTTACAGAGATATTGCGCCTCAAAGATAAAGGGGTCACAACCTTAACCTTTTGGGGTATCGTGACGTCATCAGTCACGTGACCATTCGACTCGCGGTGGGCGACTTCCTATGGGTGGTCCATTGTCACCATACGTTTATGTGGCACCGTTATGAAGATATGGACATTTAAAGTTTTTACAGGAAGGCTCTTCTAGCAACGGAGGTCGATCGGTCGGTCTTTGGTCGTCTGTCGGTCGTCAGTATCACGATTACACTGTGTTCATATACTCCTCTTTGTTACGTTAGAAACGTAGCGCACGAGGAGTAAATATCAGGTCCTTTTTAAAGATTGGTACTTAAACTTTTTATCGATTAATCTGGAAAAATTAACTTCGACTAATTTTAACAATTTTAGTAATCCTGAATGTAGAAAAATAAGTAAGTAAATTTGTATGGCACAAGATTTTGCTGGAAAAATCCGCTGAATCTGTGCCGTTTTTCGTTGACTTCAAAACAAGTTAGGTCTATGCCATTTTCAAGTCCGTCATTTTCAGGTTCTGCATTTTCCGGCGATCAGACAATGTAGGCCTAACATGCAATTCCACTCATGCAGTGGTGTCACCTGGCGAATCTCTTAACAGCAACGCCGCTAGAAGCACTGTGCACTGTGCAATATCCGCAACGCGCTGACGCCGACTTCATCGAGCCAAACTTGTCTTGCAGGACCCAAACAACCGTGATCTGAATTTCAATTGAATCCGGTGGAATGCGCTGCAGAAGTTTTAAGCCTGTAGAAGAAATGAATTAAAACGCAATTATATATTGTTAGGCCTCGGCCTATGCCTATGCCTTTACATCTAATCTAAATAGCTTAGGCTACATGACTTTGTGTGTATTTTTATCAGTTGTTTAATATTTTTTTGGTCTTAGCTATTTCCGAGTAATACTCGTGCGTTTCTCACTTAAAGGCAACTTACTTACAGCTATCAATTGAATGAAACATAAAAAGTAGTTTTTGTGAATTTTTAGTTTCTTATTAATTTAAAGTGCATGCACTTACGAGTGTTTTTAGTATTTAGGTCTACACTGACATTTTAGTTATACCTGTACAGTGTTATGGGCAGTTGCGGTGCTGCCGGTTTTTCCGTCAGTTGATTGATTTGCTGCACTTATTCTGTCGGCGTTTTTGTCCAGTCAACGTACTATGTTATTATTAATGATTTGCCACTTCTGCATGTTGGCAAATAAAGATACATACAAATACATAACCTGCATACGTATAGTTGCCGTTACGCAAACTAAGGTGAAGAAAATCTACAAACAGAGAAAAAGTAATTAATTGCGGTGGGCGGGAAAAATGTCGCACGTGCACGCTCGTCGAGGCGCCGCTGGCGAGCGTTAACGCACAGCTCGTGCGCTGTCATGCGTCATTGTCTGCAGCAGCAGCAGCAGCAGCCGCAACAGCAGCTCAGGTGTGCGCTGTCTGTAAGCCTCCATGCTGAGTGATGCCGCCAGCCTCATGTAAGACGAGCCTGAGACTGAGTAAGTGCGTGTCACATGACCACGTCACATGACCTCTCGGCACTGCTCAAACCGGAAGCGGCTTTGTCAGCTGCTGCGAGACGCCAACCTTGTCATTAGGTCTATACTGTTAGTCACCGCACCGCGCTGCTGCTGTCATTGCTGTGCATTGAGAGCACGGTTCATTAAGCCACAAACTTTTATGCATTTAGAACTTAATCAAATATAGACCGATTTTCAAAACTCTTTAATTGTCCACATCAGTGGTAAACTTGAAATATGCTAATCATCACACACTGGCCGTGAAATACGAGTACATTTAGCAGGCTCTATCAAGCTGTGTAAAACATACTAAATGTTTCGAGGTATAACTCAGTGACTCACTCATTTCAGAGATGACTAGTTTTCACGAAGTGGTGTAACAACACGTTTGCGAAGTGATGACATCTTAAGTAATCACTTAATTGTGAATTTACCGCAGATTGTGTCTGTACCAGTGAGATGGAATTGTGAAAATACCTTCATATTTGATGCAGGTGCGAAAAAATTTGGGGGCTTTTTATTGAACCAGTTATTCTCTGTGTAGAGCTATCAGAAAACCAACCAAATGAAAAGACTCCATGTAAATGCCATTATCACTTATGCAGCAATCGACGGCTTAGTTCTGGAACTTCTGCATTTGTCAATCGAATAAATACGTGCACTGCGTGCCGCACAACGCTTTTAGTCATAATAACGACAACTTTAGTTAATTGATAGTTTTCATGCTTTGCGTCGTTAACCACATCGATATTTACTTGCACCGTCGATAATTTGTGCTAGTCGAGAAAATGCGAGTGCAAGAAAGACCGGGGTAGGTTTGAAGCGATATTAATCTTCATTTGTACGTCGCTTGGTGCGTGTGAGTAAAGCTCATTAATCAGCGTGACGTCATTGTTAGCGGTGGGCAGGCCGCAGCAGCAGCAGCAGCAGCAATTCAATAGCGCTTTCTCCGGCATTGTCTTGTCGGTTGGCTGTTTAAGCCATCGAACCATTCTTAACTGGCTACCACGCCTGTCAAATGATCACGCTAATACGCATGTACTCGCTGCTGAGTTGAGTGGCACGCGAGCGTTTTCTTGCGGCCTTTGCCTTCCCCATCTGTTTCACGGGCTGTTTTTATAGGTTATATAAACGTACCTGTGGTAAATTTCTGCTGGTTTAGGACCCGCTGCAAGCGCTGTGCTGCTCTAGTTGCGGGTCACTTTATACATCTACGTACAGCTTAGGTTTGCTGTGAAGCGCTCGATGTCGGTTACCGTACTGTACATAAAAAAACAAATAACGAGTTTTTGACAACACTAGTTACACGATTTGCAACCTGTCTCTCACGTTATACCGTTTACGTTAATTGTTGTGTTGTTTTAAATTGGAATTGACGGCAATGATGTAGTCTATACTTTTCTGTAAGCATTGTCATTTTTCGATGTTTACCTTGGCAATATTCGTTTTTTTGTCGTTTTCTTTGATGCGATTTTATCTAACTGCTAAAGTCACCACCATCAGTGTTTGACCAATTTTATTTTATTTTATTTTAACACAGTTATCGTCGTTTTGTACGTATACTGCTGATAAGGAGCAAAAAATTTTTACAGGGCAAAATGTACAAATTAAGCAAATTTGCAGTGCAGTGGGCTATTTGTCAAACAATTTCAAACTGGATAGTTTAGTGTTTCGGTTCATCTGAGCTAATCTCATACGGATTACATTACATCGTGCATTTAGGCTAATGCCATTTTAGCCGCTAGAGTGAACCAGGCACGCAGCAACAAGTGTTCTATGCTCCCAGAAGTAGTTTTAGGTTCATTACGCGATGAAGCTTGACCGCGGCCAAAGATGAACTAATGACAATGACCACTGATCAATTCCCACAACACATCAACCTTTTGCTTGACAGACCCACCCAGGCCAGTGCGAAGGTGTAGGGACGTGTTCGATGGCAACATGTGACAACTAAGGACTCAACATTCGGCATGTAAAGTCGTACTTAAGCGATAGTGCTCAAGTTCCTATTAGTCCCGTTGTGTTCCTTAGTTATTATTCGGCTTTTCATTTAAGAGACTCTACAGTGTATACTAGATACCGCACTGCTGGAGTGGATAAGCGACTACGCAGTACGAACTTGTACCACTTCAGACAGTGCATTATCGTACTTTAATTACGCTCAGATAGCATAAACTACCGATTACAGCCGAAAATTCTGAAAACAGTACCAAAGCAAGCTGAGTGTGGTTTAAAACTTTAAATACATTTCCTGGCGTTTGTCTGTCCCGTGCTTAAAACCCTAACACGAAAACAAAAAAACTCACAGTTGATGCACATGTCGTTGCGTCACCTGCCCACACTGTCGCAGTTCATAACGCATATCGGGCACTTCAGACCTAAAACAGTTCGGACCTAAGACACTTCGGACCTTAAGACACTTCGGACCTAAGTGTCTCAAATACTTATAGTGGTCTAATGGATTTTTTCACTAAAATTAAAGTTAACAACTTAGTTACGTGCATAGGCTTACGTCTTGTCGTGTGAGAAAATGATGACTTGTTTGCGGAGTCAATCTCATTTTGTAGACGTATAGCAGCATAAAACTGATTCAAATAGGCTTACGATATAAGATATGAGAACGTACATTGAATCGCAACAAACGGTCAATTCTTTTCATTCAACATTATTATTACTGACCGAATGAAAGTAGTATATATAAAGCACATATTATACCGATTTCTTACTTTTAGGTCGGAAGTGTTGATGTTGGTCCCCACATCGCGATCGCCCGGTCATGATGCTTTGTCTGTCGCTGTCGACCTGAGCTGTTGTGTGATCTGAAAGCGACATGGTGGAAAAACGCCCGCCCCTCCACCGAGCTAAACGACCCGACACGACAACTATTGTTCACATCGTAACGCAGGGATTTGGCATCTTGTCCGATGATGCTGAAAGGCGTAATCCTAATGTCGCCTGCTGATATGGATTATGTTCACTACCGAGACTGCTGCTGCTGGCATCAATGGGGCTATTTACGTCATGAACATAGCGGCTTTATGCACTGTGTTGGACAGATGTCACGTCCTCTAATCTTTGGCACATTCATTCCAGATCATTAACAAATTTGAGTTAAAACTAAGTTTATTTGGAAAAGTACTGTATTTAGTGGTGAACAAAAGTGATCAAATATGGAAGTGCTATTATTATATTCTGCGCTCGCAGCTGTTTCCGATTGTTTTGCTAGTTTAAGCTAGTGTATGTTCTTAAAACTATTACCGTACCGGCGCCCGTAAAAACAAACAGTGGTAGATGGTAGATGTTGCTGCTCGGCCACAAACAGCAAGGTACTAAGATTCAGGACTTCGTTACTTCGTCAGATATTGATCGACTTTCAAACTTTGTAAATATGGATAAACCGACGGTTAAAATGCCTTAACACACCAAAGACACCGCCGCAGTACGTTGTAAATATTACTATTAAAAGCTGACACTAATATCTCATAACATGTAATGGAATTTTCTGGGATCTTACTTTTTTGCAAATTTCGGCTATAAGTAGGGCCTACGCATCGCTAGTGGAACGATTCTGAAAACGATCGACATTGAACATTAATATTATTTATAACAACAAATGATGGCACATTCTTGGACCATGTTAAAGTATGCAGAAGACATTATAGGGGCCTAGACCTAAGTGTAACTGGCAGGATTGTCCCGGTCTCTATGCAGACAACCATGTCCATCGTGGTCAAATTGGTCATCAGTGCGTCCGTCACCAATGACGTGTCGAACGCCGTTGTCCACTGCGCGCCGAGACTAGGATCAAAGATCACGTTTCTCGTGTCGGTGGCGATTAAGTTCGCATAAGATTTAATCCTGTGCAGTTTGTTGTGTCGTTTGAGCGAGTTGACTGAGGCGGTACCGACAACTGTTAATTTGCGTGGATTGTGCCTCCGAGGCTCCGATAGTACGTTCAGCGTTCAAACTCTGCGCATAACGGAACCACGACATCTGTCGTTCCTCTGCAGTTGTCTGTCATCTTTAGACAACAGTGCAGCAAATTTGAGTAACAGCCGGACATTGTCAGACACATGGGAACATCAGCGAAGCGTGAAAACTATTTCATCGTCTCGACACAGCATGTGCAAGTTGTAAAATATTTTTTCTTATTGCTTTTTCTGTCAATATTAAATGATTCGCATTAGCTAACTATAGCTATGTTAAAGATGTAACTATGTGGTAATAAAAATGAAAATGTTCACTTGTCACACATGGCAGACAAAAGAGCACCAAGCAGGTAAAATGCACACACATTGTTAGCCTACCCAGTATATGTCTGGTTAAGCCAAGCCCGCAGCGCTAAGCTTGTACCCTGTGCTCTATTGTACTGCGTGGTAAAGCTTTTTTTCGGTTCACATACTTAGTAATAGTCGACACAGTCATCATCAACATTACTAGCAAAAATAACTTTTACTTCTACAACAGACTTAGAAGAGAATTGAGAAAAAGTCGATTCAACAACGCAGTTTGACTCACATTAAACCTTTAACAAAATAATGACAAAAACTGACAATATATGATACAAAAATACGCACGTACTCAATACTTATAAAAATAACAGCAGCACCCATGAAGGCTTGTACCGAAACTTTTATAGGCTTAATACAATATATAAATCTGAGTAGCATGCAATAGTTAAGGCCACCCAAAATTGATGTTCGTTAGGCGATAGAGATCCTCGTTATAAGGTCGGAAAAAGTCTCGCAGCCGTTGCAAGGCACTGGGCCGGATGTCTGGGTGTTTGCGGCCTTTGTTTACGCCGAGGCAGTGGATGTGATCAGGAGCTCGCTGCGGGTCGCGGACGACGCACGGGAAACCCTTCTCGCGACTGAAGCGAAAGTGATCAGCGGTAATGAGACGAGGTAGAACGAGGAAGTCCTGGACGTCGGACAGGACGCTGGCCGGGTCGGCGACCAGTCGCTCGCCGCTGACGAAATGAAGTCGATCGGCGCTAAATTCCGTCAACCAGCGCCGAACGTGCACGGCGTACAGTCCTATCTGTATCGCCCTCCACGATGTGTTCACTGTCGTCGTGTCGGTAGAGTTACTGGTGGCGCCGTCTGTGGAGGCGAAGGCTAACTGTTCGAACGTCGGCAGCGTCGTCGTGCGCCGTCTCTTGGCGCTCGCCTGAGCGTAGTCAGACACGGCGCGCGTCACAGGGTCGCGCAGCACCACGATCAGTCGAACGTCCGGTGACATTTGCCGCACACGACGCGGCACGTTCATAGATATCAGGTAGCTTGGCGTCTTCTCGACCGTCAGCTGTCCGTCACGTGTCACCGGCATCCGACGCCTACACAATGCATTTCAAACCATAACTATTTACAAACATGAACATTTAATATTTTTAGCATACGATATTTACCATGCGGCAGTCTTCAATGTCGTATTACGGGTCTTGGTCGTCCGTCGTTCGTCCGTTCTTTTTCTTCCGCAAGTCTATTTTTTCTGTAATTTCAGGCCCTTAACCTGTC